>Ga0310811_10014787_pt1 | contig 10191 bp, 11 predicted proteins | sample YCmetagenome_FD_207642 | JGI IMG/M metagenome (GOLD analysis project Ga0310811, IMG submission 207642) | Soil microbial communities from experimental microcosm in Duke University, North Carolina, United States - YC | ecosystem: Engineered > Artificial ecosystem > Soil microcosm > Unclassified ... | reverse complement strand
CCGAACCGACTGCGCGGCCGGTTCCGACAGGTGGCGAATCTCGACACGGAGCGTGCCATGACGACCAAGGGAAGGATCCTCATCTTCGGTTCCAGCGCCGACACGTTTGAGCTCAAGGATGGCCGCAAGGAAGCCATGGGGTACTACCTGAACGAGCTTGCAATTCCCGCTCAGGCGGCTGTCGACGCAGGCTACGAAATCGTTCTTGCGACCCCGACGGGCGAGCAGCCCGTGGTCGATCAGCATTCGCTCGCGGCCGACCACTTTGGCGGCAGCGAGGACGCACTGCAGAAGGCGCTCGATTTCGTGGCGACGAACTCCGGTATGCAGAATCCACGCTCGATCCGTTCGGTCATCAATGAAGGACTCGACCAGTACGTCGGCGTGTTCGTGCCCGGCGGTCACCCGCCGATGGTCGATCTGATGCAGGACCCCGACCTGGGTGAGGTGCTGCGGCATTTCCATGAGCAATCCAAACCGACCGCCTTACTCTGCCATGGCCCGATCGCGGTGACCGCGGCGCTGCCGAGGGCCAGGGAATTCCGGCAGGCGCTCGTGGACGGCAACATGGAGGCCGCGAAATCCGCCGCCGAAGGTTGGCAGTACACAGGCTACCGGATGACGATCTTTTCAAATGACGAAGAACACTATGTCGAGGAAAACGTCATGGGCGGTAGCAAGGTGCCGTTCTATGTTGCCAGTGCACTCGAAATCGCTGGCGGCAAGGTCGAGACCAAGGGCGTATTCGAAGCCCATGCGGTTGAGGATCGGGAGCTCATTACAGGCCAGAATCCGCCTTCCGATCATCGCGTCGCGGACCTGCTCGTCAAGGCGCTCGATCGCCACGTGGCTGCGCATGCAACCCGTTGACGCGCCAGGATGACGAGTGAGCCTCGGAGGCGTCCATGCTATTCCAGGTGCAAATCACGGTACGGGTTCCACACGACGCCGACATGGCAAAGATCAAGGCGCTGAGCGCAGACGAAATCGAGCGAGCCAAAGCGCTTCAGCGCAGCGGAAAATGGCTGCATATCTGGCGCATCGCAGGCAGGTGGGCCAACATCAGCATATTCAATGTCGACAATACCGACGAGCTTCACGAAATTCTCAGCTCGCTGCCGCTTTTCCCTTACATGGAGATCGACGTCACTGCGCTTTGCCGTCACCCGGCATCGATCGAAGACGTGTAACCCATGTGTGGTGCGAGCGTGCGGCAAAAGCGTGCGGGCGCGACAGGACCGACGATGCGATCACAAGGAGACTGTGATGGACTACGTGAAGTTCGGCTCGACAGGGCTTGAAGTCTCCCGCTTGTGTCTTGGTTGCATGACCTACGGCGATCCGGGGCGCGGCACGCATCCATGGACACTGGATGAAGAAACAAGCCGGCCTCTGGTCCGGCAGGCAGTCGAAGCGGGAATCAACTTCTTCGACACAGCGAATTACTACTCCGACGGGACATCCGAGGAGATCGTCGGTCGTGCGCTACGGGATTTCACGAAACGCGACGACATTGTCATTGCGACGAAAGTGTTTTACCGGATGCGTCCGGGCGCAAATGCCGCTGGTCTGTCGCGCAAGGCGATTTTCAATGAAATCGACAACAGCCTGCGGCGCCTTGGCACAGACTACGTGGATCTGTATCAGATCCATCGCTGGGACTACAGCACGCCGATCGAAGAAACGCTGGAAGCGCTGCACGATGTCGTCAAGGCGGGCAAGGTCCGGTACATCGGTGCGTCATCGATGTACGCATGGCAATTCAGCCAGGCGCTCTACACGTCCCGGCTGAACGGCTGGACCGAATTTGTGAGCATGCAAAACCATCTGAACCTGCTGTACCGGGAAGAAGAACGCGAAATGCTACCGCTTTGTGAGGATCAGGGTGTAGCGGTCATTCCGTGGAGTCCACTCGCTCGCGGCCGTCTCACACGCGACTGGAACGAAACCTCCGAACGCGAGGCAACAGATGCGTTTGGTAGCGGTCTTTACGCAGCATCACTCGATGCCGACAAAAGAATTGTGGATGCGGTCGCGAAAATTGCCAAGGACCGCGGCGTCCCGCGCGCCCAGGTGGCACTGGCCTGGGTGGCGCAGAAAAAGGAAGTCACCGCGCCGATTATCGGCGTTTCGAAGCCGCATCATCTGAACGACGCGATCGACGCGCTCTCCGTGTCACTGACAGAAGAGGAAATTGCCGTCCTCGAGGCGCCGTATCTGCCGCACAGGATCGCCGGATTCGATTGAACCGGGGCGCCAGATGGCCGCTTGCGGGGTGTAAACAGACTCCTGAATGTCCAGGTGACGGCGCAGGCGTGTGTCGCTTCATGGCCGGTCGCAGTCCTATGCAATTTGCATGAACAGCTGGACTTCGGAATATCACACCGGGCAGCACACGACCCGCAGCCGACATTCGGCTGCGTGCCCGCGCGAGTCAGCTCTGTGAACCGCAGCGGCCATTCGACACTCAGGCCAGCGGTGACCGGTCTGCCGCACAGGAGCGGCAGACACCAATTTCGCCGTGCAGGATTCGAATACCGAAACTCAGCGTGCCGTCGCCGGAAAACGGGGGATATGCACTGTGAAGGTCGTCCTGCCTTCTGTCGATTCGGCCTGTATGGTGCCGTTGTGTGCACGTGCGATGCAGCGGCAGATGTAAAGTCCCAAGCCCATGCTCGAAGATGGTCCACTCGGCCTGGGCGAACGGTTTGCCCGTGTTAATGGATCAAACAGCGTCGGCAGGGCGGCCGCCGGTATCGGGGCTCCTTCGTTCGCCACGACGAGATTCAGCTCCTCATCGTGACCGAGAGCGCTCACGGCGATATTTCCTGATCCGTGCTGGACAGCGTTCACGAGCAGGTTAACCAGCAACTGGCCCAATACGGCCGCTGTCCCACCTGCCGGCAAGCTCGCCCGTGACGCACACGTCGATGCATGCGTCCGGATATGACGCGCGACCTCATCTGCCGCATCGTTGCAGATCCTTCCGATATCCTGCGGCGTGAAATCGACCGGAAGCGTATCACCCGGACGGGCACGGGTGAACACGAGAAGATCGTCAATCATATGCTTCATGCGCACGGCGCTGCGTTGCGCAATCGCGACCGCCCTGACGCTGGGTGACGACAGGCCACTGTCATGCAGAACGACCTCCGCCGAATTCAATATCGCGCCGAGGGGAGAACGCAGGTCGTGCGCCAGTACGCCGGCAAACAGATCCCGGATCCGCTCCGTACGTTGCGCGTACTGCCGGACCGATTCCGCGAGCATATGGTCGATTGCCTCATTGAACCGGATCATCTCCTGAGAGGCCGCCGCATCGCCGGGCAACGTCTGCTGCCATCGGCGCAGCACGCTGGCGCGCAGGGCTCGATATTCCGCCACCACGTCGTTGATGCCGTAGCCTTGTGCACGACGATCGTCCGCGTGCTCGTGGGCGACCCCTGTCGAAACCGGATGCCGGATCGTGTTCGTCGCCGCGCGACCTGGCCTGCTGCTGCTCAGCGGTCTACGGTTCGCGCATATCCACCGCGATCCGGATCAGGATGTCGCGTGCGGAGTTCCGCAACTGCGTGTCCGTGAGCCAGCAGAAGCCACTCAGTGCACGCCAGCATGCGTCTGCCCTGCTCACTTATCACGCGCTCGATGTCGGCCGCAGCCAGCGTTGTGCGCCCTCGATCGCCGCGGGCCCGGAGTCTGCCAGTTCGCTCAGTCGGCGCTGCAGCTGTGCCGGTTGGGGCTGTCCGCGCGCGGATGATGAGCCAAAGGTTAGCTCGACTCCGCTCAAATTCTTAGCCACGACGCCATGATGCACGCGCTGGCCGTCTCAGGAGTCGTCGGAAAGGTGCCGGCCAACGTCTACATGAAGTCACGTCTTTTGAGGCTCCTGGACCGGGCCGGTCCACCTTGCGGCAGTCGGCCGGGCGCGTCCTGATCGACCCGCCGACACCAGTTGTCAACGTCGGCCGCACATCCCTCAGATCCATGTTCGAACGATATTGATAGTTCAACCTTGAATGAATCTCGACAATGAAGCTCAATCAGCCCCAAATCGACGCTCATTCACTTTGAGATGTACCTGCTGGCGCGCGCGGCGGCTGTCGGGCCGGAGGACCCCCGGCTTTATCCTAGGGGTATCCCCCTAGTCGATTGCCAGGCGTACGACCGTGTGATGCCGCCTGACAGTGAACGGCGACCAACTAAGCAGTCACCGGCTGAAATGATTGCGAAATGTCACAGCCGCAATCACCGCCACGCAGGGAATCAGCAGCAAGGCGCCCCACGGCAGTTCATTGCGCTCGACCGCGACATACCAATAGAGCCAACCAAAGCCGAGCGCGAGCACCGCAATGCCGACCAGCCACGTAATAGTGGCCAGCATCGCTTGCGACGGCTTGCGCACAGGTTTCGAATGTTCGGGAGTAGCGGGCATCGTGTGGTCTTTATTCATTTGGAGTGTCTGCATGCCGCCGGGCTTTGGCTCCGGCACCGCGCCTGCAGGCCCTTTAAGATTACTCGAATAAGCTGACACGCGCCTATCGCAACGCTCACAACGCGCATGCGGCTCCCCCGTCATCGCCAATTATCGCACTTCGCTTTTTCCGAACCCCAGCTTCCGCGTTTGCAGGTTTATCCGAATCCGCGCGTCCCCGAAACTGACGGCTCCCATCACTGCGGATCCAATCCGCGAAAAGGAGTCGAGACATGCGCACCTATCGTCGTAACAGCCCCGAAGCCGCCGCGCGGATCGTCGCACTGGCGCTGACCGCGGACGGACACGTCTGCAGTTCCGAAGACCGCGCGCTCGACCGGCTCAACGTCGCGCGCGAGCTCGGCCTCGCGCCGGGCCAGTTCCCCGGCATCGTGCAGGCGCTGTGCGAAGACCGGCTGCTGTCGCCCGCGTCGTGGGCCGATGCGACCGGCGATTTCGACGGCGATCTGCTGACCACGCTGATGGCCGAAATCGACGACGCGGCGCTGCGCCGCAAGGTGATGCGCCTGTGTCTCGCGGTCGCCGTCGCCGACGACTATCTCGCCGACGGTGAAATCGCACTGCTCGCCGCGATGCTCGAAGCGTGGCGCCCGCATCGCACGGCGATCGCGGTGTGACCGCGCTGTGACATAAAGCGGCAATGCCGCCGCCCTACCCGCGCGGCGCGGCCAGCACCTGCAACGCAAGCGGATGATGCTGGCCGCGCCGCGAGCGGATCGCGTGAATCTCCTCCACGACACCGTCCGCGCGGCCCAGCCAGCGCAGCCCGCGCATCAACGACAGGTCTTCCGCACCAAGCTCCGCCAGCGGAAACACCCCGAGCCCGCGCGCCGCGAATACCGCCATCAGCGCGCTATCTTCGAACTCGCCGGCCACCCTCGGCCGGATGCCCTCGGCCTCGAACCATCGGTCGAGCCGCGCACGCAGCGCGGCATGCCCCGTCGGCAGCAGCACGGGCAGTTCCGCGAGCGAAGCAGGAAAGTGGTCCTTCGCGGACTTCTTCACGAGTGCGGCCGGCCCGTACCAGTCAACCGCCGACTCGGCGACGCGCTCGCTGAACACGCGCAGATCGCTGTTATGCGGCGCCGGCTGACACGCCAGCACGAGATCGAGCCGGTGCTGCGCCAGCTCCGTCAGCAACTGGCCATGCTCGCCCTCGTGACACAACAGCCGCAGCGACGGCGTATCGAGCACCGGCGCAAGCAGCGCATGCGCGGCGAGCTTTGAAATGCCGTCCGACAAACCGACCGCCAGCCGCGCAGCCGGCTCATTGGCGGCCTCGCGCACCTCTTCGACGAGCGTCGCACCGAGATGAAAAATTTCTTCCGCGCGCCCGAATGCGGCCTGCCCTGCTTCGGTCATCGTCACGCCGCGCCCGGCCGGCTTCAGCAACTGGCGGCCCATCGACTTCTCGAGCTCGCGCACCTGCGCGCTGATGGTCTGCACGGCCATGTCGAGATGCTCGGCCGCCCGCGCGAAACCGCCCTCCTTCACCACGACCCAAAAGTAGTACAGATGGCGAAAGTTCAGCATACCGACCTCGTTTCGGAAAAACCGATGCAGAACTGCGATTATGTCTGATTTCTTCGAAGCGAAAAGTAGCCGAAGATAATGGCTAATGCACCACCTGACGCATCACGCAATTCCCTGAAATTTCCCGCGCCTTTCAGCGCTTCGTCTGATCAATTTCAAGTTGCCAACCCACCGCCATGGACTACCTGCTCACTCTAGCCGCCGACCCCGCCGTATGGGCGGCGCTCGTCACGCTCGTCGTGATGGAAGTCGTGCTCGGCATCGACAACCTGATCTTCATTTCGATCTTGAGCAACAAGCTGCCGGAAGCGCAGCGCGAACGCACGCGGCGCATAGGCATTCTGCTTGCGCTCGGCATGCGGCTCGGTTTGCTCGCAACGGTCGCGTGGATCGCGCGCCTCACCCAGCCCGCGTTCGAACTGTTCGGACACGGCTTTTCGTGGCGCGACCTGATCCTGATCGCCGGCGGCCTGTTCCTGTTCTGGAAAGCGACGCGCGAAATGCACCATCACGTCGCGCATGACAGCACGAACGGCGGCGCCGTCAGCGCGGTCGGCACGCTGACCGCGTGGGCCGCGATCAGCCAGATCCTGATGCTCGACCTCGTGTTTTCGGTCGACAGCATCATCACGGCGGTCGGCATGACCGAACACGTGCCGATCATGTTTGTCGCGGTCATCGCCGCCGTCATCGCGATGATGTTCGCCGCCGGGCCGCTGTCGCGCTTTATCGAACGCAACCCGACCGTGGTGATGCTCGCGCTCGCGTTCCTGCTCGTGATCGGCATGGCGCTGATCGCCGAAGGTTTCGGCACTCATGTGCCGAAGGGCTACATCTACGCCGCGATGGGTTTCTCCGCGTTCGTCGAAGGTCTGAATATCGTCGCGCGCCGCTCCAGAACGCGCGGCGCGGCCCGCACAGAAGAAGCCGATCGCCCCAGTGCGGAAATTTCGAAGTCGAACCTCGGATAAGCCAGATTTTTTCGTCGTGCGCGGCGCGTTAGATTGAACCCATCGCCGCGCTGAAGCGAAGCTGAACCGAAGCGGCCCGGCGCGAACCTGAACCGGACTCGAATCGAACTCGAAGCAGCGCGAACGAAACGCAAAGGAGCACATCATGAAATGCCCAGTCTGCAAGACCCCTGATTTGCTGATGACCGAACGTCAGTCAATCGAAATCGACTACTGCCCGAGCTGCCGCGGCGTATGGCTCGATCGCGGCGAACTCGACAAGCTCGTCGCGCAGGTCGAGACGACGCCGGCGCGCGGCGACGATCGGCAGAACGCTGCCGCTCATGACCACCACCGCGCGCGCCCGCACCACGACAGCGATCGCCGCTACGACGACCGGCATCGCGACGACTATCGACACGACAGCCGATACGGACAGAGTGGATACCGTAAGAAACGCTCGCTGTTCGACATGTTCGACTTCGACTAAGCCTTCAACAAGGCTACGTCGACGCAAAAGACAGACCCTCTGGCTCTGGCCGCCAGGCCCTCGGATTGGCTAGAGCTATTTGGCCGGCGTAAGCCGGCCTCTTTTTTTGCCCGCTCGCTTCCACTATTGTTTCCGCCCGCTTCTTTCCGCCCACTCGATTCTCTCTTTCATCGCTCCCCATTCCGTGCATTTAAAGAACTTCAGTGCGCGGAAGGAAGTCCCATCTATTTTCGAAGGACAGAATGCGTGGCGAGCGGAATCGTGCCAACCGCGTGTACCGCGTGTGCCCATCACGTGCACCAACCGCGCGCACCCACCACACGTACCCGCCGCGCCATTCATTCCAAGAGGAGCTGATTGTGAAATTCCCGGTTCAGAAGCTGTTCGCATCCCGTACCCTTGCAGCCTGCGTGGCCGTCGCCGCGTCCTTCATCAGCGTGGCCGCGCTCGCGCAAACCGCGCAAGCCGACGAGCAGCCGACCCGTGCAAGCATTCGTAAGGCAAACCATCGCCTCGAGCACAACGTGCGCACGGCGATCACGCGCGCGAAAATTCCCGGCGCCGATATCCGTATCGTCGCGCGCGGCGGCAAGGTCACGCTCGACGGCACCGTTCCCGATCAAGCCATGGTGCAGCCCGCCGGCACAGCCGCAGGCACGGTGGCGGGCGTCACATCGGTGCAGAATCTGCTGACGATGCGCGAAGCCGGGCACTGAACCCGCCAGCGGCGGCGGCAGGCGTCGCCGCGTGTGCGCTGCATGAGCGCTGCCGGGCCGCGCGCGCCGCATCGAACCGCATTCGCTGTGCGTACAAGTCTGCGGAACACGCTGCGGCGTGGCTCTGCGGCGTCCAACATTAAACTTCGCGCCACTGAGCGGAATCGCGCCGCCGCTTCAGTATCCTGAGTCCCGATTTGAATCCGGCTCACCGGGCACGGCATCATGCCGCGCACCGGTGACTTTTTCATGCACTCGAGGACTCGCATGCGCGCAAAGCTCAACGGCACACAACTCTATTTCGACATCGACGGCGCCGGTCAGCGCGCATCGGGCGGCCATCTGATCGACAAACCGACCTTGATCGCGCTGCATGGCGGCCTCGGCTTCGATCACGTGTATCTGCGCGACGGACTCGGCCCGCTGCGCCACGACGCGCAGGTAATCTACGTCGACTTGCGCGGCCAGGGGCGCTCCGGGCGGCCCGCGCTCGCGTCGTGCACGCTTGAGCAGATGTCCGACGATATCGCCGCGCTGTGCGAGATGCTCGACATCGAGCGAGCATTCGTGTTCGGCCATTCGGCGGGCGGCTTCGTCGCGATGCATACCGCGCTGCGCCACCCGTCGCTCGTGCAAGGGCTGATCCTGTGCGGCACGTCGCCGACCGTGGCGCCGCTGCCCGACTATGAAGGCGACCCGGCGCCGACGCTCGCGTCGCGAGGCAACCGTGAAGCGCTCGAGATCATGGCGCGCATCGCAAGCGGCGACATCACAACGCAGACCATGGATGACTTTGCAAGGATTGTCGGGCCACTGCACACCACGCCTTCGCGGCCCGAAATCTTCCCGCGCATCTTCGCGGCGTCGAGCACGACGATCGAGATGATCCGGCATTTCATGCAGTCGATCGCGCCGACCTACGATCTGCGACCGATGCTCGAACGCATCGCAGCGCCGACGCTTGCGATCGTCGGGCGCCACGACTGGGTGTGCCCGCCGCGAGCGAGCCGCGCGATCGCGCGAGGCATACCGGGCGCACGGCTCGTCGAATTCAATGATTCGGGCCACTTTCTGTTCTCCGAAGAACCCGAGAAATTTCGCGAGCTCGCGATCGGGTTTATGACGGCTCACGCGACTCAAACGTAAGCATGCACGGTGGGAGTGTTAGCATTCTCGTCACTTTTTTTGCAGGGCAGCGCCCCGGGCGTAGGCTACGTACGTCCTACGCCCGGTGGCGCATGCGGCTGTACCCGGCCGCTTTCCGCCGGCGCAGTCTGTACACTCAGACGCCGCTATTCCAGCGGCTGCGACGGCGTCGCGTCACCACGATTTCCTGGTCGGGCGTGCGAACGTTTTCGATCACGATCGGTTCGACTTACTGCTTCGTCATCTTCACGATGGTCATGGTGCCGTTCACGTTCTCGACTCGCACCTTCACGTTGTCGCCTTCCTTGACGCTGCTCAGCATCGCCGCATCTTTCGCCTTGAACGCCATCGTCATCGCGGGCATGCCTACATTGGTCAGCGCCCCGTGCTTGAGCGTCACCATGCCGCTCGTCGCATCGACACCCTTGACGGTCGCATCGGTCAGTGCGTTATGGTTGCTTGAGGCCGAGTGGTTCATCATCGCGCCATTGCTCATGTTCATGCCGCTCATGTCATCGGCAAGAGCCACCCCGCTGCTTGCGGCAGCGGCGACAAATGCAGCGGACAGAATCATCGACTGAGGTCGGTCGGAATGGGTGGAGGCCAACGCGTTAAGCAGCGGTACGATCCAGATAGAATCGCTGCGTAAATGCGGCAGGCGACAGGTAGTCCAGACGGGCCTGCGTGCGCTGCCGGTTGTAAAACATTTCGATGTATTCGCTGATAGCGAGTCTGGCCTGCTCGCGTGTAGCGAATCGCCGATGGTAGATCAGCTCGCTCTTCAGAGAACCCCAGAACGATTCGATCGGGGCGTTATCGTAGCAGTTGCCGCGGCGGCTCATCGACGCGCGCATGCCGAACTGC
>Ga0310811_10014786_pt1 | contig 10192 bp, 8 predicted proteins | sample YCmetagenome_FD_207642 | JGI IMG/M metagenome (GOLD analysis project Ga0310811, IMG submission 207642) | Soil microbial communities from experimental microcosm in Duke University, North Carolina, United States - YC | ecosystem: Engineered > Artificial ecosystem > Soil microcosm > Unclassified ... | reverse complement strand
ATCAGAAAGGAGTTATCCTATCGTATAGTGTTGATGAATCAATACCGAAAGAGGTGATAGGCGATCCCACACGTATCTCTCAAATTATTACAAACCTGATTGGTAACGCTATTAAGTTTACAGATAACGGAACAGTGGGAATTTCTTTCTCGTTACTCGAAAATAGAAACGATGGAGTAACCATCCAAGGTGTTGTTAGAGATACTGGCATTGGTATTCCTATTGAAAAAGAAAAGTTAATCTTCCAAAGTTTTACACAGGCCGATAATACCATAACAAGAAAATATGGCGGCACGGGTTTAGGATTAAGCATTGTTAAAAGTTTGTTGCAGCAGATGGATGGTGATATCTCTATTCAGAGTCCTGCCGATCCAATTCTAAATCGTGGATCTGTTTTTACATTCACGTTGAAACTTAAACTACCGGTTAGCCAACTAGAAGCTGCACCAGTTGTTCCACAAGAAAGACTGATGTTTAAAAAGAAACAGCACATCCTGATTGTTGATGACAACACCGTTAACCTGTTAGTTGCTAAATCAATGGTGAAAAAATTTGGCGCGACCGTTACAACAGTTGAAAGTGGTATCGAAGCCATTGAAATGATAAAAGCAAATGATTGCTATGATATGGTGCTTATGGATATTCAAATGCCAAAGCTCAATGGTCATGATGCTACAAGACAATTAAGAAAATTGAATTTCACAAAACCTATTGTTGCACTTTCAGCAAATGCTTATAGTGAGGATGTTCAGAACAGTCTTAATTCAGGAATGAACGACCACGTTCAAAAGCCTTACACCGAGATTCAATTATTTCAAAAGATGAAAGAATTTATTGAATAAAATTGATTGAACTTTTAATTGGCTTCTTTAATCGATTGCCATAAATGTAAATTCCATTTTTAAGTTTTGGCCTTCAAGACCATCCCACACGTTAGTCTTTACCGGCCCATAGCCACGAGCCATAATCCGTGATGCTGAAATTCCTCTTGAGGCTAAGTAGGTCTTTACGGCCTTTGCTGCATTTAATGATGAGACCTTCACTGATTTTTTACTGTAGCCACCAACTTCTATTTTAATAGCGGGGTTAGTATTTAAGAAATCAACCAGCCTGTCTAATTCTTCATTGGAGGCAACCGTTAAAGATGTTTTGCCGGGTGCAAAGAAAATATTTTTCAATAACACTGACTCACCTTTTTTAACAGGCACTACTACTAGTTCCTTCGTGAGCTTTACCTCTTCTTTCTCATTGCTCACATCTACCATTTGATAAACCGGATAATAGCCTGGTGACGTTGCACTTAATGTATAAGTTTTCTGGAGAGGCAATCGTAAATCATATGTTCCTAGAAGTGAATCAATACTTGAATACAGTGATTCGATACCTTCAACTCTAATCGACAAAGGATGTGGAGCTACTAAAGGCGCACCAGTTTCCTTGTCGATAATCTGACCTGTTATTATAGCCATTTTCTCAGCATCAGCTTGCAGGTCTAATGTTATTTCTTCGTAGCCATCGAGTGAAGTGAGATCAACCATTTCAGGGAATGATTCGAAGTGCATTGCACTTACCTGTACGTAATATGGTGAGCCATGATTCAATTTAATGGAATACATTCCGGTATTGTAATCAATCGTAGCGGAGTCTACATTTTCACCATCAATAACAATAGAAGGTTTTGCGTATGCAGGAATAATTTTGTCGGTATTCTTGATCAGAAATTTACCCTTCAACAATACATAAGGCTCTGGTATCTCCTCCAGGTAAGTACCAATAGAAGTAAACTCTTTTGTACCGGTAGCATCTATAGAAAATAGCTGACCTTTATAATGATCTACCATAGCAACAAGATCATATTTTTTACCAATAGGAAGCTTTACACGATAATTAGCAGAATCTTTGCTAAAGACTACGGAGTCAATTGGTTTGTCGTTAGCGAGAAAAGTAATTGACTTATTATACAATGGCCGTTTGGAAACAGCATTTATCACCTTGCCAGATACTTCAATGAAAGGATTATCTTCAAAAAGTTTTACACGATATAGATCAGCATTTCCAGTATTCGATTTTGTTGTCGAGAAAAAAGCCCAGCTTCCAATGTTATTGGTTCTTAGCCCATTCTCATCGTCCGTTGTATTAATGGTATCATTTAGTACAACAGGTGCAGACCATGAATTCCAGTCGGGGCCTGTTCGTTCAGTTTTATAAATTTCACCTTTCTTACTTTTGCTATCACTGCTCGTAAAGAACAGGGTTTTGTTGTCAGCCAGTAGAAATGGCGCCTCCATCTTTTTTGTGGAGAGAGAATTAATGGCTACTGGTTTGGACCATGTGCCATCGTCGGCTTTCGAGGAAATAAAAATATTTCCTTTTTTGCTAAATAAGAGATGCTTACCATCAGCACTAAGTTGAGCATCTTTAGTAGCCTTAAAAACAAGTTTCTCAGGCGTGCTCCATGTCTCGCCACTCTTACTAGAGAGATAAAGTACATTGTCACTATAAAAAAGAATTTGATTTCCGTCAGCTGAAAATGATAAAGCAGTATTGTATTTCCCTTTATTTAATGAGGCAACAGGCTGGGCCGATGACCATGTGCCATCTTTTTTCAACGCTGTAAACAATATATCGGCGCTATTTTTTGCACCACCCGAGTTTGCAGGATGATTTAAACGTGTAAAATATAATGCTTTACCATCTGGCGTTGGCACGGGACTCACCTCGTTATACGATGAGTTCACCTCAACGCCCAGGCTTTGGGGAATGAAATACGATTGCGAAAAAGAAATTTGAGTAATAACAAAAAATAAGAAGGTAACGAAGCTTAATTTTTCTTTCATTGAAATGGCAAACTAAAAGATTACAAATGTGTTTTTAAAATTAGAGATTATTGATCGATAGAAGTGAGAGAAAAGAATTTAAAAATTAAACTATTTTGCTCTAAAAAGTACATCGTCTAATAATGCAATAAAAAATTCACAGAGACATAAATAAACACTCACATAATTTGCCTTTCTTTAATGGAAAATTTTTTTACGTTTTTGTAGATATAATATTATTAAGGGATTACGCATGAGGACATTTGTTTTAGCAGCACTACTTACTTTTTTAATTTTCAATGCTCAGGCGCAAAATTATAAGCTCTACAACGTTTTCATGTTTAGTTTTACACGTTATGTGCAATGGCCTGATGAAGCTAACAAAGGTGATTTTGAAATAGCTGTGTTGGGCGACTCACCAATTTTTGAGGAGTTGAAAGCTATGGCCGAGATAAAGAAAGTTGGAACACGTACTATAAAGGTCACCAAAGTAAAATCTGTTGCCGAGCTGAAAAAAACTCACATGCTTTTTGTTTCCAAAAATAATTTGGCTGCTATGGAAGATATTGCAGCCAAGTTAGGGCAGGCGCCAACATTAATTATTACTGAGCAGCCCGGAACAAAGAAAAGTGGAATCAACTTCTTTGATAAAGGCGGAAAGCTTGCTTTTGAACTTAGTAATGCATCTCTGGCCGACCATGGCTTGCGCGCCTCAAGCGAACTAACAAGGATTGCCATTTTAATTTAAGTGCTCCAAGGACCATTGACTATGGACCATTGACTGATGACTATCTAAACCACCTCATCCAACAAAGTTCTCAACTCACGCATGGTCTTCAATTCATTTTTCTGTTTAGCTAAGTCTATTCCTTTCTGTAAGACCTCCGTAGCTTCATCAGCCTGCTCCATCGCGATTAATAAATTTCCGAAATGGTAATAAGAGGGAAGGTAGTTTTCATGCTCCTTCATTAATTGATAGAAGAGTTCTTTCGCCTTAATGGCATCTGTTTTCTGATACTCCAGCGCCAACGCATATAAATTAAATGGATCAGAAGGATCTTCGATATAGAATTGCTGAAGTTGTTCGAGTAGTGTTGGCATCATTATAAATCTGGGCGTCAAAGATATTCAAAGTACATGGAAGAGGTAAAATGATTGATAGCCTTTTAATTATGGGGGAATGAACTGTCATTAAAAGCTTTAAAAACCCGAAAAACCTGGTTTTTGAATGTCGAAACTTTCAATTAGGTTCTTTGTTACTAACACAATTGGGTTTATCTTTCTATCATGAACAACCGGGTTTTGGTACTTAATCATGACTTTAGTCCGTTGATGGTCTGCTCCGTCGAACGGGCCTTTATCCTGGTGTATCTGAACAAAAGTGAATTAGTAAAACCTGCTAATGGGTATAAGTTGCATTCCGTTACCCAAAGCTTCCCGATGCCATCTGTTATACGCCTGAATAGATATGTTAACGCCCCTTACAAGGGCGTTAATCTTACCCGGCAAAATATATTTAAACGCGATAATTTCGAATGCCAATACTGCGGTACCAAACGCGATCTCACTATTGATCATGTTGTATCCAGAGCCAAAGGAGGCGCCGACACATGGACAAACCTGGTAACGGCTTGCAAGAAATGTAATGCGCGTAAAGGTAATGGAACCGTTGAGGCTGCAGGAATGGTATTGAAACGCAAACCCCATAAACCATCATACGCCATTTTTCTGAAAGATCACGTTAATGATCATACCCAAACCAGTGAATGGGATGCCTTTCTGATGGCTGATTAAATTAAACAGATTTAATCTTTTTCTTTTTACTCAAGACTTGTTGAATCATCAGTGAAACTCCACCACCTGCAAATACTACAATGCCAGGTTCCATCGGAATATAAAAGCGATTATCCCAATCTACAGTTGCCATTCCAATCAAGGCACAGTTCACTACAATCACAGTTAAACTAAAAATTTTGAGAGATTTCAATTCCGATTTCCTCAAGCCCAAGTAGAAGAACACGTAAATAATAGTGTTCCATAAAAAAGTAAAAACATTATGAGTCATGGAATAATATGGCCTGGTGCCAGAAAGCAAATACCAGATTTTAATGCAAGCTGACTTTAACAGATGAAGAGGATTGTGAGAAATAAAGTAAGCGATTTTGAACAATGGCCTTTCATCCTGTTTAGCAAAATCAACATCACTGACATCTAACCTGAGACTTGCTGAATTTAATTTATTGTCTTCCTTAAGAATATCAGCAAACGTGATAATGTTCCCCTTGTGATATTGATCAGTAAAGTCCCAGAGATCAAACATAAAGTAAGCTCCGGCCACGGCGATTATAAGCAAACAACTGAAAACTGAATATTTAAGAACTGTTTTTTTGCAAAGAGTCTCCCAATGATAATTTAATAGAAACACAATAATGCTTATAACAATAACAACTCCGGTAGGGCGAATTAGAATACTTAAAAGAGCCAATCCAATGAGCACAATTAAATCAGGAGTCTTTCCGCTGTAGCGCACAATTTGATAGAGCAGCACACAAATGAAACTGCACATCAGTGACTCTGTCATTACAGTAATATTCCAATGCAGATTGTCGATCCAAAGTAAAAAGATTACTGCCGATGAGAGTCCTGCAAGAGCGTTGTTAAAGATGATTTTAGCTGTGTAATAGAGCACAAGCACAGCGCCATATGAAACAATGCATTGTAAAATAATAAATGGAATAACCTGATCTGGATAAATAAAACGACATATCGAAATCAGGGTAATGGGAATGATGTAAAAGATGTACCGTAAATCTTCCAGCATCCAATGCTTTATTATATAGTCAGCAGAGTCAATATAAATAGCTGAATCAACAAAAGTTCTGATGCCATAATGCTGTAAGAGCAGTGCATGAACACCAATCCATAATATTGTAATGCATATAATATGGAAACGAGTACTATTCATTGTTAGAAGATAGATTGTGTGTTTATGACTTGGTAAAATAACATTATTACCCTGTAAAATTGATACAGATGGGTTCTATGATAAGCAAAAATGTTCTACACTCTGTTTATGGGTATTGAATTTATCCCTTATTAATATTATATTTCATTGATATTACATTGCCTTCGGGCAATTCATGCTTGGGTTTAACCCCTCAAAAACAACAAGCTATGATAATTAAGGCCCTTATATTTCTAATGCTCCCATTGGCTGTTTACAGTCAGAGTTTAATTCCATTTCAAAATATTTCATCATCAGGCGGAGGTACTATTGAGAATTCTACCAGTAGAATTACCTGCACCTTTGGACAAGGAATTGCATCAACCAGTTCAACCACGTTGCAAAGTGGTTTTATTCCATCTGTTAATGTATTCATCAATAATGGTGCACCGGCAATAGCTTTTGTTACCAGCTTGCCCGATGTTTTAAGCAACGGCGATCATCTCGATATAACAGTAACAGATAATGATGTCGACTCTGTAAAGATTTACCATCGCACCATTGCAGGATCTGTCTTTACCAAAGAGAATATGACCCTGACGACAGATCCTAATTATACTATTACTGTGCAAAGTTCATGGATGGACAACATGGGCACTGAATATTATTTCAGGGCTGTCGACAAGACAGGTAAAGAAACCCGAAAGCCTGAGAGTACTTCAGAATTTTTTCATAGCTACTTCAAGCAAACAACTGAATTTGTTCCAGGCACAGTATATAAAAAAGGAGGTTCTGCTAAAAAAGATTATCGCATCATCACCATACCCGATAGTTTGTCAGACTCAAGCATAGGCTCGCAGTTTGGAGAATTGAATAGTCAATATGATAAATCGATATATCGAATAGCAACCTATGCAGGCAATAATCAATGGAAGGAATTTCCAGACATACCGGTTTTTGTTCGAGGTAAAGGATACTGGTTTCTTACTATAAAGAACGATCAGATTGTTCTTGAAAACTCACGTCCGCCTGGTTATTACCAATCAGGTTTATTTAAAATGACATTGCAGCCAGGTTGGAATCAGATTGGTAACCCTTACACCTTACCTATTAACTGGGAAGATGTAAGAACATTTAATTCTGGAATAAACATCAACGCTGTTAAGATTTATGATAACGGAAGCTACAGTGATGGAAATACATTACAACCTTTTCAGGGAGGTTTTGTTTATTTAGATGAGACCAGTGCTAAACAAATTCAGATTCCTTTTCAGGGACAAACCAGTGCCGGCAGAATACAAACACAATCTTTTTCATCTGATCTCGCCGACGAAAACTGGAAGTTGAACTTAATACTTCAGCAAGATGAATCCATTAACGCTATGGCGGCTATTGGCATGAGTCCGCAAGCACTATCGGGTCATGATAGCTTTGACGATTTCAATCCACCACACTTTGCAGATTATACTGAAGTTGAATTTCCACATGCAGAACATCCGCAAAAGTTTTTTGTAAAAGACTTTGTGCCAACAAAGGATACCTATGTGTGGTCGTTTCAAATCAAAGCATCCTCATCAGATGAACTTAACCTGATGTGGAACAATGAACATTTTGGAGATAACAACATTGAACTTTATTTATTGGATGAACAAAATAGTCGCATCATTAACATGCGCGATGTCTCAACGTATATGGTAGAGGCTGGCTCACATTATAAAATATATTATGGAGCGAACATTCACGACAGTATAAGGCCAGAGACAACAACCATAGGTAAGACTTATCCCAATCCATTTTCACTCGCGCATGGTACTCTTATAACAATTCCCTTTGCATTACCAGGCAAACAAGATCAGCATACAGTTCAATTACAAATAATTGATTCAAAAGGGCAACCTGTTCGACAGCTCGTCAATGGTACATTGTCGTCAGGATTTTATGAAGCAACGTGGAATGGAAATGATCATCGTGATCAGCCCTGTGCAGCAGGATTATATTTATATAGACTAAGCATTAAAGGCAATAATGAATCAACATTTACAGGAAAGATTGTTATTATAAACTAAGACCATGAATAACAGGTTTTATAATTTCGGCAAACACGCATTTATTATTTCAGCATTATTCGTTGTCATCGCCTTTGGTGCTGAGGCACAAAAGATGATGATTGAGAAAATTGAAATAGCGCGTGAAAAACTGATTGTCCATTATATTCTGGATGATAGTAACACGGCGAACAACTACCAGGTATCGTTGTATTCATCAAAGGATAATTTTGCAGCACCTCTTACACGCGTAACAGGCGATGTTGGTAACGAGGTGAAGCCCGGTGCACAAAAGAAAATAGAATGGAATATTCTTCAGGAACTTGGTAATTACAAAGGGCCGCTTTCACTCGAATTGCGTGGAGGTATTTTTGTGCCCATCGTTAAGCTCACCGGATTTAGTTCAGCCATTAAATATAAAAGAGGCAAAACATATCCTATACTTTGGACATCCGGAAACATGGGAGGTCAGATTGATATTGATTTGCTCGACGGGCAAGAACGTGTTAACAGTGATCGTAACATACCAAACACTGGCAAGTATGAATATGCCATACCCGGATCAGTGAAAGCAGGAAGTAATTACAGGTTGAAATTTACCAACACACGTAACCGCGATGAATATGTGTATTCACCTACATTTAAAATAGTACATCGTATTCCAACACTTGTGAAAGCAGCAGGTGTTGTTATTGTTGGTGGTGTTGCTTTTGTACTAGGAGCAAGTGGTGGTTCACCATCATCAGAGAAGAAATCAAATGATCTGCCAACGTACCCTACCGATTTACCCTAGACTGATATGATTATAAAAATTACTCAACAGTTATTTATAGCACACGACTCATAGTCCAACGCTAAAAACCAGAGCCATGAAAACCCTTCCCTATATTCTACTCCTCATACTTTCATTTAACAGCTTGCATGCGCAGCATGTCACAGCCAAGAGTGATGAGTTTACGGTTGATCTAAGTGATCCTAAAAATCTGAAAGATAGTTCGGTGCCTTTGATTAACTGGCTGGCACCTCTTAACGAAACTATATTCTTACGAGAAGCGAAATTGTTTGTGCGACTGGAGATTACATCACCAACACCTTTGAAAACAATAAGCCTTACCGTGCGTGAAAAAAGTGCTGCTGCCGTGCGTGGTAGCCAGATTATAACTCCCAAAGATGGTGAACGCTATAAGATGTCGTTTGAGAAAAACATTGCTATGCCAGAAGGTGTGAATGTGCTTGAGCTTGTTGTTGAAAATGCAGATGGCGTTCAATCAAAAAGTTTTCGCATTGTGCATGTTGGTGAAACTGCACTGGCCGATGCAGCCAAGCTGAACCGTCATGATTATGCTGTCCTCTTTATAACTGATAAATATGACAACTGGGGTGGACTCGTCAATCCGATATTCGATGGACGTGCTCTTGCAAGCCAGCTTGAAAAAATCTACGGCTTTAAAGTTGATGTGCTGGAGAACCCTTCACAAGATCAGATTTTCCGCAAACTGCGCGAGTACAGTGAGAAAAAATATGAGCCGCTAGACCAGGTGATGATCTTCTTTGCAGGTCATGGTTACTTCGATGAAACATTTAAAGAAGGATATGTAGTGATGAAAGAGTCATTGAAAGATGATCCAGGTAAAACATCGTACCTTTCTTATAATCGCTTGCGCAATGTAGTAAACTCGATACCCAGCGAGCATACGTTGTTGATGATGGATGTGTGCTTCGGAGGAACCTTTGATGATAACATTGCCAACTCGCGTGGTGATGATGCTTACAAAGAGATCTCACAATCAGAATACATTATTCGCAAGCTTGCTGTGAAGACGCGTAAGTATTTAACCAGTGGTGGTAAGCAATATGTAAGTGATGGCGTTGCTGGCAAGCATTCACCGTTTGCAAAACGTGTACTTGATGCATTAGGAAGTTTCGGTGGCACCGATGGAATTCTCACACTTACTGAACTGTGGCCCTATGTAGAAAAGCTTAATCCCGAACCGAAGCTCGGCAAATTTGGTGATGATGCACCGGGAAGTGAATTTGTTTTCGTAGTGAAATGAGAAATCAAATGATAAACAGATATGAAATTTGATAACAAGATAATTGGATTAAGCTGTATAGTTGCTTTCGTAAGTATCATAAGTTCTAATGGACAGGGATATTTAAGAGTAATAACACCTAGTTGTACTCAATATGTAAATCCACCATCTTGTAACATACCATGTATTTGCAATTGGATTACTAGCTCTACTATTGATCCTTGCAATGATCTTTTATTTGGAAATGTTGTTAATGGTCTGAGTCAAATAAAAAGTGTAACAATTGGTAATAATAATGGAAATCCTGCGCCGGATAATTTAAATGTAATTATTAGCATACAGCCCGATGTGTCT
>Ga0310811_10014785_pt1 | contig 10192 bp, 5 predicted proteins | sample YCmetagenome_FD_207642 | JGI IMG/M metagenome (GOLD analysis project Ga0310811, IMG submission 207642) | Soil microbial communities from experimental microcosm in Duke University, North Carolina, United States - YC | ecosystem: Engineered > Artificial ecosystem > Soil microcosm > Unclassified ... | reverse complement strand
GCTCCCAGGGAAACGGGTTCGAGCGCCCGGTTCGACTCATGCGCAGCATGCTGTTCGTGCCCGGGTCGCGGCCGGCGATGTTTGCGAAGGCGGCGGCGAGTCAGGCAGATGCCGTCTGTCTTGACCTCGAGGACTCCGTCCTTCCAGACGACAAAGTCGCCGCTCGCGCCAACGTCGTCCGCGCGCTGCAGGAGATCGATTTCGGACCTCGCGTGAAGATGGTCCGGATCAACAGCCTCGACACCGAGTACGCCGATCGCGACCTGATGGACGTTCTGGAGGCTGCCGGCGAGCACGTCGATCTCGTCATGGTTCCAAAGGTCGGGTCGGCGGCCGACGTGGTGTTCGTTGCCGACGTGATCGCGCGTATCGAAGATGCGCGCACGCTACCCAATCGCATCGGCATTGAGGCGCAGATCGAAAGCGCGGCCGGGTTTTTGTACGTCCGCGAGATCGCGAGCGCCTTGCCCCGGCTCGAGAGCCTGATCTTCGGTCCCGGTGATTTTGCTGCGTCGATGCAGATGCCCGCGTCGGCGATCGGCGAGCTCGACGCGCACGACGCCGCGTATCCCGGCCATCGCTTTCACGCCGTCATGCTCACCATCGTCGCCGCGGCACGCGCGAACGGGCTGCGATGTATGGACGGCCCGTACGCCGGCTACACCGATACCCCCGGGCTTGTTCGGGCGTGCGAGATTGCCATCGCGCTCGGGTTCGATGGCAAGCAGTGCATCCATCCAGGCCAGCTGGCGACCGTCAACGCGGCATTCTCGCCGTCGGACGAGGAAGTCGCTCGTGCCACCGCGCTCGTCAGCGCCTACGAGGCGGCGATTGCGGAGGGCCGCGGCGCCGCGTCGTACCAGGGGCGCATGATCGACGCTGCCAGCCTCCGGATGGCGCAGGTCACTCTCCGGCGACATTCCTTGATCCAGATCTAAAGAACACCTGGGCGTGGAGAACTTCATTGTTGCTGGCAAGTGGCGCCCGGCGTTGCGAGGCCGATGACCTGCCTCGCCGGAGCGTCAGCTAGGCGGAACTCGGCCCCACCAACTATCTAACTATCCAACTATCCAACTAGGTTTACGATCACCCCGTGGTCCGGAAATGGCGGGTCGGCGTGTGCGTGGTCGTCGCGGCGTGGCTCGCCGCATTGAGCCTGAGCCGTGCGCCGATTCAGGCCGCACAGACCGCCGCGTCGTCTGAGGTTCGCCTGAAGGCGGACACGACGACCGCGGCTGCCTCGCCGCAGCGCGCGGTCTTCAAGCAGTACTGCCTCTCTTGTCATAACGAGACGATGAAGAAGGCCGGTACTGTGCCGGTCGCGCTCGACGCCGACAGGCTCTGGGAGGTCTCTGCCAACGCGCCGACCTGGGAGAAGGTCGTGCTGAAGATGCGCGCCGGTGTGATGCCTCCCGCTGGCGCGCCTCGTCCTGACAAAGCGACGCGCGCGGCGTTTCTCGGCTGGCTCGAAGGCGAGCTCGATCGCGTCGCCGCCGTACGTCCCAATCCCGGCCGTACCGAGCCGTTCCATCGCCTGAACCGCACCGAGTACCGCAACGCCGTTCGCGATCTGCTGGCGCTCGATCTCGATGTCTCGTCGATGTTGCCCCCAGACGATGCGAGCTATGGGTTCGACAACATCGCGGGCGTGCTGAAGATGTCGCCGACGCTGATGGAGCAGTATTTGGCCGCGGCGCAGCGCGTCAGCCGTCTCGCCATGGGGACGCCGGTGCCGTCGCCGTCGATCGAGTACATCCGCATCACCGACGATCTCTCGCAGGACGTCCACCTGACCGATCTGCCGTTCGGCACACGTGGCGGCACTCAGCTCTCGTATGTGTTCCCCGAGGACGCCGAATACGAGATTCGCGTGCGCATCGCGCGCGACCTGAACGAGAGCGTGCCGGTCTACATCGAGTCGCAGAACGTCGAGATCGACGTCGATGGCGCACGTGTCGGCGGCTTCACGTTGCCTGGCGTCGGAACGCCGCCCCCGCGGCCACAACCGTCATCTGATTCGGCAGGCGGTCAGGAGCGTCCGCAGATCTCGCAGATCGACGGCGGCATCCGCGTCACGGCACGGCAGCGCGAAGAGCGGAACAAGGCAGACGAGAGCTGGAACCTTCGAATCCCGGTCAAAGCCGGACCACGAACGCTGACCGTTACGTTCACGAATCGAACGTCATCACTCGACGAATCGACACGCCTGCCGTTCCTGCGCCCGTACCCCGCGGGCGTGAACATTCCCGAGACCCGACTCGGCGTGCACCTGCGAAGCATCGAGATCGCGGGCCCCTACAACGTGAAGGGGCCGGGCGAGACGCCAAGCCGTCAGCGGATTCTTACGTGTCGCCCGGCGGCACCCGTGAAAGGAGTGGTGGCACCCCTGAAAGGCCTGCCCTACGAGTCGGCCGCGGAGGGATGCGCGAAGCGGATTCTCTCGGAGCTGACCCGGCGTGCCTACCGTCGTCCTGTCACCGACGATGACGTGGCGCCGTTGATGGCCTTTTATCGCGACGGTCCGGCTGGAGGTCCGGCTAAAGCCGGACACTACGATGAGCAGAGTTTCGAGGCAGGTATTCAGCGTGCCATACGCCGTCTGCTCGTCAGCCCGGAATTTCTGCTGCGCGTCGAGCGTGATCCCGCGAACGCTGCGCCCGGCACTTCGTACCGCATCAGCGACCTCGAGCTCGCTTCGCGACTGTCGTTCTTTCTCTGGAGCAGCATCCCCGACGAAGAGCTGCTGCGTGTTGCCGAGCGGGGAGAACTAGGTGACCCGGCCGTGCTCGCCGCGCAGGCGAAGCGGATGCTCGCGGACCGGCGCTCCGAGGCGTTCGTCACGAATTTCGCCGGGCAGTGGCTGTTTCTCAGGAATCTCCAGGCCGTGGTCCCCGTTCAGAACGTCTTTCCGGACTTCGACGACACGCTCCGGCAGTCCTTCCGTCGCGAAACGGAGCTCTTCGTCGACAGTCTCGTCCGCGACGATCGAAGCGTGCTCGATTTGCTGCGCGCGGATTACACGTTCCTCAACGAACGGCTGGCGCGGCACTACGGCATTCCCAACGTGAAGGGCAGCCACTTCAGGCGCGTGTCGCTCGGGCCGAATAGCGTTCGCTCGGGCATTCTCGGTCAGGGCGCAATCCTGACGGTGACGTCGTATCCCGATCGCACGTCACCCGTCGTACGCGGCAAGTGGATTCTCGAGAACCTGCTCGGGACACCGCCACCCCCGCCAATTCCGAACGTTGGTGATCTGAAGTCAACGAACGGACAGGGCGTGGTGCTCTCGATGCGCCAGCGAATGGAGCAGCACCGCCGCAATCCGGTCTGCGCCAGCTGTCACGCGATGATGGACCCGCTCGGGTTGTCGCTGGAAAACTTCGATGCGGTCGGGAAGTGGCGGACCCTGGGCGAGTCGTCTGCGACGATTGACGTGTCTGGCGTCTTCCCCGACGGAAGTAAGTTCCAGGGCGCGGCGGGATTGAAGAACATGCTGCTGCAGTCCGATCGCTTCGTGCCGACGGTGACTGAGAAGCTCCTGACGTATGCCCTTGGCCGCGGGTTGGAGTACTACGATGCGCCGGCGGTGCGGGCGATCGTGCGCAGCGCCGCGCGCGACGACTATCGTTTCTCGTCGATGATCGCGGGTATTGTGCAGAGCGCGCCATTCACGATGAGGCGGGCGGGAGAATAGAGTGGTCAGGGTCAAAGATGTTTGTAAGTAGGCTCGCCTTGCCCCGGCGGACGTTTCTGCGAGGTATGGGCGCGACGCTCGCTTTGCCGCTGCTGGACGCCATGATCCCGGCGATGACCGCCCAGGCGCAGACCGTCGCGCGGCCGATTCGTCGCCTTGGTTTTATCTACCTGCCGAACGGCGTCGCCCGCAACTTCACCGGGATCAACTACTGGACTCCTGTTGGCGAAGGCCAGTCCTTCGAGTTCTCGCCGATCCTGGCACCGCTCGGTTCGTTCCGCGATCGGCTCGTCGTGATCAGCGGCCTTGCCCAGCATCAGGCCGATGCGTTTGACGATGGGGCGAACGGCGATCACACACGGGGCACGAGCTCGTGGCTGACGGGCGTGCATCCGAAGCGGACAGAGGGCGCCGACATCCGCAACGGTGTGTCTGCCGATCAGATCGCGGCGGCGGAGATCGGCAAGGACACCGGACTGCCATCGCTCGAGCTGTCCATCGATCTGAACTTCCTTGGCGGCCAGTGCGAGAACAGCTACGCATGCGCGTACATGAACACGCTGTCATGGCGCACGGCGTCATCACCGCTGCCGACAGAGAACAACCCGCGCATCGTCTTTGAGCGGCTGTTCGGCGACGGCGGCTCGCCGGAGCAACGTCTGACTCGCGCGAAAGAGAACCGCAGCATCCTCGACTCGGTGATGGCGGATCTCGATCGGCTGCAGAAGAGCCTCGGACCGGGCGATCGCACGAAAGTCACCGATTACGTCGACGCCGTACGCGAAGTGGAGCGGCGAATCCAGAGCATCGAGCGGCGGAACGCGTCCGACCTGCCGGATCTGAACCAGCCGTCAGGTATTCCGGAGCGCTTCGACGAGCACGTCAAGTTGATGTACGAGCTGCAGTGGCTCGCCTACCGCGCCGACATCACGCGCGTCGTCACCTTCATGCTCGGACGGGAGCTGAACTTCCGCACGTATCCGGAGATCGGCATCACGGAAGGCCACCACGGACTGTCGCATCACCAGGACAATCCGAACCAGCTGGCGAAATACGCGAAGCTGAACACGTATCAGACAGAGCTCTTCGCCTGGTTCATCGAGAAGCTGAAGTCCACGCCTGAGGGCGACGGCACGCTGCTCGATCACTCGCTGTTCCTGTATGGCGCGGGACTGAGCAACCCGAATCTTCACGCGCACTACGACCTGCCGCTCGTGCTCGTCGGCGGCGCCGCTGGTCGGCTCAACGGTGGGCGCCATGTTGTCTACAAGCAGGAAACGCCGATGACGAACCTCCTGCTGTCGATGCTCGACAAAACAGGTGTGCGAATCGACACGCTCGGTGACAGCACAGGTCGATTGGAGACGCTGTCAGGTTTGTGATGCGAAAAGGGGTGCTGACGATCGGAGTGGTGGCGATGGTGTCGCTCAGCGCGTTGATGCTCAGCGCGCAGAGCTCGATCGTGGACGCGGCACGAGGGGGCGACGCGGCAGCGCTGCGCGCGCTGCTGGGGCGGAAGGCGGATGTCAACGCCACCGCCGCTGACGGTACGACTGCGCTGCATTGGGCGGCGCGGCGAGACGATGTCGCGATGGTCGAGGCGCTGTTGCGAGCGGGCGCGAAGGTGGGTGCCACGACGCGGCTTGGTGTGACGCCGCTGCAACTCGCCGCGACGAACGGCAGTGTCGCGGTGATTACGCGTCTGCTTACCGCTGGAGCCGATCCGAATACGGTGCTGCCCGATGGCGAGACCGTGTTGATGACGGCGTCTCGGACCGGTGCCGGGGATGCCGTGCGCGCTCTGCTCGATCGCGGAGCAGACCTCCGTCGGAAGGAGCCGGCCAAGGGTCAGACAGCGCTGATGTGGGCGGCGGCAGAAAACAACGCCGCCGTCGTCACGCTGCTGATCGAGCGCGGGGCGGACGTCAAGGAGCGGTCGAAGTCAGGCTCGTTCACGCCGTTCCTGTTCGCTGTGCGTGGCGGGCATGTCGAGGCATCGATGGCGCTGCTCGATGCCGGCGTGAACGTCAACGAGACGCTGCCCGACGGAACGAGCGCGCTGCTGCTCGCCGTCATCAACGCGCACTACGAGCTCGCATCGGCTCTCCTGGACCGCGGCGCCAATCCGAATGCGGATGGGCAGGGATGGACGGCGCTGCACCAGATCGCCTGGTCACGCCGGCACAACGCTGGTTTCAACCTGCCCGGTCCGGTGGCGACCGGAGGTGTCGACAGTCTCGATCTTGTGAGAAAGCTCGTTGCGAAGGGCGCTGACGTCAACGCGCGCCAGAAGAAGGAGCCGCGCGACGGCAACCGCAATCTCCTCAACCGTCTCGGTTCGACGCCGTTCCTGCTCGCTGCGAAGGCCGACGACGTCCCGCTGATGCGGGTGCTGCTCGAATGCGGCGCGGACGCGCACATGGCCACGAACAACGGCACGACGCCGCTCATGGCGGCGGCCGGCGTCGGCATCTGGGCGCCGGGTGAGAACCCGGGGACACATGAAGAAGCACTCGCGGCGGTGAAGCTGGCCTTCGAGGCCGGCGGCGACGTCAATGCGATCGACAAAGAAGGTGAGACGGCGCTGCATGGCGCTGTCTACCGCGGCGGCGCCATTCCCGTGATTCAGTTCCTGATCGACAAGGGTTCGCGTCTCGATGTGGTGAATAAGAAGGGATGGACACCGCTGACCGCTGCCGACGGTGTCGAGTACACACCAGCCGTTCTGAAGCGGTATCCCGAAGCGGCCGCGCTCCTGCGCCGCACGATGCGCGAACGCGGCATGCCGGTGCCCGACTCAACGCAGCCAGGCGCCGGCGGCGCCGGATCGCCGCGTCTCGCAGTGCAGGACGCGCGCTCGACGATCTGGGACGGTGTCTACACCGAGGAACAGGCGAAGCGCGGGGAGCAGTCGTACGCCAAGTCGTGCGCGAAGTGCCACGCCGAAGATCTCCTTGGCAGTACGAACGCGCCGGCACTGATCGGACAGCCGTTCTTCGCCCGCTTCGATCGTCAGACCGCGGACGACCTCCTCGACGTGATTCGTCGGACGATGCCGCAGGAGGCGCCGGACACGCTTGGCATTCCTGTGTACGCGGACATTGTCAGCTATGTGCTCAGATCGAACGGCGCGCCCGGCGGCAAGACCGAGCTGCCAACCGATCGAGCAAAGCTGCGTGAAATCCTCGTGACGAGCAGGTAAACTCGGGGTCCTTCAACCACGAAGACACGAAGAGATCGAAGCTCACGAAGAAATTCAATCTAAGGGTTTTCTTCGTGGTCTTCGATGATTCTTCGTGGCCTTCGTGGCCAGTTTGTGGGAGATCGCGTGATGAAATCCGTTCAATGGAATTTGAGTATCGGGGTGCTCGCGCTTGGCTTCGCGGCGTTCCTGGGCGTGACCGCTACGGCGCAGAATCGCGGTAGCGCGCCGCCGGCTCCCGCCCAGGGCGGAGCCCCCAGTCAGCAGGGCGGAGCCCCCAGTCAGCAGGGCGGAGCCGCCACGAACCCGGCTCCGAACCCGAACGCCACCGGTGTCGTTGCGTTTCAGCCGATCGAGGGCATGAACACACGGCGCCTCCGATTCGAAGCCGGCGCGCGGACCAACTGGCACACGCATACGGAGAGGCAGATGATCTGGGCCGAAGAGGGACACGGCCTCTACCAGGAGATGGGTGGGCCGGTGAAGGAACTGGTGAAGGACGTGCCGATCCTGACGAGGGCCAACGTGCCGCACTGGCACGGCGCCGCGCCGGACAGTTACGTCGTGCAGTTGACGATCTACGGCGGCGACATCAAGTGGGGCGCGCCGGTGACGGACGCCGAGTATCTGAGCAAAAAGAAATGATCCGCCTTCGCGACTTCGTCGCTTTGGCGAGACCCGTCCGAGGTCACCGCTTCGCGGCTTCGGCGGGACTGCTCGTCGCGACCCTGATCGGGATTCGCGCGGCCGCGCAGGTTCCCTCTTCCGGTCCGCCACCGGATCCGCCGCGTCAGGCACCTGTCAGCCCGACGCTGACCGCCGTGACATCGCAGGATCATCTCGACGGGCTGAAGAACCCGTCGCGCTGGCTGATGTACTCGGGCGACTATACGGGCCGGCGCCACAGCCCGCTCACACAGATCACCCCTGCGAACGTGGGACGCCTCGCGGCGCAGTGGGCATTCCAGACGGACAACATGGTGGCCGGGCGCGGCTTCGAGGGCACGCCGTTGCTCCTCGACGGCGTGCTCTACGTCACCGGCAACAACAACACCGCGTGGGCGATCAACGTCCGCACCGGCGAGCAGCTCTGGCGCTACCGGCGGAATCTGCCGCCCGGATTGACCTACGGATCGTCCAACGCGTCGAATCGCGGCTTCGCCGCGCTCGGCGATCTGCTGTTCATGGGCACGCTCGACGCGCATCTGATTGCGCTCGATCGACGCACGGGCAAGCTGGTCTGGGATCAGACCGTCGAGGACTTCAAGGTCGGCTACGCCATCACGCAGGCGCCGCTCATCGTCAAGGACAAGGTGATCATCGGCATTGCCGGCGGCGATATTCCGACGCGCGGCTTCGTCGACGCCTACGAGCCGAAGACCGGCGCACGTATCTGGCGCTTCTATACGATTCCCGCGAAAGGGGAGCCGGGCAGTGAAACGTGGTCAGATCAGGAACTGCTGTCGCACGGCGGCGGTGCCACGTGGCAGACCGGCAGCTACGATCCCGACCTGAATCTGCTCTACTGGGGCACCGGCAACCCGAATCCGGATTACTTCGGTGACGATCGCAAGGGCGACAACTTATTTACGACGTCGCTGATTGCGCTGAACCCGGACACCGGCAAGGTGCAGTGGCACTATCAGTTCACGCCGCACGACACACACGACTGGGACTCGAATCACGTCCCGGTCCTCGCGGATCTGACGATCAACGGGCGTGCGCGCAAGGTTGTGATGGTTGCCAACCGCAACGGGTTCTTCTACACGCTCGATCGCCAGACGGGCGAGTTCCTCGTCGGCAAGCCGTTTACCAGCACTACGTGGGCGCGGGAGATTGGCAAGGACGGCAAGCCGATCGTGCTCAGTCTTGGCGTGGCGACCGGCGCGTCGCCCCAGTGCGTACCCGACTACCGCGGTGGCACCAACTTCAACCCGCCTTCCTACGATCCGACCGCGCAATTGTTTTTTGTGATGGCGCGCGAGACCTGCGCGGTCTACTCGCCGAAGCGCGAGGAGCTGGTGCCCGGCCGCAGCTACATGAGCGGCGGCATGGAGAAGCTGCCCGAGCCTGACTTCAGCGCGCTCCGGGCGATCGACCCGAAGACCGGCGCGATCAAGTGGGAGCACAAGTTCACGCAGTCGTCGCTGGCCGGAGTCATGTCCACAGCGTCGAGTCTCGTGTTCGCCGGCGATCAGGATGGCTACTTCAACGCGTTCGAGTCGCGCAGCGGCAAGCTGCTCTGGCGGTATCGAACCGGCTCGCCGATCCACGGTGCGGCGGCAACGACCTACATGCTCGATGGCCGGCAGTACGTGCTGATTCCATCCGGCATGACGATCACGGCGTTCGCATTGCCGGAGCGACCGTAGTGTCCGGCGTTAGCCGGACCTTCGCGCTGACCGTCGACGTAGCGTCCGGCTTCAGCCGGGCCTTTGTGCTGGCAGCGCTCGTGACTTGCGCCGGCGCGCAGGTCCACGGCCAGGGTGCACCGCGGAACTCGCCCCCGCTGCCAGCGCTTCCGCAGACGCTGTTTACGTCCGAGCTGCAGATCAAGGTCTCTGCAGTCGCCACGGGTCTGTCGCACCCATGGAGCCTGGCGTTTCTCCCGAACGGCGACATGCTCGTCACCGAGCGAAGCGGAAAGTTGCGGATCGTTCGCAACGGCACGCTCGACCCGCAGCCGATTGCCGGCGTGCCGACAGTTCGCGCGCAGGTGCTCGGCGGATTGCTGGAAGTCGCGCTGCATCCGCGGTTCGCGCAGAACCAGCTCCTCTATCTCACCTACACGAAGACGCGGGACGACGGGCTGACGACGACGGCGCTGGCGCGTGCGAAGTTCGACGGCAAGGCGCTCAGCGAGCTGAAGGAAATCTTCGTCGCCAACACCTGGAGCAAGTCGACGACGAATTACGGCGGACGCATTGCCTTCGATCGGAATGGCTTTCTCTTTCTGACCGTCGGCGAACGTCAGGAACAGGAGCGCGCGCAGAACGCACGCGACCATGGCGGCAAGGTCCTGAGGCTGCGCGATGACGGGAGCGTGCCGCCTGACAATCCGTTTGTCGGCAAGCCGGACTATCTGCCCGAAATCTATTCGCTCGGGCACCGCAGCCCGCAAGGGCTCGCCGTACACCCCGAGACCGGCGCGATCTGGGAGAACGAGCACGGCCCGCTCGGCGGCGACGAGATCAACATCATCCTTCCGGGCAAGAACTACGGCTGGCCGCTGGTGACGTTCGGCAACGACTACGACGGCAAGAAGATCACTGAGCTCACCTCACGTCCCGATCTCG
>Ga0310811_10014783_pt1 | contig 10194 bp, 9 predicted proteins | sample YCmetagenome_FD_207642 | JGI IMG/M metagenome (GOLD analysis project Ga0310811, IMG submission 207642) | Soil microbial communities from experimental microcosm in Duke University, North Carolina, United States - YC | ecosystem: Engineered > Artificial ecosystem > Soil microcosm > Unclassified ... | reverse complement strand
CGTCAATACCAAGGCGACGGTGCTGGCAGAGCGCGAGACGGCCAGGCGCCTCGCCGACAACGCGACGCGACCGAACGGCGGCTAAAGGGGAACGCCGACGGGACTATCAAGTCCTGCCGGATGATCCTTCCCGCACTTCAGCGATTATCGAAACCATCCGCCTGACGCATCCTGTCTCCGTAGCAGAGACGAGGCTTCCATGAGCACGCTCCAACCGACCGTCAACTCCGCCGCCGACATTCCCGCCCCTGCTGCGCCCGCGATACCGGCGATCTCGGCAAAAACCTGGATCGCGGTGATCGGCGCGACGCTCGGCGCCTTCATGGCGGTGCTGAACATCCAGATCGTCAACGCCTCGCTCGCCGACATCCAGGGCGCGATCGGTGCCGGCATCGACGACGGCGGCTGGATCTCGACCTCCTATTTGATCGCGGAAATCGTGGTGATCCCGCTCTCGGGCTGGCTCGCGCAGGTGTTCTCGATTCGCATCTATTTGCTCACCAACGCGATCCTCTTCCTGGCGCTCTCCGCGGCCTGCGCGCTGGCGCAGGACCTGCCGCAGATGATCGTGCTGCGCGCCGTGCAGGGCTTTACCGGCGGCGTGTTGATCCCGATGGCGTTCACCCTGATCATCACGCTGCTGCCGCGCGCAAAACAGCCGGTGGGCCTTGCATTGTTCGCACTGTCCGCGACGTTCGCGCCCGCGATCGGCCCAACCATCGGCGGCTATCTCACCGAGAATTTCGGTTGGCAGTACATCTTCTATGTCAACCTCGTGCCCGGCGCGGTCATGGTCGGCATGCTCTGGTACGCGCTCGAGGCGAAGCCGATGAAGCTGTCGCTGCTGCGCGAGGGCGACTGGGCCGGCATCATCACGATGGCGATCGGGCTCTCGGCGCTGCAGACCGTGCTGGAGGAAGGCAACAAGGACGACTGGTTCGGCTCGCCCTTCATCGTCAAGCTCTCGGTGATCGCAGCCGTCGCGCTGACCGCGTTCCTCGTCATCGAGCTCACGGTGAAGAAGCCGCTCCTCAATCTGCGCCTGCTGGCGCGCCGCAATTTCGGCTTCGGCATGCTGGCGAATTTCCTGCTCGGAATTGCGCTGTACGGCTCTGTGTTCATCATGCCGCAATATCTGGCGCGCATCCAGGGCTACAATGCCGAGCAGATCGGCATGGTGCTGGCATGGACCGGGCTGCCGCAACTGGTGCTGATCCCGCTGGTGCCGCGGCTGATGCAGAAGTTCGATGCGCGGATCATCATCGGCGTCGGCTTCGTGCTGTTCGCGGCCTCGAACTTCATGAACATCTACATGACCAACGACTATGCCGCCGACCAGCTGCTGTGGCCCAACGTCGTTCGCGCCATCGGCCAGGCGCTGGTGATGGCTCCGCTGTCGGCGGTGGCGACATCAGGTATCGAAGCCGAGAACGCAGGCTCGGCCTCCGGCCTGTTCAACATGATGCGCAATCTCGGCGGCGCCGTCGGCATCGCGCTGCTGCAGACCGTGCTGACCAAACGGGAGCAATATCACTCCAACGTGCTGATGCAGTCGGTCTCGGTGTTCGAGCAGGCCACCCGCACGCGGCTGGAACAACTGACGCAGTATTTCGTCAATCACGGCATCGTCGACCGCGCAGACGCAGCGCATCGCGCCTATGTCGCCATCGGCCATACCGTGCAGAAGCAGGCCTATATCTTCGCCTTCAGCGACACCTTCTATCTGCTCGGCATGGCGCTGATCGTCGCCCTGATCGCCGTTTTCTTTCTGAAGAAGCCCGGCCAGACCTCGGCCGGTGGTGCCCACTGACCCCAACCATAGAAAGCAAGGAGAACGACCATGAAGCCCCGCATGAATTTCTACCAGGCCGCCCCCGACACGATGAAGGCGCTGATGGCGCTGGAAGAGCAGATCCAGTCGACCGGCCTGGAAAAATCACTGATCGAGCTGGTCAAGATCCGGGCATCGCAGATCAACGGCTGCGCCTTCTGCATCAACATGCACACCGAGGACGCCCGCAAGCGCGGCGAGACCGAGCAGCGCATCTATCTGCTCAATGCCTGGCGCGAGTCGCCGCTGTACTCCGATCGCGAGCGCGCCGCGCTGGCCTGGACGGAAGCCGTGACGCTGATCGCCGAGACGCATGCGCCCGACGGCGTCTACGAGCAGGTCCGTGCGCAGTTCTCCGACGCGGAGACGGTGAACCTGACCGCGCTGATCGGCGCCATCAATGCCTGGAACAGGCTGGCGATCGCGTTCCGCGCGGTGCACCCGGTGAAGGTGAAGGCATCGGTGGCGTGAGGCGCGGCGCGCGCCTTGCGCGCAGGTCCCGTAGGGTGGGCAAAGGCGCGCTTGCGCCGTGCCCACCATCTCTCAAACAGGAGAGAAGACGTGGGCACGCTTCGCTTTGCCCACCCTACGAAGGCGGAGTATGCGGCTAGACCGCTGTCGCCTTGGCGAACTCCACATAGATCTCGCGCAACCGGGTCGCCATCGGGCCGGGCTTGCCGTCACCGACCTTCTTGCCGTCGACGGCGATCACCGGCTGCACGAAGGACGACGCGCTGGTGATGAAGGCTTCCTTGGCGGTGAGCGCTTCGTCGACCGTGAAGGAACGTTCCTCGACGCGGAGCTGGCGTTCCTCGGCCAGCGCGATCACGGCCTTGCGGGTGCAGCCCGGCAGGATGGCGTTGGAATTCTGGCGGGTGACGATGACATCGTCCTTGGTCAGGATGAACGCCGTGGACGAGCCGCCCTCGGTGACGTAGCCGTCCTGCAGCATCCAGGCTTCGCCGGCGCCGGCTTCGGCCGCAGCCTGCTTCGCCAGCACCTGGGCCAGCAGCGCCACGCTCTTGATGTCGCGGCGCTCCCAGCGGATGTCGGGCACCGTGATCACGTTGATGCCGGTCTTGGCCGACGGCGCGTTGATGATGTCCTTTTCCGAGGTGAACATCACAAGGGTCGGCTTGACGTCGGCCTTCGGGAAGGCGAAGTCGCGCCCCTTGTCGGCGCCGCGGGTGACCTCGAGATAGACCATGCCGTTGACGAGATTGTTGCGCTTGACCAGTTCCTTCTGGATCTCCTCGATCCGCGCCAGCGTCTCCGGCAGCTTCAGCTTGATTTCGCCGACCGAGCGCTCCAGCCGCGCCAGATGCGAGGCATTGTCGACCAGCTTGCCGTCCAGCACCGCCGAGACCTCGTAGATGCCGTCGGCGAACAGGAAGCCGCGATCGAGGACCGAAATCTTGGCTTCCGAGAGCGGGACGAATGAGCCGTTGACGTAGGCGAGCGGGTCCAAGGCAGGTCTCCTGGGAGGGAATGGGGATTTGGCGCGCTTATACGCGAATTGGAGGCGCCGAGCACCCTCGATTCGTCATTCCGGGGCATTCGCGCAGCGAATGAACCCGGAATCTCGAGATTCCCCGGTGCGCAATTGCGCACCTGAGGTCTGGTCCTTCGGACCATCCCGGAATGACGGCAGTGGCGATCAATGCGACAAAATCTTCGACAAGAACTTCTGCGCACGGTCGCTGCGCGGCTTGCCGAAGAAATCGTCCTTCGGGGCGTCCTCGACGATCTCGCCGCGGTCCATGAAGATGACGCGATTGGCGACCTTGCGGGCGAAGCCCATTTCGTGGGTCACGACCATCATGGTCATGCCCTCATGGGCGAGGTCGACCATGACGTCGAGCACCTCGCTCACCATCTCCGGGTCGAGCGCCGAGGTCGGCTCGTCGAACAGCATCACGATCGGGTCCATCGCCAGCGCACGTGCGATCGCGACGCGCTGCTGCTGGCCGCCGGACAGCTGCGCCGGAAACTTTTGCGCCTGCTCCTTCAGGCCGACGCGTTCCAGCAGCTGCATGGCCTTCGTCGCCGCCTTGTCTTGCGACCGGCCCAGCACCTTCTGCTGCGCGAGGCAGAGATTGTCGATGATCTTGAGATGCGGGAACAGCTCGAAGTGCTGGAACACCATGCCGACGCGCGAGCGCAGCTTCGGCAGATTAGTCTTGGGATCATGCACCTTGGTGCCGTCCACGGTGATCTCGCCGCTCTGGAAGGGCTCCAGCGCGTTGACGCATTTGATCAGCGTCGACTTGCCCGAGCCCGAGGGGCCGCAGACCACGACGACCTCGCCTTTGGTGACGCTGGTGGTGCAGTCGGTGAGCACCTGGAAGGTCGGGCTGTACCATTTGTTGACGTGGCTGATTTCGATCATGACCTACACGCTCTATCGAATGATGGCGATGCGCGACTGCAGGCGGCGAACGCCGAAAGACGCGATACAGGAAATGGTGAAGTAGACGACGGCGGCAAACAGATACATTTCGACCAGGCGCCCGTCGCGCTGGGCGACCTTGCTGGCCGCGCCCAGGAAATCCGGGATCGACAGCACGTAGACCAGCGAAGTGTCCTGGAACAGCACGATAGTCTGGGTCAGCAGCACCGGCAGCATGTTGCGGAACGCCTGCGGCAGCACGATGTAGCGCATGGTCTGCGCATAATTGAGACCGAGCGCGCTGGCCGCGGCCGGCTGGCCGCGCGAGATCGACTGGATGCCGGCACGCATGATCTCGGAGAAATACGCCGCCTCGAACATGATGAAGGTGATCAGCGACGACGCGAACGCACCGACGCTGATCGGACGCGAGGCGCCGGTCACCCACTGCCCGATATAGGGCACCAGGAAGTAGAACCAGAAGATCACCAGCACCAGCGGCAGCGAGCGCATGAAGTCGACATAGAGGCCGGCGATGCGTCCCAGCGTCTTGTAACCGGAGAGCCGCATCAAGGCGATCGCCGTGCCGAAGATCAGGCCGCCGAGCGCGGCGAGCGCGGTCAGCGTCAGCGTGAAGGTCATGCCCTCGTAGAACAGATAGGGCAGCGACCGGCGGATGACGTCGAAATCGAAGCTTCCGAGCATGGCGCTATTTCCCCGTGATGTAGCCGGGGATCGCGACGTAGCGCTCGAGGAAGCGCATCGCGGTCACGACGACGGCGTTGACGAGGAGATAGAGGATGGTCGCGGCCGTGAAGGCCTCGAACACCTGGAACGAGAATTCCTGCATCGAGCGCGCCTGTCCGGTCAGCTCGATCAGGCCGATGGTGATGGCGACCGCCGTGTTCTTGATGGTGTTGAGGAACTCGGAGGTCAGCGGCGGCAGGATGATGCGGAACGCCATCGGCAGCAGCACGTAGCGATAGCCCTGCACCGTGGTGAGCCCGAGCGCGGTCGCCGCCATCTTCTGTCCGCGCGGCAGCGAACCGATGCCGGCCTGCAATTGCACCGCGACGCGCGCCGACATGAAGAAGCCGATGCCGATCGCAGCCGTCCAGAACGGCGCATTCGGCAGTTGCTTCAGCCACAGCCCGGCGGCCTTCGGCAGCAATTCCGGCAGCACGAAGAACCACAGGAAGAGCTGCACCAGCAGCGGCATGTTGCGGAAGAACTCGACCCAGCAGAAGCCGAACCAGTATGCGCCCCTGGACGGCAGCGTCCGCATGACGCCGACGAGCGAGCCGAAGATCAGCGCGATGACCCAGGCGAGCAGCGCCGTCTTGAGGGTCAGCACCAGTCCCGACAGCAGCATGTCGAGATAGGTGCCGGTCCCCATCGGGTTCGGCTCGAAGAAAATTCCCCAGTTCCAGTGGTAGTTCACGTGTCCCCCGCGCGAACGCGCCAATTACAAATGGCTCGAAAGAAGTCCTGGGCGCCTATGCAAATGTCCGGCCACTCAGGTGTCAAGAGTGGCCGGACATGATCCTGATCCTTCGGATCGAGGTTATATCTTACTTGTAGTCGTCCGGGTTCGGCGAGTCCGAAGGCTTGGCGAACTCGTTCTTCAGCTCGGCCGAAATCGGGGTGTTGAGGTTCAGCCCCTTCGGCGGGATCTTCTGCGTGAACCACTTCTCATAGATCTTCTGGCCTTCGCCGGAGGTGTAAACCGCGCCAACCGCGGCATCGACCACCTTCTTGAAGGGCGCGTCGTCCTTGCGCAGCATGATGCCGTAGGGCTCGGGCTTGGAGAATGCGTCCTTGGAGATGACGTAGTCGTCCGGCGACTTCGAGCCGGCGACGAGGCTGGCCAGCAGGATGTCGTCCATCACGAACGCGACCGCGCGGTCGGTCTCGACCATCAGGAAGGATTCGGCGTGATCCTTGGCCGGGATGATGTTGGCGCCGAGGCCCTTGGCAACGTTGGCTTCGGTGAGCTGCTTGATGTTGGTGGTGCCGGCGGTCGAGACCACCGTCTTGCCCTTGAGATCGTCGATCGACTTCAGGCCGCTGGACTTCTTGAACACGTAACGGCTGGCGGTCAGGAAGTGCGTGGGCGCGAAGGCGACCTGCTTCTGCCGGTCAGCATTGTTGGTGGTCGAGCCGCATTCGAGGTCGATGGTGCCGTTGGCCATCAGCGGAATGCGCGTCGCCGAGGTCACCGGGTTGAGCTTGACCTCGAGCTTGTCGAGCTTGAGCTCCTTCTTCACGGCGTCGACGATCTTGTAGCAGATGTCCATCGCGTATCCGACGGGCTTCTGATTGTCATCCAGATAGGAGAACGGGATCGAGGAGTCGCGAAAGCCCAGCGTGATGGCGCCGGTGTCCTTGATGTTCTTGAGCGTGCCGGTCAGCTCCTGGGCCCCGGCCTGGCTGACGGCGAAGGTCGCGACGAACGCGAGCCCGATGTGACGGAAATGCTTCACTTTTTTGTTCCCCTTTCAGGATGATGCGGCCGGATGCAAGCACAAATCAGGCCGGATTAGAATGTGACTTTCGGCTGGATGACGGCTCAGGTTAACGGCTCAGGCCAGTGGCTTTGGCAATTCCCCGAGATCCCAGAACAGCCCGGCCATCACCGTCAAGGCCTCTTCGGTCAATGGCAGCAGGATGTGCTCATTGGGCGCATGCTGGGAGCAGCCGGGATAGGAGTGCGGGACCCAGATCGTCGGCAGGCCCAAAATCTCGGAAAAGACGTCGTTGGGCAGCGAGCCGCCGAAATTCGGCAGCACCGCCGGTGCCTTGCCGGTGGTCTCTTGCACCGAACCCGCCGCCCATTTGATCCAGGGGCTGTCGAAATCGGTCCGCGAGGCGGCAAAGCTCTGTGCCGCCCGCACCTCGACCATCGGAAAGCCCTTCTCCACCAGATGCGCGCGGACGGCGTCGATCAGCCCGTCGATCTTGGTGCCAACCACGAAACGCAGTTGCAGCACGGCATTGGCATGGCCGGGAATGGCGTTCGCCGGCTTCTCGATATTGCCCGAGGACATCGCCAGCACTTCGAGCGTATTCCAGGCGTAAAGCCGTTCGGCCGCCGACAACCCCTCCTCGCCCCAATTCTCCGCCAGCGCCGGCTCGTCCGCGGTCGGCACCACCTGCACGTCGGCGAGATAGCTGCGGATCTGGTTGGTGAGCCGCGGCGGCTTCAGCGCCTCGATCTGGAGGCGGCCGTGGCCGTCCACCAGGGTCGCGATGGCGTTGACAAGGATGGTCGCGGGGTTGGCGAGCACGCCACCCCAATTGCCGGAATGGTGCCCGCCATCGCGCAAATTCACGTCGAGATGAATGCGGATGCCGCCGCGGCAGCCGAGAAAGAGGGTCGGCCGGTCGGCAGACAGGCGCGGCCCGTCGGAGGCCATGAACAAATCGGCCTTGAGCGCATCGCGATTGAGATCGCAGACCTTGCCGAGATCGGGCGAGCCGATCTCCTCGCCCATCTCGACGATGAACTTGGCGTTGAAGCCGAGCTTGCCGCCGCGGGCCTCGCGCACCGCGCGGAGCGCCGCCATGTTGATGCTGTGCTGGCCCTTGTTGTCGGCGGTGCCGCGGCCATAGAGGCGCGTGCCCGAAACCGTGGTGCGCCAGGGATCGCGCCCCTCGCGCCATTCGCCCTCCATGCCGTCGACGACGTCGCCATGGCCATAAACCAGCACGGTCGGCGCAGATTCGCTCTCGTGATGTTCGGCGAACAGGAACGGTGCCTTGCCGCTCGGGGATTCGACGATACGGCTGGTGAAGTCGAGCGCAGCGAAGGCCGGCTGCATCTCCTGTTCCAGGTAGGCCCGCAGCTCGGGGCCGCGCGACGGATTCTGGCTCTCGGTCTTGTAGGCGACGCGGCGGTCGAGTTCAGCGAGGAACGCGCCGGATTTGAAATCGTCGCGGGCGCGGGCGATGGCGTCGGCTCTGGTCATTGCTTTTCGTTTTCAAGGTCTCGAGGCGGGCGAACCTAGCGGGCTACACTGGCCTTCGAAAGTGGCGGGGACTTGGATAGTTCTTCGTTAGCTCTTGCGATTTCGTTCTTGCTCTCTTGAGATTGGCTTGCCAAGAGCGGGAACGCCGCTGATTTTGGCCTTGCCAAGCGCAAGTCTTTCTATTCTTGGCCCTTGCCAAGGGCCAGTTATATGCAAGAACTTCGCCAGATTGGGGCGCACATCTATCATTCGAAGAGCGCTCAGTACAGGGCGCCGGGGGACCAGCATGGCCAAGCAGATCAGGCTCAACGCCTTCGCGATGAATTGCGTCGCGCATCAATCACCGGGCCTGTGGACCCACCCGCGCGACCGCACCGCCGAATATAACCGCCTGCCCTATTGGATCGACCTCGCCAAAACACTGGAACGCGGCCGTTTCGACGGGCTATTCCTGGCCGACGTGCTCGGGGTCTACGACGTCTATGGCAACAGCCCTGACGCAGCCTTGCGCAACGCAGCACAAACGCCGTCCAACGAACCGCTGCTGCTGCTGTCGGCGATGGCGGCGGTGACGAAGAATCTGGGTTTCGGCGTGACCAGCAATCTCTCCTTCGAGCCGCCCTACCCGTTCGCGCGGCGGATGTCGACGCTGGATCACCTCACCGAGGGCCGGATCGGCTGGAACGTCGTCACCGGCTATCTCGACAGCGCCGCGCGCGGCGCCGGCAAGGACAAGCAGACCGGGCACGACGACCGCTACGACATCGCCGACGAATATATGGACGTCGTCTACAAGCTCTGGGAAGGCAGCTGGGAGGATGACGCCGTGCTGCGCGACCGCAAGCGCGGCATCTTCACCGATCCCAGCAAGGTTCACCGCATCAATCATGAGAGCGCGAACTACCGCATCAACAACACCATCCATCTCAGCGAGCCGTCGCCGCAGCGCACGCCCGTGCTGTACCAGGCCGGCACATCGCCGCGCGGGCGGCAGTTCGCGGCCAAGCATGCCGAATGCGTGTTCATGTCGGGACCGTCGGCCAAGATCATTGCGCCGCGCGTTTCCGCCATTCGTGAAGAAGCCGCCAAGTTCGGCCGCAACCCGGCCGAGATCCTGATGTTCAACATGATGACGATCATCCTCGGCAACACCGAAGCCGAAGCTGCAGCGAAATATGCCGACTACCGGTCGCACATCAATCCGGAAGGCGCGCTGGCGCTGATGTCGGGCTGGACCGGCATCGACTTCTCCGGCTACGAGCTCGACCAGCAAGTGCGTCACGTCCAGAACGATGCCGGCCGCAGCGCGCTCGACAACGTCACCCGCGGCGATCCCGATCGCGTCTGGACCGTGCGCGACGTCATCGAGCATGTCGGCATCGGCGGCGCCGGCCCGGTCGTGGTCGGCACACCCGAGAGCGTCGCGGACAAGATCGAGGACTGGTTCGAGAAGACCGACGTCGACGGCCTCAACGTCGCCTTCGCGATCTCGCCCGGCGATTTCGAGGACATCAGCGACATGCTGGTGCCGGAGCTGACCAAGCGCGGGCGGTACAAGCCGGAATACGCCAAGGGCACGCTGCGGGAGAAGTTGTTCGGCGACGGCCGCGCAAGGCTGGATGCGCCGCATCCGGCGGCGGAGTATCGGGTGGGGAAGAAGGGGTAGACCGAAAGTCGCGCCACACCCTCAGTGTCGTCCCGGCCTAGTGCGCAATTGCGCACGGGGGCCGGGACCCATAACCACAGGAAGTTGTTTGGCGAAGACTGGTCGTTCGGGATTGGCACCACCCGCTCTCGATAGATCACGCGGTATGGGTCCCGGCCTTCGCCGGGACGACCGCGGGGCTACACCTTCCCGTCCACCATCACCTCGATCAGCTTCGTGCCCGGCCGATTGAACGCCGATGCCAGCGTCGCCTTCAGCTCGCGGGGGTCGCTGATCTTGATCGCCTCGCAGCCGAGCGCTTTCGCAACACCGGCGAAATCCACGGGCGGGTCGACGAAAT
>Ga0310811_10014781_pt1 | contig 10194 bp, 8 predicted proteins | sample YCmetagenome_FD_207642 | JGI IMG/M metagenome (GOLD analysis project Ga0310811, IMG submission 207642) | Soil microbial communities from experimental microcosm in Duke University, North Carolina, United States - YC | ecosystem: Engineered > Artificial ecosystem > Soil microcosm > Unclassified ... | reverse complement strand
TGGACAACGCCGCGTCGGACCTCTATGAGCTCGAGCGTCCGACGGCGCTGCTTCGGATGGTGGTCGATTCCGGGTCATTCGTCGCCACGGCTGGCGCAGCCCAGCGACTCCATGCAGGCGACATCGACGACCTGAATCGCCTCTACCAGCTGGGCTTCCGGGCGGGCTTCGCGCAGGCGATCCTGGATGACGCGGTCTACTACGGGATCCGCATCCGCGGGCGGCTGGTGAGCGCCGCGGGAACGCACGTCATCAACCGTCGCGAGGGGATCGCGGTGGTCGGCAACGTGATGACCCATGCGGACTTCCGCGGCCACGGCTTCGCCAAGATGGTGACCGGGGCGGTGACTGCGGACCTGCTGGAGCAGGTCCCCGACGTTGCCCTCAATGTCCACGCCGATAACGCGCCGGCCGTCGCGGCCTACTCCAGACTCGGCTACCGTGAGTACTGCCGGCTGACTGAGAGGCTGGCACGCCGTCGATCCGGCGGCTGGGGGTTGATGCGACCGATACGAGAGGCAATGCGAATCACGTGGCCACGAGACCAACGCTGAAGGGTGACGTTCGCGACATCGGCCTGGCCGATGCGGGGGCGCTGAAGATCGAATGGGCGGACAGGCAGATGCCGGTGCTGGCCGGCATCCGCGAGCGCTTTGCCGCCGAGCAGCCGCTGGCGGGCTGGAAGATCAGCGCCTGCCTGCACGTCACCGCCGAGACGGCGAACCTGATGCGGACACTGGCGGCAGGCGGCGCGGACGCCGTCCTCTGCTCGTCAAATCCACTCTCCACCCAGGATGACGTGGCCGCCTCGCTGATCGAGCATCACGGGATCCCGACCTACGCCATCAAGGGCGAGGACCGCGACTCGTACTACGGCCACATCGCGGCTGCACTCGACCACGCCCCACACGTGACCATGGATGACGGTGCCGACCTCGTCAACGAGCTCCACACCCGTCGCACCGAGCTGCTTCCCGATGTCGTGGGCGGGACCGAGGAGACGACCACCGGCATCATCCGTCTGCGCGCCATGGCGGCCGCGGGAGCGCTGCGCTACCCGGTGCTGGGCGTGAACGAGGCACTCACCAAGCACCTCTTCGACAACCGCTACGGCACCGGGCAGAGCGCCATCGACGGCATTCTGCGCGCCACGAACGTGCTGATCGCCGGGAAGCAGGTCGTGGTCGGCGGCTACGGCTGGGTCGGTCGCGGCATCGCGGCCCGCGCAGCGGGGATGGGCGGCATCGTGACCGTGGTCGAGGTGGACCCGATCCGCGCCCTCGAGGCGGCAATGGACGGCTACCGGGTCACCACCGCCGGGCTTGCCGCCGAGGTTGGGGAGATCTTTATCGCCGCCACCGGCAACCTGAACGTGTGGGGCGCCGCCGACTTCCCGAAGATGCGCGACGGGGCGATCCTGGCCAACGCGGGCCACTTCAACGACGAGTTCGAGCTCTCGGCCCTCGAGTCGCAGGCGACCTCCACCCGGGAGGTGCGGCCGTTCACCCGCGAGTACCTGATGGCCGATGGCCGCCGCCTCTTCCTCCTGGCCGATGGACGCCTCGTGAACCTCGGCGCCGCGGAGGGCCACCCCGCCCTGGTCATGGACATGAGCTTCGCCAACCAGGCGCTCGGCCTCGAGTGGCTGCGATCGCACGCCGCGGAGCTCAAGCCGGAGGTCTACGGCATCCCTGACGAGATCGATCGCGAGGTCGCACGCCTCAAGCTGATCCACATGGGGATCGAGATCGACCCAATGACGGTCGCGCAGAAGGCCTACAGCGAGTCCTGGGAATCGGGGACCTAGCCTCCGGGCAGGACGCTCACCGTCACCTTGCCGATGACGCTCCAGGTCAAGCCGACCCCCGCGTAGCTGCAATGAAAGTCGAACGTGTGCGCGGGGTCGCTGTCGCGGATCTCCGTCCCCTCGCAGTCGGGCGTCTGGACCGATATGTCGCTCTCACCGCTGTCCGCGCACGGCCCGCTGACGGTGGTTACGTGCACATTGACCGAGGCCCCGATCGACATCACCCATGACCCGTCCTCCCCCTGGTAGATGCCTCCGTTGATGCCGACCCCCGAGCCGTCCTCCTCCTGCGGGAAGGCATCGGCCTCGTGGCCGTTCGTGTCGGTGATGCACTCGGAGCCGTCGATCCCCACGAGCACGGTATGTGCGTCGAGGGTGGCTTCGTAGGTGCTGGCGTCATTGCCCAGGGGAAGGTACCGCGCGTTGCCGCCCGGCGCCGATGCGAGGCTGACCCGCACCGTCATCGTCTCATGTCGCGACGCGTAGTAGGCGTCGCCGGGGCTGCCTAGCTCGTAGAGCGACGTGTAGACCAGCGTGTCGCTGGCGGTGACGCAGCCTTGATCGCTGGCCGTCGCTGTCCACGTGCCGGTGACGTGCTTGTTGGGGCCTCGGTCGTGGTTGGAAAGGACCAGGATGACCTGCTCGACGGCATCGGCCGCCTGGTCCAGGCACCACTGGATCGTGCCCGCCCCCAGTGTGCGCCGCTCCCAGCCGCGGTCCTTGACCTTGACCAGGGCGTCCACCCCCAACGACCCGGCCGGCGCCAGACCGGAGAAGACGAGGGTCACCTTCCGCGTGTCGGCCGTCCACTGGAGGTCGTGGTAGTCGGCCCACAGGTCGGGAAGGTCCTCGCTGAATGTAGAGGGGTTGCTGGCCGGGTTGAGCGTGACGGCGTCCTTGAAGCGCGAGGCCGGCTTCACCTTCTCCTCGTCGTTGGGCATGGTGAGGGGAAAGTGCGGATCGAGCGGGTCCGCCCGGAAGTGGGGGTCGATCGGGTTGCCCGGCTCCAGGAACTCGTTCCACACGCGCACGGCGAAGTCGGCGAAATGGCCGTCGAACGGCATGAAGTGATCCACCACCTCCTGGACCGCGGCCCAGCCTTCGCGTCGCTCGAGCGCCTTCCACGTGTCGGCGATGACGTCGGCGCCCCGGGGGCTCTCCTGCTCCATGAAGTACGGCCAGATGAACGACTGATAGGCGTTCCCCGCCGAGGTATCCGAAAGAGACAGCGGGGAGGTGAGGAAGTGGGTGTAGAGGTCATAGATCCCTGGGTCGCGGGCCTCCGGCACGAAGTGGTGCTCGGCCCAGGTGGCGGACGCTTCCACGAACCAATGCTGGTCCCAGTTGGTTTCATCGCAGTTCGTCGCGAGGCTCGGGTAGGGACACCCTACCGTGCCACCGGCGTTGTAGCGGTTCTGGAGCACATGGAAGAACTCATGGGCGATGTCCGCCTTGCGCTTGGCGGCCGTCGCGCCCTTGGAGGGGTCGTAGACGATGTAGCCGCTGGCGGTTCCGTGGTCGAAGGGTGTCGCCCCGCGCGTCACAGCGGTATTGACGTTTTTGAGGTTGCGCAGGTACGGGGTCCGCTCGCTCAGCACGACGTAGATGTCGATCCGGCCGTCGCCAGCCTCAGCCGGCTCGTTCGGTCCGCGCTGAGGATCATTCTTGAACTTGTCGCCGATGGGCGTTCCCATGAGTTGCGTCATCCTCGGCCAGAGGGCGGCCATGAAGCCCTTGAGCTCGGCAACCTGCGCGTCGAGGGTGTAGCTCACGTTCCCGGCGCCATCGGTCGTGCATCGGCCCCAGATCGTGACCGGGACCGTCATGTCCTCGCGGTGGAAGCCGTTCGCACCGCAGCGGGGGTCAACCGTCGCCAGCGCCAGCTGGTTGCCGAGACTGGCAGTCGCTGGCGCCTGCTGGAAGATGCTGGCCGCATCCGTGGGTCGCACCAGGAACGGAAGCAGGGCGGCCTGCTGGTCGGCGGTGAGGTCGGGCCATGCTGCTTCGGCAGCATCGGCCACGACGTGATCCTCGGCCGCTTCGCCCCGGTATGCCTCCGGCAGGCGCGGATCGAACACCTGGGCGTAGAGGCGGTACAGGAGGCCCGTCGCCTTGTCGAGCGCCCCCACCCGTACGGCTGCCGTGATGAGGTCGGCCGATGTCGGCGAGCCCCCCGTGACGGGCTGTTCGGATGCTGAGGGGTCGTTGCTGACCGACGGGTTGTCGCTCGTGGATGGAGCGAGCGATGGCGTGGGCGTGGGGCTCGATGAGCAGGCGGCGAGCGCCAAGGTCAGGCCGGCCAGCATCCGCGGCCAGCGCGTCGGGCGATGCATCCCCGGTACGGTACGCTGGGCGTCAATCGCCCCGGAGCCGACCTGTGTCAAACCTCGAGCACCCAGGCATCACTGTCGTCCTCGACATCAACGATCTCGAGCGAGCAGCGGAGTTCTGGAGCGCGGTGCTGGGCTTCCCCGTGCAGCGGCCGATCACCCAGTTCATGGTGCTGCGGCCTGAGGACCCTGACGATCATCGGCCCCATCTGATCCTCCAGAAGGTGCCGGAGGAGAAGGTTGTCAAGAACCGCGCCCACCTGGATCTCTTCTTCCCGCTCCGTGACGAGGCGCGCGACCGGCTGCTCGCCCTCGGTGGGCGGATGGTCCAGGAGGAGCCGAACTGCATCGGCGCGCACTGCTGGTACCTGATGGCCGATCCCGAGGGCAACGAGTTCTGCGTGGTGGGCGACTGAGAAGGGCGGCGGTCCTTAAGCCGCATGGGCTACCGCTACGGGTGAGCGTCCCAGTGAGCGGTGAGCTGAACGTGCTTCTGGGCTCCGCTGCTCACGTCGGACGCAATGGCACTGTCGCAGTGCACATCGCCGGCGAGACCCGTCGAATCGTTCTTCGTCAGGTTAAAGGTGCAGCTGTTTCCCGCCTCGGCGGTCGAGATCGCGGTCATGATCACGCTCGTGTCGCCGTAGGTGAAGATCTGTCCAGGCGTTCCCTCGGCGGCCTGCGTGTTGATCAGGATCACGGGCCCCTCGCCAGACTGGTTGGCAAAGTTGGCGACCCAGCCGCCGGCGGATTCGACCCAGAGGCTGAGACCACCAGCCAAGAACGGCAGCTCGCCCGATGCCTGGTAGTCTCCGGTGATCTCGTAGGTCACGGAGCCGTTTGCCCCGCCGCCACCGCCACCGCCTCCACCGCCTGAGCTAGCGGCCGCCTGGCTTGGCTGGCTGCCGGTGCTGGGCTCGGCGCCCTGGCTCTCGCCGCCCGATCCCGGGCTGGAACCGCATGCAACCGTGAGGGCCGCGACGGTGACGAGCGCGGCGAATGGGCGCAGGTGACGCATGGGTCTTGCCTCCCTCGGCGAGATGTGGGCTGAATTGGGCTGGCGGCATGCTACCCGCAACGCCTGCTGATGGGAAGGTCGGCGCGACGAGGCCGCCGACGGTACACTCGGCCCCGCAATGTCCATGCCTGACGGCCACACCCTCTTCACCTCGGAGTCCGTGACCGAGGGTCACCCCGACAAGCTCTGCGACCAGATCGCCGACGCGGTCCTCGATGACGTCCTCTCGCGCGACCCCGAGTCGCGGGTGGCGGTCGAGGTGGCGGCCACCACCGGCCTCGTCTTCGTCCTCGGCGAGATGTCGACCAAGACGTACTGCGACGTGCAGTCGGTCGTGCGCGACACCGTCCGCAAGGTCGGCTACGACAACGCGCGGCTCGGCTTCGACTACGAGACCTGCGGCACGATCACCGCGCTCAAGGAGCAGTCCCCGGACATCGCCCTTGGTGTCGACCACGCCCTGGAGGCAAAGCAGGGAATCGACCCGGACGAGCTCGGCGCGGGCGACCAGGGGATGATGTTCGGGTACGCATCGGACGAGACCCCCGAGCTGATGCCGATGCCGATCCAGCTCGCCCACCAGGTGAGCCGCAAGCTGGCCGAGGTCCGCCGCGAGGGCGGCCTCTCGTTCCTCCGGCCCGACGGCAAGAGCCAGGTGACGGTCGAGTACGACGCCGAGCGCCGACCGCGCCGCGTCCACACCGTCCTCGTCAGCACCCAGCACGACCCGGAGGTCGCCCCGATGGACCTCGAGGAGGGCGTCCGGGAGCTCGTCATCCGGGGCGCCATCAGCGAGGAGCTCCTCGATGACCAGACCCGCTACCTCGTCAACCCGACCGGACGCTTCGTGATCGGTGGCCCGATGGGTGACTCAGGCCTCTCCGGTCGCAAGATCATCGTCGACACCTACGGTGGGATGGCGCGCCACGGTGGCGGCAGCTTCAGCGGCAAGGACCCCACCAAGGTTGACCGATCCGGCGCCTACATGGCCCGCTACGTGGCCAAGAACCTGGTCGCCGCCGGCCTCGCGAACCGTTGCGAGCTCCAGCTGGCATATGCCATCGGCGTGGCGCACCCGCTCTCGATCAACCTCCAGACCTTCGGCACCGGCGTCGTCGACGATTCGGTCCTGGCCGATCTTGTCGAGCGGACCTTCGACCTGCGGCCCGGCGCCATCATCTCCGGCCTCGACCTGCGCCGGCCGATCTATCGTCCCACCGCCGCGTACGGCCACTTCGGACGCAGCGACCTCGACCTGCCGTGGGAGCGGACCGACCGCGCCTCCGCGCTGCGCGAGGCGGCCGGGGCTGTGGGAGTCGCAGGGGCGACGGCCTGAGCGACGCGGTGACGCCCCGCGCGACGCCGAAATCGCCAATTCGCTGGGGAGAGCCGCCCCGCGGCGGAAGCCTGGGAGCCTCCATCTCCGCGCTCGTCTCGAGAGTTCGCGCCGCCTTTGGTGATCGGCCGCGTCCGCCCCGCGAGTCGCTGCCCAACCTCCCGCTCGCATTGCGTCGCGGCGAGCTCGCGCAGCGCTACCTGGCGGCCGAGGGGGAGGCCGATCACCCCGGAGCCGGGGCAGCGGCCTCCACGGCAACCGAGCAGGCGATCAGCGAGCGAAATTGGTGGCCGGCGGACATCTGGGGCCACCGCGCGCTCTGGCACTTCGAACAGGCGGGGATGGACCTCGAGGCCACTCGGGCCGCGCGCAGGATCGGAGACGTGCGGGCAGGGGCTGGGGATCCGGCGAGCAGCCGCCGATACTATGCCGAGGCGATCAGCGAGGCGAGGGACATCGGCGCGGAGCGAGAGGAGGGCCTGGCCGCACTGGGCATGGGCCACGCCGAGCTCGAGCTGCGCAACGTGACCACCGCGAGGCGACTGGGGCAGATCGCGCTCGACCTCCTCGAGCGCTGCGGGGCTCCTGACGAGGAGATGGCCGCCGCGAGAGACCTGCGCGGCGAAGAGAAAGAGGTCGGCTGATGTTCGCGATCGTGATGGCCGGCGGGTCAGGGACGCGGCTCTGGCCCCTCTCGCGCCGCAAGTCGCCGAAGCAGCTGCTGGCGCTCACCGGCGAGACGAGCCTGCTGCAGCAGAGCGTGGCGCGGCTCGGCAGCCTGCTGAAGCCCCAGGACATCTACGTCATCACCTCCCAGGCGCATGTCCGAGCGACGCAGGCGCAGCTGCCGCAGATCCCCGAGGAGAACGTGCTGGGCGAGCCGCTCGCGCGCTCCACGGCGGTTGCCGCGGGCCTGGCGACGGTGCTTGCCCGTCGCGAGAGCGACGAGATCGCCCTCGTCCTGCCAGCGGACCACTTCGTGGCCGATGAGGCGGCCTTCGTCGAGGCGCTCCAGGAAGCGGCGCGCACGGCGGAGCGCGGCTACCTCGTCTGCCTGGGGGTCGTGGCCAGCGCCCCGGCCACCGGCTACGGCTACATCAAGACCGGGGAGTCGCTGCATGCGGGCCAGCCGACCGCCATGATCGAGCGCTTCGTCGAGAAGCCCACCGCGGCGGATGCGAAGCAGATGCTGGCAGATGGCGGATACCTGTGGAACGCCGGCATCTTCGCGTGGCGGGTCTACGCCTACCGCCAGGCGATGGAGAAGTTCCAGCCCGCGCTGGCCGAGGCACTCGACCGGATCGCCGCGTTGCATCGGACCCCCGGCTGGATCTCGGAAGTGCGAACTATCCTCGAGCCGGTCGCCGCGATCTCGATCGACGTCGGCATCGCCGAGCCGGCAGCTGCCGAAGGGCGGATGGCGGTCGTGCCGATGGAGGCAGGCTGGAGCGACATCGGCTCGTGGTCGGCCCTGCTCGAGGCGCTCTCGGCCCGGAGCGGGGCGAGCCTGGTAGCCTCCGGACAGCACCTCGACCGCGGCTCGGAGCGCGTGCTCGTCCACGGCGGCGAGCGCCTGGTGGTCACCGTCGGGCTGAAGGACATCATCATCGTGGACACGCCCGACGCACTCCTGGTCTGCGCGCGCGACCGCGCCGAGGAGATCAAGCCGGTCCTGGACGAGATTGCCGAGAAGGCCGGCGAGCGTTATCTCTGAGCCGATGGGTCCGCTCCCGGCGGCTCTCCAGGAGGACGCGATCCCTCTCGCCTGGCTTGCCCGATTGATCGGCAGGGCGATGGCCCTCTACCTGCGGCTGGTGGCCGTCACCGCGCGGACCTCGGGGCCCCCCGTCGTCCAGGGCCAGGCCGTCTTCGCCATCTGGCACGAGTCGAACCTGGTCGCCGCCACGGCCGCCTTTCGCCTTCGGACCCAGAAGCGGGTCATCAGCTTCAGCACGCGCGGATTCCGAGGGATCGTCATGAACACGATGCTCGAGTCGATGGGCTCGGGCGTGGTCGCACTCCCGGAGGAGTCGAACCGGGCCGAGGCCGCCAAGCTGGCGAAGGAGATGGCCCGCATCGGTCGCGAAGGCTCGAGCCTGGTGGTCAGCTGCGACGGGCCGATGGGGCCGTATCGGGTTGCCAAGCCGGGCGTGCTGATCGTCGGACGCGAGTCCGGCATCCCCATCCAACCGTGGGCCGTGGCCATCCGTCCGGCGCTCCGCCTGCGGGGCCGCTGGGACAAGCACCTCGTGCCGCTTCCGTTCTGCCGGATGCGGGTGGATGAGGGGGCGCCGATCCGGCTCGAGCCGCGCGAGCCGCTCAAGCCACGCCTCGCCGAGCTCCAGGCCGCGCTGGATGGCGTCCAGGCTCTCGCCGACCAGCGAATGGCGCCGCGCCGGCGCCGTACGATAGGCGCCTCGTGACCAGGATCAAGTTCGGCACCGATGGCTGGCGCGCCGCCATCGCCGAGGACTTCACCTTCCACAACGTGCGTCGCTGCGCCCGCGGCGTGGCTGAATACCTGGCGGCTGAGGGGACGACCGACCGCGGCGTCGTGGTCTGCCATGACCGCCGCTTCGCGTCCGAGCACTTCGCCCGGGCCTGCATCGAGGTGCTGGCCGCGCATGGGATCCGCTCCTTCGCGCCGCCCGAGGCGGTGCCGACCCAGGTCGGCAGCTTCTTCACCCGCGAGATGGGCGCCGGTGCCGGGATCGTGATCACCGCCAGCCACAACCCGTGGACCGACAACGGCTTCAAGGTCAAGGCCGATACCGGCGGCGCCGGTGCCCCGGAGATGCTGGCCGCCATCGAGGCGACGATGGATCAACATCCCGAGGACGAGCTCCCGCCGCGTCGCGACTACGCGGACGCGGTCGCGGCCGGGCTGGTCGAGGCCTTCGACCCCTACCCCCGATTCCGCGAGCAGCTCGCCAGCATCGTCGACCTGGAGCGGATCCGGGCCGCCAAGGGTCGGGTCCTGGTCGAGCCGATGTACGGCTCGGGCGCCGGCTGGTTCACGCGGCTGCTGGGCGGCGGCGGGCTTACCGTCGAGGAGCTGCACACCGAGCGCAACCCGTTCTTCGGGGGCGTTAACCCGGAGCCGATTCGCCCGAACATCGACGCCTGGCTGGAGGAGATCCCGCGCTGGGGGGCCGACATCGGGATCGCCTTCGACGGCGATGCCGACCGGGTCGGGATGGCGACCGAGGAGGGCGTCTTCGTCAACCAGCTCCAGGTCTACGGCCTCCTCTACTGGTACCTCCTCGACGTCCGGAAGCAGATCGGTCCGGCGGTCTACACCGTCACGAGCACCTCGATGGCGCCGCGGCTGGCCGAGATCTACGGCACGCAGGCATACGAGACTGGGGTCGGCTTCAAGTTCGTCGGTCCGAAGATGACCGAGACGCACGCGGTCATCGGCGGGGAGGAGTCCGGTGGCTTTGGATTCGGGATGCACATCCCGGAGCGCGACGGCCTGGCGTCCGGCCTTTTCCTCCTCGACCTGTGGCTCACCAAGGGCAAGAAGGCGTCGGAGCTGCTCGCCGAGCTCCAGGCGCTGGCCGGGCCGAGCTACTACAACCGGATCGACATCCGCTTCGCCCGGGAGGGATATGACGCCGTCAAGGCGGACACCCTGGCGCGCCTCGAGCAGGAAGCCCCCGAGACACTGGCCGGCCACGCCGTCGTCCGCCGCCAGTCGCTC
>Ga0310811_10014780_pt1 | contig 10195 bp, 11 predicted proteins | sample YCmetagenome_FD_207642 | JGI IMG/M metagenome (GOLD analysis project Ga0310811, IMG submission 207642) | Soil microbial communities from experimental microcosm in Duke University, North Carolina, United States - YC | ecosystem: Engineered > Artificial ecosystem > Soil microcosm > Unclassified ... | reverse complement strand
CGCGATGGCTTGAGCGGTGTTGAGTATGAGTGGGATGGGATGGTCTTTTATACGTACGAGCGTGGTTTGCAGTAAATAAGAGGGCGTAGCGTACTCTACGCCCTTTAAATTTTGGAGATTAATGTAGTGCCCAGGCTTTGCCATCTGGCCCGGCCGTGAGCACCTGAGGGCCCTTTTTCGTAATGGCGATCGTATGCTCAAAATGAGCGCAGGGTTGCGCATCTTGCGTGACAATCGTCCAGTGATCGGAGAGGATTTTGACATCCTTTTTGCCCAGATTGACCATGGGCTCAATGGCGATTACGGTCCCGGGCCTGAGTTCGAAGTCGCCGAGCGCCTCGTATTGCAGCGTAAAATAGTTAGGAACCTGGGGTTGTTCCCACATCTCGCGGCCGATGCTATGGCCGACCAGTCCCTCGACCACACTCATACCGGCATCCTTGACATAGCGTTCCATTTCGCGCGCAACCTGACTCCAGAGCTTCTTTTTCGGAATGAGTTCAAGGGCCAGGCTCAAAGTATTCTCAGTGATCTCCAGCAGGCGCTGTTTGGGAGCACTGATAGAACCCACCGGACGTGTGACTGCGGCATCCCCACACCAGCCGTTCAGTTTGATGCCGATATCAACGCTGACAATATCCCCCTCTTGCAATATGCGTTTCCCCGGAATGCCGTGGACCACCTGTTCATTGACGGAGACGCAGGTTACAGCAGGAAAAGGCGCTTTCCCCGAGCTATCCATGACGCCGCGAAAGAGGGGAATGGCGTCGTGGGAAGCGATAAAGTGTTCTACCGCAGTATCGATTTCGCCAGTTGTAATGCCTGGGCGTACAAGTTCCCTCGCGACTTCATGGGCCTGCCAGACCAGCAGGCCAGCCTGACGCATCAATGCGATCTCTTTATCGGTCTTTAAATTCTGCACTAAATTCTTCCTTGTCATTGCAACTTACTGCCCTGTAAATAGCCCGGGTCGGCCAAAGCCAGCCAGGGGTGAATGCTTGCCAATCGTGTCCTGATTGGTCATAGCTCTTTGAAAGAGCAAACGGCCAGAACTGTTTACTGAAACGTTTTATTATGGAGGACCAATCTGCTCTCAGCACCTGTTATGATCCAGGCAAAATCGTATGTAGTGTTTTTTCGTAGTGCGTATAGAGTTTTTCATCAAACAATACGAAGAAGATCCGTTGCAGACTGGTGGGCTTCTTGACGTGCTCGATTACCGTTTGCAAGGCAATCGGTGTGGCCTCGTGAATTGGATAGCCGTATGCGCCAGTGCTGAGTGCAGGGAAGGCAATGCTGTGTATCTGGTGTTGCTCGGCGAGATCGAGACAGGCTTGATAGGCGCTTGCGAGCAGTCTGGCATCATCTGCCAGGCGACGATAGATGGGGCCAACGGCATGATAGATATAGCGGGCCTTGAGTTTGCCAGCGCTGGTAGCCACGGCACTGCCTGTGGGACAGCCGCCGATTGCGCGGCACTCCGCGATAATACTCGCACCAGCCGCGCGATGGATTGCGCCATCGACGCCTCCGCCCCCCGCCAATGCGGAGTTAGCGGCGTTGACAATCGCCTCCGCTTCAACCTCGACGATATTGCCGTGCCGCAGGATCAGCGTTACGTTATTTACGTTATATATAGACATAAAAATTCCCTGCTTTTTGTTGAGGTCACTCTGCTGCTGTTATTGTACGCTGTAATGAAGAAAAAAGCGAGAAGAAGAGAAAGGGGAAAGAAGATATTATGCATGTAGAGGGGAGGCTTTTGCCCCTGTTGGGTTGGCAGCGTATAAATAGAATACGCATATGCCGAGCGACCCATCAGGGGCATGATACCCGGGCAGCAAGGAAATACTACAACGGACTACTTTTTGACGACGGCCTCTGATAATTCTTTGCCGGGGAAGAAGCGCACACGCTCTTTCGCGGGTACTTCTATCTCCTGGCGGTTGCGTGGATTAACCCCCCTACGGGCAGCGCTCTGGCGCACTTTGAAAGAGCCAAATCCCACTAAACGTACTTCGTCACCACTCTCAAGCGCTTCGCGGATCGCATCGAGCGTTGCCTCGAGCACATCTGCTGCCTGCTTTTGTGAGAGTTTTGTTTGCTTGGCAATACGCTTCGAGAGCTCTTGCCTGCCTATTGTGTTTGCTTTTTCTGCTTGAGTCGCATTTTTTTCGGCCATGGGTGCAAAATCCTCCTTGCAACAATCAACACACTTCGCTATTCGTCCCAGAAACCCACATTTGTTGGGCCTGTAGAGCGGCATCATAACCTCGCTGCCGTTAGGAGTATAGCACGCGATTTTCAGAAATACAAGGATGTCACCGTACCTGCGAGACTCGCATATGGTCTTATTCGGCCTGTGGAGCCAGTTTGTACCGAACAAACAAGCTAAAAACTGGCTCCACAGGCCGAATTAGCTGAATTGCATAAATGAATGTATTATGTATACTATACAAAGTTTCTCCATCTTTTCTACGGCCTTTTCATTATTGAGTTGAGTGGTGCGTAAATGAGCTGTCCATCCTGTGTTATCTGCTGCATAAGAACGCGTTGATTACACATATATTCGAGGTGAGCAATAACCTCGGCGACGCCCATGCGCCAGACGTCCGCATCGTTCAGGCGGCTCCCAAAGAGCTGACCTGCGAGCTGCGTAGCGTTTTGGGGTGTGTGCTCCAGGAGATGCAATATTTGTTGTTCGCGTTCGACATGGTGTTGTTTGATCTCAGCGACACGTGCCGCCAGACCAGTGAAAGGAGCGCCATGTCCTGGTAGTACCATACTTGCGGGCAAATCCGCAACTTTCTCCAGCGATTTCAGATAGTCATCCAGGGGATCGGGTCGAGCCTGCTCTGAATAGAGACCAATATTGGGCGTGATTCGTGGTAATACATGATCGGCGGCCAGAAATATCCGATCTTGCGGACGATAGAGACAGACCTGTCCATCGGCGTGTCCGGGGGTCCAGATCACACGGTAGTGCTGACCTGAGAGGAGAAGTTCTTCGCCATCTTCGACTGTCTGTATAGTTTCCTGGCGTGGAACGTGAATACTCTGTTGCATGGAAACCGTATTTCCGGCCTGAGCAGAGCGTAGTTTTGTAGCTGAAGAGAGGCCGTGCTGTGCAAAAAAGTGAGATGATTGCGCGAACGCATGTGGTGTGCCAAACAGCGCGAGAGTAGCTTTATCCAGAGGATGCATATAGACTGGTGCGCCGCTTTGTTCTTGTAATTCGCCTGAGAGTCCAATATGATCCGGGTGATGATGCGTCAGAACAATTGCTTGCAAACGTTTTATTGATAAGCCAGCTTGCTCTAAACCGGCGTAGAAGGCAGCTCGTGTCTCTGGAGTGCCTATGGCAGTATCGATGAGCGTCCAGCCCTCTTCGCCGATCAGGGCATAGACATTCACCGTTTTCAAGGGAAAGGGGATAGGAACGCAAATCCGGAGGATATCTTTTGTGACAGCGTCTATCTGGTCCATGGTGCGCAATCCTTTGCATTGTACATAGTATTTTACCAATCTTTCTCCGTAGTCTGGAAACCTGAGAAATATCCGCCCAGTCAGTGTACCATTTCATGGTGGGTGAAAGAAGAAACTGCCCATACACATGAAGTGGACCATCTCTCTCCTAAAGAGCGAGAGGGGTCGAGCGAGTTCGCAGGCACAGTTGCGTTGCACTCCACCGTGCCACTACTGGAAGAGCGAGAGGGGTCGAGCGAGTTCGCAGGCACAGTTGCGTTGCACTCCACCGTGCCACTACTGGAAGAGCGAGAGGGGTCGAGCGAGTTCGCAGGCACAGTTGCGTTGCACTCCACCGTGCCACTACTGGAAGAGCGAGAGGGGTCGAGCGAGTTCGCAGGCACAGTTGCGTTGCACTCCACCGTGCCACTACTGGGTTTATGTAGTTTAACTTCATGCTATGCATTTTATACATCTTACATTGCCAGTATAAGGGAAAATATTGCAATATGATGTGATTAACAATATTGCTTGTAAAAACCTTCATGAATGATATAATAGAATAGAGTTGTAGGTCTGGGGGCCTGTTATGGATAGGCAGGGGCAACAGAAATATTTCTACTCACACTCTTTAACAAACTAGAATGCAGACCTATGTTATAATCTACGAAGGGAAGGCGATGCCAAGAAAAATCAGGCAACTTAAAACGGACCTCAGGAAAGCAGGTTTTATATAGAGATCAGCCAAAGGTAGTCATACCTATTGGGAACACCCTCAAAACCCTGACCTTTATATGACTATTTCTGGTAACGATGGTGACGATGCCGCAAAGTATCAGGAACAAGAGGTTAAAAAACTTATTCAGGAGGCAAAGCACAGACTATGAACCCGCTACATTATTCAATGCTCATCCAGTGGGATGACGAAGATAACATTTACGTGGTTAGTATTCCAGAACTCAAATTAAAAACTCATGGGAAAACACCTGAGGAAGCGATCAAAAATGTCGCAGAAGTTATCGAGCTATGGCTAGAAGTTGCCACGCGAGATGGAAGACCTATACCACCGCCGAAAAAATATGCAGCATAAAATAGACACTCACCTGGGCACTCACGTAGAAAAGCGCTCAGGCGAGTAGTATTGAGCGAGAGGTTGAATCCAGGTCGGTCGGCGCAAAATTTCATCCTCTTTTCCCTAATATTTCCTTCTTCTTTGCCGATACTCCCTGTAATCTCTCGACCGACCAGCACGAATCCTCTTCCTGTCGCATATCACAAGAGGTGATCTGGTAGAGATTGTACTCTTTTTGCTTTGTCTGCTTCTGCATACCATAAAAAAGAGTTTTTCGGTCATAAAAGCTCATCACTTTGAACGACGTTGATCACGATTATAAGTTATCCACAAGTTATCCACTTTATTAGGGAAAATTGGTGGATAACACTCTTTTCGAGAGCCCTCAAGAAATGTTACAATGAAGTGGGGAAAAGTGGGGAATGGTGGGGAACTCGTTTGACCCGTGAGAAAAGTAGTGCAGAAGGTCGAGTATACTCAGAAAAGCTCGGCCACAGCTTCTAGCGGCGATTGCATAGCGTGTAAGATGAGGAAGTGGTACAAAGCGTATGTTTCTGGGCGAGTATGAACATTCAGTAGACGCGAAAGGCCGCATGGCGGTGCCCGCAAAGTTTCGTGCGCAGATGGACCAGGGCGCGGTCGTGAGCAAAGGGATGGGGATCTGTCTTTCGATCTATACGATGCCTCGTTGGGAAGAGAAGTCGAATGAACTTGTGGCCGGGATGACCAGCGACGATCTGCGAGATTTTGAGCGCAGGATTTATCCCAGTGCCAGCGAGATCGACCTGGATGCGCAGGGGCGGATGATCATTCCCGCAAAGTTACGCGCGTATGCACAGTTGGGAAACGAGGTCACAGTTGTTGGGGTGCGTGACCACTTCGAAATCTGGGCTCGCTCGACCTGGCAGGCCTATCAGGAGCGGCTCGAAACCGAAGGGAACCGCATTCCTTTTTAAACAATTTGGTCACTATGAACAGACAACAAACACAGCATATTCCGGTTCTGCTGGATGAAGTTTTGCAGCTTCTTCAGCCTGAGCCTGGTGGTTTTTATATAGATGGAACGCTTGGTGGGGGTGGTCATACTGCGGCGCTTCTGGAGCGATCTGCGCCAGATGGGAAAGTATTGGGCATCGATACGGATGCTCAGGCGCTGGCGCGAGTACGTGAACGCCTGGCGGACGATGTACAACGTGGTCGCTTGACATTGGCGCACGGGAACTTTGCTGATATGGCTCGCCTGATTGATGAAGCGGGTTTGCATGCACAGAGCTTTCAGGGCATTTTGTTGGATCTCGGGTTTTCGTCCGATCAGATGGATGATCCACAGCGTGGATTCTCTTTCAGCGCAGATGGACCCCTGGATATGCGCCTGGATCAATCGCTCGCGCTTTCAGCGGCTGATCTGGTCAATACGGCCAGTGAGTACGATCTCGCAGATATCATCTGGCGTTATGGCGAGGAGAGCCGTTCGCGAGCAATTGCGCGGCGCATTGTGCGGGAACGTGAGAAGCAGCCGATAAGCACTACCGCGCATCTGGCGCGTATTGTAGCTTCTGGTATGCCTTATAAGCCGGGGGCAATTCATCCGGCGACGAAGACATTTCAGGCGTTACGAATTGCCGTCAATCAGGAGTTGGAGCGTTTAAAGACGGTGCTTCCGCAAATGCTCGATTTATTATCGTCTGGTACGGATAGTGAGAGGGGGGGACGGATGGCGATAATTTCCTTCCATTCTTTGGAAGATCGGATTGTCAAAGAATTTATGCGGCGTGAAGCAACGGATTGCCTGTGCCCACCGCGCATTCCTGTGTGCGTCTGCCACCACAAGGCCCACCTGCGCCTCTTGACCACCCGACCTGTTGTGCCGGGAGCGCAGGAAATTGAGCGCAATCCACGTGCTCGTAGTGCCAAACTACGAGTTGCTGAAAAAATTGTCGGTTCGTAGTGCGTCAGTGTCGAGAGTCAAGTTGTACTGGCCTCTCCTTTCTGAGAGAGATGAGATGCTGGCGCTACGGAAGCGACTCGACCTTCGCGAAGGAACGCAGAGACATGTATAGTCTAAAGGAGCGGTATGGTGCCTCTTTGGAGGTGCGCACAAAGCCTATTCTGGCCGCTAAGAGACGCCGACAATTATACCCGTTTTTTTTCCACATGGGGCCAGTCGCGCTCTCTATTACCAGTGTGCTGCTGATAGGTCTCATGGCGGTCTTGTATCTCAACCAGGCGGGTCAGGCGATTGCGGCCAATCAGGCGATACAAGATCTGCGTGCGCAACAGGCCGAGCTACAAAGACAGAATCAAGATGTGTTGAACACGATTGCGCATGAGCAATCTCCAGCTTATATTTCGGCAGAGGCGAAAAAGCTTGGTCTTGTGTCTGCTGACCCAAAGAATGTACAGATGCTCATTATAGATCATTTACAGCCTGTGCCGACGAAAGGCATAGCCAGGGATTTGCAGCCTTGAAGAATTTTTAGTGAAGTGATTGAGAGGAGTGTTGATGATGAACGTTGAGCTGCAACGTGCGCGAAGCCGCCAGATGTTCATCTTCTTGCTGGTCTTGACCGCAATGGTGATCCTGATGGGCCGCCTCTATTACTGGCAGGTGGTGCGATCTCCTCAACTGACAAAATTGGCCGATCAGGAGCACATTCAAAATAGTATTGTGCCAGCCCCTCGAGGTCTGATCTATGATAGCCAGGGGCGACTGCTGGCGACAAATATCGTGCGCGATGATGTGTATATAGAGCCGATCCCGCTGGCGAATGATTATGCCGATCTTGATACGCTTGCTACTGAGAAGGCGACGTTGATTAAGAGTATCCGTCAGGTGTTGCCGAATCTCTCGGTTGCGGACTTGAATAAGGATTTTGCGCGCAATCTCTATACTGTGCGTATTGCGACCGCGATTGATCCGGCACAAAGCCAGCAATTGCGTAATCTGGCGTTGCCTTATACCTTCTTAGAGCCACGCTCGATACGCGTCTATCCAGGGGGCGATCTGGCAGCGCAGGTCCTGGGATACGTGCAGGAAAATGCCTTGCCTGATGGTGGGGCAATTGGTCGTTACGGTATCGAAGGGGCGTTGAACAGCCAGCTCTCTGGCAAGCCCGGCAGCTTTACCGCTGAACGCGATCTCAATGGCAACCCCCTGACCGTTGGGGCCAGTACCAGTCAGCAGGTAGTGAATGGGGCAAATGTGACGTTGACGATCGATAGCACGGTACAGTATATGGTGCAAACTGAACTGGCTAACTACGTGAAGAGTGCCCAGGCCCAGAGTGGTACCGCGATTGTGCTGGATGTGCGTAGTGGGGCAGTTGTCGCCATGGCTGGCTATCCTTCGTTTGACCCGAATCACTATAGTAATTATGCAAATAAGCTGGGCTGTAATGGCACGGAAGATGTCTTTTTTAATCCTGCGCTCTACTGTGCCTACGAGCCGGGCTCGACGATGAAGGCAGTCACGATGGCGGCTGGTCTGGATCAGGGCCTGATCACGCCGGAGACAGCAATAGATGACAAGGGTGTGTTGACGTTTAAGGATCATACGCCGCCTGTCACGAACTGGGCGAATATACCCTATGGCCGGGAGACGATGACGCAGGTGCTGGAGCATTCAGCCAACGTTGGCGCGGCCTGGGTGGCGCACAACGTGTTGGGGCCGAGCCGTTTCTATCCCTATCTGAGCCGTTTCGGTTTTGGACAGGTGACCGGAATTGGTGGTCCCGAGCAGAGTGGTTTCTATCGTACAACGAGCGATAAGAACTGGTCTCCGAGCGATCTGGCGCGGCAGTCCTTCGGGCAGACCATTCTGGCGACGCCGATCCAGATGGTAATGGCCTATGAGGCGATTGCCAATGGTGGCGTAATGATGAAGCCGTATCTGGTCTCGTCTATCAGTCAAAATAATCAGGTGAAGCAGATGCAGCCTCAGGTGAAGCAGCGTGTCATGAGCACTCAGGCTGCGCACCAGTTGACGCAAATGTTGATTGCAGCGGCCAATTATAACCAGCAGGCAACGTTTCCAGGGTATAGCGTGGCGGTAAAAACTGGCACCTCTACGACACAGGGGTTGTCCGACGAGAAAACGGAGGCTTCGATGGTTGGTTTTGTTCCGGCCTCGCAGCCGCGTTTTGTCATTCTGGTGAAGTTGGATCAGCCGCAATCGACCACGTATAGTATTTTTGGTGGAACTGCTGCTGGTCCTCTCTGGAGGACCCTGGCGCAACAGTTAATGTGGCATTTCGCCGTTACACCTGACCAGGCGTAATGGCTATCCTCTAGTTAAGTGCAGAGGAGAGGTAGACATATGCAGCACGATCAAAACGAAAAACCGCCTGTTGAGGAGGAGTTGAGCGCAACGTGGTTGGAGTTGCTTGGCGCGACGGTGCCATCAAATCAGCCACAGGCGGCCACCGATGAGGCCGGTATTCCTGTGCTGGAGAGCGATCCGTGGCGCGATTTACTTCAGGGCGAAGACATTGCTCTGGTCGATTTGCAAAAAATAGCTTTGCATGCTGCCGATCAGGACGTCGAACGGGCCTTGCAAGTGATGCGCGAGCAAGCGGATGACGCTTCTCAGTGATACGCGATCTTGTCTGATAGTATACTGGAAAAAATGTTCTACGTCAAGCGTACGCATATAGCTGTAACTCTGTATGCATGGTTTATCTCGTGTATGTGGTTGAATGGTTGGTTGGCCCTGGCAGCAGGGCCAGCAATGAAGAGTGCAGGCTTTCATGTTAGATGATCGAGCGAAGAGAGAAGGGCAGACCGCAAAGACGGTGAAGCCAACAAAGAATCGTCCAGGGCGTAAGGCGCTGGTCGCGCGTTCTCCTGCTCTGGAGTCGGCTGAACGCAAAGCTCAGTTGCGTGAAGAGGAGGGCCGTAAGAGGCGCAGTGTTTCTGGCTCATTGCGTCAGCCGAGTGGCGCGCTCGGGAAAATGAGTTATGCCGCAGAGGCCGCTTTGAGCCAGACATACCGGGCACCGAAGCATTTGCCCCACAGGCGGCGCTCCCTCATTGCAGCGCTACTACCCATGCGCTTGAAGCAACAGGCCGTTCTGGATGATGCGCTCCGCATTGAGGGACAGCACAGCGTACAGGGGATCAGCGTCGAGGAGCAACAGAAGCTGTCAGAGTTGGAGATGTCTCTGCCGCGTGCTGCGGGCAAGATCGATCACTGGTTGCTGGTCGTAGTACTGGCCTTGCTTTGCGTGGGTCTGGTGATGGTCTATAGCGCCAGTTCGTTTATCTCAGCGCGCGATTATGGGGATGCCTCCTATTACTTTCAGAAGCAGATGGTATGGGCTTTTCTGGGCATTATTGCCATGCTGGTGACGATGCGCATCGATTATCGTCAGTGGCGTCGTTTCTCTCTTGCTGGTATGATGGTGGTCTTACCGCTGCTGGTCATTGTATTAATCTTTGGACGCAATGTCTATGGGGCAACGCGTTGGATACCGCTGGGGCCATTCTTTTCTTTTCAGCCGAGCGAGCTGACGAAACTGGTGCTGGCGCTTTATATTGCGGACTGGCTGGCGCGTAAGGGCAGGCGGGCCGTGGGGACATTCTTATATGGTCTGGCACCGTTTGTTATTCTCGTGGGCGTGATCCTGGGACTGATCCTGCTGGAAAAAGACATGGGCACGG
>Ga0310811_10014779_pt1 | contig 10195 bp, 9 predicted proteins | sample YCmetagenome_FD_207642 | JGI IMG/M metagenome (GOLD analysis project Ga0310811, IMG submission 207642) | Soil microbial communities from experimental microcosm in Duke University, North Carolina, United States - YC | ecosystem: Engineered > Artificial ecosystem > Soil microcosm > Unclassified ... | reverse complement strand
CCAGATGACCCTCAAAATCCTAAAAAGTGTGTTGCATCAGCAGAGCAGCATAGTTGTTGGGCTTATAGTTCTTGCACAGTTGGAGCTATAGACGCAAATGGGCCGCGGTGATCATTATGTCATCGTTTAGTTGCGTCAGTTCAGTCTCATCTTGTATGATTGCGCCCGCTACTGGCCAAGTGGCTTCTTCCTTTGGGACTGACAATGATGTTATACTTGCACTCACAACATCCATCTTCGTGCTTGCATATGGTAAGCCATTCTTGTGGGTGCAAGATACCCCACTAATCAATCAAACTATGTACCAGCCATGGGTCCATTATTTCTGGGTCCACTGAGTGAGATCTACGGCCGGTCACGCGTTTTGCAATTGGCAAATCTATGGTATCTCGGTACGTGACCTTTACAAGCCATAATCCCAAATCTCATTCTTGAAATGACAGTATGGAATTTCGTCTGTGGATTCGCACAGTCAGAATCCCAGCTTATTGCTTTCCGATTTCTTGCTGGCCTCGGAGGCAGCGCGCCTCTGGCGGTATAGTTGAATTTTTTTAAGTCGAAAGTATCTCTTTTCAACGGCTTTCCTTTTCAGATTGGTGGTGGCTTTCTTGGGGACTGCTGGCGACCAGACGAACGAGGAAGAGCTGTCGCCATCTACTCCTTAGCTCCGATAATGGGTCCTGTCGTGGGGCCAATCACAGGCGCCTGGTTTGTGGCTATTCCAAGTTCAACGACAACATCTAAATGACCTCAGGGTAGCGGAATATTCGACCTGGAGATGGGTGGTATGTGAGGCTTCCACCAATGGAGGACTGCTTTCATTTCTCTGATAGTTCTGGTCTACGTCCATTGTGGACACAGTCATTCAAATCATTGGAATATTTTCACTTCAAGAGAGTGAGTAATTGACTGGTCGCTATATGCTGATGCTTATGGATTGTGTCCAGCTTATGCGCCCCTCTTACTGGAAAGGAAGGCAGAGCGAATTCGCAGGTCGATGGACACCGAAAAAGTGCCGTTCAAAGAAATCCGTACCGTCTTTGAAGGTCAAGATCGCTCGTAAGTCCTTTTATAATCCCTGCAAGATGATATCTGAGGATGATTATTTTAAATATAGTTGGCGGACCATCATGAAAAAATCACTCAGTCGCCCTTTTGTACTCTTCGCCCATGAGCCGATCGTGCAGCTCCTTGGAATTTATATGGCGTATCTATATGGGTCACTTTATTGTAGGGCATTTTATTTTCCATGAATGTGATCTCATATGGTCTCAGTATTTTTGACGACGATACCGTCGATCTTTCAGGGCATATACCAGCAGCCTGTAGGAATCGCCGGCCTTCATTACATCGCACTTGGCATAGGGTTAATAGCGGCGTCCCAACTAAATGCGAAAACGATGGACAAGATTTACATTTATCTCAAAAGTAAACACGGTGGAGTTGGGAGGCCGGAGTTTCGATTGCGTTTGTCGTATTGTTCTAAAGCCTCCTTTCTTGAGTGCTCATTCAGTGTACCATCAGCTGCTATGGTTCCCGGATCTCTGCTACTTCCAATCGGGTGCTTGATTGTAGGCTGGACTTCTGAAGCTCATACTCACTGGATAGCTCCAGATATTGTTAGTTTGATTCTTTTAACACTGTTCATCTACTGATAGTTTCGACAGGGCATTGCGCTTGTGGGAACAGGCATTATCTTGAATTTCCAGTGTATCCAGAACTACATCGTTGATTGCTTTACGCTTCATGCCGCTTCTGGTGCGTACGATTGGTTTCGGTGTAACCCATCTCAAATATTTCATATTCAGCTCTGGCTGCCGTCTCCTGTTTGCGGACACTAGCAGGCTTTGGATTTCCTTTGTTTGCTCCAGCGATGTACGAAGCACTCGGGTTCGGAAAAGGCGATACTATTTTAGCAGTCGTAGCAATCGTCATAGGCTGTCCTGCGTACGTCTTTATTCTTGTTTCCTCCATTGTCACCCTTAATTATTACTGCAGACCCTTCATATTTTGGCATTACGGGGAGCAGATACGGAACAGCAGTCGATATGTGCGGTGAATCTGGTGATGACCCTAGTGATCACAACAGGTCCATAACTTTTACCGCTGAGTGCAATCTCTGTTACTTGTGTAAGGGAGGAGAAGCTTCGCGGGTGAATATAGTGCATCGGTTTGATGAACGCTAGACAGTATGGAAACTTTGTTGCGGGTAGGAAGGAAGGCGCCTAAATTCGAATGGCTTCAGCCCCTGAGACTCAACCTTGTGGATTCAAAGTCTGGAGGGAACAAATCTTTTATGATAGTCCTCATGTTCGAGCGACTAGAGCTCTCGAAAGTCACTGAGTAGAGTGGTCGCAGCTGAGAGTAGGAATATGCCACTAGTAAAATAAGGGTTAACTTAATTAAATTTTAACCCTAATGCACTACTGATATTTACATAAATGCGTAACCCAAAAGTCTCAGCGTCCAACTTAACTTATTGGAGAGCATCGCAGAGTCGCAGACCAGAGGTTATGTCCAGTGATGTTTCCTTCTCGCTCTCACTCCCAACAGCTGACCCGCTACTGACTATCACACACCGTGAGTGCAAATCATCGTGCGTGCGTTCTAATGGAGGTCTGAAAAGCGAGTACGCACACAGCTCAACCAGACATTTGGATAATCGAGCTGCATGGAGGGCAGGATTCCCGCCTGACAACGCGAATGATCGATGAGGCTTTGCGGCCTGCGCTGGATGTGGTAGAGCACAACTGGTGCGCTATGCGTGATAAACAAGCAAATGTCGGTGCAGATGAAGGAGGTGGTGCGCTTATCATTATTGGAAGGAGAGATCAAGACAAATTCTTCAGCAATGGATTTGACTACGAAACCGTAAAGGGAAATTCAACCTTTTTCAATGGTACGCCTGCGGTTGACTTGAGGAGTTTGAAACACTAGAGATATCTTAACAGAGACTGCGAACCCCTTATTCGCACGTCTTCTCACGTACCCAAGTACATGGTCGGTTTCATCCGTGGCGTCCTATTGCTCATCTGTTTCGTTACAGTTCCTACTATTGCAGCAATCAATGGTCATGCATTCGCTGCTGGGACGATGCTCTCCCTTGCTTGCGATTACCGGGTCATGACCGACGGCAGCAGGCGAAGGGCGTGGATGTGCATGAACGAGGTAATAAATCCATGAGTACAACCCTTTATAACTCTTATAATACGCAGATTCACTTTGGCGCACGATGGCCTCTCTCTTTCACTGCAATTCTCAATGCAAAAGTCGGTTCTCCAATCATACGTAGGCGAGTTGCGCTCGAGGGGCATCGCTTTACGCCTTCAGAAGCTCTGAAAGCAGGGATAGTCGACCGCCTTGCGGATTTGACTGGCTCGAGGGTAGAGAGCGGAACCGAGAAAGTTCTGGAAGAGGCGATGAAACTGGCCAACGAAGTCAAGAAATTGGCGAGCCGGGGTGTTTGGAGTGCAATAAACGTTTGCAAGATAATCATCTCAAATTGAGTTTCCTGCTGATGCGGCGTTCTTTTAGGCGTGCCTATACAAAGATTGTCTGGATATTCTATATTCTGATGATCGCGCTCATAGAATTTCACTGAACAGAGAGGCAAAGTTATGATATCATTCTGCACCCGCAATTCATATAGCATGATCGCTTGGTGATGTTGACCCACAGGAAGGAATTAATCGATTTCAATGATGAGATTGTGGGATTCTAGATGCAGACCGGTGTTCAGGTGGGCATGAGAATAATATATCTAGTATCCTGACGTCCATAAAGCTGCGAACACAAGCCATGGCTGCGACTTGCCATGATATAATGATCTGACACAACTCTCCGCTGCGCTGCTGCGCTAGCAAGAACACACTCAAGGGCTATCCAAAGGCAAACAGTCAATTGCAAGGTCAGCTTATTCGATTCTGAATCAATCGGCGGCCTGGGAGGAGAATGTTGGTGGAGACCCGGGGGCAGACCAATAATCTTCCATGCTCGCACCATCTGCGAAGCTTTAGAAGACAAGGATTCCAGGGACGGACAAGCAAGAATGTCTGCCGAGTGGGCCATGCCAACGAGAACTGAGTCATCTTGTGATTGGCACGTCATGAAGACGGCATCTGCCTTGACTGGATACGTGATGAGTTTCCTGGTTTTGAACTAGGCTCGTGATCAGCCTGGGGACTACCACGGACAAAGGAGCCGGACACACCCACAATCCATCCAACGAGTAACCTATACAGTCTCCCTTAAACAGACTGATACAGATGAAAACAAGAACGTCGTGTTTTATAGGAGTCCGAAGTAGAACTGATTGCTCGCGCATTCAATGTCAAGATGAGGTGGGAGGTAGCTGTGATTATAAGTAACAAATCAACACTTTCCGAGAACATGATATAATGTACAATTGCAGACTTGGGAAGGGTGCGGTCTCAATGGGATGTCGCATCTAACAGAAAAGAATTAACAAACCAAACCAGCGAGAGATCAAAAACAATTCGGGATTACGTATAAATGCGCTCAGCGATCCGTTTGACAATTGAGTGAGACAATTTGATCACGTTCAAGATGCCGACTCCATACACTTACCCATACATCCTCTGACATCATTCAAAAGCTCTGCCTCGTCGATTGCCCTTGGAGAGCGCGAGCCATTCCATACGGAAAGTATGGCGTCCTTACAAACGATGTAGACCTTCTGAGGAAAGAGATTCTTGCTCTCAAGGTTTATTTGCACACTCTGGTGCGTTTCGTCAATGAACCTCATCCTTTCTTCGGATTTGATTTGCAGAAATTGACAACGTGTTTTGTCGTCGATGTCTGAATCATAAGGGTCGAACCCTGGTGGCATCCTGTCGCATGCCATGTTATTGATATGCTGGTCTGACTTGGAGCGAACGATGAACACTTCAATGTTGAAGAACTGCTGGCAGGCGCGAATGATAGCGAGGTCGGATTCCATGACACGATTGTCGATAAGCACGATTATGCAGTCAAAAACGTAGAGGCCCAATGCGTTGAAATATTGCCAGTCAGGAACATCTGGAGTGCCTGCTCCGGGAACATCATACCAAACGATCCGGGAATTTGGGCGTGAATCAGGATATCTAGTGACCTGAGGGGTGCAGTTGACAATCCCCGTACGAGAGGCGATGGGGTGATTGTTGGACAGGCCACGGACAGCGTTGATGAAGGATGATTTCCCGACTCCAGATGAGCCGACAACCGCGAAGTGGAGGAAGTTTGGGCTGTAAAGATATCTGGCCTTCATCTGAATAATATCCTCCTCCGAAGGGCGGTATTCTGGGCGGACTCCTTCAACCCATTGACGCTCAATCGCGAGCTTTGCTTCCTCTGCTCTGTGAAGAGCTTCTGCAGCCTCAGCCGCTGTCCGTTCATGTTCTTCTTGACGCCTCTGTGCGTCATCTATTGCTTGCTCCGCAGCACGCTTGGCTCGTTCCGCCTCTTCCTCTGCAGCATGTCTGCTTCTTTCGCTTTCCGCTGCTTCCTCTGCAGCGCGCCTGGCTCTTGCTGCTTCTTCATCTGCAACGCACCTAGCTCTTTCTGCCTCTTTCTCTGCTTTTAGTTGTTCAGATCTTCCAGAAGCAAGGGCCATAACAGCCACCATGAATGGAAAAAAAAACATGCAGCGCCCACAAAACGGGGGAAAGTTGGCGGTGAGAAGGGCTACGTAACAACGTTCTCTGTGTAGGTCCGATGTGACCTAGACAATCAATCGACTGTGAACTATGGAGCTTCAAGCTTCGCTCACCGTTACGGATTGTAGTACTATGAATGCGACGTCCAGGTGATGAGAACTCTACAGGGAAGACAAGAGGTAATAATTCGGACACGTGGCGAGTGGGGTGTATGGATGATGCGACCTAGACCGACTGTGGCCTGCCAGTCTTCAAGCTTTACTTATCAGTGGATTGCGATACCGTGAATGCGATGTGGAGGTGAGAACTACACAGACAAGACAGGAGACAACGATTCGGACACAAGGTAGCATGTGGGGCGAGTGGGGTATTATACTTGTCTAGACAAACACGAGGTCACTTCGAATCATATCCAATACTGGCAAGTTCCACATCATCGGGAAGATATATACTTAATCACATAGCTTCTGATGTGTTACGCCGAGCACATGTGGAGGGCAGGGTAGAACATGCACCCGCCGACAGGATCTCATATATATGAGGGACGTATAACGGTCATTGGACACACAACCGGTAGGTTGGCCAGTAGTAAGTCATAAGCGCTGAAACTGGTGCACTTGTCGTATGCTGGAGTGCGGGGGTGTTATTTGGATGCAGATGTTTGGAGACTTCACAATGCAAGTTGTGATTGTATCTGTATATATCTTGGAGTAAGTCATTCTAGGGGCCCGTAGTGAAGAGCGGGACCTCCTGGCGAATCATGGATGAGAGCTCTTCTAAGCGCTAGATGAGTGCGTAGAGGGAGAGGGGGAAAAGAATAATACGCACGTTTCGCGTTTGCGTCTCTTCCCATCCGCTCGTTTATAATTCCATTTCCGATATCAATCAGGCATAGCGAGGACATACCTACCTGTCCCGGTGCCTTAGTTGGGAAATTGAGTATATCGTGACCTATTACACACCACAACAAGTCTGACGCCCGCCTATTGTCCCTTGCGATATGGCTGGCATCTGAACTCCCTGACGCAGTCCAGCCCGCCTATGACGAAGATCAAATATGTCTCATGATAGCGGTGAAGAGTGTCGCGGGGAGTGAGTGTTTCTTGCAGGTAGTCTGATTGTGGGAGTCAGTCTGCGGGGTACGAAAGAAAGATGGAGACGATTGTTTGCTTGCCTGTCATGAGATACAAGATAACACAGCACTATATGATACAATCTCGTTCCGTACTGTTAAATTATAAATGACAAGGCGTCAGTTCTTCGACGAGAATGCAGCTACAATCTCCAGTGTCTTGACGTCCATCATGTCATCAACTTTAGCCATGTCCCTGACTCGTGCGACGATATTCCGATTCGCTTGTACTCTACACCCATGATGCTGCACTAGCACACGCGCGCCAAAAGGTTGTATAAGGCGAACAAGCAAGTTGGATTATAGCTAGGCGCTTATACAAGATTATTGTTTATTTCTGCGATCTCATTTTAGTATTTCTCCTATCATCACGCCCCCTGATAGTAAACGCACCGGGGATTTCTGGCCAATGAATAGATGAACTGGCGCTCGTACGATGATATGTTCATTAGTTTACCATGCGATGCTCCGCATGCTCATCATTACTGCTCTGCAAACCGCGCAGTAGTTAGTGAGCCCACCCTGAGCGTCTGGTACTGCAATGAAAGACGCACCTATCAACCCGACTTACTACGGTCAATTCTGTAACTAGATCTCTATTTAAGCAAGGCCTCCTGGTAGATGTTCCGAACGAGTAATGAGTCGTTTATTGAAATCCCAGATCCTGGGATTCGATGGTAATAAAGTGTGATAAGATTATATCTCTCAATCGTGCAAAAGTCGACGGAAGAGAGCGTTTAATGATGCCCCCAGACAATGTACGTATGTTGCTATCCTCATTCATCGATCAAGAAAAAAACGGATGACGCCGTAGCACAACATACGGGAATTCTACATGCCTCACCACCGCCTCTTCACAACACCCTCCGTCAACCCCTCTAAAGCATCCCTCGCATCGCTTCTAGGTAACAACGCCAACACCTCCCGTGCTTTTTCAGCGTGTACGCGCGCTAGCTCACGCGTGCGCTCTACACCACGAGAAGACGAGATGAGCGTCAGGGCCTACACATCGCACGGAAATATAAAGAGTCAGAGATTATCCAAATGTGGTTGGTGGGAAGGATGTTCACCGTCTCAACATCGCCGTCTTTACCGAACCGCCGCTCGATCATGGCTTCGAGTTCTGGAAACTCTTCAGCTGCGTAGAGTGCGGGTCCTGTTGCTAGTCCCAGACGCAGGTCTGCAAAGCCGGGTTTTCCTAGCTGGGCTGTGGAGGAGGAAAAGTCGAGAGTGTCATCTATGAGCTGCGCAAGGAGTGAGTATGAATTGGATAGTGCAGAGAAGTTGCAACGTCACAAGGCAAGAGGAATAATGTGTGCAGTGATGCAGTAAATAGCCAAAAGCACAAGTTGACACGTCAAGAATTGTGCAAACACACCTGGAATGCAATACCCAGATTCCTCCCATAAGCATAGGCAACTTCCTTCCACACCTCGCCTTCTCTACATCCTCCTAGTACGACAGCAGCCCGTGCGCCTTTAGCCATTAGTGACGCCGTTTTTAAATAAGTTTTCTTAAGATAGATAGACCATTTATCGGAGGATGAGGGCGAAGGGGAAGAATGAAGGTCCTCAAGGTCGATTGCACTACTTGCAGATGACGAGGGAGAGGGAGCAGCTTCGGTTCCACTGCCTTTCATCTGTAAAATCTCACCCTCTACAAGATTAGCGATGACACTTGCGATGAGCTCTACCACTTCGTGACTGCCTAGCCGACTCAGGGCAGCACTGGCGCGTCCCAGCAGGAAATCACCACCAAGGACAGCCAGCTTATTGCCAAAAGCAGCTGGTGCACTAGGTGCGCCACGACGAAGGGGCGACTTGTCAAGGACGTCATCGTGGAGTAAAGAAGCAACGTGTATCATCTCCACGATCTGTGCTAGGCGCAACTGGGTAGGAAGCAATGTATGGGTGAGTGCCTGAGGATGAGTTTGATGAATGAGTGGGGGCGGTGGGGTATATGGTGATTGTGGAGGGGGTATGCGCAGTTCGAACGCGCTCTCGAATGATGCGGTGTGATCCGGCATGCTGGGATTCCAGTCGCATAGGATGTCTTTTCGAGTCAAGGGCGCGTCGAGCTCTTTTTGGTGTGCTCTTGCATTGTCTGCTGCCCAGTTTACTTGGGGGAATTCAGAGCCTAGTCCGTTTGTTGCACGCGCGAAGAGGAGGACGAGGAGGGGTCGGAGTTGTTTGGAGGGGTGGAGAAAGTAATATTGAGCGATTGCGTTGAGGGAAGGATGAGAACTTCCAAGGAGGGTAAGCAGGGAAGTACGCATCTGTTCGAGGTGCGGTGCGAGGAGGGCATATGGGTCTGTTTTTGTTGAGGTTGAGGGAGCAGGACGTGGCTGGGGCTGAGCTAGTGCACTGTGGTGTCGTACACTTCGGGGTCGTGTAATTCTACGCGCATTATACGCTACACGCATGCTCGCCGTTACTGAAGACGACCATAACCCCATCCTCGACGACGACGACGACCAAAATGTATGATCAACCCAAGAATGCAACGGAGCTACTACTAATTTCCCGTTTCTATTTTTCCCGCGGTGGCCGAGGATTCCGACTCCAGAACTTGTCCAGAGTACTCCATTACAAAAATACAACTTAGGTGGTACTGTGCGGTACGGTACCCGTATTATTATTCTAGTTCGTCGTCATGCAAGGCATAGGTCGCGTGCACACAAGAACGCGTCTTCTCTTCGGCTGCGTCTTCTTCTGACGTGCAGCATCAAATCGCACCTATCAAACTGCGCGCCCCGGTGTGACTACCGTAAGACTCTCCCTGGTGATGTAGTCGTACTCCTCGTCCGGCTCTTAGCTGGCGTCCGATTCAGTGGAGATGCTTCGATAGCACCGCGGTGTTTGTTTACGGAGGGTGCGAGGTATGCTCCTAGTTTTTTGGCCTGGCACAGTACATCAGTGTTAAAAGGAATGAGTATGCGAGAGGCCCACTTTTGCACACATAGTCTTCCAATCAGCCTCTGCGCCACCGTTCACAGCAAGTAATAACAGCGGTTCTCTTTCATCCTGTGATTCCGGACTAGCGTCATCAACAGGGACGACAACTATTCGTCCAAGCTATGCGTGTGCAAGTACAAGTTCGCGTGAGCTCGGGAAGAAAAGAAAAGTAACAACCCACCTCACTCTCAGCCATCCCCATCCCCTTCTCAACCCCATCTTCACTCCTCGTTTCAGCCCACACCTCAGCACTCAATCCAGCCAATATCCATATCTCGTCTTTCGATCGCTGTGTTTGAAAAGACCCACTACCCGATGCAGCACTACCGAGCGCTTGCGGTGATGTAGCACATTCTATTCTCCCTCGTAATGGTGGCGTTCGGCATGGCGGAGTGTGTCCATTAGCGCTCGACGCGTGAGCATCAGGGGGCGCCACATGTCCATTGGTACTG
>Ga0310811_10014778_pt1 | contig 10196 bp, 9 predicted proteins | sample YCmetagenome_FD_207642 | JGI IMG/M metagenome (GOLD analysis project Ga0310811, IMG submission 207642) | Soil microbial communities from experimental microcosm in Duke University, North Carolina, United States - YC | ecosystem: Engineered > Artificial ecosystem > Soil microcosm > Unclassified ... | reverse complement strand
TAAGGCATGATGTCCAGATGAAAAACCCATTGGAAGAACAGTTGAGATACGCTGCTAATTGAGATGCATAAGTTCAGCGATGAAATTCACAAGGTCGGCCTATTGCCGCGGCTTTTTGTTGTTGATCGCGATCGCGGGTGTCGCCTTCTTGGCCGTAAGTGATCTGCCAAAGATAGTTAGGGATTCTTATCGGCGCCGCATCACAGAGCCGAGAATCATCCGCGACTACCTCGAAGCGCATTCGGTTCGCAAACTTCAGCTTGGTGCTGGCAGTCATGCGCCGACAGGATGGTTGAATACTGATATTGCACCCACAGGTGATCAGGTCTATCTCGATGCGACCAAACGATATCCATTTCCAGATGGATCCTTCCAGTATGTTTTCAGCGAGCATATGATCCAGGCGGTTCCGTGGGAAGGCGGTTTAGCAATGCTACAGGAGTGCTACCGCGTCCTTGCGCCAGGCGGAAAATTGCGCATTGTCACACCCGACCTCGCGAAATTCGTTAGCTTGTTAACGGAGAATCCGGATGCTGAAGCGCAGCGTTTCATCGCTGCGAAGCTGCGAGCAACCGGCTGGCCTGAAACGGCCGTGACCGGCGCCTATATCTTTAACCGACAAGCCCACGACTGGGGTCACCAGTTCCTCTACAACTCAGCAACCCTACGAAAGAGTCTCGAACTGGCGGGCTTCAAGAAGATCACCGAATATCGTGTTGACGAAAAAAGTGATCCCGTTTTTCGTGAGGTCGAGATGCGTACACGCAATGAGGGCTCAGATCTTTGGCTAGTCAACCGCTGGGAATCGGTGGCTTTTGAGGCGGTGCGTTGAACATATCCAAACTCAGCGTTATTTATTCCGCGCCGTTTCCTTATAGACCGAACGGTAAAGCCACTCTTGTCGCGTGAGGTCAGCGGGTCGGGTCTTGTATTTTGACATTGCGAATTTTTGTCGGCACCACGCGGGTACGAGAAATCTAAATTTAATAGACCTTCTCACTGTGACTGGCTTGGTCTCGTGGCCAAGAAAATTGATAGCCGGGCCCAGGGATTGACGGTCAAAGAACGTGGCACAGGCACAAAGCACTATCGGAAATTTGTTCGAATGGGATTGGACAGTCGACCGTGGGACGCGCTCCGCGCGCAAATTTATCTAGGCAGTGAAGCGTTCATCGAAAGGCACACCCGAAAATCGAGCACTGAAAAGATGCAACGCGCAAGTCAGAGCAAGGCCGGCAACTTCGCCAAGGCGCGGAAATCCTTTCACGCCTTCGACGACAACTGGGACAGCATCAAAGATCTCATCAAGGCGCGCAACGCCGATTCCTATGTGGCGATCGAGAAGGGTATGATCGAGATCGAAAAGGGCGCTGACGCCTGACAAACCCGACGTTTCACAAGTTACCGCCATGGTCAATGAAATGATGCGCCTCTACAACGAAGCCCTCGCAGAGATCGTGAAAGATGCCAGGGCACGCCAGTAGAAAAGCCTTGAATCCTCAAGCTCAGTTGACCCTATACTTTCCGTAAATGAACCGTGTCTCTGTCATGATGACGCTAGGAGCACATGCACTCCACGGCTTTGTGAGCGCTGCACGCACGGCGATCTGTGTCGCACTGTGGATCGTATCATCAGTTCCGTTCGTTGCCGCCCAGTCGAGTTGGGAAGCGGAGTGGGAAAAAACGCTGCGCGCCGCCGAAGCTGAAGGGCAGTTTTCGCTGTATGGCTGCTGTTACGATTATGACCGCGTTTTGGAAGGTTTCAGAAAAAAATACTCCAAGATCAAAGCGAACACTATCGTCGCCGTCGCCGGCAATTCGCTGGCCTCCCGCATCCTGGCCGAACGGCGCGGTGAAAAATATCTCGTGGACGTGGTGAGCTCTGGCGCCAATATGCTGCACGACGCGCTTTACAAGGCGCGGGTTCTCGAACCGATCAAACCCGCGCTCATCCTTCCCGAAGTTTTGGATCAAACCAAGTGGTATGAAGGCGAACACCGCTACATCGATCCGGACAAGCGCTACATTTTTGCGTTTGTCGCCAATTCTCTATCGGGCCAAGTCAGTTATAACTTGAAGCAGGCCAATCCCAGCGAGTTCAAATCGTACTGGGATCTATTACAGCCCAAGTGGAAAGGGAAAATCGTGTCGCTCGACCCGACGGCGTTCGGTATGGGAGCGACACTGCAGTTTTTTTACTATCATCCCGACCTCGGCGCGCCGTTTATCAAAAAACTCTACGGCGACATGCAGATCACCGTAAGCCGTGATCCGCGGCAGATGACCGACTGGCTTGCCGCGGGCAAGTTCTCTTTGTGTATTCGCTGCAACGCGGGCAGCGAAGTAGGCAAGGCAATGCAGCATCAGCTACCGATCGGTTACCTCGACGCCGAAGACTGGAAGGAGGGCGGCAGCAGCAGTGCCGCCGGCGGCACGCTCGGTATCCCGACGCACGCACCCCATCCCAATGCGGCGAAAGTTTTCGTCAACTGGCTGCTGTCCCGAGAAGGGCAGATCGCGTTGCAGAAACTCGGCCGGCCCGACGCGCACAATTCCCGCCGCATCGATATTCCAAAAGACGACGTCGATCCCTACAACCGCCTAGACGAAGGCAAGAAATATTTCGATTTAGCCAGACCGGAGTACCAAGACCTGACGCCGATATTCAAGTTGGTCAAAGAGGTTCTGCCGCAAAAATGATGCACAAGCGGATCAAGTCCTTATTTTTGATATTGCCGCGGGTGGGAAACCAAGGCTCATACGTTTACTTCTAATTCCTCCTTTTCGTTTCTTTCGTCCCGCACAGGCAGTTTCGAATTCAACTCCACAAGTTTTTGAGCGCGATCGGCGCGTTGTCGCGCAGAGCGCGCAGCTTGGCCAGTCATTTGGCGTACAAGAGCATGGCTAGCGCCGACGAGAGCGCGGCGCATCTGAGTGTTCATTATGCGATGCCTTGCCAATCGTTGCATTCTAAATGTCAACTATGGTGTCCTCCCGGGGGCGCGAGCAGCAAATCAATACGTTTCCGGCCGCCGGAGGTTCGAGCGGCTCGGGATCATACTTCACCGACCCGGAAATCAGCCCACTCTCGCAATTGTGACAGACGCCCGTACGGCACGACCAACGAACGCGCACATCGCAAGCTTCCGCCAGCTCGAGTATATTCTGATATTTTGCATCCCATCCGACGGTGAGGCCGCTACGTGCAAACGAAACCTGAGGCCCGTCGCCCGCGCGGGGTCCTGCCGGCGCATGAACTGGGCCCGCAGGTTCGGCGGATACGCCTGGCGTCAGAGATTCACCCGGGCCAAAGATTTCCTTATGTATGCGTTTGTTGGCAACGCCCCAGGCAGCAAGCCCAGCGCTTAAATCATGGAGAAATGCCGATGGTCCGCACAGGTAAAATTCTGCGTCGCGAGATATACCAAGTTCGTCGAGCACGGGCACTCCGAGATGTCCTGAGGCATCAAAGTCGAAGCCCAAACGATCCTCGGACCCAGGCCTGCTGTACAATATTCGACTGCGGCTGTGCGGCAGCGATTGCACGAGATCACGCGACTCCTGCGCAAACGGATGGTCGTATCGGTTGCGAGCCCCGTACAGCCAGTAAACTTGCCGTGTCGCCTTTTCCGCCGCCAATGCATGAAGCATCGAAAGCACCGGCGTCGCTCCAACTCCAGCGCTAAGCAGGACGATGGGCCGATCAGCCGATTGAAGAGTAAAACTGCCCCGCGGTGCGCTCACGTCCAATACGTCGCCGACCCGCGCATATTTATGCACGTAGGTACTGGCCACGCCGTTTAACTCTTGCTTAACGCTCACGCGATAGTGATCTGCGCTTGGCGCGTCAGAGAGCGAGTAACTACGCAACACCGGCGGTGCGTCCGGGTTCGGCCGCAGGCGCAGCACGACAAACTGGCCAGGTTCGGCAGCAACCAGAGGATGTCCATCAGCAGGAACGAGTAGCAGTGAGATAATGGTGCCGCTCTCACGGTCGATCCGAGAAACCCGAAGCGGGCGGAAACCCGGCCATGCCGGCTCGCCCCCTCTAGCTGCCAGCCCGGGATTCCCGGCCATGGGAGCGCCGCTCAAATCTTGCTTCAAGAGCGCTTGAAACGATCCTCGCCAACCGGCGCTCAAGGCCGGAATGCGCAGCGCACGCTCCAGTTGTTGACGCGAGTGACCAGGCAGGTAAAGCAAGGCATTGATCTCAGCCACTGTCATTCGCTCTGGACCGTCAGCAACTCTAACGATCTCGTCGCCCGCCTCAACTTCCCCTTCCTGCAACACTCGAAAGTAAAATCCCGGCTTTCCGCTCGAGGTAAGCAGAGCTGGCATCCGGGGCTCGTTCATCCTCATACCCACGCGATAGCAAGTGACGCGCGGCTGGGTTACCTCGCATAAGGCTTGCCCGATCCTGTATCGGTCGCCGATGCACACCTCGTCGTCAGACATACCTTCAACAGTGAAGTTCTCGCCGAATTGTCCGTAAATGAAATCGCTTCGGCCCAGTCGACCTTCCCAATACCGGTATGATTCGATCTGGTAGACGAAGATCGCGCGCTGCTCGCCTCCGTGGCCCTGCAGATCTCCTTGTCCGTCGCCGTCAATGTTGAGCCGCCGGACCATGCGTCGGCCCTGAACCGGCTCCTTCCAGATCGCCGTATGAACCGTCTTCCCGCGCCATGCGATGTCGCGTGGAAAGCCGACGTTAACTGACAGAAGTCGCGCCATCAGTGGTTCCTCTCGCGTGTGATCTCGCAAGGTGCTAAATAAATGTTTCACTCTGTCATAACTTTGCAAGAGAATGAGCGGAAACAATTGGAGTTACCCGCGACCAGACATCTGGGCTTCAAGATCAGATCCTGAATCTCGCTGTTCTGTTCGGCGAGATAGCGAGCCGAACACTTAAGCTTGTTTGCCGTCCGGCTGTGTTGATTCCCGCTCTCTGCGATTGGCAAACAACACGGAGATAGGCTTCGGCTTATATTCGGGTGAGACCCACAGTAACCATTTTGGTTGTGCCGATCCTGATTCATTTCTTTTCGCTGCTCTCTTGCATCAGGAATAGCGCGCGCAAGTTCGCAGTCCTCGAACACGATTTCTTATTTCTTCACTCGTTCGACAAAACCGCTTTTCTTAAGCTCATCGAGAACTGACGAATCAAGCAGTTTGAGCGATTCGGGTGTTTGTCCCGCAGCATTAGGATTGGTTTTGGCGGTTTCCTCGATAACGAATTGAAGGCCGCGGCGGTCGGGAAGATCCAAGATTCCTTCGCTGTGCTTGGCGAGGTAGTAATCATACCCGATAGCGGCTTCTTCTTCGCTCACGCGAATATATTTCCTGATCAAGGAGAGTGCCAGCGCGCGATCTTTCTTCAGTAGGTAGATCGCCTCGACGATGGCCTTCATGAAGCTCGTGACTTTGTCGCGGTTGGCATCGAGAAAATTTCTTTTGACGATGAAACAGTTTTGCGGGAAAGGAGATTTGCTTTCCATCAGATCGATCAGCGACTGCATGCCGAACTTTTTGATCGCGATGGTCGCTTGCGGCTCGTTGAACATCAGCCCCTGAATGAGGCCCTTGGTGAGCGAAGCCATTTGCGCTGCCGCGCCGCCCACCTGAATAATCGTGACCTCCTTGGGATTGACGCCGAGCTTTTCGAGCGCGACGAGGAGCGCCATGTGATTGGCGGCGCCGAAGCCGCCGACCGCGAGATTCTTGCCTTTGAGGTCCACCGCTCGCTTGATCTCAGGGCGAGTGACGAGCTTGGTCGGAAAAAAGTTCAAACCGCCAGCGATAATCGCAAGATCAGCTTTTTGCAAGTTAGTGGTGACAACCGTGACGCCCGTGGAAAAAAGAACCTGGACGTCATCCGAGAGCAACATTTGCATGCCCAGCCGGCCGGAGTTGAGCGCGAGATATTCCACGTCGAGGCCATACTTCTTAAAAAGCTTTTCTTCGTAGGCCGCCCAAAGCACGGCGTGAATCGCCGTGGTAAAACCGCCGCTTGCCGCGCGCATGCCGTCGATGGCGGAAGCGGGCGTTTGAAGGACGTTCGTTAGGATCAGAAGCAACGTTGCGATCGAAATTCGTTTCATTGAAACCTTGGTAGAAGATTCGGTTCGGGGCGATTACTAACGAAGCTCCGTGCCCCAGAGCTCCTTGAGAAAACCGCTCTTGGCGAGCTGCTCGGCGAAGCTGTTGTCATACAGCTCGGCGGGTTTCTTGCGCACGTTGGTGCCGGTATCGCGCGCGACGTCGACCGCTTCGGCGAGCGCGTTGGCGGGAACGATCATCGAGCGATTGATCAGCGCCACGGCGTAGGTGTCGTAGGCGGACTGCAGAATGTCCATTTCGGGTATCTTCAGCACTTTGCTGAGCGAAGCCTTTGCCTTGTCCGGGTTTTTTTCCGCGAAGTACACCGCCTCCGCCATGGCGGCGACGAAGCGCTGAACCAGCTGCGGCCTTTCCTTCATCGTTTTGGGATTGGTGTGCACCGAGCTATAGATGAACGGCAGATCGAGTTGCTTGAGATTATAGATGACGTTTAAGCCATCTTTCTTGCCGCGCGCGTCCAACGGCGGCGTGACCGGCGCGGCTTGGATGATGCCCGCCATCATCGCGTTGTAGCGCTCCGGCTGGCTGCCTCCCATCGGTCGGATCGTGACGTCCGCGGCGAGATTGAATTTCTTGAGCATTGTCTTCATCAGCCGATCATCCAAATCACCCGATCGCGATACGCCGATGCTTTTCCCTTTCAAATCTTCGAGACGCCGGATGTCTTTTTGCGCCAACAGGACATAAGGCAAGCCGATTAGCGGCGAGGCGACCAGTTTACCGTCGATGCCGCTGGCCAAACCCGGAATGGTGCCGTCGGCGGCGCAGTAGAGAAAAGAAACTTCGTCGGCCGATAACGCTGCCAAGTTCATGGCGCTGCCGCTGATGAACTTGTGCTCAACCTTGATGGCGTATTTGTCGAAGATACCGTTGTCGATGGCGGTGTAGAGGTGAACAAAGCCGCCGGAAACGGCGCAGGTGGCGACCTGCACCGTCATCGGCGCTTCGCCGGACTTGGCGAGAAAAGGATTAGCGCGAGCGCTGACGGAATTCATCGCGCAAAGCAAAGCGATAGTTGTCAGCACCGACGGCCGCCATCTTCGTCTCTTTATCCGATGGTGAGTTTCCGGTATTCGGTTATTGCCCATGCGTTCTCCTCCCCGGTCGGGCCGCGATGGCGTTGCTTTATCCGCATTGAAGCGGGCTTGTCAATGTCATTTACGTCCGCGAGAAGCTGGCTGCGGAAATCAATCACAACTTGTTGGTTCTCAAAATCATGAGCGCGAACAGGAACCACGATTGACAACTCGCCCGCCTCGGAACTAGATGTTAGCCAATCGTCCGTTGAGTCCGCGTCCGTGTGCTTCTCGAGAAAAGGCTCTACCGTTCATCCTGAGCATCGATGATGGCAAAAATTTTCGCGACATTCATTTGTCTGTATTTTGCTTTCATCGGTTGCAGCCACCTCCATGCTGCGGCGGCAAAACCGAGGGTGGTGATCGCCCATGCCGCAATGAATTTTCGCGTCGCGCCCCTCTGGGTTGCGCAGGATCAGGGTTTTTTCGGCAAATACGGTATCGACTCTGAAGTTGTCTATATGCGCGGCGGGCCAACTTTGTTGTCCGGTATGCTGTCGGGCGACATTCACGTCGGCTGGACCGCGAGCGGCATCATTGCGCCGGTTGCCGAGGGCGCGGACTTCGTGATTGTCGCCGGATTCAACAACCGGGTCACCGACGAACTGATCGTCCGGCCCCGCATCAAGCGGCCCGAAGATTTGCGTGGCAAGCGCTTCGGCGTGCAGAGCATCGGCGGCGGCGGTTGGATGGGCGTGATGTTGGGCTTGGAGTCGTTGGGACTGGAACCGAAGCGCGACGACATCCGGATGCTGGTGATCGGCGATAACACCATCCGCGGTCAAGCGCTCGAAAGCGGCACCATCGACGCCACCTCTCTCGACGGCGCTTTTGCCCGCAAGGCCAAAGCCAGGGGCCTCGTCAGCTTGGCCGATTTTTCCACTGCGAACATACCGATCATGAACCATGTGGTGGCGGTCAAGAAAACTTATCTGCAGCGGCGGCCGGAGATCGTCGAAAACGTCTTGCGGGCGCTGGTCGAAGGGCTGGCTTTCACCTGGTCGCCGAAAAGTAAAAGCGCCGTGCTCAAGAGCGTTGCGCGCCGGCTGAGAATCACCGATACCGCGATCGCGGAAGACGGTTACCAGGAATTATTGACGCGCGGCGGCCTCGAAAAGCGACCTCATCCTTCCGTGGAAGGAATGCGCAACGTACAGCGCTTGATGCAAATCAGCAATCCCCGCGTCGGCGAGGTCAAGCTGGATGACGTTCTCGACCGTAGCCTCATGCGCAAGCTGGAAGACAGCGGCTTCGTCGACCGCATGTATAATCTTTATCCGCCGAAGTGATACCTTCTTAGCTGCATGAGCGACAACAAAACATCCGGCGTTGAGATTCGTCTCGATCTACCCTACGGCGGCGGGCCGGCCCGGAACCTTTGCGTCGATGTGTATCTGCCGGCGGGCGCCGAGATGCATCCGGCGCTTCTTTGTCTGCACGGCGGCGCATGGCTGCGCGGCTCGAAGAGCCAGTACAAAAGTTGGGCACCCTGGCTGGCGGAACGCGGCTACGCCGTCGTCGCGGTGGATTACCGGCTGTCCACGCAAATCAGCCCCGCGTGGCCCGGGGTGTGGGAAGATATCCGCCGAGCATTGGACTGGCTGGTCACAAACGCATCCTCGATGAACGTCGACCCGGCGCGCCTAGGCACCATCGGCGACTCGGTTGGCGGCCACATGGCAGCGATGCTTTCCCTGGACAGAACGACGGCCGAACGCATTCGTGCCATGGTGGGAGTCTACGGCATTTATGATCTTCCGGATTGGTGGCGTGTAACGCAACCGCCCAACCGCTCCGACGATCCGGTGAAACGGCTTATGGGCAAATCTTACCCGGAGGCGAAAGCGGATTATGAAAGCTTCTCGCCGCTGCACCGCCTGCAGAATCTGCCCGGCAGTCCAAATGCCGCCTATCTGATTATTCACGGCGATCAAGACACGATCGTTCACCACGACCAATCGGACCGGCTGATCGGTGCGCTGCGCGATAAGAAGGCGAAAGTCGAAGCGATGCCGATTCCCGGCTCCGGCCATCACTGGTTTACGCTTGCCGAGGACAATCCCGCGCGCAGGCGAGTCGACCAAGAGCCTAACGCTACGGTCGCCCCTGTGCTGCTGCGCTTCCTCGAGCGCGAACTTTGATTTGCAAGTCTCCGATCCATCTCTTTTATACTCGCTGGCGCGTTCCAAGCTCAGTTTGGAGTAAGGCACTTCTTTGATTTGCAATCGAAGGTTGCAGACCGAGAATCGTTTAGGCCTTGGAACGCGAATTTTTTGGTCGAAAAGCCGCCTTTAAAAAAGTGGGAGAGCAGGAGCACGATTGGTGATGACTGAACTGAGCTCGATCCGGTGTCGAATGTTGACCCGTTGAACAGGTCAGTAGTAAGCGGAAGCTACGGAGGGCACTTTCATGATCGCGAACGATATTTTGCTTGACGCGTTTACACGCGTGCACGACTCGCTGCACCGCACCCTAGGCGATATTACGCCCGAGGAACTGGTGAAAGAGCCGCATCCTTCGATCGGGTGGCTTGCCTGGCGCATCAGTCGAGTGATGGACAGCAATGTCTCCCATCTCTCCGGCCGCGAGCAGCTGTGGATCGGCGAAGGATGGGCTGCCCGATTCGGTATGCCGCCCGAACCGGCGGACTATGGTCGATCGGCGCGACACACGCGCGAGCAGGTCAAGTCTTTTCGCGCTTCGGCGCAGCAACTCCTCGACTACCACGATGCGGCGTACCAGCGGATGAAAACCTATCTCAACTCGGTATCTGCCGACGAGCTCGCACGAGAGCTCGATGAACCCCAATATCACCCGCGGCCAACCGTAGCTGTGCGTCTGGTCAGTGTCTTGGAGAACGTGATGACCAACGAGGGCCAGATCAGTTATTTGAAAGCCTACCACCGCCTCGGCGGATGGTTTCCTGGCGAGGCGAAAGATCCAGCAAGCGTGCGCTAGCACGTACCGACGGCTGACAAGACGAGAGCACTCAAGCCGGCG
>Ga0310811_10014777_pt1 | contig 10196 bp, 13 predicted proteins | sample YCmetagenome_FD_207642 | JGI IMG/M metagenome (GOLD analysis project Ga0310811, IMG submission 207642) | Soil microbial communities from experimental microcosm in Duke University, North Carolina, United States - YC | ecosystem: Engineered > Artificial ecosystem > Soil microcosm > Unclassified ... | reverse complement strand
GCTTGCGCTTACCGCCGTACTCCGCGTCCGAAAAACTCAACTGCTTCATCCGATCGTCTCCGCCAGAGATGCCAAGCTAGCAGAACCTCGGCGCAATCGACGACTTGTTCAGGGAGTCCCTAACTCTTTACGCACGCCGGCACTTTCGACCAGGAAGCTGGCGCCAAGGTGCTGCTGAAGCACCGCCGGCATCATCGGGCTGCGACTGATGTTGCCAACACAGACACAGAGAACCTTTTCCATCATCCCATGATGGTTCGATGGCTCACGCCGTCAAGCCCGGGACTGCCACACTGGCGTGATACCTCGAATAGGATCCGATCCGGAGCGAAGGGCCGCCTTCCGGGCGGGTTCTCAATCGGTGATGATCCCCTTATTCTGGCCGCGATGTCGAAGCTGCTCCTTAATCGCCATCCGCTGACCCGTGAATGTCGTTTGAGATATCCCGAGGGAATTTGTTCGCCCTAGCAAACCGTTAGATCCATTTAGCCTCGACCCGCCTGAAGAACGGAGATGGCCTGGCTAGTCGAGATGAGGCGCTCCAGGCGCAGCCCCGCTGCGGTGAACAGGGCCGCGTACTCAGCTTCGGTGCGCTCCTTCCCGCCTGTTACGACCAGCATGTTGACGTCGATGAGTTTGATTGGATTGGGCTCATCGCCGGCCGGAATGATTGTCTCTGCGACCAACACCTTTCCATGCGGCGTCATCGCGTCACGGCAGTTGCGTAATATCACGATTGCCTGTTCGTCGCTCCAATCATGGATAACCTTCTTGAGCACATAAACATCGGCGCCCTGTGGGACAGACTCAAAGAAGCTTCCGGCTATGAGTTCAGTGCGGGGCAATCTGCCTCCCGCGCTCGACCGCATCATCTGGATGGCGGATGGGAGGTCAAACAGCACGCCGGAGAGATGCGCGTTGCGCGCGAGGATTGCTAATAATAACTGCCCATGGCCGCCGCCCACGTCGACGACACGAGAAGATGCTCCAAAATCACAAGCCTCCGCAATTGCATCGTTACTGTCCTGGCTGAGGGCAATCATCGCGCGTTGAAAGAGAGCGGCCTCGCCCGGATGGTCGGCCAGCCAATCGAACCTGGATTTTCCAAACACCTCGTCGAAAGCCGGTAACCCTGTGCGCACGGAATGGCCGAGCTGAGCGAAAGCAAGGTAGGGCTCTCCATTCAGCATCCCGATCAGGTCGCGCGGACTCGAGCCTGTATCGGAACGCAGCGCTTCTCCCAGCGTGGTAAGTCGGAAGCGACGGAACACGGTCTCGCGAAACAGACCTTCAGCGGCTAGCAATCGCATGACTCGGTACAGGGCATCCGGGTGGGAGTGTGTCTTCGCGGCCAAATCATCCACGCTCCACTCGCCATCACCGAGGTGGTCTGCTATTTCGAGATCCGCCACGACGCGCAATGCCTGGGAAACGGCGAAGCCAAAGGCAAGCCGGACAATGTGCTGTGCTGGACTTGCCATGGCATCCCCTGATCGACGGTGCCTGATACCCGACGAGTTCTTGCGGAGTTTATTTGTGCAGCGTTGGGATCCCGGATGCTCTTACCAGCACCATCAACCGCTCTCGGTTGGTTGCTAAAAATTCAGCAAAGTCTGCGCTTGTTCCCGTATGAACGGTCTGTCCAATGGCTGCGAGCCGGTCCCGGACAGCCGGTTCGTTTGCTATGGCCATGACATCGGCCGCAACCTTCTCGCGAACGGCAACGGGCATTTCGCGCGATCCGAAGAAACCGCAAAGCCCTTCCATGACCAATTCCGAGAATCCGAGTTCGGTAACGGTCGGGAGATTGGACATTGCCGCAGCACGTTGCCGACTGGCGACAGCGAGAAGCCGCAATCGACCGGCCTGTGCCTGCGGCATCAGGACACTCAAAGCATGAACAAAAACGTCGAGGCGGCCTTCTCCGAGATCCTGTAGCGCCGGAGAGAGATCGCGGTAAAAAACGGGCTCCATTTCCAGGCCGAGACCCTTAGTGAAAGCGCCGAATACGAAAGGAGGTAACCCGGGTGAACTTGCCCAGTTGAGCCTGCCCGGCGCACCACGAGCGCTCCGAACCATATCCTCCAGCGAACGGATCCCACTTTGGTCGGAAGCGGCAATTGCCAGAACAATCTCGGAAACGGCGGCAATAGGCACCAGGTCCTCGATCGGGTCATACGGAAGTTTCTCGTTTTGAACCGCGTGAACAGTGGCGACCGCCGAAATGGCAAACAGCAAGGTATGATCATCGTGGCCGCTGACAAAGGAGGAGACGCCAATGACCCCGTCTGCGCCGGGACGATTGTCAACCACGACAGGTTGAGCCCATCGAACAGATAAACGTTCCGCAATGAGTCTGGCAGTGAAATCCGCAGCACTGCCCGCCGGGACAGGTAGGATAATACGCACTGCCCGATCCGGCCACGCAACAGCTGAACCGCAGAAGGCGCAGCACACTGTCGCGGCCAGGAGAACGCTTGATATCATCCGGTACATGATCTCAGCCCTTCTCCGCTGTTACTTTGCGTTTACGCCTGCCGGCGCCCGGGCGAATATATTTCTCGTTCGCTGAGACGATCTGGAACAGGAGCTCTATTAAGATCTTGCGATCTTGCTGCCTCAGACAGGCAACCAGTCTCTCTTGGGCCGCAAGGGCAACAGGTAGCAGTCTCTTGCGGGTTTGAAGCCCCCGGCGCGTACACCGCAATCGCCATACCCTGCGGTCCGCTTCGTCAAAACGTCTCTCGACCAAATCTCGTGATTCGAGCGCGTCGACCAGCCGACCGGTGTTGACCCGATCGATGCTGACGACCTCTGCCAACCGGCTTTGATCGATGTCCGGGTGATTGTCGATGATGGTCAAAACGGCCCATTCCGACAGCGACATGTCTTCGCTTTCAAATGCTTCTGCGATGATCGACGTCGAGATCATTTGCAGGCGACGAATTAGATAGGCCGGAACTCGCCTGTATGGAGCAGCGAGATCCGCCGGATCAGCCTCGGACAATTGTATGGACCTATCCATAATAATTGTTACTATAACAAATGTTATTACCCGTCAACGCTGACGGAGCAAGCGTCAATGTATTTACATGGTATGTGCTTATTTACCCAAATGGACACCCACTTTTCCAATCCCCCCGGACGGGGAGGCAAACAGCCACCTCGGGTTCGAATGACTGGCTGCCCGCCAATCAGTCTTTCTCTACCTATACGAGTATGGAAAACGGCCCGGAAGCGAGGCGTTTTCGCCCCTGAACCAGCACCGGAGAGCGCCACTGCGAGGGTGGACGTGGCCAACTTATCGGGCTTTTCTCCCAGCCATGATGGTCGAGTGGTCGTTCGCGATGCTCGTTTGGCGGTCCGACCAGGGAGACGCATTCCGGTGTCGCCTCTGTCGCATCATCCTTGGTAGATTTCTACCATAAAGTGCATCACAGAGTTTTTGCTCATCTCGACTGGTAGGCATCAGACAGGTCGCGAACTTTTCTCCCGCATCTCTCAGAGGCCGTTTTCGCCCTAACGCAGCGAGGAAGTGACAACGAGTTGAGAGTTTTACCCGCTCTCTAGTCGAGGTGCTTCGATGAGCCAGTTCGTAGGCTGCCAAGCGAAGACAGCGTAGTACCCAAGGCATTCGTTGCTGATGGCTGAAGTCGCCCGGAAAACTGCGGAGGAATGCGCTTTAGGCGAAGTGTGCCTCGTTCAGGCGCCCTAGGTGGGCCAAGCACGAGGCCATCCATTCGTAGGCGAGAGGCAGCCCTGGACGCAGCCGAACGACCTGTTGTAGCGCGCTGGCTCCAAATTGCGTCCGCCAAGTTGAATGGCCGCCGTCCATAGAGTCCAAAGCCAAGTCAGCGGATTGTGAGGGCTTGCACGCATAGGCCCGGCAGCACCTCTCTCTGGGATCTCGATAGGTAACGACGTCGTTCTGGGCACGTTGAGTTTAGCGCACCGGCTTGTCGCTGCATACGATGCAGGCCGAGCGTGATTTAGTGGGGAAACTTTTTCGCTGACGGCGTTACTAGATAACAAAGCAAGCGTATGACACGCTAGCGACGGCTGCCGACGAGGTAATGGAATGAAGCGCCGTATCTTCATCCGCCTCGCTGCCACTGCGCTCGCACCGCCGCTCTCCGCCGCCGGCCAGCCGTTACCTGTGATCGGCTTCCTGAGCTCGCGTTCTCCCAAGGAATCCGCACCGCATGTTGCTGGCTTCCGCCGTGGATTGCAGGAGGGGCTATGTCGAAGGCCAGAACGTCACCATCGTGTCGCGCTGCGCGGAGGGTGACTACGACGCATTGGCGGCATTGGCTCGGGAACTGGTCGTCCTCAACGTCGCGGTCCTGGTAGCGGTCGGCGGCCGGCCCTCCGCGCTTGCGGCGAGGAAGGCGACGGCCACCATCCCTATCGTCTTCATCGGTCCAGATCCAGTGCGGGCCGGACGCTCCCTTGCATCAAATAGGCGGACCCATGCTACCCACGTTGGCAAGCCTGGATGCCACTGCACAAAGTGACCATATTCCGGCACCCGCACCGCCTGACGTGTTCCTGCTATTTGGTCGCTTTGTTCGCCCAATCCTCGAGGAGCTTGCTGTAGCGTGTAACGCCTTCCGACGGTGTTGGTGGTACACCATGGCGCGCGTAGATTGTCTCACTCAGATAAGCAGCCGAATTGTAACTCAGCCAGACCTTTCCTTGATCGTCCTGCCAGACCATTGCCTTGGGGGGAATGTCGATGGCCAAGGTCGGCACCTTCACCATGTTGGCTGTTCCTAAGGACGGATTCCCGTAGACGATCACGGTTCGCGGCAACAGCTTCTGCTGATACTTCTCTGCCGCGGCTGCGTGATCCAATCGAGTGAACACCATCCAACCTGACGCTTTCACGGCGTCCTCAAAGCGCTGGATTGTGTCCGCCACCGAATTGTTGCTCGGCACGGTGATCAAGCCGGGCGGATCAGCGGCGAAGGCATAGGTCGTGAAGCACGCAAACCCAACAACGCTAGCAAATCGGACAATCTGCTTGATCATCGCTTTTCCTCCGTTTGTCTGAGCGGCTGACAGGCGTTGAAGTTGGTAAGACGAGCATTCATCTGGGCATCGGGGGTGCGAGCCCGTATTAGTCGATTGGTTTGAACCCCGTTTGTTTGACGATGGCGCCCCAGCGGCTGATGTCTGATCCGACGAGTTGGCGGAGTTCGGCGGGTGTCCCGGGAGCCGGCTCGAACCCCTGCTTGGCCAAGCCTTCCTTGAAGGCCTCCGACTCCAGGGCGTTGCGAACCTGCGCATTGAGCCGAGCGATCGTATTTTCAGGCGTCCGCGCTGGAACGAAGAGTTCGAAGAACTCGACCCCCTCGGCAGCCGGATAGCCTGCCTCGCGAATCGTCGGAACGGCCGGCAGTACCGGTGATCGCCTCGGGGCGGTGATGGCCAGCGCTCTCAACTGACCGGACCGCACGTTCGAAAGCGCGTTCGATATCACGGTGAGAGAGCAGGCAATCTGGCCCGCGAGCAAGTCCTGCACAATCGGAGGCCCACCCTTATACGGGACGTGTATCATCTCCAGTCCAGCTTCCTTGGCGAAGCTCGCGCCCATGAAATGCGGCCGCGTGCCTTCTCCCGGCGAGCCGTACGTGGCGTGTTTCGGGTTGGCGCGGCACCACCTCACGAAATCGCCCACCGACTTCACCTCAGAAGGCACCAGTGGCCCGACGGTCAGAATGAACTGCACGGTGCACAGGGTGGAAACCGGCGCAAAATCGCGCTCGCTGTCATACCCAAGCTTTGCGTAGACATGAGGAAAGAGCGCTACCTGGTCACCTGGCGTCAGCACCATCACCGAGCCGTCATGTTCGGCCGCTTTCAAGGCTTCAAGGGGAAGCCGGCCGCCGGCTCCCGGTCGGTTCTCGACGATGATGGTCGATGCGTAGTCGCTGAGGTGCTCAGCCAGCAGTCGCGCAACGAAGTCCGGCGACGAACCAGCGGGAAAGCCTACCATCAGTCGAGCCGGCCGATCGAGGGTGCGCGCGTCGCTGAGGCAGGGAAGTTCCGCCACGAATGCCGCGGCCGACAGCGTCATGAATTGACGTCGATTGTGCATCTGTTTCTCCGTGATGGGATCTTGCGGCTACTCCGCCGCGATTCCCGCTTCGTGGATGATCCGCCTCCAACGCACGTAATCGGCACGCACAACGCTTGCGAACTCTTCGGCGTCATCGCCGATCACTTCTGCTCCTTGATCACGAAACCACGCTTTCGCTTCCGGTTGGCGCAGCGCGCGAACCAGTTCGGCATTAAGGCGGGTTACGATGAAATGAGGCGTGCCGGCGGGCACTGCGATGCCCATCCACGCGTTGTATTCGTATCCAGCCAGGCCTGCTTCGCGCAGTGTCGGGACATTCGGCGCGATCTCCGCCCGCCTTGCACCCGTCACTGCGAGAGCGCGCAGCTTACCGGTGCCGACTGCCGGCATCTGCATGAGAGGGCTGTCGATCGTATACGCGATCCGGCCGCCAAGAAGATCAGCGAGCGCCGGTGCAGCGCCCTTGTATGGTACGTGCACGACATCAATGCCGGCCATTCTCTTGAACAGCTCTCCCGCGAGATGCGGCGGCGTGCCGATACCGGACGACCCATAAGAAAGCGATCCCGGGTTCGCCCTCGCCAACCCGATCAACTCGGCAACCGAGCGCGCCGGGACCTCCGGGTGGACCGCCATCATCAGCGAGCCACTCACGAGTCGCGTGACGGGAATGAAATCGGTTAACGGATCATACCCGGTCCGCAGGTACAGATGGGGGTTCTGCGCCATCGTACCCAAGTCCACGACGACCAGCGTATGGCCATCGGGTTGGCTCTTCGCAGCCGCCTCCATGCCGATGTTTCCACCGGCACCGGCCTTGTTCTCGACGATGACTGGCTGTCCCAGCAAGGGGGTGAGCCGATCAGCCACCCAACGTGCCCGGATATCTCGAGGACTTCCAGGCGGGGACGGCGCGATTATACGGACAGGACCAGTGGGGTAGCTTTGGGCATCCACTGCCGGGGCAGCACCGAGCACAAGCAGGAAAGCGATCAGGGAGATCGTGCGCATCTGGCTGCTCCCGTGAACATGCGCCAATAGAACACTACGCCGAGCGCGCAGTAAGATGCTGCAAAACGCTGCCTGATAACCTACGGTTATCAGCAATGCGGCTCAACCAGATCAGAGACTTGCTGGCCGTCGTCGAGGCGGGCAGCCTGCGCGCGGCGGCACGACGTATCGGCGTCTCCCAGCCTGCGATAAGCAAGAGCATCGCACAGCTCGAACGCGAAGTGCAGGCCCAGCTGCTCCTGCGTACCGCCCAAGGCGTTATACTTACAGCCTCAGGCCGTGCTTTCGTCGCGCGTGGGCGTGTGATCCACGAAGAGTTGCGCAAAGTCCATGACGACCTGGCAGCCCTGCATGGGAGAGCCGAGGGCTCGGTCTCGTTCGGCTGCGGGCCTGCGGTGGCTTTTCCGCTCGTGCCAGATGCCATGTCCCGCTTTCGCACAAAATGGCCACGCGCTCACGTCAGAATCCGTGAGGGGATGAGAAATGCGCTCCTGCCTCTTGTGCGCGACGAAACGTTGGACTTCTCGATCTCCGAGAACGTCGCTCCTGGAGACGACGCGGGGCTCCAGTTCAAACCTTTAATCCAGCCTGAGCTCGCTATCGTCGGCCGCCGAGGACATCCACTTGCCAACGCCGTATCACTGCAGCAACTGGCAAAGGCGAACTGGCTGGTGTTCAACCTGCCAGGTGCAGGCGGTGCACTGGAGCGCACATTCAAGCTGTATGATCTGTCGCCACCCAACGCCCTCGTTCACTGCGAATCGTACGCAACCGCGCTGGCACTTGTCGCCCGCAGCGATCTCCTCGCCCTGGTTTTGCGCCAGGTGCTGGAAGGGCCGATGACTGCGCCGTTCCTTCAGCGCATCCGCACTCGGGAGAAGATCACCCGTCCAAGCCTTGGCATCTTCTCGCGAGCCGCTGCGCCGCTCTCACCCACAGCTGCGGCGATGGTGCAGGCCTTCAGCGCCGCCGCGCGGGCGTTTAGTCGCGTCGAGACCGTCCACGAACCCGGGCGCAAAGGCATTGCACGTGGCTAAGGTGAAATCCTAGATCACGCCGCCCTTGCTGCTCCTACCACCGGCCCATGGCATCAACAGAGAGTGGTCGCTGCATGGTTGGTAGCGCATCACGCAAAGCGCCAGCGCACATCAGCATTGGCCGATAGCACATACCGGGCCGCAATTTGCAATGTCGGCTTCTGCCCCATTGATCGTCGTCGCAACCAGCAGTTCGAATTCCGACCGGTAGGCAGGTCGGACGGCTCGCGAACTTTCTCCGTGCGGATCAGACAAAGAACCGAGCGACAGTGACCGCGCCGCCTTGGGATGGCATTCGCTCTCGCCGGGTCACCGCCGTCATCGCTGTTCACGCTGAAAGCAATACTGACCCGATTCGGAAAGGTACGCTGCGATGCGCCTCCGGGCGAAGCAGGCATTGACCCGAAGATTGGAGATTTCTGCCTGTCTCCAGACAATCTTCATAGGAAATAGCGACGATCTAAAGACCGCCCCGAAGACGTTGGTGCAAGGCTTCTGTCTAAATCAGCCAGCATTTGGCAGAGCACACTAATGGCACGCGACGCGCAACGTGATGAATTCCATGCCCCCAATTCATTCAGCCTGCAAGCGATAACGCTAGCCGACCGACGAGGGAGGTCGACGCAAGAGCTGATGGCTGATGCGCGTCAGGCTCGCGCTGAGGGTTTACTAAACATGATCTGGGCCCTTGCGCGCCAAGTTCGATTGATCGTTGTCGTCCACATCTTGCAGGCGAAGCAACCTAGTCCAGGCGCTGCCCCTCCCAGTCGACCGGGCGCATAGCGCGTTACATCATGTTGAGCAACATATGGCTCATGGCCGGCATCTTCGTCGCGAGTTGGGTGTCGGGCATGACAGGCCTCGCCTTCCCTACGATCGCCACGCCCCTCTTCCTGCTCCTGTTCAGTCCGCTGGAGACCGTGGCCCTGACCGCCGCCTGTTCGTTGACTGGACAGATTGTGAGCATGCTGTTGCTGCGTCGGCGAGTCGCCTACGCCTTGCGATGGCAGCTGGTGATAAGCGGTCTCTTCGGCGTGCCACTCGGCGTATCGCTGCTCAGCATCGTGAGCGTGCATGAGTTCGGTATGATCGCCGGCAGCTTCATCGCACTCGCCAGTCTGTGGTGGCTGTTCCGGCCCTCCATCCACGCGGGCGACGGCCATCCCGCGGTCGAGATCCTGGTGGGTCTTGCCGGTGGACTGTCGGGTGGTCTCATCGGCCTCTCGGCGCCGCTTCCTACAATCTGGTGTGCCGCGCGCGGGCTGTCGAAGGAACGCCAACGAGCTGTGCTGCAACCCTTCATCCTGATCGTGCAGCTCACCTCCGGCGTGCTGTTGTGGCGACACGGTACGCTCGACCGCACCGTGGTCGACACCTACCTGTCGCTCTCGGGATCGGTAGTCGCGGGTACCGCGCTCGGCGCCTGCGTCTTCCGCGCTGTCTCGACTGAAAGCTTCATGCGTGTCACGTTGGGCCTAACCGCCGCCTCCGGCATCGCCTTGATGCTGCGCTGATCGTCCATGATCGAGGTTGGTGCCGACCTCGGCTGCGAAGGTTTTTTTTAGGGGCTGTCCTAGGAAACGGAGGTTTCTAGGATGGTTGTGTGCGTCTAAAGCATTCAAAACTCAGCGAGAATCAGACGCTTCGGCTGTGCGAGCACTTCGTTGCCGGCACGCCGGCCCGCGCAGCGGCAGATCTGGTCGGCGTCAATAAGAATACGGCGGCCCTGTTCTACCATCGGCTGCGCGAGATCATCGCGGCCCGCATCGCTGACGAGAGCCCAATCCACGGCGAGGTCGAGCTCGACGAGAGCTACTTCGGTGGTCGACGCAAGGGCAAGCGAGGCCGCGGTGCTGCCGCAAGGTCGCCGTGTTTGGCATCCTCAAGCGTGGCGGCCGCGTCTACACGACGATGTTGCCGAACGTCTCGCGCAACACCTTGGTCCCCATCATAAACACCAAGGTAACGCTGGATTCAGTGGTCTATACCGACGGCTACTTCGCCTACGACAATCTCGACGTCTCGGGCTTCCGACATCGCCGCATCAACCATCAGCAGCACTACGC
>Ga0310811_10014775_pt1 | contig 10196 bp, 7 predicted proteins | sample YCmetagenome_FD_207642 | JGI IMG/M metagenome (GOLD analysis project Ga0310811, IMG submission 207642) | Soil microbial communities from experimental microcosm in Duke University, North Carolina, United States - YC | ecosystem: Engineered > Artificial ecosystem > Soil microcosm > Unclassified ... | reverse complement strand
GCCAGCCAAACCCTCACCCCCCATCGCTTCGCGATGGGTCCCCCTCTCCCGCTTCGAAGCGCGGGAGAGGGAAAGGTTGCGCGGTCGCAGGTCGCGGCTGTCGAAGGCAACACAACCATCGATTGGGATCTCCCCGGCGCGGCTATCGGTCGCGCTTTGATTCTCACGGCCCGATGGGTTATGTCAGCAGCCCTATCAGCACAGGGGCCACCGCATGTCATTGCTGCAGTCGATTCTCCTGGCCGCCCTCCAGGGCGTGACCGAGCTTTTCCCGGTCAGCAGCCTCGCCCATGCCGTCATCATTCCGCCTTTGCTGGGCTGGCCCATCGACCAGGATTCCCCGGCCTTCCTGCCCTTCCTCGTCATGCTGCATCTCGGCACCGCGGCGGCCCTGCTGATCTATTTCTGGCGCGAGTGGATCGACATCCTCTTCGCCTTGCTCGGCCGCGGCGGCGCAGCCGCGGTGGCGGCGAACCGGCAGCTCTTCCTGATGATCGTCGTCGGCACGATTCCGGCCGTCATCATCGGCTTCGCCCTGGAGCATTTCTTTCGCGCCTTGTTCGGCGCGCCGGTGGTGGCGGCCGCCTTCCTGATGCTCAACGGCATCGTCCTGCTGATCGCCGAGCGGCTGCGCCGACGCGCGGGGACCGGCGACCTGCGCCAGCTCACCTGGCGCAACGCGCTCTTCATCGGCTTTTGCCAGTGCGGCGCCCTGATCCCCGGCCTTTCACGCTCGGGGCTGACCATGGGCGCCGGCCTCGCCGTGGGCCTGACCCATGCGGAATCCGCCCGTTTCTCCTTCCTGCTGGCCACGCCGATCATCGCCGGGGCCGGGGTGCTCGAGCTGCCGAAGCTGATCCACCATGGCGCCGATGCCGGCATCACCCTCAGCACCGCGGTCATCGCCGGCCTCGTCGCGGCGGTCACCGCCTACGCCAGCACGGCTTTCCTCATGTATTTCTTCAAGCGCCATGATTTCCAGGCCCTGAACCCCTTCGCCTATTACTGCCTGGCGGCGGGGCTCGTGGCCGTGGTGCTGCTCAGCGGGCTGATCTGAGCCGGCCGCCGGCATGAACACGCCTTCGGCCGGAACGCAGACGGAGGCCGGAGCGAAGACGGGAGCCGGGACGCAAACGGGAGCCGCGGCGCAGACCAAGACCGAGGCGCTGCGGGGGCGGTGGCGAAGCTTCCGCCAGAAGCTCCGCAACGACGAGCTCTTCCTCATCTTCCTGGCCGTGGTGTCGGGCATCATCGCCGCCACCGGCGTCATCGCCATGCGCTGGGCGGTCTCCCAGCTGCATCAGGTCTTCTACGACGTCGGGCCGGCGGACGATGCTTTGCAGCAGAGCGTCCTGGTCTGGTGGCGGCCCTTCGTGGTGCTGGGCGGCGGCGGCCTCGCCTATGGCGTGATCGCTTATCTCCTGCGCCGCTGGCGCAAGCATGAGGCCCTCGACGTGATCGAGGCCAATGCGCTGCACGGCGGCATCATGTCGCTGAAGGACAGCCTGGTCGTCTCGGGGCTGACGGTCGGCGCCGTCGGGCTCGGCGCCTCGGTCGGGCTCGAGGCCGGCGTGACCCAGTTCGGCGGCGCGGTAGCGAGCTCCATCGGCCGGCGCCTGAACCTCAGCCGCGCGTCGCTCCGCACCCTCGTCGGCTGCGGCGCCGCGGCCGCCATCGCTGCCAATTTCAACGCGCCGCTGGCCGGCATCTTCTACGCCCTCGAGCTTGTGATCGGCGGCTATGCCGTGAGCGCCATGGTGCCGGTGGCCGTCGCCGGCATCACCGGGACGCTGACCGCGCATCTCGTGTTCGACGTCAATCCGATCTACTACATCCTCACCCCGCCGATGCTGACCAGCACGGACTATCTGCTGTTCTGCGCCTTGGGGCTCGCGGCCGCCGGCGTCGGGGTCGGCGTGATGCGGGCGGCGACCACGGTGGAGGGCCTGTTCCGCTGGGCGGTCATCCCGCTCTGGCTGCGGCCCGCGCTGGGCGGGGTGGCCGTCGCCACCCTGGGCCTGCTTCATCCGGAAGTGCTGGGCTCGGGCCATGGCGAGCTGAACACGCTGCTGACGACCCATCTGACCTTGGGGCTGATGCTGGGGCTGTTGCTCGCCAAGACGCTCGCCTCGGCCATCTCCATCGGCTGCGGCTTCCGCGGCGGTCTGTTCAGCGCCTCGCTGCTGATCGGCGGCCTGCTCGGCAGCGCCTTCTGGCTGGTCTGCTTCCATTTCATCCCGGCGGATGTCGCGGTCAATTCCGCCTATGCCGTGGTCGGCATCGGCGCCGTCGCCGCCTCGGTGGTGGGCGCGCCGATGACGATGATCCTGCTCGTCTTCGAGACCACCTCCGACTACACGGTCACCTTGGGCGTCGCGTTGGCCGTCATCATCGCCACCGTCGGCACGCGGCGCTGGTTCGGCTATTCCTTCTCCACCTGGCGCTTCCATCTGAAGGGCGTCGGCCTCAAGGGCGCCTATGACATCGGGCGCATGTACGAGCTGACGGTGCGTCGGGTGCTGGACCGCGACATCCTGCGGGTCGAGGGCACGACCAAGCTTACCGAGCTGCCGCAGCTCTTCCGCGGCCGGCGCGAGCCCATCGCCTTCGTCCAGCAGCCCGACGAGACCCTGATCGGGCTGATCGATGCCACCGAGGTCAATGCCAAGCTCGGCGAGCCGGACGCGGCGGAGGCCACGGCGGCGAGTCTCGCCCATCGTCCGGCCAAGCTGCTGACGCAGCAGGATCGCCTCAGCACCGCGCTGGCCGTCCTCGAGGCCGGCGAGTTCGATTGCGCCGCGGTGGTGATGTCGCCGACCGATCCGCGGCTGATCGGCTGCGTCCATGAATCCGACCTGCTGCGCTCCTATATCGAGGAAGCCGACCGCATGCGCCGCGAGGATCTGGGCGGGGTCGGGCTTTTCGCCGAGACCGCCCGCCGGGGGGATGAAGGCTGACCACGCGGTGACCAAATTCAGCCCGCCGCGAAAGCGCCAAAATCGCCGCGAAAACACCACAATCCGTCCCTAGATTTGCAACCATGCCTCGCGCGCCGGGCGCAGGAAAGCCTGCGGGACGGCGTGCAAGGAGATGGCGGGTCCCCAGGCCCTTCGGCCTTTCACAACCCCGCCTTGAACTGGCAGGTAGGCCATGCGCGCCCGTCGATCCTTGCTTCCTCGTTTTCTCCTGACCGGTCTTTTGAGCGCGGGCTTCGGCCTCGCTGCCGCAGCCGGTGCCTGGGCCCAGGCCCCGAGCCCGCCCGAGGTCCAGGTCCTGGGCGCCCCCGCCCAAGACCCCGGCGCGCCCCAGGCTGGCGATCCCCAAGCCGGCGATCCTCCGGGCCGCGTCGGCCGGCTGGCCCAGATCACGGGCACGGTATCCTTCCACACCTCGGATGAATCTCAGTGGGAGGCGGCGACCCTCAACTATCCCATCACCTCCGGCAACTCGCTCTGGACCGAGCCGCAGGCCCGTGCCGCGATCGATATCGGCGGCAGCCGCCTCTATCTCGACAGCTCGACCGAGCTCGACATCGGCACCTTGAACGATCAGGGCTTCCAGGCGTCGCTGCCCCAGGGCGCGGTCTATCTGCGCGCCGGCAATGACGGCAATTTCGAGATCGACACCCCGCGCGGCGCCGTCACCATCAACCAGCCCGGCCATTACGAGATCGTCGCCGGCGACGCCACCCGTCCCACCACCGTCACCACCCTGGACGGCAGCGCCCAGATCGCGGGCCCGGGGGTCAACATGACCGTCGCCGGGCCGCATACCGCCTCGCTCACCGGACAGAACCCGGTCACCGGCACGACGGGCCTCGCCCAGCGCGACGACTTCGTCGCCTATGCCGACAATGTCGAGCATCCCTATCTCGATCCGGCGCCGGCCCAGCAGCAGGCGGTGCAGCAGACCCAGCAATATGTCCCGCCCGCCATGACCGGGGGCCAGGATCTCGGTCAATACGGCGAGTGGCAGCAGACCCCCGACTACGGCCCGGCCTGGTTTCCGCAGGTCGCCGTCAGCTGGGCGCCCTATCGCTACGGCCACTGGGCCTATATCGCGCCCTGGGGCTGGACCTGGATCGATGACGCAAGCTGGGGATTCGCCCCCTTCCATTACGGACGCTGGGCGCGGATCCACCATCGCTGGTGCTGGGTGCCGGGCGGCTACACCCCCCGCCCCGTCTATGCCCCGGCGCTGGTCAGCTTCCTCGGCAATCTGCTCGGCCTCAATTACGGCGGCGGTCCGTCGGTGGGCTGGATTCCCCTGGGACCCCGGGAGGTCTGGTATCCGCCCTATCGCTACGGCCAGCATTATTTCCGCAACGTCAATTACTGGGGCGGCGGCCGCTATGGCAATTTCGACAACCGCTGGGCCGTCAACAACATCCCGCTGCGCAATTTCCTGAACCACCGCGACGCGACGGTGGTGCCGGTCGGCGACATGCGCAATTCGCGGCCCATCGGGCGATCCTTCCACGACATCACCCCGGCGGAATGGCAGAGCAAATTCATCAACGCCGCCGCCCGCAACGGCGAGGTGCCGGTGAAGCCGTCGCTGCACACGGCCGGCCTCACCCCCACGACGGCGCGGCAGTTCGGCCAGCAGCTTCCCGCCAATGGCCAGCTTCCCGGCCGGCCCCGCGCCCCGGGGCCGCAGGTGGCGACCGGCCCGGCGAACAACCGCAACGGCATCACCTTGGGCAATGGGCATAGCCTGCCGAAGCTTGCGGCGGCGCAGCAGAACGGCGTCAAGACCCAGGGCCAGGCGGGCACCGCGGGCGGGGCGAGCCGGATCATCACCCTGGGGAATACCGACGAGCAGGGCAACCGGCAGGGCCAGAGCTTCGGCGGCTTCAACCAGAAGGGCCAGAAGCTGCAGGCCCAGAACCAGGCCAAACCGGCCGCACCGGGGCCTGCCATCCTGCCCCGCGGCAACGGCGCCGGCAGCGCCCGAGGCTTCACCGCCATGGCCAATGCCGCCACCGGCAGCAGCCAGAACGGCAACCAGCGCTGGGCCTTCCTGCCGCCGCTGCAGAAGCAGGGGCAAGGCGGCAAGCAGGCGGGGCTGCAGGGCAATGGCTTCAACTCGGCCTGGCAGTCCGGAAATGGCAAGGGCCAGCTGCAAGGCCAACAGCAAAACCAGAACCATGGCCAGGCGACGATTATCGGCCAACAGGGCATCGGCCAGAACGGCGCCGGCCAAGGCGGCCAGGCCGGCAAGAATCAACGCTGGGCCAGTTTGACCTCACCGCAACAGCAGCTGCCGCAGCAGAAGCAGTTCCAGACCTTCCGCAACGGGCAACAAGGCGGCGGCAACTTTACGAAGCTGGCGCCGCAGCAGCGCCAGAACGTGAAGATCCCGCAACAGCAGCAGCAAGCGGGCGCCCAGCGTCAGACCTTCGCGCCGCAAAACGGCAATTTCAACTTCAAGCCGCAACAGCAACAGCAGCAGCAGCCTCAGCTGAAGCAGCGGTCGAAGCCGGCGGGGGGCGGGAACAAGCCGCTGCTGCCGCAGAGTCAGAAGCAGCCGGGCGGCAACAACTGAGCCGCGACCGGCTGTTCCGGGGACGGGCTAGTCCGGCAGGCCGGTGATCAGATAGAGCGTCTTCAATATGCCGCTCGGCTCCATCTGGCCCTTGAAGCTCGCGGCGAAGATCTTGGTGATCTCCCCGTTGCGGTAGAGATGGCTGAGAGCCCGGTCGACGGCGAGACGGAAATCCTCGTCGCCGTGGGGAAGGGCCAGGGCATAGGGCTCCACCGTCAGATAATTGTCCGCCAGCATCAGCTTCTTGGGATCCTTGCTGTCCTTGAGCAGGGATTGAAGGATGGCGCGATCGGCGAAATAGGCGGAGATCTCGTTGGAATCCAGCATGGCCAAGCCCTCCGAATGGGTCTTGGCGGGAACGACATCGGCCGCGATATCGCCGTCCTGCAAGGAATTGCGCAGGGCTTCCTCGGTGGTCGTGCCGCCCAGCACGCCGATCTTGCGGCCGGCCATGGCTTGCAGGCTCTGCGGCCCGTCGATGCGGATCAGGAGCGAGGCGCCGTCGACGAAAGTGGCGAGCGAGAAATCGACGATCTCGCGCCGCGAGAGGGTGGCGGTGGTCGCCTCGCAGAGCAGATCCGCCTTGCCTTGTTGAATCGCCTCGAAGCGGTCGTTCACCGTCACCGGCACGTAGACGATATTGAGGCTGGGCAGGGTGAGCTGCTGCGTCAGGCTCTGGCCGACCGCGCGGCAGATGTCGACGATAAAGCCCTCCGGCTCGGCGCTGCCGGTCTGGAAGGAGAAGGGCGGCGCGTCCTGGCGATAGGCGATGCGCAGCGTCTTGTCCTGGCGCAGCCGGTCGAGCGTGCCGGCGGCCATTGCCGGCGGGGCGAAGCCGGCCCCGGCGACAACCAAGCCCGAGATCACCAATCCGGCCATCGCCAAAGCGGCGAACGAATTCTTCGAAGTCATGACGCGTTTCCCCCTTGCATAGACAGGCGCCGATCCCTGCCCTCCAAGCCTGCCACAACTGCCGCGCCATTGTCCCGCGCGACAGACGCCGCGCCCCGGCGACGGCCCTCGCCAAGGGGCAATAAACGGCCGGAATCAACAGCTTAGCCTGGTGCCCCCGCATCTATTTGCCACCGGAGACGTCGCCCGGCTGCCTCTATACCGGGGAGGTCGAGGCCGCCAAGCGCGGCCGTGACCCGGCAATGGAATAGGGGATCGCGATGAAGCGCAGCGCTGTGGCCGCCGTCATGCTCCTGACGCTCGCGGGCTGTTCGGGCATGAACAATACCCAGCAGAAGATGCTGAGCGGCGGCGCCATCGGCGCCGCCGGGGGTGCGGTCGTCACCGCGCTCACCGGCGGCTGCATCTGGTGCGGCGCGGCCATCGGCGGCGCCGTCGGCACCGGCGCCGGCTATGTGATCGCCCAGACCCAGCACTAGAAGGCCCCGGAAACCTCAAACCGGCTTCGGCGACGGCATACCCGATCCGGACGCAACTCCGAGCCTGGCCCGGCGTTGTATCTAGGATATCGGGCCTGCCACGGTGCCCTCCCTGGCTGCGGCAGACCCCAGGTCCGCCGTCGATCGGCAGCCTCACGGCTCTCCCCTCCGATCGACGGCGGCCCACTTCCTGGGTCGCTTTCGTCATCAGCTGGCCCGCAGGCGCTCTCCCGATTCCCGATCGAAGAGATAGGTTCGCTCCGCCGGTACCCGGATTCCCACCCGCGTGCCGATCTCGCGATCGAAGGTCTTCTCCGCCTTGACCACGATGGAGGCCCCGGGAAGCGTACCGGCGCCTTGCCCGGCGATTCGGCAGGTGACCAGCACATGATCGCCAATCAGCTCGGTCGAATAGATGCTACCGACCAAGCAATCCGGCGAATCCGGCGCGACGACCCGGCAATCCTCGGGGCGGAAGCCGAGTTCGACCCGGTTGCGCGTCTCCGGCAGGGCGATCGGTAGAGAGGCATCGGGCCCGCGGAAGCGGCTTTCCGCCATGTCCCCGGCAATGAAATTCATCGGCGGCGAGCCGACGAATCCGGCGACGAAGATATTCGCGGGATCGTCATAGATTCGCTGCGGCGTATCGATCTGCTGGGTCCGGCCCTTGTTCAGCACCGCCACGCGATGGGCCAAGGTCATGGCCTCGATCTGATCATGGGTGACATAGATCGTGGTGATGGCAAGCGCATGCTGCATATGCTTGAGCTCGGCCCGCATATGGCCGCGCAGCTTGGCATCGAGATTGGACAGCGGCTCGTCCATCAGGAAGGCGGCCGGGCGGCGCACGATGGCCCGGGCCAAAGCGACGCGCTGGCGCTGGCCGCCGGAGAGTTGGCGCGGATAGCGCTCCAGCAGGGCATCGAGCTGAACCTGCGCCGCCGTCTCGCGCACCTGTCGCTCGATCTCGGCCCGCGGCAACTTTCGGATCACCAGAGGGTAGCCGATGTTCTGGGCCACGGTCATATGCGGATAGAGGGCATAGGACTGGAAGACCATGGCGAGGTCCCGATTCTTCGGCGCCACCTCGGTCACATCTTCGCCATTGATCAGGATCCGGCCGGAGGTCACGCTTTCGAGCCCCGCGGTCATGCGCAGCGCGGTCGTCTTGCCGCAGCCCGAGGGGCCGAGCAGCACCAGGAACTCGGCCGGCGCGACGGTGAGGCTCAGCTCATGGAGCACCGTCACGGCGCCGAAGGATTTGCTGATCGCCTCGAGCTCGACGGTCATGATTTCCCGACTGGCATGAGGCTAGCCCTTCACCGCGCCGAGCAAGAGGCCCTTGGCGATGTATTTCTGGGTAGCGACGGTGAGCGCCACCACCGGGGCGATCATGATGACGATGAGGGCCGACATGTACCACCATTGCGGTCCGCGCGTGCCATTCTGCGCCGCCACCAGGATCGGCATGGTCTGTGCCCTGGCGGTGGAGAGGAAAAGCGCCAGCAGATATTCGTTCCAGGCCAGAATCAGGACCAGCAGCGCGGTGGCGATCAGCCCGGGCTTGGCCAAAGGCAGGACGATCTGGAAGAAGATGCGGTAGCGCGAGGCGCCGTCGAGCGAGGCGCTCTCTTCCAGGTCCTTGGGGATGCCGGTGAAGAAGTCGTACATCAGCCAGACGACGATCGGCAGGTTCACCGTCATGTAGGTGACGATGAGGGCGAAGCGGGTATCGAGCAGGCCGAGCTGCTGGAACATCACATAGATCGGCAAGGCCGCCACCACCGGCGGCAGGATGCGCTGGGAGATCATCCAGAACAGGATATCGCTATTGCCCAGATGCGCCCGCCAGCGCCGGGCGAGCGCGCGCGCCGCCAGGAAGAAGATCGCCAGCCCCGCCAGCCCTGCGATCCGCCAATCGACATGAAAGAACATGATGGCGGCCGAGGTCAGGGCCAGCAGCAGGATGAAGGTGAGGATCGAGGCGATCCGCGGCTTGTATTCGATGCGCGAGAGGCCATAGGCCGCCATGCTGCCCGCCAGCACGGCGAGAACCGTGCTGCAGCTGGCCACGATCAAGGAATTGAAATAGGGACGCCGCGTGTCGTTGCCGAGATCGACGAAGATGTAGCGCCAGGCATGGAGCGAGGGCTGGAAATCCAGGAAAGGCAGATATTTCGGCGGGTAGGCGACGTCGATCGGAAGCTTGAAGGACGTGATAACCAGCCAGTAGAGGGGGAAGAGCACGATGACCGTCCAGAACCCCAGCAGGCCGTAGACGAGGCAGGCGCCCGCCGGCGAGAGGCTGCCCAGCCGCCGCGCGCGGAAGATGCCGGAAGGGCGCGCCCTGCGCCGCGTGCTCATGCGCGGGCCCGGCGCTGGGGGATGATGATGAAGTTGAAGAAGGAGACCGCGGCGACGGTGGAGACGAACAGCAGCATATAGGCGACCGCCGCCGACCCGCCGAGATCCAGCGTGCGCCACGCAATGAAGGAATGCAGCGTCAGGGATTCCGTGGCGATGCCAGGCCCGCCATTGGTCAGCACATTGGGCAGGTCGATGATCTTGAAGGCTTCGATCACGCGGATCAGGCAGACGGTCGCGGCGACGGGCGCGATCTCCGGCCAGGTCACGTCGCGGAAGATCTGCCAGAAGCCTGCCCCGTCGAGAGAGGCCGCCTCGATCTGCTCCCGGGACTGGCTTTCCAGCGCGGCCAGCATGACCAGGAAGATGAAGGGGATCCATTGCCAGGAATCTCCTACCATCACCACGGTGCGCGCCGACCAGGCGGCCGAAGCCCAGCTGAGATCGCCCAGGCCGAGAAAACGCCAGATGGGCGAGAGCGGACCCTGGGTCATGTCCGCCAGCATGCGGAAGGTGTAGGCCACCCCCACCGGCGTCACCATCAACGGGATGAAGAAGACGACGCGGAAGAAGCCGCGGGCGGCGATCTGTTGGGCGCAGAGCAGCGCCAGACCGAGACCGATCACGAACTGCGCCGCGACGCCGATGGCGACATAGAGCACGGTGACGCCGAGGGAGCCGAACTGGCCCCCGGGCCCGAGGGTGCCGGCGAAGAGCAGGAGGATGGCCAGCAGCAGGGCCGCGCCGATGAAGCGGCCGAGGATTCCCGCCGCGGTGATCCGCCCGTCATGCAGATAGGCCACCAGGCGGCGCAGCAGAAACCAGGCGCCCGCCGCCAGCAGCAGCCAGCCATACCAGGGCACTGGCGCGAAGACGCCGAGGAAATGAAACTGC
>Ga0310811_10014774_pt1 | contig 10197 bp, 12 predicted proteins | sample YCmetagenome_FD_207642 | JGI IMG/M metagenome (GOLD analysis project Ga0310811, IMG submission 207642) | Soil microbial communities from experimental microcosm in Duke University, North Carolina, United States - YC | ecosystem: Engineered > Artificial ecosystem > Soil microcosm > Unclassified ... | reverse complement strand
CGACGCTGGATGAATCGGAACTCAGGCATGAAACGGGAGGGTGGTTTTCTTCGTGCTGGCTATTATGCCCCCCTCTGCGGCTTCGGCACGGCAGTTTCAACGCGGAGATCTTGAGCCGAGCTGCGCCAGCCAAGGCACATCGGCGATAATCCGGCCATGCAAACCAACAGCACCGAAATCGAATTCAAGCTGAGCTGCTCGCCTGCATCGGCGGCCGTTCTGGCGCGTCATTTATCCAAACTCACCGGGACGTCGCCACAACGCCTGCAATTGCGCAACGCTTACTACGACACGCCAGACCAGGCGTTGCGCGCCCATGGCATTGCCCTGCGCATCCGTCATCAACGCAGCGGCCGCAAGAATGTCGTGCTGCAAACCGTCAAATGCGCCGGCCAAGTCAGCGGCGGCCTGTCCAGCCGACCCGAATGGGAAACCGCCTACACCGGGCGTTTCGACTTCGCTGCGGTGGATCATCAAGCCACCCAGCAGACCCTTGAAAAACTGCAGGCAAAGCCCGGCTACCAGGCGATGCTCGATACCGACTTCGAACGCCGCGTCTGGCATTGGCAGCCAGAGTCAGGCACGCATGTCGAAATCGCCCTTGATCAAGGACATATCAGCGCCGGTGGCCGACACGAGACCATCTGCGAGCTCGAGCTTGAGCTAGTCAGCGGCCCATCCACACGTCTGTTCGATCTCGCGGCCCATTTGGGCGAAATTGCGCCCGTGTTTCCGGCGCCATTGTCAAAGGCCACACGCGGGAGCCTGCTGCTGGCCAACAAGCCACCGGCCTTACCGAAGCAAGATCAGCCCATGCAAACCTGCGCGCAAGCTGTAGCGGTATTGCTGCAGGATTGTCTGGATCACATTGCGTTGCATCTGCCCGTTACCCGCGAAAATTTCGGTACGAAAGACCTGCAGCAAATTCAGACCGAGCTTCAACGCTTGTGGATGTTGCTGCTGGCATTTCGCCCATTCCTTCGTAAACAATGGCCACGCCGTGCCATCAAGCAAGGCGCTCGCGAGCATCTGCAAACACTGACGCCGACCAATGCTCGCGAATATCTTTCATCGCCCGCTTTCGCCTACTGGCTGTTGCATGCCAATCTCGCATTGCACGTACAACCGGTGCGTCGCAAATTGCGCATGCAGGCATGGCTCGCCAATTCAGATTTAACGCGCACATGAACCTGATCCTCTGGCGCCACGCCGAAGCCGAAGACATTGCCCCGGATCATACCGACGCCGGCCGTCGCCTGACCGAACGCGGGCAAAAACAGGCACAGCGCATGGCCGCATGGCTGCATGAACATCTGCCCGCCGATGCCCGCATTCTTGCCAGCCCGGCCGTACGCACCCAGCAAACTGCGGCGGCGCTTGCCGCAACCGGCCGCACAGTGGAAACCGACGAACGTCTGTTCACCGATGCCGACGTGAACGACTATTTCGCCGCCAGCCATTGGGGGAAAAGCAAAGGTCAAAACAACGAAACGATCGTACTCGTCGGCCACCAACCGACGCTCGGCCAGCTCGCTGCCGCACTCATGTGCGGGCAAGCTTTGCCGTGGTCAGTCAAAAAAGGCGCTATCTGGTGGCTTGGCTTCGAGGGTGAAGGCATGCCCGCACGACTCGTCTGCGCGCTCGATACCAAGCAGATATGACCATGTACGACACCCTGATTTTTGACTTCGACGGTACGCTGATCGACTCCGCGCCCGGGATCCTCGCCACCTACACTGAAGTTTTCACCGCTGCCGGCCTGCAAACCGCCGTACCACTGGACCAGAACCTGATCGGCCCACCGCTCGTGCCGACCATGGCCAAACTGCTCGGCCATGACGATCCCGAACTGCTGGCGAAACTGGTCGAAGATTTCAAACCGCGCTACATGAGCACCGGCCTTGCCAAGACGCCTGCCTATCCAGGCGCCGATGCAGCCCTGCGCGATCTTGTGCAACAAGGGAAAACCCTCTTCATCGCCACCAACAAGCGCGCCGAACCTACACTCGCGCTGCTCGAAAAGTTTGGCTGGAACGACCATTTCCGCGCGGTTTATTGCATCGACACACTACAACCGGCCTATCCCGACAAGACCACGATGCTGCGACAACTGCTCGCCGATTACGCAATTTCGCCTGCGCAATGCCTCTATATTGGCGACACGCATGGTGACCAAATAGCAGCCACAAATTGCGACATGGCATTCATGGCTGCGCTATGGGGTTACGATCACTGGACGGAAACAGAAACGCCCGTTCGTTGTGCCCAGCTCAGTGAACTTGCACCAAAACTTGCCGCCGCATAGTTGTTACATGTGACCATCCTGTGCCGCGGATTGACAAAAAACGTCACTTGGTGGCAAATATGCCTTCGGCAAGTGCCGGTTTTTGCTCAAATCCGATCTGGCACGTATCTTGATACACGTAACGCAACGGCCCAGAGCCGTTTTTTCTTCAGGAGGAAGTTATGAAGGTCAAGCAAAAGGGTTTCACCCTGATCGAACTGATGATCGTGGTCGCGATCATCGGCATCCTGGCTGCAATCGCCATTCCGCAGTTCAGCAGCTATACCACCAAGGCGCAAAACAAGGCTGCTCAGGCCGACGCGCGCAACGGCATGACCACCGTCATCGCTGCTTCCACGCCGAACTAAGCCTAGGAGCCACCAAATCATGAAGCGTATTCTCATCTCCCTCGCTCTCGTCGCCGCTTCGTCGGCTGCTTTCGCAGGTGGCGTTGCCGCCGGTGTAACCAGTGTTACTGCAGGAACTCCTTACGCCGTGTGTGACGGCACTGGTAGTGGTGGCAAAACCCCCGTCTGGGGTGGTGATGGCCAAAAAATCGCCGATCCTACGAAAGCTGTGTTCACTCAACAAGGCTTTACCATCCAGTGCTCGGCAAATGTGTTCTTGAACATCCAAGAAGCCAGCGCGAATCTAGCAGGTGTTGCTTCCGCCTCCGGTAAAGGTAATCAAGCATTCAGTGGCACGAGCAACGGTGGTGCCATTGCTGCTGGTGCCACATGCTCGGCGACTTCGGGCGGCTGTGTTCTGAGCGATGTTTCTAATGCGCTCTCTTCGGCACTCACCGCCGCGACTAGTACTGGTGGTGCTGGCACAAGTACTACCCCGTAATTAATTCGGGCCTTGCCCACTCGACAAAGGCGGTTGTTGTATCGCCCTTGTCGGCTAAGGCCGCCTCCGGGCGGCCTTTTCGTTACTTGATTTCTTGCTTTATCAATCGAATCGTTATGCTGAAATCCATCTCTCCCTTCGTTCTTTCCACTTGGCGTGCCGGGCTGCGCAGTCGCAGCATTCAAGCCATCTTGGTGCTCGGTGTGTTGCTGATGGGTGTGGCATTTCTATCAGCCTCGTTCTCGCCACGCCAACCGAAGACTGTAGCGCTTGATGTCGGGCTATCGGGTATTCGTATCTCGCTTGTGCTGTTTTCGCTGTTCTGGGTACAAGAGCTCATCGGTCAGGAAATACAGCGTCGAACGGTGTTGTTCTCACTCACCTATCCAGTCAATCGCGGCAGCTACATTGTTGGGCGCTATCTCGGTATCCTGGGTTTGCTCACCATCGCCGCCCTGCTGCTCGGCATGTTGTTGTGGGTTGTCGTGCTCACCACCGGTGGCGCTTATGAACAAGGGTTTGCCGTTGCACCGGGCCTACCCTACTGGCTGACTGTTTTTGGATTATGGCTAGATGCCGCCGTGGTGGCGGCATTTGCGATGTGGATCGCCAGCTTGTCCACCGTCAACATCCTGCCGCTGGCCCTGGGCCTTGCTTTCGCCGTCGGCGGTAAGAGCCTAGGCGCGGTGCTCGAATACATGATGCAAGGCGCCGACGGAGATACCAAGATCATGCAACTATCGCCGGTCTTAAACACCATTCAATGGGTACTACCAGATCTCTCTCGCCTTGATTGGCGCATCTGGCCGATGTACGGCAAAGTACCTGATACTCAGGTCATGCTCGGCGGGGGGATCATGGGCGCCAGTTACGTAGTCGTCATGCTCGCACTTGCTATCTACGCATTCTCGCGGCGGGAATTTCAGTAATGCGCATAATGCAATTGCAGCGGGGCAATTTCAGGCTTGGACTAGTCGCGTTGGGCGCAGTAGCGATCTTCGCTGCTACAACCTCGTACCTCAAGAAGGCGCCGCGCTATGAGATTCGAGCAGAATTGCGCGTGGCACTGCCGCTGTTCGTACAAGTTGCCATGACCATGGGCGACCGTTATCTGGCTGCAGATGTTGCCACGATCCAGACACTGGTAGTGGACACCAGCAAAATGCGCCCCGATGAGTTCGCCATTCAGGCGCAGCTGCAGAAGGATGTATCCTGGCTCAATCCAGGTCACGAAGACAATTATTACGTCGCCGCAGCAATCCTATCCTGGGTCGGCGAAGTCGATACCGCGCAAACCGTGCTCGCTCGCGCAACGCATGCACGCCCTTACGATTACCAACCCGCGTTCTACTACGGCTTCAATCAACTGCATTTCCGCCACGATCCGGCCGGTGCGTCGGCTTGGCTGCGACAGGCGGCCACCAATCTGCCGGACGGACAGGACAAGTTGCAGATGCAGAACCTCGCGGCGATCTGGCTTGATCGAACGGATGACCTCGCCACCGCCATTCTTGTAGTGGAAGACATGGCCAAACAAGCCAAGCGACCGGATTTCAAGAAATACCTGGAAATGCGCGTGCAACGTTTGCAGACGCTCAAGGTACTGCGCGATGCTGCAACGACGTATCGCCAGCGCCACGACAAAGCACCAACACAGCTTGCCGATTTGGTGACCGACAAACTGATTCCCGCCATTCCGACCGATCCTTTCGGTTTCGGCTATGACCTCGATACACAGGGCAACGTCGTCCTGCGCACTCGCCCGCCCGTGCCCACACAAACGCAAATTCCCGTACGCAAATGACCGCCGCAATCACTATCGATTCGCTTCGCAAGACCTATCCTCGCAGCCTGTCGGCGCCGCCTTTCGAAGCACTCAAGGGCATTTCACTAACGCTTGAAGAAGGCGAAGTCTTCGGCTTCATCGGCCCCAACGGTGCTGGCAAGAGCACGACGATCAAAATTCTCACTGGTGTGATGTCACAAAGCGCGGGCAGCGCCAAGCTGTTCGGCATCGATGTACAGGAACCAGAGTCGCGCCGCGGCCTCGGCTATGTGCCCGAAAATCCCAGCCTGCCTGACTATCTGACGCCGCTGGAAATCTTGTCCATGGGCTTGTCACTACATCAAATCAAACCGACCGATGCCCACAAGCATTGCATGCAATGGCTGGAGCGCTTTGAGTTGGCCAGCGTTGCCAATAAAGTGGTGCGTGGTTTTTCCAAGGGTATGGCACAGCGCACGGCATTGGCGCATGCCATGGCCGTGCAGCCACGCCTGCTGATTCTGGATGAACCGTTGTCCGGCCTCGATCCGGTCGGCCGACGCGATGTGGTCGACATTCTTTCGGAGTTTCGCCAGCAAGGCGGCACGATTTTCCTGACCTCGCACGTCTTGCATGACGTGGAACGTCTCGCCGATCATTTCGGTTTAATCCACAAAGGCGAATTGCTGACCACACGTTCGCCGCAAGAGCTCGTGGCTGATCAGGCCGACCGTTATGTTGTTCGCTATCGTGGCGAGAACGCCGTGGCGGAGGCGAGCGAAATTCGCACAGGCTTGTATGCAGTCAATTCCGGTGCCAGCGAGCTTGCTGCTGTTCTGACAAAAATCCAGACCGTCGGCGGCATTGTGCAGGACGTATTGCCAGCAGTATCGCTGGAGACGGTCTTCTTCAAGACCATCGGCGAATCTGCGCAATGAAAGAGGAAAACGCTGGGATCAAACGTGCGGGGCTACTACTAGCGCTTGCGGGTTTCTGCCTTTATCTGCCGACACTGTTCCAAAGCTTCATTTCCGATGACAACATCTATCTCGCCTTCAAGAACAAGCTATTGAGGCACTCCACTTGGGCGGATTGGTATCGCCCACTAATTGAGCGGGCCAACCCCTGGGAATATCTACCACTACGCGACTTCAGTTATTGGCTGGATTTCCGCCTCTATGATTACGAAGGCATGGGCTTCCATGCGACCAATTTAATCTGGTATGCATTGGGTGCCTTGGCTGCAGGCCTGCTCTTCCGTGAATTGATTCTGCTTTGTCGACCAGGCTGGGCAAGTCGTGCTGCAACGTTGGCGGGATTTGGTGCAGCGTTGTTCATCGTGCATCCAGTGCATGTAGAAGCGGTCGCATGGGTCGCTTCGCGAAAAGATGTGATGTCTGGCTGCTTTGCTTTCCTCTCAGCCCTCATGCTTGTGAACAATATACGCAGCCGGCAATGGTCGTACGGCGGGAGCGTCCTGTCAGCGTTGCTCTTATTGGCAGCCTGCTTCAGCAAGGCGACCGGCGTAACAATGGTGTTGTTTGAGATAACGGTGATTTTGTCGTGCTGGCGGAGACCATCTGGTAGCAGCAATGTTTTCAGCGACACCCGTATTGGATTTTTACGCAAACTCACCCCGCTCATACTCTTGTGTATTGCAGCCGCTTTGTCGGCTTATGTCTCGATGAAAGTCGGCGGGGAAACGCATATTCGGGTTTCCGGAAACGCAATCCCGATGATGGATGTCATTGAGCGCGCTTCGCGCATCCTGACTGCCTTGCTCAAACTGCTCGTCTGGCCATCCCCGCTCAGCTTCTATCATGATGTCTATGCTTTAGGCGCGTGGCACTGGGGCATTAGCGCATTCGCAGTCGTCGCAGCATTGATGGCATTGCTTGCCTTGTGGCTGCAACCGACACTATGGGCCTTCGGGGTGCTTCTCATGCTAACCCCCTGCCTCGTCTACCTGCAATTCACGCCATTTGGCACATGGTCATTCGCGAGCGAACGTTTTGTCTTCGTCCCTGTAGCTGGCCTGACGCTGATCATCATTGAGCTATGCGGACGTCTAACAGCCCGTAACGCACTAGGCGTGATACTGATACTCTTTTTGCCGTGTGCATGGCTGACTTGGCAACGCGTAGGCGAATGGGATGATCCCAAACATTTGCGCGAACTGGATTACGAGCGTGAGCCTATGTTTCACAACTCGATTCGTGATCGAATCTTCATCATGACAGCCAAGGGCGATATGGTTGAAGCCAAACGTCTTTCAGCCACTCTCGGTCGACCGTGGGCAACTGAAGCCATGAACGCCCTTATAGACGTCGAAACCGCCTATGGCAATGAACAATCGCTTGGCAAAGCATTGGCCGACAGCATACGCAAGGCCGGACAAGATAATGGCTCAGGCGAAGGCATTCGTGATCTAGAAGACGACATCACGGTACACACCAGAGACATCCATGCATTCTGCCAAAGCATGCCGCGCTTGCGTGCAGCGATAGCTGCAGGGCAAGCGGCCCTTCTGCACGAACCAGATCAAACTTACGCCCATATTCTAGGGTCACTGAAAGGCGAAGTTCGCGACCGTTATGACTATGTTGAGAAGCAGAATTGCCCTACATATTCCGGTAGCTAGATATTCATCTTGTTGAACACAAATGCAGGTAAGTGGCGAATCACCTGCATGATCAACCACCATTTGCCTGGCACATAAGCAACCGGCCTACCTTGCTCAATCGCTGCGACACATTGCGCGGCGACCATTTCAACCGGCGCGAACTTCATGCCTGCGTCTTTCATGTGCGCAGTCATCGGCGTATCGGTTGGACCTGGTTTGATCAGGACAATCTTGACGTTACTGGCAGCAAAGCGATGCTGCAGTCCTTGCGCGTAGCGTGTAACCAACCCCTTGGCGGCGCCATAAACATAATTGGATTTGCGTCCGCGATCACCGGCAACGGAACCGATCAAGGCCAGCGTGCCGTGGTTCTTGCGCGTCATCGATTGTGCAAAGGCCTCGGCAAACAGAACGGGGGAAATACCGTTGATATGCAGGGCCTCACTGCATTGATACAAATCATCCTGGCAGGCTGATTGATCAGGTAAGGCACCGTGGGCGATCAAGGCAATATCGACTGTGGCACGTACGGCAATGGCGGCCACTGACTGCTGGATTGCACCGACATCGCTGAAATCCAGCGTCTCAATATGCAGTGTCGATTGTGGATTGCGCACCTTGATGTCGGCCGCAAGGCGGTCAAGCTTTTCACGATCGCGACCGACCAGCGTGAACACACATGCCTGCGCTGCCCAAAGCCGCGCGCAATGCGTGGCAATGGCCGACGTGGCACCAACAATGACGATATGTCGCATTTCAACTCCCCATCAAACGACGCGACAAGGCCGAGCTGATTCCCGAGTCGCGATATTGCATGAATTCGGCAAGGCGTGGATAACCTGACTCGAACAAGTCGCGCGGCATGCGTGCATCCTTGGCCGGATACAAACGACCTTTCGCCTCTCGCACGATGGCATCAAGGCGCGCAAATAAAGTATGCGTACGTTCACCATGATTCGGGAAATCCAGCGCCAGCGTCACACCCGGCTGCGGAAAGCTCAGTATGCCGGGGGCTGATCGATTGCCGAAGGTCTTGAGCACAGCAAGAAAAGAGCCTTCGCCAGATCGCGCAATTTCCTTGAGCATGGCCTGCACGGCATCACGACCAATCGCTCTCGGCACAAGGCTTTGATATTGGTAAAAACCGTTCGGACCATACATGCGATTCCACTCGCGCAGATTGTCGAGTGGATACAAAAACGGTTCGTAATGCTCAACTGCGGCGCCTGCTTTCCACCTCTTCAACGTGTAGTACGCAGTGTTGAACGGGGGCAACGACCAGCGGTTAACGAGTGATACCGGAACAACAGGCATTGTTGATTTTTTGCCTTTCGGCATTGCGGGGTGCTCAACATCGGCCGGCGCCGGATTGCCACGCATGAAGAGGCCGCGCTGATGCTCGCCGCGCATGCAATCGATCCACGCCACCGTGTGCTCCCAACTCGCCTCGGATGCATCGGACAAATCGAAGAATGCATCGAGGTCAGCATAAGGCAGGGTTTCCGTCTGTAGCCACGGACTCTCGACACGACGCAACTGAAGCTCGGCCTCGACAATCACGCCCGTCAAGCCAAGTCCACCGACCGTTGCCGAAAACCAATCGGCGCTCATTTCGGGGCCACACTCAATGATTTCACCATCCGTCCGCAACAGCCGAATGCGCTTGACGTGATCGCCAAAGGAACCGAAGACATGATGATTCTTGCCGTGTACGTCATTGGCAATTGCACCGCCCACGGTGATCAATTGCGTACCTGGCGTAACCGGCAACATCCAGCCGCGTGGAATGAAGGCACGCTGGATATCGCGCAGCAATACACCCGGCTCACAGATCAGGCGTCCGTTGGCCTCATCAAAGGCCACCAGATGATCCAGCCCGGTCGTCATCCACAGCGTCCCGCCCGGATTCAGGCAGACGTCACCGTAGCTGCGCCCCATGCCGTGCGCAAGGCCTGGGAGATTGCTGGCGGCAATCTTCGATGCAACATGGCGTGGATCGTCAAGCGTGACAGCCTGATGCGGATACGAATCCAAGCGGCCCCACGAAGCAATGTTTCTCATGCGGACTCCGGACGAAAAACGTAGCGCTTGTCGAGGTGGTATTTGGTGACGTAACCAATCGCCAGGCCAATGATGCCGCCGAGGTAACGCATCTCGCGCGTACCGAAGAGCCACTGAAAGCCGAGTTCGAAGCCCCAGAAAATCACTGTCGTCGCGACGCCCATAAGGCTGTAGAGCACGAAGGTAAAACCATCATGCACCGCATTGCGTGCGCGAAAACGAAAGATGTAATGCTTGTCGAGCACATATTTGACTGCAAGGCCAATGCCAGTGCCGACAAGCAAGGCAGGAAAAATCGCGTGCGGCCAGAACCAGACGACTGCATCCTGTGCGCCGATATTGGCAATCGTCGCAACCAGTGCACACAGTGCATACGCAACGACCAGCTTGCTGGCAGCGCGCGATGCGACAAGACTCATCGGGCAGCCCGCGCAAGCACGGGACGAATATTGTTTTGCGCCTGCCAGCTGGCACGCTCCGGGTTAGCATGCGCGTATTCGCGTGCCTCATCGGCCGTTTGCGCTAGAAAGGTTTCCAGTGTCTGCTTGAGAATGCGGTGGTGCGGCAGCATGGGGCCGAAGAAAAGCACATGGTCACCGCGCTGGATCAACAGGG
>Ga0310811_10014773_pt1 | contig 10197 bp, 9 predicted proteins | sample YCmetagenome_FD_207642 | JGI IMG/M metagenome (GOLD analysis project Ga0310811, IMG submission 207642) | Soil microbial communities from experimental microcosm in Duke University, North Carolina, United States - YC | ecosystem: Engineered > Artificial ecosystem > Soil microcosm > Unclassified ... | reverse complement strand
TGAGCTCGCTCATCGCGGGCTGGAAGTAGTTGTTCCGGACGACGCCGCAGGCGATTCCGGACGCGCCGGAGCCGGGCGAGCGCTTGTCGAGGACGAGAACGTCCGCCCCCGAGCCGAGCTCGCGCGTCCGGAGCTCCTTGGCGAGGTGGTACGCGGTCGAGAGGCCGTGGATGCCGGCGCCGACGACGACGTAACGGGAGCGGGACGGGATGGTCACTTATCGCCCATACGGCAACGCTATGTCCAAAATCATAGCACTTAGTGGTCGGGCGGCTCCCAGCCCTCGAGCACCGGCGGCTGCCAGTGCGCCCCGACGGTCGCCGAGCCGGCGACCCACGGGCCGAGCTCCGGCTGCGCGAACTTCGCGTGCTTCTCCTTGAGCCGGATCCCGTACGAGTTGCCCGACTGAAGATGCTTGATCAGTACCTTGCGGGCGATCTCGTTCTCCCGCCCCGCGGGGATCGGGAAGTAGATCTTCAGGAACGAGTTCGAGTAGCGGTCGAAGACGGCGGGGACGCCGTCCTCGCTCAGGAGCTCGATGTCCTCGAGCCAGTTGATGTCGCCGCCCGGCGTCGCGGCCTCGAGGTCGATGTCCTCGACCTCCCCCAGGTCCTCCTGGTACGAGAAGCGATGACCGGAGAGGTACTCCGCGTCGATCCCGTACGTCTTGTCCGGCTCGTGGACGCTCATTCGGTCGACACCTGCTGCGACTCCGGGAGGAAGTCGACCGGGTACTCGAGATGCCTCTCGAGCATGCGCTTGATCTCCTTCAGCGCGTTGTCCTCGCTGACGCCGGGGATGTAGTCGGTGCCTGCGAGCGGCACCTTCGCCATCGCCGCCGCCTCCACGGTCAGCGCGCAGAGATCCTCGGGCTCGAGCGAGTGGACGTTCGTCTTCCCGCACGCGCGGGCGAGCATCTGCACCTCGAGCGTCAGCGTGTGCAGGAAGTTGTAGACGCGCTCCGCAGCGTCCTCGACCACGAGGCGCTTCCGGAGCTCCGGATCCTGCGTCGTGATCCCGACCGGGCAGCGTCCGGTGTGGCAGTGATAGCACTGGCCGGCCGGCACGCCGATCGTCCCCTCGTAGTCGGTGACGCCGGGGATCTCCTTGTTGCAGTTCAGCGCCATCAGCGCCGAGTGACCGATCGCGACCGCCTTCGCGCCGAGCGCAATGCACTTCGCGACGTCGCCGCCGTTCCGGATGCCGCCCGCGACGACGAGGTCGACCTCGTCCGCGAGCCCGACGTCCTCGAGAGCGCGTCGCGCCTCCGGGATTGCCGCCATCAGCGGGATCCCCGTCTCCTCGGTCGCGATGTGCGGCCCCGCGCCGGTGCCGCCCTCGGCCCCGTCGAGGTAGATGATGTCCGGCCCGCATTTGGCCGCCATCCGCACGTCGTCGTACACCCGCGCCGCGCCGAGCTTGAGCTGGATCGGGATCTGGTAGTTCGTCGCCTCGCGGACCTCCTGCACCTTCAGCGAGAGGTCGTCGGGGCCGAGCCAGTCCGGGTGGCGCGCCGGCGAGCGCTGGTCGATCCCGGCCGGCAGCGAGCGCATCTCGGCGACCTGCTCGGTCACCTTCTGGCCCATCAGATGTCCGCCGAGCCCGACCTTGCAGCCCTGCCCGATGAAGAACTCGCACGCGTCGGCGAGCATCAGGTGGTGCGGGTTGAACCCGTACCGGCTCTGGATGCACTGGTAGTACCACTTCGTCGACAGGTCGCGCTCGGGCGGGATCATCCCGCCTTCGCCGGAGCAGGTCGCGGTGCCCGCCATCGAGGCGCCCTTCGCGAGCGCCATCTTCGCCTCGAGCGAGAGCGCGCCGAAGCTCATGCCCGTGATGTAGATCGGGATGTCGAGTTCGATCGGGTGCTTCGCGAAGCGCGCGCCGAGCACGGTCTTCGTCTCGCACTTCTCGCGGTAGCCCTCGATCACGAAACGGGTCAGCGTTCCCGGCAGGAACATCAGCTCGTCCCAGTGCGGCATCTTCTTGAAGATCGAGAAGCCGCGCATCCGGTAGCGGCCGAGCTCGGCCTTCATGTGGATGTCGTTCATCACCTCGGGCGTGAAGATCCCGCTGTGCCCGAGCACGTTTCGCCGCGAGGGCGCGGTCTCGTCGGCCATCAGAGCACCAGCTTCCTTTCCGAGGGCTCGAGGTTGTCGTAGTTGTAGAGCTTCTTGCCGCACACGAACTTCTGGAAGTCGGGCGGCGAGCCGAGCCCGTGGATCCGGAACTTGCGCTCGATCAGCTCGGTGTCCGCGTCGGTCCACTCCCCCGGCACGCAGTCGATCCCGAGCGACTTGACCTTGCCGGCGACGTAGATCGTGCCGTCGTACATCGAGTCGCCGAGCCCGGCGCCGACGTCGTCGCAGAGGATCATGCGGCCGCGCTGGAGCATGAAGCCGGTCATCGTGCCGGCCCTGCCGAGCACGAGGATGGTGCCGCCCTTCTGGTCGACTCCGGTGCGAGCTCCGACCTGGCCCTTGATCACGAGGTCGCCGCCGCGCATCGCCGCGCCCGTCAAGGAGCCGGCGTTCGAGTCGATCACGACGACGCCGGACATCATGTTCTCGCAGACGGACCACCCCACCCGGCCCTTGATGTGGATCTCCGGCCCGTCGATCACGCCGCAGCCGAAGTAGCCGAGGCTGCCGTCGAAGGTGATCTTGCAGCGGGTGAGGATCCCGACGCCGAGCGAGTGCTTTGCGCCCGGGTTGAGGACGGTGACGTCCGTGACGCCCTGCTCGTAGAGCAGCCAGCGGAGCTCGAGGTTGATCTTGCGCGTCGTCAGGTCCTTCGCGTCGAACACGGCCTTCTCGCCGTCGATCTCCGAGATCTTGGCGACGGTGTCGTCGACCTCGACGAGACCGCGCGCGTCGTAGCGGATCATCCGCTCGCCGGCTAGCGCTTCCACACCATCACCTCGCCCTCGTAGGGATCCCACGTCTCGATCTCGTGATCGACGATCGCGCGGATCGCGATCTCCTCGGAGGCGAGCGCGACCATGTCGTCCGCCTCGTAGAGGACGAGCGGCTTCGCGGCCATGTGGTCCTTGGCGACGCCGAGCGCATCGCCCGTGACGCAGATGTACGTGAAGACGCCGTCGAGCTCCTCGAGGCTCTCCCGCATCGCATCCTCGAGCGAGGAGCCGTCGCTCATCTTCTCGGCGAGGTAGACGGCGATCACCTCGGAGTCGCACTCCGACTGGAAGCGGTGCCCGGCGCGCTCGAGCCGGTGCTTCCACTGGAAGTAGTTCGTCAGCTGCCCGTTGTGGACGACGGCGACGTCCCCGAACGGGTACGCCCAGTAGGGGTGAGCGCCGGAGATGTCGACGTCCGACTCGGTCGCCATTCGCACGTGGCCGATCGCGTGGGTCCCGACGAAGTCGTCGAGCCGGTATTGCCGCGCCACCTGCTCGGCGTCGCCCAGGTCCTTGATGATCTCGAGCGAGTGCCCCAGCGAGAGCACCTCGACGTTCGGCACGTCCTCGACGACGTCGGTGATCGGCTTCAGGTCGCCGTCGTAGTCGAAGGTGACGCGGTACGCATAGCCGGTCTCCTTCTCGACCTCGAGGTTCCTCGCTCCGAACGCTCGTAGCCGCGTCTCGACCTCACGCCTGTGGTGGTCGAGCCGCTGCTCGAAGTCGAAGTCGCGCGCGTCGTTCGCGTCGGCGAGCGTGTAGCGCATGACGATCGTGTCCTGCACCTGGCCGTAGAGCGCGTACCCGGTCGAGTCCGGGCCGCGGTGCTTCATCGACTGGAGCATCGCCGTCATGTCGTGCCCGACGGCGTGCGCACCGCCGTGGTTCCGGTAGATGATCCCCGCGATCCCGCACATCAGGGCAGGATGTCCAAGTACTTCTCGCGCTCCCAGTCCGTGACGGCGGCGAGGAACTGCTCCCACTCGTCACGCTTGTAGTGCATGTAGACATCGTAGAGGCGCCCGGGCATCGCGCTCCGCACGACCTCGTCGGCCTCGAGCGCCTCGAGCGCCTCGCCGAGGTGCGCCGGGACGCGCGGGATCTCGCCGCCCTCGTCCAGCACGTCGTAGACATTTCGCTGCTGGGGCGGGCCCGGGTCGAGCTTGCGCTTGACCCCGTCGAGCCCGCATTTCAGGAGCGCGGCCTGCGTCAGGTACGGGTTGCACGCCGAGTCGACGGCGCGGAACTCGAAGCGGCCGCCGCTCGCGACCCGGACGAGCGTCGTCCGGTTCTGCCAGCCGTAGTCCTTATAGATCGGCGCCCAGAAGCCGAAGTCCCAGAACCGCTTGTACGAGTTGACGGTCGGCGCGGTGACGCCGCAGAGGCCGCGATAGTGGTCGAGGATGCCGCCCATGAACTGGAGGCCGATCTCGGAGAGCTTGGCCGGGCCGTCGGCGTCGTAGAAGACGTTCGTGCCCTGCTCGTCGACGAGGGTGAAGTGATGATGCGCGCCGTTCGCGGAGACCCCGGTGAACGGCTTCGGCATGAAGCTTGCGATCACGCCGTGCTTGCGCGCGACGGCGGCGCAGATCTGGCGATAGGTCGACAGGTTGTCGGCCGTGCGGACCGCGCGATCGAATAGGAAGTTGAGCTCGAGCTGGCCGGGCGAGTCCTCGTGGTCGCCGTAGGTCGGGTTGATGCCGAGCTGCTCGCCGTAGTCGATCACGTCGAGGATGATCTCGCGGAGCTCCTCGAACTGGTTGATGTGGTAGCACCAGGGCTTCGTCAGGCCGACCGCGTCGTTCGGGTCCTCCGTCTTGCGCATCCACATCATCTCGGGCTCGATGCCGCAGAGGAATGTGTAGCCGAGCTCCTGCTCGACCTCGTTCATGATGCGCTTCAGGTTCTGGCGGGGGTCGGACTCGAGCAGGTTGCCGGTCTCGGTGTCGTAGCAGTCGCAGTAGACGCGGGCGACGCGGCCGTCCCAGGGCAGCTGCGCGAACGTGTCGAGGTCGGCGACGGCGGCGAGCTCCGACTCCTCCGGCCCGAAGCCGATGTAGCGGTCGTGCCGGTCGACGAAGAGGTCGGCGGTGGCGCCGTAGACGAGCTGGTAGCCGGCCTCGGCGACGTTCTCCCACTGGGTCGCGGCGACGCCCTTGCCGTTCACGTGGCCCGAGACCGAGACCTGCTGGAAGAAGATGTACTTGATGCCCCGCTCGTCGATCAGCTTCCGGATCTGCCGGATCTTCTCGAGCCGTCCCGGGTCGGAGCGGGCCTGCTCGAGCGATGCGAACGGATCCGCGATCGACCCTCTCGCGAGCACACGCTGCACCTGGGTCGGGCCTGATTCCACCACAGCCATGAGCACTCCTTTTCGGGACCGGCGCTGACGAGGCATTATCTCCGAAAAGGCAATAGCGTTGCAAAACGAGCGGTTGCGGCTTGCACGCCGCGCCCGCTTCGGTGAAACTGGCAATACCGTTTCCCCAGCGGCGATCCCTCGGAGGCCTCGAATCTCGTTCCTGCTGACCTGCCCCAACTGCGGCCCCCGCGACGTGAACGAGTTCGCCTACGCCGGTGAGGTGACGGTCCGGCCGACGTCGGCGCCGGGGCTGCGCGAGCTGAACGACTACGTCTACTTCCGCCGGAACGTGGCCGGGGTCCAGCGCGAGTGGTGGCATCACCGCTTCGGCTGCGAGCTCTGGTTCCTCGCCGAGCGTGACACGCGGACGAACGAGGTGCTGCGCGTCGAGCTCCCCAGCGCACCCGAGGCGAAGGCGGCACCCGAACCGGTCCTGCCGGACACGCCGGCCGCCTGAATGCGCCTGCCGCCGCAGCCCGGAGAGAGGCTCGATCGCTCACGGGCGCTCGTCTTCTCGTTCCGCGGCAAGCCGGTGCACGCGTACGGCGGCGACACGATCGGCTCGGCTCTCTTCGCGGCCGGGCAGCGCGTCTTCTCGCGCAGCTTCAAGTACCACCGGCCACGCGGGCTCCTCTGCTGCTCCGGCAGCTGCCCGAACTGCATGATGACCGTCGACGGGACGCCGAACGTCCGCGTCTGCGTCGAGCCCGTCCGTCCGGGTGCCGTCGTGGAGCCGCAGAACGTGCTCGGGTCGCTCGAGCGCGACCTGCTGGCGGTCACGGACAAGATCGGGCGGCCCTTCACGCCGGTCGGCTTCTACTACCGGACGATGATCCGGCCGCGCAGATTCTGGCCGCTCTACGAGAAGTTCCTCCGGAACGTCGCCGGGCTCGGGCGGGTCGACAAGCACCGCGGGCGAACCGCCCGCTTCGACACGGAGCACCGCCGCGTCGACGTGCTCGTGATCGGCGGCGGGCGCTCGGGCAGGCGGGCGGCGGCCGACGCAGCCGCACGCGGCGAGCTGGTCCTGCTCGTCGACGAGAACGCCGGCGCAGCCGAGCCGGGAGAGGGCTACGAGGTCGTCGCGCCGGGCCGGGCGCTCGGGATCTACGAGGGCGGGCTCGTACCGGTCGACGCCGGCTCCGTGCTGCTGCGGGTGCGCGCGGCGCAGATCGTCGTCGCAACGGGAGCCGTCGAGCAGCCGCTCGTCTTCCCCGGCAACGACCTCGTCGGGGTGATGCTCCCGGATGCGGCGCGGCGTCTGATCCGCGACTTCTCGCTCAAGCCCGGCGACCGCGCCGTCGTCGTCGCGGCCGACGACAAGGCCCTCACGATCCTCGACGATCTCGAGCGGGCGGGCGTTGAGGTCGCCGCGACGATCGACCTGCGCGAGCACGATCCGTCCGAGCTCTCGGCCGAGGGGCGAGGCGGGAGGCTCCGCGCCGTCACGGTCGACGGCGCCCGCCACGAATGCGACCTCCTGATCGCCTCGGGCTCTCCGCAGCCCGCCTACTCGCTGCTCGCGCAGGCGGGGGCGCGGATCGAGTACGACGCCGGCCGCGGCGTCTTCCTGCCCGCGACGCTGCCGCCCGGGGTCGAGGCGGTCGGCCGGGTGACCGGCGAGGTCGGCGCGATCGCGCCCGCCCGCGCCTGCTACGGCGGCGAGGGCTTCGTCTGCATCTGCGAGGACGTCGCCGTCAAGGATCTGAAGCGGGCGCTCGCAGAGGGCTTCGACTCGATCGAGCTCGCGAAGCGCTACACGACCGTGACGATGGGCCCGTGCCAGGGACGCCTGTGCCACCTGCCGTCGATCCGGCTCTACGCGCACGAGCAGGGGACGGACGAGGCGGCGATCGGCACGACGACGGCGCGGCCGCCCTGGGCGCCCGTGACGCTCGGCCTGCTCGCCGGCCGCACGCACGAGCCGGCGAAGCGCACCGCGCTGCACCACCGCCACGAGGAGCTCGGGGCGACGATCATGTGGACCGGCGCGTGGCGAAGGCCCCACTCCTACGGCGACGCCCCGGCCGAGGCGCAGAACGTGCACGAAGCGGTCGGCGTGATCGACGTGTCGACGCTCGGCAAGCTGCTCGTCGCCGGCCCCGACGCGGCCGCGTTCCTCGAGCGCCTCTACCCGAACCGGTACGGCGACCTCAAGCAGGGGCGGGTGCGCTACGGCGTCCTCTCCACCGACGCCGGCCGGATCATGGACGACGGCACGATCGCGAGGCTCGGCGAGGACCGGTTCTACGTGACGACGACCTCGACGGGCGCGGAGGCCGTGGTCGGCTGGTTCGAGTGGTGGAACGCGGTCTGGCGGATGGACGTCGAGATCGTCGACCTCACCGGCGCCGTTGCCGCCGTCAACGTCGCGGGCCCGCGGGCGCGCGACCTGCTCGGCCGGCTGACGAGCACCGACGTGTCGAACGAGGGCTTCCGCTACCTCGACGCCCGCCACGGACACGTCGCCGGCGTCCCGTGCCTGATGCTCCGGATCGGCTTCGTCGGCGAGCTGGGCTACGAGCTCCATTTCCCGAGCCTGCACGGCGAGTACCTCTGGGACACGCTGCTCGAGCGCGGCGCCGACCTGGGCGTGCGGCCGTTCGGCCTCGAGGCGCAGCGCATCCTCCGCCTCGAGAAGCAGCACATCATCGTCGGCCAGGACACCGACTCGGAGTCGAACGCGCTCGATGCGAACATGCCGTGGATCGTCAAGTTCGACAAGGAGGACTTCGTCGGAAAGTGGGCGCTCGAGCACGCTCGGGAACGCGGGCCCCGCGAGCTGCTCGTCGGCTTCGAGATGGCGAACGGCACGGTGCCCCCCGAGGGCGGTCAGGTCGTCCGCTCGGGCCGACCGAGCGGACGCGTCACGAGCTCGCGCTGGAGCAGGGAGCTCGGGCGGGCGATCGGCCTCGTCTGGCTGCCGCCGGAGCTTGCTCAGGAGGACGCCTCGTTCGAGATCCGCGTCGACGGCCGCCTCGAGCCGGCGCATGTGCGACTGCGGCCGTTCTTCGATCCCGAGGGCGAGAAGCTGCGGGCGTGAGCGAGCTCGCTTTCCTCTCGCCCGGTGAGGCACGGGCCGCGGACGGCTTCGCTCCCGCGATCTCCTCGCCGCTCGCGCGGGCGCTCGAGGGCGCGCGCGGGATCCGCGATCTCTCGCTCGCCGGCAAGCTCGAGGTGCGCGGCCCGGACGTCGAGTGGCTCGCCGCCGACCTCGACGTGATCAGGATCACTCCCGCCCGCGCGCTGGTCGTGTGCGCGCCCGAGGAATGCGTCGAGCTGCGGCGCAGCCTGCCCGGCCTCGTCGTCGACGTGACGGGCGCGCTGGCAGGGATCGTCCTCGAGGGCGCCGGCCTGATGCGGCGCCTCACCGACCTCGACCTCTCGACGCTGCCGGCCGCGGGCAAGTTCGCCGACGTGCCGGCGCTCGTCTCCGAGACCGAGGGAAGCTTCCGGATCTTCTTCCCGCAGGAGTACGGCCACTCGGTGATAGAGGCGGTTCGTGACGCGCAGGACGGTCTCGCGTGAAGGACGTCTTCCGGGTGCGGCGCATGTGGCGCCCTCGCTCCGAGCTGAAGGACCGCTACGACGTCGTGATCGTGGGCGCAGGCTCACACGGGCTCGCGACCGCCTACTACCTCGTCAAGAACCACGGTGTCGAGAGCGTCGCCGTGCTCGAGAAGAGCTACATCGGCTCCGGCGCAGCGGGCCGAAACACGACGATCATCCGCTCGAACTACCGGACGCCCGAGGGCGCGGCCTTCTACAAGCGGAGCGTCGAGCTCTACGAGAAGCTCGGTGCCGACCTCGACTTCAACCTGCTCTTCTCGCAGTCGGGTCACCTGACGCTCGCGCACTCCGAGCGGGCGCTCGTGACGATGACCGAGCGGGCCGAGGTGAACCAGCTGCTCGGGATCGACAGCCGGCTCGTCTACAACGACACGATCGCGGAGCTCTGCCCGGAGCTCGACCTCTCCGACCACCCGACCTGGCCCGTGCTCGGCGCGCTCTACCACCCGCCGGGCGGGATCATCCGCCACGACGCGGTCGTCTGGGGATTCGCGCGCGGCGCCGACCGGGGCGGTGTCGAGATCCACCCCTACACCGAGGTGACCGGGATCGACCGCCGGAACGGCCGCGTCACGGGCGTGCGGACGAACCGCGGCAACATCGCCTGCGACACGGTGGTGAGCGCCACGGCGGGCTGGTCGACGCTCGTGTGCGATCTCGCCGAGGTGCGCCTCCCGATCACCACGCACATCCTGCAGGCGTTCGTCACAGAGCCTGTCAAGCCGTTCCTCGACGTCGTGATCGTCTCGTCGCAGATGCACGTCTACATCTCCCAGACCGACCGCGGTGAGTTCCTGATCGGGGCGGAGATCGAGCCGTACACGACGTACAAGAGCACGGGCACGTTCTCGTTTCTCGAGTACTCGGCCCGGCACGTGCTGGAGCTCTTCCCGCAGCTCGAGCAGGTGAAGGTGCTGCGCTCGTGGACCGGCCTCTGCGACCTGAGCCCGGACTACAGCCCGATCCTCGGGCAGACCGAGGTCGAGGGCTTCCACGTCTCGGCCGGCTGGGGCACCTACGGCTTCAAGGCGGCGCCGATCGTCGGCACGACACTCGCCGAGCTCGTCGCGACCGGGCGCACTCCCGACCTGATCGCGCCGTTCGCGCTCGAGCGCTTCCACACCGACACGCTCGTCTCCGAGCTCGCAGCCGCGGCGGTTTCGCACTAGTGATGTGGCCGGTAACGTTGCCCGCTTCCTGGGTCGCGAGCACCAAGCGATGCAAGGACGCAGGGAGCGCTCATAGCATCGCTATGGGCGCGACCGAGGACGCGGCAGCGCGCCGCGTGATCGCGGGCCAGGGAGCCGGCGAACGTTGCCGGGTACATCACTAGTGCTGTCGTCGCTCG
>Ga0310811_10014772_pt1 | contig 10197 bp, 8 predicted proteins | sample YCmetagenome_FD_207642 | JGI IMG/M metagenome (GOLD analysis project Ga0310811, IMG submission 207642) | Soil microbial communities from experimental microcosm in Duke University, North Carolina, United States - YC | ecosystem: Engineered > Artificial ecosystem > Soil microcosm > Unclassified ... | reverse complement strand
TCACACTGCGATACCCCTCCCCTCCCCTCCCCTCCCGCCTTAGACGCAAGGCATAGACGATCCATCTGGATCAGGCCGCCGCCATGGGCTAGTGTTTTATCCAACCGGTTAAAAGCCGGCGTATCCAGGGAGAAAAACGTGATATCCAAGAGATTAGGTGCGATTTCGCTCGCGGTCGCTGCGGTCGGGCTGTTTTATGCAACCGCGCCCGTGATGGCCCAGCAGAAAACCATCACCGTCTGGTTCGGCAAGGGATTTTACAAGTCCGAGGACGACGCGCTGCTCGAGGCGATCAAGAAGTTTGAAGCCAAGACCGGCATCAAGGTCGAATTGTCGCAATACGCCATCCAGGACATGATCCCGAAGACGGTGGCGGCGCTGGATTCCGGCACCGTGCCCGACGTCGCCTATTCCGACAGCTATGACGTGCAGGCACAGGGCAAATGGGCTTTTGAAGGCAAGCTCGAAGACCTTGGCGACATCCTCACCCCGATGAAATCGGCGTTCGCGCCGAACACGCTCGAGACCGTGCTGCTCTACAACGACGTCGCCAAGAAGAAGGCCTATTACGGCTGGCCGATGAAGCAGCAGAGCATGCACGTCCAAATCTGGGGCGACATGCTGGAGCAGGCCGGCTTCAAGCAAAGCGACATCCCGACCAAATGGGAAGACTACTGGTCGTTCTGGTGCGACAAGGTGCAGGCCGCCAGCCGCAAGGCCACCGGCCAGCGCATCTACGCGGTCGGCCAGCCCATGGGCGTCGAATCCACCGACTCGTTCCAGTCGTTCTACACCTTCATGGATGCCTACAACGTCAAGCTGGTCGACGACGACGGCAAGCTGCTGGTCGACGATCCCAAGGTTCGTGAAAACCTGATCAAGGCGATGAAGGATTACACCGACACCTATGTCCGCGGCTGCACGCCGCCTTCCTCCACCACCTGGAAGGACCCGGACAACAACGTCGCCTTCCACAACAAGACCATCGTGATGACCCATAACTTCACGATCTCGATCGCGGCAAAATGGCTCGACGACGCCAACAATCCGGCACTGACCCCGGAACAGCGCGCCGCCGGCAAGAAGGCCTACGATGAGACCATCATCACCGCCTCGTTCCCCAACAAGCCGGACGGCACGCCGATCAAGTACCGCTCCGACGTCAAGACCGGGCTGATCTTCACCAACGCCAAGAACAAGGCCGAGGGCAAGGAATTCGTCAAATTCCTGCTGCAGGAAGAGAATCTGCGGCCCTACATCGAAGGCGCGCTCGGCCGCTGGTTCCCGGTGACGACCGCAAGCCAGGCGAGCCCGTTCTGGCAGGCCGACCGGCACCGGAAGGCGGTCTGGACCCAGTTCACCGGCGGCACCACGCCGTTCGACTTCACCAAGAACTGGAAGTTCACGATCCTGAACAACGAGAACGTCTGGGCCAAGGCGATGAACCGGGTGGTGAGCGAGAAGGTTCCGGTCGACAAGGCCGTCGACGAACTGATCGCCCGTCTCAAGGCAGTCGCAGGCTGACCTGAATAGTGCAATAATGCCGGCCGCACCCCGCGGCCGGCATGACTTGTTTCTCCCTCGCCCCGCTCTTGCGGGGAGAGGGCGTAGGCGACCTACGGTCGCCGTACTTGAGTAAGGACGCCGATGCGAAGCATCGGCTATGGTGAGGGGCTCTCTCCACGAACGCAACTCGTCGAGAGAGCCCCTCACCCGAAGCCTTCGGCTTCGACCTCTCCCCGCGAAGAGTGGGGCGAGGTTTACTAACAACGCAGGCCGCAGCATGCGGCGGCAGCTTGAAGAGTACGGAAGAATATGGCGATCACGCTCTCAGCATCCGACATTCCCGGACCCCCGCTGTCGTCGCGCCTCACCACGCCGCAGGTCTGGGGCATCTTGCTGCTGACGCCCTACATCCTGGTGTTCCTCGCCTTCGTGGTCTACCCGGTCTGCTACGGGCTTTGGCTGGCGCGCCATCCGGCGAGCTATGTCGCGCTCTACCACGACCCGATCTTTGCGCGCGCCGCGGTCAATACGCTGATCTTCCTGGTGATCGGCATCAACATCAAAATGATGATCGCGCTGTTCCTGTCAGGCTTCTTTGCCCAGCAACGGCCCTGGATCAAATGGCTGTCGGTGCTGTTCATCCTGCCCTGGGCGGTGCCCTCGATCCCGACCATTCTTTCCGTCCGCTTCATGTTCAATCCTGAATGGGGCGTGATCAATACGCTGATCTTCAAGTTCACCGGCGAGGACGGCCCGAACTGGCTCAACGATCCCACCGTGGCGCTGACCATGGCGATCGGCGTGCACATCTGGAAATCGCTGCCGTTCTGGACGCTGATCCTGCTGAGCGGGCGTCTTGCGATCTCGCACGATCTCTACGAGGCCGCCGAGGTCGACGGCGCGAGTTGGACGCAGAAATTCCGCTTCATCACCTGGCCATCGATGCAGATGCTCTACATCACCTGTACCCTGCTCTCGATGATCTGGACGCTCGGCGACTTCAACAGCGTCTATCTGTTGACCGGAGGCGGACCGGCCGATCTCACCCATGTGCTGGCAACCCTCGGCATCCGCTATCTCAGGCTCGACCAGCTCAGCCTTGCGATGGCCTCCATCGTCTGCGCGCTGCCGTTCGTGCTGCCGCTGATCTATTTCATGATGAAACGGTTGTCGCGATGAAGCTGCCCACACTCAAGGAAGTAGGCGTCGAGGCGCGGCTGCTGCTGATCGGGATACCCGTGTTCCTGTGGACCATGATCCCGATCTACCACATGTTCCTGTTCGCGATCTCGCCGAAAGAGGACGCGTTCTCCGGCAAGCTGTGGCCGGCCCACCCGACGCTGAACAATTTCCGCATCGTGTTCAACCAGGAGCACTACTTCCTGCGCGATTTCTGGATCCAGTTCTGGAATTCGATCGTGATCGCGCTCTCAGCAGGTATACTGACGCTGATCATCGCGACCGCGGCGGCGTTTGCGATCTCGCGCCTCAAGGTACCAGGCGCCCGGTGGGTGATGAATCTCGCGCTGTTCACCTATTTCATTCCGGCGGCGTTTCTCGCCGTACCGATGTACCGCACCATGGGTAATTACGGCCTGCTCAACAATCACTGGTCGCTGATTCTCGCCATGGTGACGATCGCCTCGCCCTACGCGATCTGGGTGCTGAAACAGGCCTCCGACAAGCTGCCGGTCGAACTCGACGAAGCCGCGATCATGGACGGGGCGACGATCCCGCAACTGTTCAGGCTGGTCTACGTGCCACTGATGATGCCGTCGCTGGTCGCGATCGGCACCTACGCGATCCTGCTCGCCTGGAACGAATATCTCTACGCGTTCCTGCTGCTCTCCAAGGACACCGAAATCACGCTTCCCGTCGCGCTCGGCAACTTTCTTGCCGCCGACGATTCACCCTGGGAATTGCTGATGACCACCGGCTTCATCTACGCCCTGCCGCCGGCCGCGATCTACTACGCGTTCAAGCGCTATATGGTCGGCGGGCTGACCGCAGGTGCAGTGAAGTCGTGAGGTCGTCATTGCGAGGAGCGCAGCGACGCGGCGCTCTCGCCTTGCGAACTCGACAGCTTCGAGGCGAACGAAGCGATCACGATCACCACCGCGATCAGCGCGATCACCATGGTACAGATCGCGTTGATCTCGGGTTTTACGCCGAGCCGCACCTCCGAATAGATTCGGATCGGCAGCGTCGCCGAACCCGGGCCGGTCGTGAAGCTTGCGATCACGACGTCGTCGAGCGACAGCGTGAACGCCAGCATCCATCCAGCCGCGATCGCTGGAATGATCAGCGGCAGCGTCACGGATAGAAACGCCTGCATCGGATCGCAGCCGAGATCCATCGCGGCCTCCTCGAGGCTGCGGTCGAGCGAGGCGAGACGCGACTGCACCACGACGGTGACGAAGCACATGGTGAGCGTGGTGTGCGCGATGGTCACCGTCCAGAAGCCGCGTTCGGCGTTGAGCGCCACGAACAGCAAAAGCAGCGACAGCCCCGAGATCACCTCCGGCATCACCAGCGGCGAATACAGCATGCCGGAAAACAACGAACGGCCCCGAAAGCGCTCGCCGCGCGCGAGGCCAACCGCCGCGAGCGTGCCGAGCAGTGTGGCTGATGTTGCCGATACGGCGGCAACGCGCAGGCTCATCCACGCCGCGTCCAGCATGGCGCGGTCGTTGAAGAACTCGGTGTACCAGCGCAGCGACCAGCCGCCCCACACCGTCACCAGCCTTGAGGCGTTGAAGGAGTAGATAACCAGGATGACGATCGGCAAATACAAGAACGCCAACCCCAGCGCCAGCGAGGTGATATTGAACCGCGAGATCCGGTTGACGTTGCCCGCCATCAGCCCGCTCCCTCGAGCGTGCGGCGCTGCAGGCGGTCGTACAGAAGCAGTGGCGGGATCAGCAGCAGCAGCAGCGCGATCGCCGCTGCGGATGCCACCGGCCAGTCCTTGTTGGTGAAGAATTCGAGCCACAGCGTCTGCCCGATCATCATCGAACCGGAGCCCGCCAAGAGATCAGGGATCACGAACTCACCGACGATCGGGATGAGGCACAACAACGCACCGGCGCCGACACCCGGCAGCGACAGCGGGAAGGTCACCAGCCAGAACGCCTCTCGCGGCGAGGCGCCGAGGTCGCTTGCCGCCTCGAGCAGCGAAGCGTCCATTTTCGTCAGCGTCGCATAGAGCGGCAGGATCATGAACGGCAGATAGGAATAGACGATGCCGAGATACATCGCGCTGTCGGTCGACAGCCACACCACCGGCGCCGAGACGACATGCAGCGCAAGCAGGATTTTATTGAGCAGGCCGTCATGCTGCAGGATGTTGATCCAGGCATAGATCCTGATCAGGAACGAGGTCCAGAACGGAACGATCACCAGCATCATCGCGATCGGTTGCCAGCGCTGCGGCAGCCGCGCCATGCCGTAGGCGATGGGATATCCGATCAGGAGCAGGATGGCGGTCGAGGTCACCGCCACGACGATGCTGCGCAGATAGGAGGCGATGTAGAGGCTGTCCGAGATCAACAGGCGGAAATTATCCAGCGACAGTTGGCCAAACGCCGCCTTGATCGCCGCCCAGCCTTCCGTGATGTCGAACAGCGGCACATAGGGCGGTTGTGCAATCGCGGTCTGCGACAGGCTGATCTTGAGCACGAACCCGAACGGCACCAGGAAGAACAGCACCATCCACACATACGGCGCGATCGTGGCCAGCCGCGCCGGGCGGGCAAAAATGTTGGACGTGCTCATTGCTCCAGCACCACGCAATCGTCGGGCGTGAACCACGCCACCACGCGCTGGCCGGCAGCGTAGGCATCCATGTCGAGCCGCGCGGTATTGGCCATCGACGAGCGCAGCACCGTACCGGAGTCGAGCTTGACCTTGTAGACCGTGAGCCCGCCGAGATAGCTGACATCGGTGACCACGCCTTCGAGCCGGTTGATCGCGTGCGCATCGTCCGCATCCGAGGCCGGGCCACGGCGCGACAGCTTGACCTTCTCGGGCCGGATCGCGACGCTGACCGCCGTTTTCGTGATCGGCTCTCGCGGTTGGACAACCGAAAGCGTTCCAGCGTCCCTGGTCGAAATCATCAGGCGGTTATGTTCGCGCGAACTGACTTCGCCATCGAACAGGTTGACGTCGCCGACGAACTCGGCGACCCAGCGCGAACGCGGCGCCTCGTAGAGCTCGCGCGGGGTCGCGACCTGTTCGAGCCGGCCGGCATCCATCACGCCGATCCGGTTCGCCATCGTCATCGCCTCCTCCTGGTCGTGGGTGACGATGATGAAGGTCATGCCGAGGCGGCGCTGCAGATCCATCAGCTCGAGCTGGGTGCTCTCGCGCAGTTTTTTGTCCAGCGCGGCGAGCGGCTCGTCGAGCAGCAGGACCTGCGGACGGCGGGCCAGCGAGCGTGCCAGCGCCACGCGCTGCTTCTGGCCGCCGGAGAGCTGATCGGGCTTGCGCTTCTCCATGCCGTCGAGCTTGACCAGCGACACCATCTCGGCGACGCGGGCCGCGATATCCCTGCGCGCCATGCCGGCGCGCTTCAGGCCGAAGGCGATGTTGTGGCGAACCGAGAGGTGCGGAAACAGGGCGTAGTTCTGGAACATCATGTTGACCGGGCGCAGATGCGGCGGCACCTGCGCGATATCCTTGCCGTCGAGCAGGATGCGCCCCTCATCCGGCGTCTCGAAGCCGGCGAGCATGCGCAGCAGCGTGGTCTTGCCGCAGCCGCTCGGGCCGAGCAGCGCAAAAAACTCCCCTGCCCTGATGTCGAGCGAAAGCCGGTCGACTGCACGGAAATTACCGAATTTTTTGCCGACCGCCTCGATCCGCAACAGCGGCATGTCGACGACCGGTTCGATTGGCGGGTTGGCAGGCGCCACGGCCGCCTCAGCCGGCGGCACGGGCTTTGCGGGCTCGGTGTCCACCTCGGCTTTCGGCGTCTCGATCTCAGGCGATTGCTCGGTCATGTCCCCTGCCAGCCCCCAGTGGCCCGCACGCTAGCGGCGGATCGGCATCCGCTCAACCGCTTCGCAACGCGCAGCCACAATATTATAGCCATCGCCGGTCACGTCTCTGCTAGGCTTGCAATCCACCACCCGTCTCATGGGAAGAGAAGATGAACCGGGACAGATTTGATCTGCCGCTGACGACCGCTTCCGATCGCGCCGCCGCGCATTACCGCGAAGGCGTGGATTGCATGTTGTCGGCCTGGCTCGGCGCCGACGACGCCTTCGATCGGGCGATCCGCGAAGATGAAGGCTTTGCGCTGGCGCATATCGGGCGTGCCCGGGTGCACCAGCTCAACATGCAGGGAGCCGAGGCGCGGGTGATGGCTGCGCAAGCCAGGCGACTGGCGGCTGCAGCCAGTCCGCGCGAACGCCGGCATGTCGAGGTCATGGCCGCCGTGATCGAGGGCCAGCCCAAACTCGCCGTGACCGCCGCCGAGCAGCATCTCGACGAATATCCCCGCGATGCCCAGGTGCTGTCGATGCTGCTTGGCGCGTTCGGCCTGTACGCTTTTTCCGGCCGCCCCGACCATGACGCCGCCAGACTCGCGGTGTGCGAGCGTGTCGCAAGCCATTATCGCGAGGACTGGTGGTTCACGGGCTATTTCGGCTGGTCGCATACCGAAGCCGGGAATCTCGGTACCGGCCGCGCTCTGAGCGAACGCGCGGTGGAACTGCGATCGGCAAACGCCAATGCCGCGCACGGCCTGTCGCATGCGATGTTCGAGCAGGGCGACTTGGCCGAGGGTCGAAAATTCCTCGCGCAATGGCTGCCCGCGCATGACCGCAAGAGCTTCCTGCACGGCCATCTGTGGTGGCACACCGCGCTCTCGGCACTCGACGAAGACGATCTCGATACCGCGCTGGCAATCTACGAACAGCAGATCAAGCCGGCGGGCCGGCCCTATCCGCCGCTCAATATCTTCACCGACGGCGCCTCGCTGCTATGGCGGCTGCGGCTTGCCGGCAAGGACGGGCTGGAACCGCATTGGCGCGACGTCGCCGCCTATGGCGATCGGTATTTCCCGCACGCCGGCGCGCATTTCGCCGACGTGCACCATGCGCTGGCCGCGGCGGCCATCGGCAGCGAGGCGCTTGATGCGCGATTGACGCAGCTGGAGGCCCGCGCCGCCGACGGCAAGCTGGCGCCGGGCCGCATGGCGATTGACATCTGCCGCAGCGTCAAGGCATTGGTCGACGGTGACAATGACGGCGCGATCCGCCTGCTCGAGCCTGTGATGGACGAATTGGTGCGGATCGGCGGCAGCCACGCCCAGCGCGAATTGTGGGAGGATACGCTGATCGTGGCCTATCTGCGCGGCGGATACGCAGAGAAGGCAGCCGGGTTGATTTCAGCCCGGCTCGAGCGCCGGCCCTCCGCACGCGACGCGGCCTGGTCGCGACAGGTTCAGGCGCGGCGCTGAACGGCAAACACTTCGATCGCTGCCGCGCGTCCCCGCAATTGGGCCAGCCCCAACGGCTCGAGGAGCAGGTCGGAATTGGGTCGCATGTGCGACAGCAAATCGGCCGAGACCAGCAGGTTGCGACCGGCTTCCTTGCAAAATTCCTGCAGCCGCGCCGTCACGTTGACGGTGTCGCCGAAATAGGCCAGTTGCCGCCGCGAGTTGCCACATTCGCTGATGACCACGGTGCCGGCATGCAGGCTTGCGCGAAAACCCGGTACCATGCCGAATTCCCGGTGGTATGAATCCGCTTTTTCCGCAATGGCGTCGGCGATCGCGAAGAAGCAATCGATGCAACGTCCACCCGACATCCGCTTGTCGAGCGGCCAGGTGACGATGACCTCGTCACCGACGTAGGCATGAACTTCGCCGCCATGGGTGACGATCGCGTCGTCGATGTCGTAGAAGAAACGGGTGAGCAGATTTTGCACGCGCAATTCGCCCATCGCTTCCGCGAGCGCGGTCGAGCCCGCAAGGTCGAGAAACATCAGCACGCGCTCTTCGCGGACCGGGACGCGATAGCGACCGAGCGCCACGTTGAAGAGCACGCGGCTGCCGACCAGCCGGGTTAGTTCAAAAACCACTCCGACGAGCAGGGCCCCGAAAAACGCGGCCGCCACGATCTTCGGAAATTGCTGACCCAGCCAATAGCTCTCAATCCAGTGCCAATAGAGCAGTGGCTCCAGCAACAGAACGGCTGACGCAACGACCACGGCCATGGTTGCGGAACGCACCGCCAGATCCATCAGCAGTGGCCATCTGCTGATCCATTCACTTCGCCGCGACGCAAAGTAAAGGTGGGTCGCCCAGCCTGCGAGTGCAACGCACATGCCGTGGAGGCCGCTTCGCAGATAGTTCGCCACACTAGCTTCCAGCGGCGTATCGACGAGGTAGCGAAGGATCATCCCAAACAACACACCAAACGCAGCGATGACGACCGTAGGGGTGATCGGGCGATACATTTGCGATCCGTTCCTCACACCGGCGTCGCCATGAACGCCGCGAGCGCCTCGCGATCCGGGGCATCCATGGTCAGGCCGAGCTTCGAGCGCCGCCACAGGATGTCATCCGGAAAACGCGCCCATTCGTTTTGCATGAGATAGCGCACCTCGGCAGCCGTCAATTCGGAACCGAAGGCCGGACCGAGATCGCTGCGCGCCTTGGCGTCACCGAGGATCGACTTGACGTTCAAACCGTAGGCTGAGACCAGCCGGCGTGCCTGATCCTCGCTGAGAAACTTCCAGCGCTCGCGCGCCTCGTCGATTTCGATCTCGAAGCGGGTCCACGCAAAATCGCCGCCGGGCAGCGGCACCTTCGCGGTCCAGCGCCGTGACATCGGATAAAACGGCGTCAACCGCGAAACCGCCTTCTCCGCGCGCAGACGCGAGGTGGTGACGTCGCCGCCGAAGATCGTGATCAACGGCGCCTTGCCGCGCCCATGGTCGAAACTCATTGCGCCGTCGGCAGGTTGCCGCTTGCTCGCCGGGTTCATCACCATGTTGGCCGCAGAAACCGTCCGCACCACGTCGAAGGCCTCGATCCGCTCGCGAAAATAACGGTTCGCCGCATCGCAGAGATAGGCGATGTCGCTCGCTGTCATCGCGACGATGGCGGGATCGCCCCTGAAGGCATGACCGACGGTTCCGATCAGGGTGAAATCTCGCTCATAGGGGCTGGCGAAAATCAGGCGCTGGTCGCTGTGCCGGAATACGTAGACGTGGTCGGTGTCGAACAGGCGGCGCACGATGATCTGGCTCATCTGCATGGTGCCGGGACTTGCGGCCGCATGCTTCGGCGACGGCTGGCGCAACACGGTCTCGGCGACGATCGGGGTCCATGCCCCGGTGGCGTTGACGAGAGCGCGCGCGGTGACGACCTGACGATGGCCGCGGTCGATCGTCACCAGCCGCCAGATCTCGCCCCGCTCGGCGCGGGCGCAGCGCGCGCCGGTACGGATTGCGGCACCGCGCGCCGCCGCATCGGCGGCGGTCAGCACCACCAGGCGGGAATCGTCGACGATACAGTCGGAATATTCGAACGCGATACCGAACGGCCGCTTCAGCGGATTGCCGATCGGATGGTGGGTGATGTCGACGGTGGCCGAACGTGGCAGCTGCGCGCGCGAGGCCAGCCGGTCGTACAGTAACAGCCGCAACCGCAACTGCCAGGCCGGCCGCTCGTCGGAATGGGCG
>Ga0310811_10014771_pt1 | contig 10197 bp, 6 predicted proteins | sample YCmetagenome_FD_207642 | JGI IMG/M metagenome (GOLD analysis project Ga0310811, IMG submission 207642) | Soil microbial communities from experimental microcosm in Duke University, North Carolina, United States - YC | ecosystem: Engineered > Artificial ecosystem > Soil microcosm > Unclassified ... | reverse complement strand
GACGGCAGTGGCGGCACCAGCATCCGCGTGTTGAAGAGCGCGTGCGCGCCCGCTCCCAGCCGATCGGCGCGGGCGTGGACCGACGCGATCGACACGACGCCGTTGGCATCGCGCGCGCCGCCAGCATGCGCTTGCGCGGACGAGCCCGCGGCCGACCTCGTCGCTGGCCCACCGGGCGCGCGCGGCGTCGCCTCGACGATCGCGTCGTCCTGCGAATGGCTCGTGAACACGAGCACCAGCGCGCAGGACACGAACAGCACCGCCATGACGATGTGCTGGCGTTTCATTGCTCGCCTCCTTCCGTCGCGGCGGAGGCGGGGGAACTCGCGGCGGTTTCGGGGGTGGCGGGTTCGTCGGACGATGGTGCGGTCGTTGCAACCGCTGTGGCCGCTGCTACTGTTGTGGCCTTTGCGGCTGGAGGCGGCGTCGAACTGGGCGCAGCAACCGGCGCGGGCATCGATGACGCATCGGATTTCGCCGCAAGCGCGTGCGGCGGTGTTGCAAGCGCCGCTGGCTTCGCGATGCCGACGGCCTGCGCGGCGGAGGCTGCCGCCGTATGCGCTGGCACGACAACCGGTACCGGCCGCGCAATCCCGGCGGCTCCCGATGCGGTTGCGGCCACCGTTGCCGCCGTTGCCGCCGTTGCCGCCGTCGTCGCCGTCGTCGCCGTCTTCGCCGTCGTCGCCGTCGCATGAGCCGCCGTCGTCGCGAGCGACAACGACGGGGTCACCACCAAGCCGGCACTCCGTGACGGCGAAGCGCTCACCGCCGCTCCAGCACTTCGCGGCGTTGCTCCGTCCGCCGCGGCTCGCGACAGCGCCGCCTCCAGCGCCGCGGCTTCGACCACAACCCTGGTCGCCGTGCGCCCGGCCGGCGCCACCGTCACCGGCACGACCGCCAACGCATGCGCCGCCGCAACCTGAGCCGGCACGGCAAGCTTCTCCGCGACCGCAACTCGAACCGGTCCTGGCGCAATCGTGGCGTCCGGCGCTGGCAAAGGTACGCTCGACGCAGCCGGTTGCACAGCTGCGGAGGCCGCGCGCTGCGTCGTCCCGGTCGTCTCCAGCGCCGGGATCATGGCCAGCGTCGGCACCCCCGGCATCGCGATTGCACCAGAGGCACCCGAGGCAGCGGCCGCGCTGCGCGAGACTTCCGCGATACCAGAAGCCCCCACCGCCGCGACCGCTCCCGACGCCACCCCGGACGCTGCGGACTCAGCCACCGCCTCCGCCGCAGCCACCGCCGACGCACTAACCGGCGCGATCGTCACCGGCCTTAGAAATGCCGTGAAGCTCAAATTCGCCTCGACGCCGGGATCGTTCGCGGAGTTGCGCTTGAAGCGCATGTCATCGAGCGCCGCATACGGCACCGTCGTCAGCACCTTCTCGCTGAATTGCCGCACGCGCCCGTAGTCGCCCTTGACGGGCAGCACGATCGAATACGTATCGAAACGCCCAGGCGTGTCGTGTCCCGGTTTGTATTCGGCCTTGTCGAGCGTGACGCCGGCTGCGTCGGCAGCCTCGAACAGGCGCGTGACGATCTCGCTGGTATGCGCGGAATCGCCGAGCCCGGCATAGAAATCCGCGAGCCGGCCAGCCGCCAGCACCGGCGCGGGCACAACCGGCTTCGGCGCCGGCTGCGAGCGCAGGCGCGCGAGCGCGTGCGTCTCGTCATCGACTCGCGCCGCCATGCCCGGCAGCAGGCCGAGCCACAGCAGCGCGGCGGCCACGAGCAGTGCGCCCGCCAGCAACGGGCCGGCGCCGAAGCGCGGCAGCGCGAGACGAAGCCGCAACAGACCGCGGGCAAGTGGCTGCATCGTCACGATCCGATCCTCCGCCACTGCACCTCGACCTGAAACCGGAACACGCTGTCCATGCCGTCCTTCACCAGCTCGTGCCGGGTGAGCGTCACGCGCCCCAGCAACGGCTGCTGCGAGAGCGAGCCGAGGTAGTCGAGCATCTGCTTGCTGCCCTCGCACTCGGCCTCGATCCGGATCAGCGCGCGGCCCGGCTCGGGTGTGATCGACATCAGCGCGATCTGGGCTGGTGTCGCGTCCTCGATCGCATCGAGCAGGTCGTCCCACGGCAGGTTCAACCGCGCGACCGCGAGGTTGACCGCCGCGGCCCGTTTCGCGTCGATAGGTTCGCTGTGCACGCGCCGCGCCGCACGCGCCGCCCGATCGTTGCGTTCGACGATGCTCGCCGACTCGCCGTCGAGCGTCTGCAGGCGCTCGAGTAGCGTCTGCGCACGGAACGCGGCGACGCCACACAGCACCAGTCCGGCCAGCGCGAACACGCGCGCGGACAGACGAATCCGGTACCACTCGCGCCGTATGCTGAACGGCGCGAGATCGATGGGCAGGCTTCTCATCAGGCCGGGCCGCTCCATGCAAGCGGCGCGGACGGCGTCACGGCGCCGTTCGCGCCGGACGTCGAACGCTCATCCGCATCGCCCCAGAGCACACTCATGCCCGGGTCGGTGAAACCAGTCGCGCTGGGCATCCATGCGTCGCAGCGCAGGCCATGCAGCAGCAGCGCCGACGGCGCGGGCAGATTGTCGAGCAGCGCCGCGCGCGCGACCTGCTCGCGCAGCCACGCGATCGACGGCACCGGCTCGGGCACCGGCAGCGTGCGGACCGCCGCCACGCGCGGACGCGCTCCGCCCGCGATCAGCGCGAGCGTCAACGCGCGTTCGCCGCGCGTCGCGAGCCAACGGCCGGCGCCAAGCTCACGGCGCGACAGGTTCCACGCAGCGATGAGTTCGGGCCGCGCCGATACGACACAGCCGCGCCCGACCGCGACGGCCTGTCGCAGCGCATCGGACCAGCGCCGCGACACGGCGCAGGCGAGGAACGGCTCGGCGGCCTGCCAGTCGGCGGCCAGTTGCCAGCCAGCTGGGTCATCGCCATAAAGCGTCTGGAAGCGCACGCCGGTGGCCGCCTGCAGGTCCTGCATGCGCACAGTGTTGTCGGCTGGCGTGACGATGAAATAGCGCACCAGTTCGTCGGCGAAGGTCGCGTGAACCGGCAGGCCGGCACCGCCCGACTCGTCGAGCGCGCTGGCGATCAGCGCGGCCAGTGCTTCCGGCGAAGTCTCGGCAAGCACCGGCAGCGGCCGTTCGACGAACAGCGCCGGCACCTTGCGCGAGGCGCCCACGCGCCGCACGGTCAACGTGTCGCGCGAGATCGAGAGCCGGCAATGACCGCGCCGCGCGAACCCGGCGCCCAGGCGTTTGAGCAGACGTTCAAGCATTGAGCGTCACCCGCTTCACTTCGGCGAGGGTCGTCTCGCCACGCTTCACGAGGCCGAGCGCCACCTCGCGCAACTGCCGTGTGCCGTTGCGGCGGGCCACTTCCTTGATCACGCGGATCGGCTGCTTTTCGACGACCAGGTCGCGGATCTCGTCGTCGAGGATCAGGATTTCCGCGATCGCGCGCCGGCCGCGATAACCAGTGCCCCGGCAGTCGCCGCAGCCGGTCCCCTGGCGAAACTCATAATCGGCGACGCCCTCGCGGGTGAGGCCGAGCCTCGCGAGTTCGGCGTCGCCCGGCACGTACGGCACCGCGCAGCGCGGGCAGTTCACGCGCAGCAGACGCTGCGCCCAGATGCCGTTCAGCGCCGACACGAACGCATACGGATCGATGCCCATGTGGCTGAAACGGCCGAACACGTCGAACACGTTGTTCGCGTGCACGGTCGTCAGCACGAGGTGGCCCGTCAGCGCCGACTGCACGGCGATCTCGGCGGTCTCGCGGTCGCGGATCTCGCCGACCATGATCTTGTCCGGGTCGTGCCGCAGGATCGAACGCAGCCCGCGCGCGAAGGTGAGCCCCTTCTTCTCGTTGACGGGAATCTGCAGGATGCCGGGCAACTGGTATTCGACCGGGTCCTCGATCGTGATGATCTTGTCGCGGCCGTTATGAATCTCGGTCAGCGCGGCATACAGCGTGGTGGTCTTGCCGGAGCCGGTCGGGCCGGTCACCAGCAGCATGCCGTACGGTTCCTCGGCCAGCGCGCGCAGCGCAACGAGCGATTCGGCGTCGTAACCGAGCGCTTCGAGCGTCAGCGAGCCGTAGGCCTCGATCATCGCGCGCTTGTCGAGAATCCGGATCACGGCGTCCTCGCCATGAATACTCGGCATGATCGACACGCGCAGATCGATGTCACGGCCGCCCGCCGCAACGCGGAAGCTGCCGTCCTGCGGCACGCGCCGTTCGGCGATGTCCAGTTCGGCCAGCACCTTCAGGCGCGAGATCACCTGCTCGGCCGTCTCGATGCCCTGAATCGTCGCGGCCGCGTCGAGCACACCGTCGACGCGGTATTTCAGCGCGAGCCCCGCCGCCGTGCTTTCGAGGTGGATGTCGGACGCGCCGGCCTTCAGAGCGTCGTAGAGCGTTGAGTTCACCAGCTTGACGGCTGGGCTCGCGGCCTCGTTGACAGTCTGAAACGACAGCACCTGCGCGGCGCGAACGTCGGCCTGCGCGCCGTCACCAACGGACACGAGGCTATCGACCGCGCGCGCCGATTCTTCCATGCGCGTGTGATAGGCGAGCAGGTCGCCGGGCAGCGCCAGCCGCATCTCGACGGCCGCGCCGCCCTGCGACGCGAGCCAGGTCTGCAGATCGAGATCGAACGGGCTCGTGACCACGCCGACCAGCGCGTTGCCGGTATCGCGCAGCATCGCGCAGCGGCGCTGCATCGCGCGCGACAGCGGCACGCGGTCGAACGCCGGCGCCAGCGCCAGCATGCCGGCCGTTTCGATGACCGGCATCGCAAGCTGTGCCGCCAGCGCGCGCAACAGCTCGATCGGCTCGGCGCCGGTGAGCGCCTGCAGTTCCTCGACGAGGTGGCGCTGCGTGGCCGCCGCGGACGCCCGCGCGCGAACCAGCAGATCGGCATCGAACAACGGCGACAACGGTGTGTGCATCTCCTCGCGCAGATTCATGACAGGCTCCCCGCGAGATCGAAAATAGGCATGTAAAGCAACACGACGATGGTGCCGACCACGACACCGATCGCCGACATCAGCAGCGGCTCGAACATTCGCGTGAAGCGGTCGATCCAGCGGCTGATCTCGCCGTCGTAGAACGCCGCCGACTGGGTCAGCATGGCGCCGAGCTCGCCCGAGCGCTCGCCGACGCGCAGCATCCGCAGCGAAATCGGCGTGGTCAGGTTGCGCGCCTGGAACGCGCCGGACAGCGGCTCGCCGGACTGCACGGCGACGCGTGCGGCCTGCAGCCCGTCGCGCATCGCCGGCGCAACCGTGCCGCTGGCCGTCTCCATCGCGGCGACGATCGGAATGCCGCCTTCGAGCAGCATGCCGAGTGTCAGATAGAGACGGGATAACTGATAAATCCGCAAATGCGGTCCCAGCACCGGAATCCGGCCGAGCAGGCTGACGAGCCCGATCCGCGCGATCGCCGCGCGCGCGCCGACGAACAGCGCGACCACGGCGCCGAGCACGGCGATCAGCAGCGGCAGCCCGTGGGCCGACGCGAACTTGCCCCAGTCGAGCAGCATCTGCGACATCCACGGCAGCGCGCGCCCGGTGCCCTCGTAGATCGTCGCGAAGCGCGGCACCACGTATGAAATCAGAAACGCCGACACGCCGCCGCCGACCACCAGCAGGATGCTCGGATAGATCGCCGCGCTGACGAGCTTGTTGCGCACCGTATCGATCCGTTCCTGATAATCGACATAGCGTTGCAGCGCGCGCGGCAGGTCGCTGGTGCCCTCGGCTGCGCGCACGATGCCGACGTAGAGCGGCGGAAACACATCGGGCTGCTCGCCGAGCAGGCTCGAAAAGCGCTTGCCCTCGCGCAGCCCGGCGAGCAGGCGTTCCAGCACGCCGCGCAGCCGCGCGCCGCCCTCGCGTTCGAGCAGCGCCTCCAGCCCCTCGACGATCGACAAACCCGCCTTCAGCAGCGCGAGCAGTTCCTGGCTGAACAGCACCAGCGAGATCCTGCCGCGCGAGCCGGCCGGCCGGCGCAGCGCACGCACCGGCGCGACCCGCGTCACGTGCAGGCCGCGCGCCTCGGTGTGGGCACGCGCGCCCGCTTCGTCCCGTGCGTCGACGACAAGGGCGATGATCCGGTTCTCCGGAGAAAGCGCTCTTACTTCAAATTGCATGGTGCTGCGTTACCTTTGGTCAAAACCGTCTGCCGCATGGCGCTGCGTCCCGCGAGGCGCACCGCCATGCAGGGTCCGCCGTCGGCGGACCGCTGACATGCTTATTCGCTGCTGAGGTCGGCATCCTCGCCGGAACCGCCCGGCTGCCCGTCGTGGCCGTACGAGATGATCGCGTAGTCGCCCTTGGTGCCCGGCACCTGGTAGACGTACGGATGCCCCCACGGATCGAGCGGCACTTCCTTCTTCAGATACGGACCATTCCATTTGTCCGCGCTGGGCGGACGCACCACCAGTGCCTGAAGCCCTTCCTCGGCCGTCGGAAAACGGCCGACGTCGATCCGGAAGTTGTCGACCGACTTGCTCAGAACGTCGATCTGCGCGCGCGCGACCGTCACCTGCGACTTGCCCAGCTGGGCGAAATAGCGCGGCCCGACGATCGCCGCGAGCATGCCGATGATCACCAGCACCACCAGCAGTTCGAGCAGGGTGAAACCCTTCGCCCGGCGCGGCGCCGACCGCCGCTCGCGCTTGTCCATGATGCGGACAGCCGTCCCGTTACTCATCGATCATCCTTCTCAAAAAATTAGGGGGCGCCCAGCTGCGGGCGCCCTTGTTGCATCGCCAATGCCGGTTATGGCATCAGTGCCGTGGCATCAGAAACCGATACCGAGCACGATGTGCTCCGGATTCGGCACATTCACCGTCGAGCTCTGATTGTTGACGTCGTCGAACGCGAAACCGTAGTCGAAGCCGCTGATGCCGTGGTCGTGCCAGAAGCGGGCGTACTCGTTGTACGGCTCGGTCACGTAATAGGCAGACGGGACATTCCACCTGGTCACGTCGCCCATCACGTGGCGGTTGATCGACGCGCAAATCTGCGCCTCGATCTGCTGCTGCGTACCGTCACCTTCGAGGAACACGCCGTTGCAGAGCAGCACGTCCTGCGTGGTCGGCTTGTCGACGGCATAGGTGTTGCCGACGTACGCGCCGTTATGCTGATCGATTTCGGTGAACAGAATCTGCGTACCCTGCGAGCGGCCGACGAACGAACGCGCGCCCACCACAACCGGCAGATCGTTCGATCCGTAGTACGTCCACATGTCGTTCACATAGCCATCGAAGTAGTTCCCGTTGGGTTGCCCCGCCGCGAACGAGCCGTGAGCCGGCGCCATGATCCGGAAGCTCGAGGACGGCACCGGCTGGAACTGCGCCGACACTTCACGCGTGTACGCCTGGAACAGATCGGCGCGACGCTGCGTGATGCCGCTCTGCTGATGCACGGTGCCGTTCGCCGAGTAGACGTCTTCCGTGAGCGGGAAGCCGAACTCGTCGACCTGCGTGGTGTTGATCCACAGACCGTTGCTGCCATAGGCAAACTCGTACCAGTCGAAGGTGATGGCCATGTTCGGGTCCGACGTGTTGTTCGGATCCGGGCCCGCAAAGCCGACGTTGCCGTTCGCGTCCGTATTGATCTTGATGAACAGCGGACTGCCCAGCGACACGAAGATCCGGCCCGAGAACAGCGGCGGCAACTGCAGCGTCTTGCTCTGCGCGAGCGAGAAGAAGTAGTTGCTGTAGTTCTGCCCGCCCGTGCTCAGGTGGTTCGGCGCGTCGTTGTCGGCGACCTGCGCCGCCGTGATCGTGCCGTCCGGCTTGAGCCACGCGAAGTTGCCCGTCGCCGGGTCACGCGCGATGACCGCGACGTAGACCTGGTCGTCCGTATACGCGCCCTGCGTGTTGTTCACCAGATCGACGCCGATCAGGCCCGGCTTGACGGTGTACGTCGGTACCGTCGTGTTGACCGTCAGCGTCGCGTTGGCCGACGTGACGACCGTCCCGTCCGGGCCGGTCACCGCCACGCTGAACACCTTGCCGCTGTCGGCGGCGACGGTGGCCGCCGTGTCATAGGTCCGGTTCGTCGCACCGGCGATCGGCTGGCCGCCGAGTTGCCACTGATACGTGTACGGCCCCGTACCCGACATCACCACCGCGAAGTGGCCGTTCTGGCCCACCGGTACGGTCTGCGTCGTCGGTTGCAGCACGAACGGGCTGGCCGGCTGCGTGCTGCCGCCACCCGTTGTCGTTCCGCCACCCGTCGTTGTTCCGCCGCCTGTCGTCGTTCCGCCGCCTGTTGTCGTTCCGCCACCCGTCGTCGCTCCGCCGCCTGTCGTCGTTCCGCCGCCCGTCGTCGTTCCGCCGCCCGTCGTCGTTCCGCCGCCCGTCGTCGCTCTCGCCGGGTCGTTGTAGACCCCGAACTCGAACAGCGAATAGCCGTAGCCCGTTGCCCGCTGCACCCCTTGCATACGGATATAGCGTGCGGTCGTATTGGGCAGCGGCAGATCCTCGACGCCGCCCACGCCGTTGCTCTGGGTATAGGCGGTGTTCGACCAGTCGACGTTATCGTGCGAGGTCTGGATCAGGTACTGCTTGCCGTAGGCGTTCTCCCAGTTGAGCACGACGCGGTTGAAGGCGGTTTCCTTGCCGAGGTCGAGCATGATCCACGCGTTGTCGTCGAAGTCCGAAGACCAGCGCGTGGTGGTGTCGCCATCGATCGCGTTCGACGCCGGATAGCCGTCGTTCTCGACCCCGCTCGCGGTGGCCTTCGAGCCCAGCGCGAGGTTCACCGCACCCGCGGCCGAGCCGAACGTGACGTTCAGCGTGTGCGCAGCGAGCACGTCATCGAACGTGTACTGATTGACGATGCCGACGTCCTGGCCGTCCACCTGCACACCCGTCACCGCGTTACCCGCGGCCGGCACGAACTGGTACGCCTGTACGCCACCCTGATACACCGACGCGTTGCCAGCCGGCGTCAGCACGCCGCCGCCCGTCGAGGTCGCCGTGATCGGGAACTGCGGCGTGTTCGCGGTGTTGTACACCTCGAACTCGAACAGCGAATAACCGTACTGCGTGGCCCGCCTGGTCCCGTACATGCGGACGTAGCGCGCCTGCACCGGTGCGCCGAAATGCAGGTCCTCGGTGCCCCCGGTGTCACCCGTCTTGGTGACCGCGTCGGTCCACAGCTGGTTGTCGGTCGAGGTCTGGATCTTGTAATCCACGCCGAACGAATCCTGCCAGCGCAGCACCACCCGATCGACGGTCTGAACCGAGCCGAGATCGACTTCGAGCCACTGCGGATCGGAGAATGCCGACGACCAGCGCGAATTCGTGCTGCCGTCCGTCGCATTGGCCGGCCCGAAGCCGTCGCTTTCGTTACCGCTCGACGTGGTCGGCTTGCCGAGCGCCAGGTTCGCGCTCGGGGTCTGCGGCGGAGGAGGCGGTGGCGGCGTACCGCCACCGTTGTTACCCGTATTGCCACCGTTGCCACCGTTGCCACCGTTGCCACCGTTGCCGCCGGTACCCGCCGCGACCACCGTCAGCGCCGCCGGCGCGCTCGTGACCGTGCCGCCCGCGTTGCTGATATCGACGGTGTAGATCGCAGCGTTATCGCCCGCGACCGTCAGCGCCGGCGTCGTGTACGACGGAATCGTCGTGATCGCGACCAGTTGGCCATTACGCTTCCACTCGAAGTCGAGCGGACCCGTACCGGTCACACCGACCGTGAGCGTCACGCTTTGACCTTCGCTCGCCGTCGGGGCCGCCGGCTGCGCGCTGATCACGGGTGCCGGAACCGTCGGGCCGGACACGCACATCACCCAGGCCGGCGTGTTGTTGATGATGCCAGGCCACGACTTGCCCGACGAGTCGACGAGCCACGCGTTGTTGTCGAGGTTCGGCACCGGCGTCGTGGTCCAGGTGCGCCACGGCGACGGGAACGCGCACGACGAATAATTCGCCCGCGCGATCGTCAACGCCTCGTTCAGAGTCGGGACCCTCATGCCGATCGACTTGCAATACTGGTCGGCGATCTGCTGCGTGAACTGCGCGCCGTCGGCCGCGAACGTCGTGTACGTCTGCTGCCAGGTCAGGCCGCTGACGTTGTCCTTGACGGTCGGGATGAACGGACCGTTCGGCAGCCCCGGAATCGTCGATTGCCAGATGCCCGGCTGCGCGGCGATCGGCGTGTAGCGCTCGGTTTCGGCGCCGCACTGCGGTGCGTCGAGCACCT
>Ga0310811_10014770_pt1 | contig 10197 bp, 8 predicted proteins | sample YCmetagenome_FD_207642 | JGI IMG/M metagenome (GOLD analysis project Ga0310811, IMG submission 207642) | Soil microbial communities from experimental microcosm in Duke University, North Carolina, United States - YC | ecosystem: Engineered > Artificial ecosystem > Soil microcosm > Unclassified ... | reverse complement strand
TTCGGCGGGCAATCGTTCATTCCGCATACGCTGAAGAAGATCGAAGCGGTACGCAAGATCATCGACGCATCCGGGCGCGACATCATGCTGGAGGTCGATGGCGGCATCAAGATCGACAACATCGCTGCGGCGGCGAAAGCCGGCGCCGATACCTTCGTCGCAGGTTCGGCCATCTTCGGCAAGCCCGATTACAAGGCCGTGATCGACGCGATGCGCAGTGAACTGGCGAAAATCTGATGTCTCTTCCCGCTGCCAAGGCTCTGCACGATATCCGCGCGGTCATCATCGACCTCGACGGGACGATGCTCGATACGGCGAAGGACTTGCACATCACAATCAATCGCGTGCGCGCCGATCTCGGCTTGCCTGAACTCGACGTTAACCGCGTGATCAGCTTTGTCGGCAAGGGCTCCGAGCACTTGGTGCGCAGCGCGCTTCGTACCGGCTTGTCGGAGGAAGAAACAGAGCGTCGTTTCAGTGAAGCGATGCTGGCGTTTGAGCGCCATTACCACGACGTGAACGGCGACTTCGCGACTCCATACCCCGGCGTGCATGAAGGTTTGCAGGCAATGCGCGCCAAAGGCTTGCGCCTGGCCTGTGTGACGAACAAGCCGCTCGCCTTCACGCTGCCACTATTGAAGAAGGCGGGCCTGCACGCCTATTTCGAGGTGATCTACGGCGGCGATTCCTTCGCTCGCAAGAAACCTGATCCGATGCAGCTGCTGCAAGTCTGTGCCGATTTCAATCTCGCGCCGCGCGAAGTCGTGGCGATCGGCGATTCGATCAACGATACCCAGGCAGCGCGCGCGGCCGGCTGCCATGTACTGAGCGTGCCCTACGGCTACAACCACGGGCAACCTGTACAAGAGATCGACACCGATGGTATAGTTTCTTCGCTGCTGGACGCGGCGCAACTCATCAATCCCTGAATCCATACATGTCTCTCGGCAAAAAACGATTCGCGACACCAGGCACGCATGAGGCCTGGCTATGGCGACGCTGGCAATTCTGGTGCTGACCACCACTTGCCGCTGATCGCCTGCGCCTTATTGCCTACCGCACGATCAGCATCGTTTTTTGAATCCCAAACCGCTCGACTACAATAGCGGTCCCGGAGAGAACCATGACTGAACTCGAATTTCAATCGCTGGCCGCGCAAGGCTACAACCGCATTCCGCTGGTCGCGGAAGCCTTCGCCGATCTCGAAACGCCGCTGTCCCTGTATCTGAAGCTGGCGCAAACCCAAAACGCCGGCAAGAACACCTTTCTTCTCGAATCCGTTGTCGGCGGCGAACGCTTCGGCCGCTATTCCTTCATCGGCCTGCCTGCCAATACACTGCTGCGCAGCTACGGCACACGCGTGGAAGTCGTGTGCGATGGCACGGTGATCGAAACCTTCGACGGCAATCCGCTCGATTTCATCGCGCAATTCCAGTCGCGCTACAAGGTCGCGCTGCTGCCCGGCATGCCACGTTTCTGCGGCGGCCTGGCCGGCTATTTCAGCTACGACACGGTGCGTCACGTTGAAAAACGGCTCGCGAACACGGCGCCGAAGGACGATCTCGTCCTGCCGGAAATCCAGCTGCTGCTGACTGAAGAACTGGCTGTCATCGACAATCTGTCCGGCAAGCTCTATCTGATCATCTACGTCGACCCGGCGCAACCCGAAGCCTATGCCAAGGGTCGCCAGCATCTGAAGGACTTGCGCGCCAAGCTGCGCCGCGCAGTCGAAGCGCCGGTAACCAGTGCTTCGGTGCGCACGGAAACCATCCGCGAGTTCGACAAGCAGGATTACCTCGCGGCCGTAGCCAAGGCCAAGGAATACATCATGGCGGGCGACCTGATGCAGGTGCAGATCGGCCAGCGCATCAAGAAGCCTTACGTCGATGCGCCGCTGACGCTGTACCGCGCACTGCGTTCGCTGAACCCGTCGCCCTACATGTATTTCTATAACTTCGGCGACATGCAGATCGTCGGCTCCTCGCCGGAAATCCTGGTCCGCAACGAAACGCTTGCAACCGGCAAGAAGAAAGTGACGATCCGCCCGCTCGCCGGCACGCGCCCGCGCGGCGATACGCCGGAGAAGGATGCTGCGCTCGCGAAAGAACTGCTGGCCGATCCGAAGGAAATCGCCGAACACGTGATGCTGATCGACCTCGCACGCAACGACATCGGCCGCATTGCCGACACTGGCAGCGTGCAGGTGACCGACAAGCTGGTGATCGAAAAATATTCGCACGTGCAGCACATCGTCTCCAACGTCGAAGGCACCTTGAAGGACGGCCTGTCGAATCTGGACGTGCTGAAAGCCACCTTCCCGGCCGGCACGCTATCCGGCGCGCCGAAGGTGCGCGCGATGGAAATCATCGATGAGCTGGAGCCGACCAAGCGCGGCATCTACGGCGGCGCCTGCGGCTATCTTTCCTTCGGCGGCGAAATGGATCTCGCGATTGCGATCCGCACCGGCGTCATCAAGGATGGCACGCTCTATGTGCAGGCTGCAGCGGGGATCGTCGCCGATTCCGTGCCTGAGATGGAATGGCAGGAAACGGAAAACAAGGCGCGGGCCGTGCTGCGTGCGGCGGAACAGGTACAAGACGGTTTGGACGGGGAGCTCTGACATGTTGCTGATGATCGATAATTACGACTCCTTCACCTACAACCTGGTGCAGTATTTCGGCGAACTGGGCGTGGACGTGCACACGGTGCGCAATGATGCAATCACGCTGCCGGAAATCGAGGCACTGAAACCCGAACGCATCTGCATTTCGCCGGGGCCTTGCACGCCGCACGAAGCCGGCATCTCGATTCCGGTGCTGCAGCATTTTGCCGGCAAGTTGCCGATCCTCGGCGTCTGCCTCGGCCACCAAGCGATCGGCGCAGCGTTCGGCGGCAAGGTGATTCGCGCGCAGCAGGTCATGCACGGCAAGACCTCGACCATCGAACATACCGGCGTCGGCGTGTTCAAGGATCTGCCGAGCCCGTACACGATCATCCGTTATCACTCGCTGGCGATCGAGCGCGCGTCGCTACCGGACTGCCTGGAGGTAACGGCATGGACGCAGGACGGCGAGATCATGGGCGTGCGGCACAGGCAGTTCGACATCCAGGGCGTGCAGTTCCACCCGGAGTCAATCCTGTCCGAGCATGGCCACGCGCTGTTGAAGAACTTCATCGTCTGACGGGCCGTTCATGATTACCGACCAGCAAGCGCTGTTGCGCTGTATCGAACATCGTGAAATCTTTCACGACGAGATGCTGCATCTGTTCCGCAAAATCATGCGCGGCGAAATGTCGCCCGCGATGATCGCTGCGCTGACGATGGGCTTGCGCGTGAAGAAGGAAACGATAGGAGAAATCACCGCAGCAGCGCAGGTGATGCGCGAGTTTTCGACCAAAGTCGAACTGACTGACACGAAGAATCTGCTGGACATTGTCGGCACCGGCGGCGATGGCGCCAACACGTTCAATATCTCGACCGCATCAATGTTCGTCGCCGCCGCGGCGGGTGCGCGTGTCGCCAAGCACGGCGGGCGAAGCGTGTCGTCCTCGTCCGGTAGTGCCGACGTACTGGAATCGCTCGGCGCGAAAATCGATCTGAAGCCGGAACTGGTCGCCGAATCGATCGCGCAAACCGGCATCGGTTTCATGTTTGCGCCGAATCATCATGCAGCGATGAAGCATGCGGCGCCGGTGCGCAAGGAGCTCGGCGTGCGCACGATTTTTAATATTCTCGGCCCGCTGACCAATCCGGCTAGCGCACCGAACATTCTGATGGGCGTGTTCCATCCGGATCTGGTCGGCATCCAGGTGCGCGTGCTGCAACGCCTCGGTGCACAGCATGCGATGGTGGTGTGGGGCCGAGACAATATGGATGAAGTGTCGTTAGGTGCTGCGACAATGGTCGGCGAACTGGTCGACGGCGAAATCCGCGAATATGAAATCCATCCTGAAGACTTTGGCCTGCAGATGATTGCCAGCCGCAATCTGAAGGTCGCCAATTCGGTCGAGTCGAAAACAAAAATCTTCGGGGCGCTCGACAACGTCGACGGTGCTGCACGCGACATCGTCGCGCTCAATGCGGCGACCGCATTGTATGCGGCCAGCGTCGTACCGTCGATCGCGGAAGGCCTGGACCTCGCACGCAAAACGCTGGCGTCCGGAGCTGCGCGCGCAAAGCTTGAGCAGTTCGTGCGCGTGACGCAGGAACTCGGCAAGGCGCAATAGCCCAACAAACATCATGTCCGACATTCTCCAGAAAATTCTCGACGTCAAGGCGGAAGAAGTCGCCGCTGCAAAGAAGGCTCGCAGCCTGGTCAGCCTGCGCGACGAGGTCGAAAACGACCGTGACGCACGCCACGCTCTGCGCGGTTTTGAAGCCAGCCTTCGCGGCAAGATCGCCGCGGGCAAAGCCGGCATCATTGCGGAAATCAAGAAAGCGTCGCCGTCAAAGGGCGTGCTGAGAGCAGATTTCAAACCGGCCGAAATTGCCGCCAGCTACGAACAGCATGGTGCTGCCTGCCTTTCGGTGCTTACCGATGTGCAATTCTTTCAAGGAGCGCCCGATTACCTGAAGCAGGCGCGCGCTTCTTGCAAGCTGCCGGTGCTGCGCAAGGATTTCATCGTCGACCCGTATCAAGTGTACGAAGCGCGCTCCTGGGGTGCGGATTGCATTCTGCTGATCGTCGCTGCGCTGGATCACGGCTTGATGGCAGAGCTCGAAGCGTGCGCGCACGAGTTGGGCATGAACGTGCTGGTGGAAGTGCACGATGGCGCTGAGCTGGATGCGGCGTTGCGCCTGAAGACTGCGCTGCTCGGGATCAATAACCGCAACCTGCGTACCTTCGAAACGTCGCTGCAGAATACGATCGATTTACTGCCCCGCATTCCAGCCGACAAACTTGTCGTGACGGAGTCCGGCATTCTGGCGCCCGATGACGTGAAGAAAATGCGCGATGCGAATGTGCATGCGTTCCTGGTCGGCGAGGCGTTCATGCGCGCGCCGGATCCGGGCGCCGAACTGTCGAGATTGTTCGACTGAGCAGTACGATAAAAGACGTCCCCAAAAAGCCCCGCAGTTGCGGGGTTTTTTTGTCACCCTCTATTGTCCTAGCCAGTCCGCTCGCAAACGCGCGGGACCTACCGGTTTATCTTCGCTCTTCAAACTGACGCCAGGGGTATCATCGGCGGCGAGTTGCAGGGACAGCGACAGCAGTTCGTCCCGGCGGAACAGATGCAACACGACAGTGTCGCCTATGCGATAGCGCGCGAGCAATGCATCGAGATTGGTGGCAGTGACGCGCAAGCCGTCGATTGCAACGAGTACATCGCCCGCTGACACCCCGGCCCGATGCGCGGCGCCACCTTCGTAGACATTCGCTATTTTGCAATCGGCATTGTCGCGCGTCGTACGCACACCAAGGCTGGGCTTGCTGCGCTTGCGCACATCGGCATAGGCAATACCGAACGGTGCCAGCAGTTTGGCCAGCGGCAAATCCTCCGTGCCACGCACCCAACGATCCAGCAGGCGCTTTAGTTTGAGGCCAGTCACCCTGTCGAACAGCGCATCGACTTCGGCATCGGTGACGCCACGGCCGCCCTGCTCCGCGTCATAAAAATCGCGACCGTATTGCTGCCACAGTGCGCGCATTACGTCGTCCAGCGAACGCCGCCCCTTTGTTTCGGCACGTATCGTCAAGTCCAGCGCCAGGGCGACCAGCGAGCCCTTGGCGTAGTAACTGACAATCGCGTTCGGCGCGTTCTCATCCTGCCGGTAGTACTTGCTCCACGCGTCAAAACTTGATTCCGCCACACTTTGCTTGTGACGGCCGCTGCCGCGCAGTACACCATTCACGCCTTTTGCGATCAGCTTCAGGTAGGCGTCAGCGTCGATCACACCGCTGCGTACCAGCATCAGATCGTCGTAATAGCTGGTGAAACCCTCGAACAGCCACAGCAGTGAAGTATGGTTTTCGCGCGTCAGATCGTAAGGCGCAAACGCCTCCGGTTTGATGCGTTTGACGTTCCATGTATGGAAGTATTCGTGACTGCACAGGCCGAGGAAGGTTCGATAGCCATCGCTCATATCCTTTTGCCCGATCACCGGCAAGTCGGCGCGCGAACAGATCAACGCGGTCGATGCGCGATGTTCGAGTCCGCCGTAGCCATCGCCGACCACCATGGTCATGAACACATAACGATCCATCGGCGCACGCTTGCTGCCCGGTTCGAACAAGGCAATCTGTGCTTCGCAGATCTTCTTCAGATCGTTAGCGATGCGTTGCAGATCGAGATTTGGAACACGGCCAGTGAACACAATGTCGTGCTGCACACCATGCGCCTTGAAACTGGCAAGCGCGAATGTTCCCATCTCGACCGGATGATCGATCAATTCGTCGTAGTTATCGGCAGCATAGCGGCCGAAGCCGTAACGGCGTCCCTTGGTCTGCCGCATCGCCGTCGCAACACGCCACTGCGCATCATCGGCACCTTCAGGTGGCAGGATATCGACCACATGCGCGACATCTTCATATCCATGCACGCGCAAAAATACGCTGGTGCCGTTGAAAAAACCATGCGTCTGATCGAGATGCGCGGCACGCACCGACAGGTCCCATGCATAGACTTCGTAATACAGCGTCAGCACACCATCGCAGGCCGCAGCACGCCATGTGTGCTTGTCCAGTTTTTCCAGTGCGATTTTTTCGTCGCCATCAAAGGCTGCGATCTGCACGATGTTTCTGGCAAATTCGCGGATCATGTAGCTTCCCGGGATCCACGCCGGCAGCGAGAATTCCTGTCCGGCAGGATCGGGGCGATCGACTGTCAGCGTCACGCCGAAAAGATGGGCGGCTGGATCGCGTGGCACGATCGTGTAGTGAATGGCGTTTCTCATGATGAGCTGTCAGAAAGAGGTGTTGCTAGTGTAACGGCATCGTGCAGGACACGCAGAAACGAGAAGGCCACGCGTGCCGTGACACGCGTGGCCTTCGTCATGAATTGCTTACTTGATGCTCGACAGCTTTGCTTCCAGCGCTTTTGCATCGATCGCGCCGGGAATGCGTGAACCGTCGGCGAAGATGATCGTCGGTGTGCCCGTGACGCGCATGCGCTTGCCCAGTTCGAGCACCTGCTCGTGCGGAGCGGTGCAATTGGCCGGTGCGGCAGGCGGCTGCTTGCCGTTGATCATCCAGTCGTCCCACGCCTTGTTGCGGTCCGCCGCACACCAGACATTGCGCGAAATCGTGATCGAATCCGGTGAAAGGATGTTGTACAGGAAGGTATAGACGGTGATGTTATCCACGTCCTGGAGCGTTTGATCGAAACGCTTGCAGTAACCGCAGTTCGGGTCCTCGAACACTGCGATCACGCGCTTGCCGTTGCCCTTCACGTTCTTCATCGCCAGATTCAACGGCAGATCCGAGAACGCCACCTTGTTGATCTCGTCCAGGCGCGCCTTGGTGTAATCCTGATAGGTCCGGGTATCGACGATACGGCCAACGAACAGGTATTGCGCGTTGGCATCGGTATAGATGATGTCGCCGTTGACCTGGATTTCATACAAGCCGGAGTACGGCGTCTTCGTTACGGATGCGATTTTCGCATCGGGGCCCAAGCGCGGCGCGACCGCCTTGCGCACGGCTGCCTCCTGCGCGGTTTCCGCAGAGGCCACATTCAACATCAACCCGCATAACAGTGCGGCAGCCAGCTTGATCATCTTCATTTGTCATCCATTGTTGGGTTGCGAACTGGGATTGCCCAGCGCATGGCCAATCAGGCGCCGTTTCAAACCCGGCAGGCGATCGACCAGGTTCAAACCGACATTGCGCAATACGCGCACGGGCTCGATATCGGCACCGAACAGGCGCGTCAGTCCATCCGTCGCCAGTTGCATCAGCAGTATATCTTCCTTGCGTGAACGCGCGTATCGCGCCAACGCGCGCGCATCTCCGCAATCGCGATGCGGGCCGCGCTCTACCACTGATTTCACGAGCGCCGACACATCGCCAAAACCGAGATTCATACCGTGGCCCGCAAGCGGATGTATCACGTGCGCGGCATCACCGATCAGCGCGACGCGCGTGGCCGTCAATGCATGCGGACGGATCAATGCGAGCGGGAAGGACTTCACGAGCTCGGGCTGCAGCGGCGTCAAGGAACCCAGTGCTTGAGACGACGCCTTGCAAACACGCAGCGCAAGTTGGGACGCCGACTCCTGTAACAGGGTATCGGCGAGCGCGTCCGGCGCCGACCACACGAGCGAGGTGCGCTGACCTGGCAGCGGCAACAGGGCTATCACGCCCTCAGTCGCGGAAAACCATTGGTAAGCGGCGTTGTGGTGCGGCTTGTCGCAGCCAAAATTGGTGACGATCGCACGCTGCCCATACGGCCGGTAATCGATGTCGATCTCGCATTGCGAACGAACCCAGGATTGGCCGCCATCGGCACCGACCACCAGTGCTGCAGAAATCGTATCGCCGTTATCGAGCTGCACGCGCGCCGACGTCATATCGGTGTCGAGACGCGCGGCGCGGCCGCGTACGACTTGCACATTCGAAGCAAACTTCAGCGCCGCATCAAGCGCTCGATTGAGGTTGCTGTCTTCGACGATCCAGGCCAGCGCACCGACACGTGCGCCATAAGCGTCGAAATTCAGAGTGCCCGGCAGACGTTCGCCATCGCCTCTGACTTCCATCGCATCCACCGGTGCGACGCGTGACGCGTCCAGCGCGTCCCATACCTTCAACGACGACAGCAGATCACGCGCGACATGATTGAGCGCATAGACGCGCGCATCCCAAGCATCACCTGCCGCTCCAGCCGCAGCCGCCGCCGGGGCCAACAGGACGACTTTGAGGCCGGCCTGCGCAAATCCCAATGCCGCCGTTTTTCCGATCGCGCCATCACCGATCACGCACACGTCACTTTGCAACTGCATATCGCTTTTCCGGTTAACCGATGAGGACATTATAGCGGCGGCACCTTTACAAGATGCAGCTTGTGTTTGCATATCGCCGAAAGTTTGCTATACTTGCGCCCCTTGGCCTGGTAGCTCAGTCGGTAGAGCAGAGGATTGAAAATCCTTGTGTCGGTGGTTCGATTCCGCCCCGGGCCACCAGAAAATCAGCACTTAGCCCGGCCCAAAAGGCCGGGCTTTTTGCTTTCTGGGAGTTCGTTGTCGCCGGATGAAGGCCATCATCTTCGGACAAGCAACGACGTACCGGCGCATCGATACCTGCGGGTGAGACCAGCACCGCGTGAGGAGGCGACACATGAAGCGATTGGACAAAGGAACTGCAAGCCACCTCCATCAGCGCCTGTTGTTGTATGTGACAGCGGCACTGCTAACGGCATGCAGCGCTCCGCCCCTCTCCCCCGACAAATCCGTCGATATCCATATCGTTGCCGTGAACGACCTGCACGGTCACCTCGAAGCCGAGCCGGTGCGCATCAAGGGCGTCGGTGACGAAAAGCCGCGCGAACGCGTGCTCGGCGGCGTTGCGACCATCGGCGGCGCGCTGCGTGCATGGCGCAACGAAGATCCACAATTGCTGGTGGTCGGCGGTGGCGATCTGATCGGCGCGAGCCCGGCACTCTCTTCGCTGTGGGCGGACGAGCCGACTATCGTCGCGCTTAATGCACTCGACATGCGCGTCAGTACGGTCGGCAATCACGAATTCGACCAGGGCAGCGCGGAGCTCCTGCGCCAGCAGCATGGCGGCTGTGCATCGACGCGCCCCGAAAAGGCATGCAAATTCCTGGGCCGATTCGACGGTGCAAATTTTTCCTACGTCGGAGCCAATGTCGTCGACAACGCGAGCGGCCATACCTTGTTGCCTCCCTATCGCATCGCGCAGGCGCACGGCATCAAGATCGCCTTCATCGGCGCCGTCTTGAAGAACACGCCCAGCATGGTCAGTCGCAACGGCATTGCCGGCCTTCGCTTCATTGATGAGGCCGACGCGATCAATCGTTGGGTGCCCGAGGTCAAGGCGCAAGGTGCAAGCGCCATCGCGGCTGTGATTCATCAGGGTGGCGAGACGCCGGAACCCTTCGACAAGCAGGGATGTTCGCAACTGAGCGGTCCGATCGTCGATATCGTCAAGCGTCTCGATCCGGAGATCCGGCTTGTCATTACCGCGCACACGCATCAGGGTTATATCTGCAACGTGGACGGCCGCACCGTGACGCAAGGAG
>Ga0310811_10014768_pt1 | contig 10198 bp, 12 predicted proteins | sample YCmetagenome_FD_207642 | JGI IMG/M metagenome (GOLD analysis project Ga0310811, IMG submission 207642) | Soil microbial communities from experimental microcosm in Duke University, North Carolina, United States - YC | ecosystem: Engineered > Artificial ecosystem > Soil microcosm > Unclassified ... | reverse complement strand
GCTCGCGATTGCGCAGCTCGGCGACGTGCTTCTCCTGGTCGGCGATGGTGGCGGAGAAATAATGCCCGCCGGTGCCCGACGCGACGAAGTAGAGATCGTTGGTCGTGTCCGGATTGAGCACCGCGGCGATGGCGTCGCCGCCCGGATTGCAGATCGGCGTCGGCGGCAATCCGGCGATGGCATAGGTGTTGTAAGGCGTCGCGCGCGCCAGCTCGCTGGCACGGATGCCCCGGCCGAGCGGATAGCCGCGCGTCAGCGTGTAGATGATCGTCGGATCGGATTGCAGCTTCATGCCGAGGCGCAGGCGGTTGACGAAGACGCCGGCGATATGGCGGCGCTCTTGCGGCAGCGAAGTCTCCTTTTCGACGATCGAGGCGAGCGTCAGCGCCTCGGCGATGGTCTTGTAGGGCAGGTCCTTGGCGCGCTTCGGCCACAGCTTCGCGATCAGCCGCTCCTGCGCCCTTGTCATCCGCGCAACGATCTCGGCGCGGGTGTCGCCGCGCATGAACAGATAGGTCTCAGGCAGGAGCGAGCCTTCGGGCGGGATAGCGACCGGATCGCCCTTCAGCACCTCGTCCTTGTTGATCAGCTTGACGATCATCTCGCTGGTCAGGCCCTCGGCGGCGGTGATCTTGTGCTGGATCGACTTGCCGGCGATCAGGATGTCCATCACGTCATGCATCGAGGCGCGCGAGGGGATCGCGTATTCGCCGGCCTTCAGCTTGTCGGTCGTCCGGCGCAGCCGCACGCCGACGAGAAAGAGATCGGGGTTCTCGATCGCACCGTCTTCCTTCAGCGCCGCCGCAATGCCGCGCAGCCCGACGCCAGGCTTGATCAGGACGGTCGTCTCGCTCGCGCCGCCGGGCGCCGCGGGACCCGGCTGCCAGAAATTGTAGCTCTCCCAGGCGAAGGCGCCCGCAACGATCAGGACGAGCGCGAACAGGATGCCGAAGAAACGAAGCATGGCGGGAACCTAATGTTCGAATACGACTAGAGGATGGCTTCAATGCCCTTGCGATGGATGACATTGAGGAGCGCCAGCGCGGCGCCGGTGGGATGCTTTATACCGCGCTCGAGCTGGGAGACGTACCCGGTCGTCACATTAAGGTGAAGGGCGAACACCGCCTGGCTCATCTTCGCGCGTTCACGCATGGCGCGTATCTCGTCGCCGGACAGGACGCGCGGCGCCGGCCTGGTGCCCAGAAGGCGCCCGGTGATCTTACCGTGCTCGGCTTTCGTGACGATGCCTGTGCGCAGCATCCCGTCGGCAGTCTCCAGCAGCGCCTCTCTCAAACGCGACGGCCGTTTCGTCGTCATCTTCAAATCTCCCGCAATTCCTCGTCGGCAACCGCCTTATCGATCTGCGCTTCGTCCGCCGTGAGCCACTTCGCTGCGATCATTTTCAACGCCTCCAACTCCCGTGCGTCGATATTCTCTCGCTCGTTCTTGGCGAAAGCGAAGACGAAGATCGCACGCGCCTCCCGGCGAAAGGCGATGATCGTCCGATAACCTCCCGAGCGGCCCTTCCCCTGCCGGGCAACGCGCTGCTTGATGACGCCGCCTCCCAGATCGGCGTCAACGAGCCCTCGTTCGGCTCGCGCAGCTGCCTCGTGCAATGCCATATCGGCGATGCGCTCCTGCCGGGCGTAACGGGCGAACCACTTCGTCTTGAAGATGCGCATGCGCCACCTTCACACTATAAACTATAGCACTATGAACTATAATTCAAGGTGGCGGGTCAGGCCTTCGCGAAGATCAGCGCCGCGTTGGTGCCGCCGAAGCCGAAGGAGTTGGAGAGGGTCACGTTGACCTCGCGCTTCTTCGCGGTCAGCGGGACGAGGTCCAGCTGGGTCTCCTGCTCCTGGCTCTCCAGGTTGATCGTGGGTGGCACGATCTGGTCGCGCATCGCGAGCAGGCAGAAGATCGCTTCCACCGCGCCGGCGGCGCCAAGAAGATGGCCGATCGACGACTTGGTCGAGGACATTGCGGTCTTGGCTGCGGCATTGCCGAGGAAGCGCTCGACCGCGCCGGCCTCGATGTAGTCAGCCATGGTCGAGGTGCCGTGCGCGTTCACGTAGTCGATGTCGGAGGGCGAGAAGCCGGACTTCTTCAGCGCCATCTGCATCGCGCGGAAGCCGCCATCGCCGTCTTCCGACGGCGCGGTGATATGGAAGGCATCGCCCGACAGGCCGTAGCCCTTCACTTCGCCATAGATCTTCGCGCCACGCGCCTTGGCATGCTCGTACTCCTCGAGCATGACGCAGCCCGCGCCCTCGCCCATCACGAAACCGGCGCGGCCCTTGTCGTAGGGGCGCGAGGCCTTCTCGGGCGTGTCGTTGTAATCGGTGCAGAGCGCGCGGCAGGCATTGAAGCCGGCGATGCCGAGACGGCAGATCGCCGCTTCCGCGCCGCCGGCGAGCATCACATCGGCATCGTCGAACGCGATGAGACGCGCCGCGTCGCCGATGGCATGGGCGCCGGTGGCGCAGGCCGTGACCACGGAGTGGTTCGGGCCCTTGAAACCGTGCTCGATCGAGGCATAGCCGCTGATCAGGTTGATCAGACGGCCGGGGATAAAGAACGGCGACAGCCGCTTCGGCCCCTTGGTCTCGATCAGGAGCGAACCTTCCTCGATGCCGGGCAGGCCGCCGATGCCGGAGCCGATCAGGACGCCGGCGCGGCACTTCTCGTCTTCGGTCTTCGGCGTGTAGCCGGAATCCTGCACCGCCTGCTTGGCGGCAGCGAGGCCGAAGATGATGAAATCATCCATCCGGCGCTGCTCTTTGGGATCGACCCACTGGTCGGGATTGAACGTCCCGTCCGAGCCGTCGCCGCGCGGCACGCCGCAGGCGATCTTGGTTGCGAGGTCGTCGGTGCGGAATTTGGTGATCGGCCGCGCGCCGGACTTGCCGGCGAGCAGGCGCGACCATGTTTTCTCGACGCCGCTGGCAAGCGGCGTTACGAGACCAAGACCGGTAACGACGACTCTGCGCATGGGACTAGACGCGGTCTTAGGACTGCGCCTTCTCGATGAACTTCACCGCGTCGCCGACGGTCACGATGGACTCCGCCGCATCGTCGGGAATTTCGATGCCGAATTCTTCTTCGAAGGCCATGACCAGCTCGACGGTGTCGAGGCTGTCCGCGCCGAGATCCTCGATGAAGGACGCGCCTTCGACGACCTTGTCGGCCTCGACGTTCAGGTGTTCGACGACGATCTTCTTAACTCGGTCCGCCGTATCGCTCATTGTCTTGTAAGCCTCTCCTTGGGTCCTGCCGGGGTTGGGGGGGTATGCGGCCCGCAGGTTGGGCCCTCACTCGGTAAATCATGTGGGGTCGAAGGTTTCGTAACACAAACCTCCGCGGCCCGCCACAAATGGCTTAGGCCATTGATTCTACAGTCAGATCATCGACATTCCGCCATTGACCTGCAAGGTCTCGCCGGTGACATAGGCCGCTTCCTCGCTCGCGAGGTAGACCACCGCGGCGGCGATCTCGGCCGGAGTTCCCATCCGGCCGGCGGGGATGCGCTGGCTGATGGTCTCTTTCTGCTGGTCGTTGAGCACGTCGGTCATCGCGGTCTGGATGAAGCCCGGTGCGACGCAGTTCACGGTGATGTTGCGCGACGCGACTTCGGCGGCGAGCGACTTGCTCATACCGACGAGGCCCGCCTTGGCAGCGGCGTAGTTGCCCTGGCCCGGATTGCCGGTCTCGCCGACCACCGAGGTGATCTGCACGATGCGGCCCCAGCGCTTCTTCATCATGCCGCGCAGCACGGCGCGCGAGAGGCGGAAGGCGGCGGTGAGGTTCACCGCGATCACCTGATCCCACTCCTCGTCCTTCATGCGCATGAAGAGATTGTCGCGGGTGATGCCGGCGTTGTTCACGAGGATGTCGATCGGCGCGCCGGCGGCGGCTTCGGCGGCCTTCACGAGGCCCTCGACCGAATCCTTGTCGCCGAGATTGCAGGTCGCGATGAAGGCGCGGCTGCCGATCTCGGTCTTCACCGCTTCGAGCGCTTCGGCGCGTGTACCGGAGAGCACGACGCTCGCGCCCTGTGCATGCAATGCCCTGGCGATGGCCCCGCCGATGCCGCCGGAAGCGCCGGTGACCAGAGCAGTTTTGCCGGTAAGGTCGAACATGATCAGAGGCTCTTCGCGAAAGCTTCGATATCGGCAGGCGCGTCCAAGGTGACGTTGGCGAGGTCCTTGTCGATACGCTTGACCATGCCGGTGAGCACCTTGTTGCCGCCGAACTCGACGGCCGCCGTCACGCCGTAGCCGCGGAACGCGAGCACGCTCTCGCGCCAACGCACGCGCCCGGTGACTTGTTCCACCAGCAGGCGGCGAATCGCTTCCGGCTCGGCGGTCTCGGTAGCGGTCACATTGGCGACGACCGGCACGGCGAGCGGGCGGATGGTCACGGCGGCGAGCGCCTCGCGCATCCTGTCGGCGGCCGGCTGCATCAGCGGACAATGGAACGGCGCGGAGACGTTGAGCGCCATCGCGCGCTTGATGCCTTTCGCCTTGGCGATCTCGGGCGCCTTGTCGATCGCGGCCTTCGAGCCGGAGATCACCACCTGGCCCGGCGCGTTGTCATTGGCGACGACGCAGACGCCGCCGGTCGCGGCGGCGCATTCCTTCGCAAGCTCTTCGGCCTGATCGATCTCGGCGCCGAGCAGCGCGCTCATGCCGCCCTCGCCCACCGGAACCGCCGACTGCATCGCCTGGCCGCGCGCCTTGAGCAGCCGCGCCGCATCCGCGAGCGAGAAGGCACCGGCGGCGCAGAGCGCCGAATATTCTCCGAGTGAATGGCCGGCGGCGAGCCGCGCATGTTTCGCAAGATCGAGCCCGGCTTCCTTCTGGAGCACCCGCACGACGGCGAGCGAGGCGGCCATGATCGCGGGCTGCGCATTCTCGGTGAGGACGAGGTCGCTCTCGGGACCTTCCCACATCAGCTGCGACAGCTTCTGGCTGAGGGCGTCGTCGACTTCCTGGAAGACTTCGCGCGCCGGCGCGAACGCCTCGGCAAGCGCCTTGCCCATGCCGACGGCCTGGCTGCCCTGGCCCGGAAAAATGAAGGCTCGTGTCATGGAGCGGCGGTTTAATGGGGTGCGGGACGGGATGCAAGAAGGTGCGGCGGCGGCGGTCAGTTCAGCGGCACGCCCGCCACGGTGATCCGGTGCATGAGCCGCTCCTCGCCCTGGTAGTCGTTGAGGGCGAAATGCCAGGTGGCGCGGTTGTCCCAGAAGGCGATAGAGCCCGGGCGCCACACGAAGCGCGAGGTGAACTCCGGCTTCATCGCATGGGCGAAGAGCTTGTAGAGCAGCGTCCTGCTCTCCTCGGGCGACTGTCCCTCGAAGCGCGTCGCGAAACCGGGGTTCACGTAGAGGCTTTTACGGCCCGAGAGCGGATGGGTGATCACCACCGGATGCACCGCCTTGCTCACCGCCTCGTCATTGGCGAACTCGGCGCGCTCGGGATTCGAATAATACGCCTTCGAGCCGAAGACATGTGCGTTCGAATGCACGGCCTTCAGATCCGCGATCTGCGCCTTCGTCTCGTCGTCGAGCGCGTCATAGGCGGCATACATATTGGCGAACAGCGTATCGCCACCCGACGGCGGAAGCACGCGTGCGACGAGGATCGAGCCCATCGCCGGAATCTGGTCGTAGGAATGATCGGTATGCCAGCCGCCGCCGATATTCGTGGTCTGGGCCTTCTCCTTGCTGACCTTGGCGATCTCGCGATAGCCCTCGATATGCGGGAAGAACTTGTTGACGTCGATCTCGCCCCAGCGCTTCGCGAAGGCGATGTGCTGCTCTTCGCTGATGGTCTGGTCGCGGAAGAAGATCACGCCGTGCTCGGCATAGGCCGCGCGCAGCACTGCCATCGCATCGTCGTCGAGATTGCGCAGATCGACGCCCAGGACTTCCGCGCCGCAGCCACCGGGATGGCGCCGCACTTCGATTCCGCCGGTGACGATCTTGTCCATGGCCGTTCCTCCGAGCCTTTCGCAAAGCCTACGCCCGGCGGACTTGCGAGATTGTCACCAGCGTTACAATCTGGTCCCATGGCCGAGACGGGCGAAGAACTGATGTCGAGCCGCTGGTTCGCCGGCCAGCCCGCCCGTTTGCGCGAACGCCTTCTGCGCCAGGCGCGGGTGTCCGACGTCGCGCCTGGGCAATGGATCTACGGCACCGGCGACGCGCTGAACGGACTTTACGGCGTGCTCGACGGCGTGGTGCACCTGCTGGTGACGCTGCCAGACGGCGAGACGCGGCTGATGGACATCGTGCAGAGCGGACAGCTCTTCGGCCAGCCGGCGCGCTTCGGCGGCGGCCCACGCCTGCTCACCGCGCTCGCCGGTGCGCCGTCGCGGCTGCTCTTCGTCCCCGATCACGCGCTCGCCGAGATCGCGCACAACGAGCCCGAGGTGTGGCGCAATTTCGCCGCCCTGCTCTACAACCAGCTCGCCGGCGGTCTCCTGCTCGCCGCCTATTGCATGCATCTGGCGCCGCGCCGTCTCGTCGCCGCGCGGCTCGCGGCGCTGGCAGCGGGACACGACGCGGTTCCCGTGACGCAGGCACAGCTCGGCGAGATGACCGGACTGTCGCGCAAGACCGTGAACCAGCATCTGAGCACGCTGGAGCGCGCCGGGATCGTCGAGCGGCATTACGGCCATATCGCGATCCGCGACCTCGCACGCTTGCAGCGCGCGGGCGGTTCGCGACAATAGAAACGCTAGAGATAGGGAGGCGCGGATGCGCCGGGGCGATGCGATCCATTTGGGACTGATGCTGGGTGCGCTCGCTCTCGCCTATGTCCTGCCCTTCGAGCTCCTGCTCCTCGCCTATGCCGTGCTCGGCCCGGCGCATTACTTCACCGAGATCTCCTGGCTGCACGACCGCAAATATTTCCTCCCCCACCGCGGCTTCGCGCTCGCGCTGATCGTGGTTGGCGGCATCGCGCTCTATTACGCCGACGATTACTGGCTCGGCGTCGTGACCTGGGGCCTGTTCCTGAGCGCGGCGATTCTCGCCGTCGCGCCGATGGGGCCGCGCGCGGTGACGGCCATCGCGGTCGGCGGCGCAGCGACGCTTGCGCTGGTCAGTGCGGGTCTGCCCTTCGCGCTTGCCGGTATCCTGATCCCGACTTTCATCCATGTCTGCGTCTTCACGCTCGCCTTCATGACGCTCGGCGCGCTGCGCTCGGGCAGTACGGCGCAGCTTGGGCTGGTCGGCGTCTATCTCGCCGCCATCGCGCTCATCCTGATCGTGCCGCCGTCGCTCCACACCGTCATTCCGGCGCTGGCACAGCTCGGTGAGACCTATTTCGGCGGCGTCGCGCCGGCGCTCGGCCAGCTGGTCGGCATCCCCGATCTCAGCTTCGGTGGCCGGATCACGGGCCTGCTGTCCTTCGTCTACACCTATCACTACCTCAACTGGTTCATTAAGGCCGACGTGATCCGCTGGACCCAAGTGCCGCGCCCGCGCCTGATCGCGACAGCGGTGCTGAGCGTCGCGGCGACCGCGCTCTATTTCTACGATTACGGAATCGGCCTCACCGTGCTCTTCGTGGTGAGCTTCGGCCATGTGCTGCTGGAATTCCCGCTCAACGGTCTCGCCTTCCGCGATCTCGGCGGCGCCGTGTTCGGCCGCAGCCTCAGGCGTTCAGCCGCGTAAACTTCTCCATCATCGCGGCGCGTCCGGCGAAGCTCAGCGTCCGGCCGATCATGACCACCATCACCGCGGCGATCGTCATCGACAGCGCAAGCACGGCGAGACCGCCGGCAAAGCCGCCGGTATGGGCTTTCACCCAGCCCATGATCGTCGGACCCCAGAAGCCGCCGAGATTGCTGATCGAGTTGATCAGCGCGATGCCGCCCGCCGCCGCCGTGCCGCCGAGGAAGGACGGCGGCAGGGTCCAGAACACCGCCAGCGCCGCGTAGACGCCGCAGACCGCGACCGTCATCGAGATCATCACGGCGGCGGGCGAATGGAACAGCGCCGCGCAGACCAACCCGGCCGCGCCGAGCACCGCGGCGCTCGCGACATGCCAGACGCGCTCGCGCCGCGCATCGCTGGACAGTCCCCAGAGCACCATCACGACCGAAGCGGCGACATAAGGCGCGGCATTGATGAAGCTGGTCTCGAGGATCGAGAAGCCCATTTCGCGCACGATCTGCGGCAGCCAGAGATTGATGCCGTAGAGCGCCAGGACGATGCCGAAATCCGGAATCGCCAGCAGCCAGACGCGCGGATCGCGGAACATCGGCAGGAGCGCGGTATGCGCATGCGGCGGCTCGGCCTCGAGCGCCGTGTGGATCGTGCAGCGTTCGTCGTCGTTCAACCATTTCGCATCGGCCGGGCCGTCCGGCAGCAGCCGCAGCACCAGAAGACCGAGCAGGATCGCCGGCGCGCCCTCCAGCAGGAACAGCCACTGCCAGCCATGCAGGCCATGAAAACCGTCCATCCCGAGGATGAAGCCCGAGACCGGCGAGCCGATGACATTGGCGAGCGGTACGCCGGCCAGGAACATCGCGATCAGCCGCGCCCGCAGTTCCGACGGAAACCAGAAGGTGAGATAGAGCACCATGCCGGGGAAGAAACCCGCTTCGGCAAGACCGAGCACGAAACGCAGGATGGAGAAGCTGAGCGGACCGGTGACGAAGGCATTCGCCATCGAGACCGCACCCCAGGTCAGCATGATGCGGCAGATCCAGAGCCGGGCACCGACGCGCTGCATGATCACGTTCGACGGCACCTCGAACAGGAAATAGCCGAAGAAGAAAATGCCGGCGGCGAAGCCATAGGCCTCGGGAGAGAGACCGAGATCCTTGTTCATCGTCAGCGCCGCAGTGCCGACATTCACGCGGTCGAGATAGGCGACGATGTAGAGCAGCACCATGAACGGCACGAGCCGCCATGTTGCCTTCGCAAACACATTCCCCGGCGCCGCACGCGTGCTGTCGACCATGATCCCCCCGGCCCCAAACGTCTGACCTAAAGCCATCCACTTTGTCGCGAACTATGCCTCGATGCGACGCCGTCGCAAACGCGCACATCTGACCATCTGTCGTTCATCCGGCGTTCAGACGCAACGGACCAGCATTTGTTCGAAGGGGCATGGAACTTGGGAGAGCCGCCGCTGTTAACGCTGCGTCGTTCCCAATCATCATCTCAGCAACAGAGGGAATTCCCATGAAGAAGATCATCCTGGCGGTGACCGCTGCCGTGGGTCTGCTGACCGCCACGGCGACGGCTGCCGACGCCCGCCCGTGGCATCACGGCTGGCACCACCATCGTCATTGCACCGACTGGCGCTGGCGCCACCACCATCACGAACGCGTCTGCGTGCGCTGGGGCTGGTAGTAAAAGCTCAAATGATTCAAGGGCGTGGGCCGTTTCATCGACCGGTCCGCGCCCTTGATCTTTTTCAGCCCCCCACGCTTCACACGATGGGTTGCCCCCGTCCTGCCCTTCGCCTATAAGCCGCGCCTCACAATCGGCTGCGGTCGTTGGGGCCTTCCTTTGGGAGGGTTTGCGCATGGTGCGCTCCCGAACGATCCGAAACGGTGACGGGTGTCCGCCCCGATCCGCTCCGTGGCCCCGAAAGGACGGACATGGCTCTCTACGAGCATCTCCTGATCGCGCGCCAGGACATCAGCGCGCAGCAGGTGGACGCGCTGGCGACCCACCTCAAGACCATCGTCGAAGGCGAAGGCGGCAAGGTCGAGAAGCAGGAATATTGGGGCCTGCGCGGCCTGGCCTATCGCATCAAGAAGAACCGCAAGGGGCATTATGTGCTCCTGAACATCAACGCCCCGTCGGGCGCGGTCAACGAGCTGGAACGCCAGCTCAAGATCAACGAAGACGTGCTGCGCTACATCACCGTGAAGGTGGATGCGTTCGACACTTCGTCGAGCAAGCGCAACCAGAGCGACAACAAGCCCGAGGGCGAAAACACCGGGGAGACCGCGCAATGAGTTTCGGCGGCAATCGTGAAGGCGGACGCGGCGGCGACCGCGAAGGCGGCGGACGCGGCGGCAATGACGGCGCCCGCCGTCCCTTCTTCCGCCGGAAGAAGACCTGCCCCTTCTCCGGCGCCAACGCGCCGAAGATCGACTACAAGGACGTGAAGCTGCTGCAGCGCTTCATCTCCGAGCGCGGCAAGATCGTGCCGGCCCGCATCACCGC
>Ga0310811_10014767_pt1 | contig 10198 bp, 7 predicted proteins | sample YCmetagenome_FD_207642 | JGI IMG/M metagenome (GOLD analysis project Ga0310811, IMG submission 207642) | Soil microbial communities from experimental microcosm in Duke University, North Carolina, United States - YC | ecosystem: Engineered > Artificial ecosystem > Soil microcosm > Unclassified ... | reverse complement strand
CGTCGTTGAAGTGGCAACAGACATGGCGGTGCTGAACGCCGATGATCAACTATGTCTCAAGATGGCGGACCATACCCATGCAAGCCGGGTCTGTTATGTCACCATGAGTTCGGCGCACCCGCTCGTGAGCGAACATATTCACGCGGGCGGCACCGCGCTCATGCTGGAAGAAGACGCGCATGGGCACATGATGGTGTTGTGGGAAAACGGTCGGCGGCTTCCTTTGCTCGGGACCCACGAAATTCCTGCTACGGCGCAAGGCTTGGCGCTGCACAACGTACAAAACGCGATGTTCGCGGCCGCGCTGGCACACGGATTGGCAATCGATGTCGATCGGCTCCGTTTAGGACTGCGAAGCTTTGATCACAGCTTTGCGCTGACACCGGGGCGCATGAACATCTACGATGACCATCCATTCAGAGTCATCCTCGACTATGCGCACAATCCGGCAGCCGTGAGAACCATGTGCTCGTTGGTCGACCGGCTGGGTGCCGATGGCCGGAAGATCGTCTCGTTGACGATTCCCGGAGATCGCCGAGACGAGGATATTCGCGAGATTGGCCGAATTGCGGCCGGTCACTTCGATTTCTACATTTGCCATCGCGACGGCGATTCGCGCGGCAGGGATGATCTCGAGATACCGCTGATGTTGCGCGACGCCCTGCTCGCGGCCGGCGCACGCCCGCAACAGATCGAGATCACGGCGGAAGATGCAACCGCTAACCGCATGGCACTAGAGATGGCTGGCCCCGGCGACCTGCTGCTGTTGCTCAGCGACGACTACACCCGTTCGTGGGAGCAAATCGTTCAGTTCAAGTCCGTGTTGCCGATGGAGCCCGCAGGCAAAAAGAAGACGCTCACACAGCGAATACGGCTGGATGAATTCGGCCCGGTGAACTGGGCCAGCAACCTGCAAATCATTCGTGATGAACGAGGCGTCAGGCTTGCCAGAGAGCTCGAAGACTGAAAGACGCCCATTCTCAACCAACGCGGGCGAACCCGCAGTGGAAAGCCAAAATGGACGACAAACCGTTGATATCGCTGTATGCCGAGGGTGAAACTTCGCTTGACGCTGCGGCCAAGCGAAAGATCGCCGTTGAAGTGGCACTCGAATTGATCAGGCTCGACACGATGAATCCTTCGTCGCGTGATTCCCTTGATAGCAATTTGAGGCACCTTTCAGATTATGCCGACATGATCCAGGGGGCGTTGGCACACAAGTAGTCCTAACCGCAGCGCAAGCGCACCCTGTGCACGCTGCCCCACCTCAGGTGAGCCTATGATCATCGCGATCAGACCTATTTTTGGAAAGAACGTCAGCGCGATCGATAGCAACGCGCCCGATACGATCTGCGTCATGGACCCTGAGCTTGGAGGGCTGTCGAAGATCGACACCCGCACGGGCTGCGTCAACGGTCTGGTGAATTTTGAGGACTTCGACCAGTTCAGAGGCGCCATGGCGTTCACCATGGGCCCCGGCGGCACGGTTCATTATTGCCGGTCGAACCGTATCTATACGGTCGGCATCAAGGACGGGACTGCCACACGCCTCAGCGAGCCGATCACAATCGACACGGCGCAAACGATCGTCGGGCTATGCAGCGATGGGGCGTGTCATTACGCGGCTGACGTCGCAGGCAGACTCTTGCTCATCGAAAATGGCGTGCTGACGCGTACCGTGCAGGTCGGCAAGGGGATCAGCGACATGACCGTGCATGAAGGCAGACTTCTGATCCTCTGCGGTATAACCCGGTGCGTGCACATCTACAGCTTGGATGGCATTTTGCTGGCTTCGGCGACACTGCCTCACGAGGGCGCTGCGGGCATTGCCTCGGTCAAGACGTCCAGCGGGGAAGGGCCTGGCATCTACATTTACTACCATCAGCACAGCTGGGAAGTCTTCGACGATGTTGGCTCGGAGCTGGGTGCGAGCGGCAATGCCAATCTGGAGTTCAGAGAAGACGTATTTGATGCGTTTATCGAGCGCTTCGACTACAAGCTGGTAGACCTCGGCCGTGGAAACAATCTCTGCTTGTCAAAAGGCTATGAAGTGGAGTTCACGTATGCGGAGATGGTCAAGCCACTACGTCACGTTCTGGATCGGCTCCAGGGCCTCCCGATGTGTGCGAGGCTGTCGGTACCGGTCGACTCGCAAAGGCAACGGGTCAAGTCACTGGAAATCGTCGGAGACATCCCGGCAGTCATTTTGGACGACGAGCATGGGAACACAATCATCGAATACGACTTGACCGCGATCAAGCTGGACCGCGCGTGCCGCATGTTCGGCTATCAGGCGATCGTGCAAACGTATGGGATTCGCTACAAAGTGAACGGCTCGGATCCCGCCGATTGTCCCGACGAGATCCGGCAGAAGTTCCTGAAGGAGGAGTCCCGCTACGATATGGACAGGCCTGAATTGCAGGAGGTCGCAGCTGGCATCATGGCGGAGCTGCCCGATGACGCACGTCGCGACGCTGTTCGTATCGCCAAGGCCGTTCGCGAATACGTCTACCGCAGGCTCGACTACCGTTACAGTCACCGCTACACCAATCCGGTGGAAACACTGAGGCTGGGTATAGGGACATGCGGGAAGTACATGGAACTGATGATCGGACTGATGAGGCTTTGCGGCGTTGCGTGCAGGCCGGTCGGCGACTTCAAGGTGCCTGAGTACAAGCTCCGATATGAGCGAGTCAACACCGTTTGCACGCCGGACCACGACCACGCGTGGGTGGAATTCTACGAACCTGAAGTCGGTTGGCTACCAATGGAAAGTTCTTCCGACGGCGTTCCGGAAAAGCAGGACAGGTTCTTCGGCGCCCTCTCCTGGATCTATCTGGAAAACAGCAGAACGGCCCGGATGTGCGACATATGCAAGCCGGGCTCGTGGGAATCGTATGGTGATGGCGTGAAGTACTCCGACTTGTTCGTACCGGAGATTCAAATTCGAATCCTCGGCGAAACCGCGCTCGACTGATGCACTCGACGGAACCAGTCAGCTGTGCATGCTCGCCAAATGTGCGGACAAGTCATACACACTGCCCTCGACCAGGATATCGAGGTGCAGGCCGATCATGCTCACGGGCGCATGCTTGCGCTCCGCATGGATGGCTGAATGTTGCAGTCGAGACGTATCGATGATGGTGATACCGCCACCGCCTACAACTTCCAACACATCATCGGGGCCGATGAATGCAGCGGTGCCCTCATCGATTCCAATGCCTATGGCGTGCGGCGTGTAGGTCAGCGCCATCAACATGCGCCCGAGTCTGTCCTGATGGCGGAAGTGCTGGTCAATGACCAACTGGTCCATTAAGCCCAGACCGGGCGCGAGCTTGACGATGTCGGCGCGCGGAGTCGTGCCGCCTGCGCCTCCAATGATCGTCTGCCTCGGCAGTAGCGACGCTCCCGCACAAGCACCTGCGACGTGCATGCCCTCTGCGTTTCTACAGGCAATCTGCTGCGCGATCGCGGTCCCACTGAACGTTTGCGAGAGCAATGCCGGGTCTTGACCGACCAACAAAACGCCATGTGCTCTTGCCAACGCGTCTCGCGTGGCCGATTCGGCCGATTCGCATGCCGCTCGGTTCTCAAAGGCAATCACATCAACGCGACCGACACCAAGCTCTCTGAAAGCGCGCTCGTATCGAGCGCCGCTGTCATCGATTTCAGGGCTGACAGAGATCACTGCGATGCGTGCGCACTTGCCGCCACACAAATCGGCAAAGCGTTGCACGATTTCGCCATTGCGTGGAAGCACGCCACCGATAGCGACGATAAAACCTCTTGCGTCCACTGTAGACGCTGTCGAACCGTTCATGTTTTCCCGCTGAACATTGGCAGTTGTAACGACTGTTTGGGGATGATGGGCACAACGGAAGACACCCTACGTCGTTCGCGGTTCATCGATCATGTCAACAGCGTCGTCGCATCGTGGGTCAGGCGACTCTTCGCGCCGAGCCCCAAGCTCACAAGCGTGTGGTTCGCCAAGTCGTACTTGTTGCCGTCGACGAGGATATGTAGCTGCACGCCGGTCAGCCCCACCGCCTGCCCGTGGTCGATCGAAGCGCCGCTGGCGTTGCGCAGAACCGCACCGTCGATGATGGTGACGCTTCCGCTGCCGACCACCTCCAGCGTATTGTCGGGCCCAATGAACGCAGCGGTATCCTCATCGAGCCCGATACCGGCTCCGAACGGAATAGATGCGACGGCCGTCAGCAGGCGGCCGAGACGATCGCGTTGGCTGAAGTGCTGGTCGATGACGAAGCGGTCGATCAGACCGAAGCCTGGTGCAAGCTCGACCATGCCGGCACGTGGCGTGGCGCCGCTCCTGCCGCCCGCGATCATCGCACTGGACATGGCCGAAGCCCCCGCCGATGTGCCCGCGATGTGTACGCCATGCGCGTTGCGCTCACGAAGACTGCGCGCGACCGACGTATCGTTGAGCAGTTCGGTCAGCCGCACTTGATCACCGCCGGTCATGAACACGCCGTCAACGCAGTTGAGCACATCCAGGTACTGCTTCGATTCGCAGTCGGAGCGCTTCTTGAAGGGCAGAATGCTAATGCGCCCCGCCCCGATCTGTCCGAACACGGACTCGTACATTTGACCTGTATCGTCGAGACTCGAAGCCGTCGGGATCACCGCGATGTGCGCACGAGGACCACCGCAAAGCTTGACGAACCGGCGCAAAACGACGGGATTCTGTACCCGGTTTTCTGCGCCGCCGATCGGAATGACAAACCCACGCGTGGCATTTCCATGCGGTCTTCCGCCATGCATCGTTTTCTCCTATTAACAAAGCCAGGCAACCGCCTAAGCGCGCCCGGGAGTCTCTTGGTTCGAAGTGCAGCAGTTCGACAAGCACAGCGAACGTCTGCGCTTTTCATCTCTCCAACCCAGGAGCCTACCTGCGTGCATATTTTAAAAAGTCTGCCAATTCAATTTACCAACAGACAAATTAGTTGTCCTAAGTAAATTTACTGTCCGTCTCCAAAAGCGAGAAACGTACCAACATGATGAAGAATCCGGCGGCTTCCACGCAGGCTTCGTGGATCAACCAAAACCCCACAGAAATAGGGTTGAAATCAATTATCTAGGTGAAAACCTAGTCAAATATAGCGCATAAATTATCCATAATGGTGCAACGAAGTCACGACCCTCTGTTATTTTTCCCTTAAATTCTCCTACGAATAGTGCGCATTCATGACTAAATACGTCCTTGCCTTGCACGGTGGAGCCGGAACCATCTCGCCCGGCTCCGATAACGATGAGATGCCCTACCGCACAGCGTTGCTCGACGCACTGCGTGCCGGTGAAACGGTACTGGCCGAGAACGGCAGCGCCGTCGATGCGGTGATCGCAACGGTGCGCTCGCTTGAGGATTGCGCGCTTTTCAACGCCGGACATGGCGCCGTGTTCAACTCCGATCGACAACACGAACTCGACGCCGCGCTGATGGACGGACAACATTCGACGGCAGGAGCAGTCGCCACGGCACGTCGAATCCGGAACCCCATCGTGGCAGCGCGTGAAGTGATGCGCGCGGGCAAGAGTGTGCTGCTCTCAGGAGAAGGAGCGGACCGGTTCGCGCACGAATGCGGGCTGGAGATGGTTGACCCAGCGTACTTCTCTACCGAGCACCGGCTCGAGCAACTACTGAGCGTACAGGCGCAAGGCGAGGATCGGCAAACGCTCGATCACGACGGCGCCACACCCGAGAGCGATTCGGGGAAGTTCGGCACCGTGGGTGCCGTCGCGCTCGATCGCCACGGACACTTGGCGGCGGGTACATCGACTGGAGGCATGACCAACAAGCAACCCGGGCGCATCGGCGATTCACCGATCATCGGCGCGGGCGTCTACGCCAACGATAAGAGCTGCGCCGTCTCATCGACAGGAACGGGGGAGCATTTTATCCGCGCTTGCAGCGCGTACGACATCCACGCTCGTATGCGCTATTTGAAACAGAACCTTAAAGCGGCCATCGACGCCAGCCTTAAGGAGGGTTTTGGGGCCATAGGCGGGCTGGGCGGTCTGATCGCGATCGATCGAGCCGGAAACCTCTCTATGCGTTTTAATTCCACCGGCATGTATCGCGCTTGGGTGCGAGAAGGCGATGCCCCGCGCAGCGCGATCTTTTCGATCTGACGGCAGGTGGCGACCAAACATTCGAGAGGACGATCGCTGCCGCGGCGTCCGGGAAAGCAGCACCAATCGGTGCTTTATGCGCGAAAGGAGGAGAAAGCAACGGCGTGAGCAAACTGGGTTCTTGAAATCGATTCTCTCCGCATTCATTGCGGGCATGGAACCTGTGGCCGTCAGCCCGTTGCGTACTGCTTGTCGCGTGACATAGCACGGCGGCGCGCCATGCGCCGATCATGGCGGATGACCCATTTGACGAAGCGTTTGGTAAAAAACGTTGCGCGGTGCCGATAGATCACCGAGCGATATCGTTCAAGCGGCACGTAAGCGATCAGCTCCGGATTCGCGCTCGCGCTGGCGTGGCAATGCAAGGCAAGCGCTTCGACGCGACGCATGGCAGAACCAAAGTCGCTCGCGGCCACACATGCCACATCGCTGCATACATTTTCGAACGCCTTTCCCAGAAGCACCATCCAGAATGTCCGATGCGTACCCTTCTCGAGAGCCGAGAGCGCGTTGACGACGTTCGTTGCGAGTGCCGTCACGCGTCTCAAACTGAAGACCTCCGTGATACTGCCACGGCGGCGGTGATAGTTGTATAGGCGCTCGGGTAGCCGGTGCGTAGTCTGCGCTCGCAAGTACACGTGCGGTAGCACCGCGGCATCCTCGTAGAGTTGACGCGGGGGAAACGGAATGCCGTCCCAAAGGCTGCGCCGATACACGCGCGCCCAGGCGAACAGCTTGTATTTGCGCGCGACGTCGAGCCGCACTGCTTCGTCGACCGGGAGTTCGCCTAGCATCGGTTCCTTGAGCATCGTCACTTCATCAGACGGCGCACCATCGTACGCAATGATCCTCATGTTGAACTCGACGATATCGGCGCGTCCAGCACGCAGGATTGGAACGATTTTTTCGGTGAAGTCTGGCTGCCAGGTGTCGTCGCCGTCGAGAAAGGCAACGTATGGTGACTGCGCGTGCGCGATTCCCGTGTTGCGGGCGACGCTGAGTCCTCCGTTGCGTTGCGTGATCAAACGCAGGTCCGCATGGGGATTTGCCCGGATGACCTGCTTGATGCGGCCCCGCGAACCGTCGGTCGAACCGTCATCAATGACGAGGACCGTCAATTCCTCGAGATATCGTTGACGAAGTACCGATTCGAGCGCATCCGCGACGCATGACTCGAGGTTGTAGACCGGAATGATCACGGATAACAGGGTGCTTGGACGGACGGCCATGGTCGATATCATGAGGTGCAGGTTGGCGGCTTCGTTCACGAAACGGCGGCAGGCCGGTTGATGCGAGGTGATGCTACCGAGAGAGCCGACGGGTTTATGTGCGGGGTACCACACGCAGGTTGCGCTGAGGTGATTGAACAAACGTTCTGCATCGAGGCGTTGCCGTAAAATTGCGCGGCCATAACCTTGTCGTTTTGGGACGCTCCCGCTGATCAAATGAGCGTATTACTCGCTCCAACGACTGCTTCTAGCCGTCCGAGGGTGGCTGAGCGTGGCGGTCACGCGCTGGCACACGACGCGCTGCTTGCGAAGCGATTCCACCGGTTTCACGTGTTTCAAGTACTCGCACCCACCGGCATTGTTCGCTAGCGTACCGATGCAAGGAACACAAAGATCTAAAGTAAATCCTCGCCATAAAAAATCTTGCTTGATCCAACATAAATATTTCAAATTATTTAAAAATTAGATTTCGATCAAATATTTTTGTTTCAGCAAATTTTTATTTAAATGTGCAGTGCCCCACAACCAGGCAAACGGGTAAAAGGAGGCGACAACTATGGCGGTAGCCCCAACGGCATCGAAAGTGGCTGCAATTGTCGTGGGCGCTGAACTGAACGGCCTGGGAGTCGTTCGATCACTTGCCCGACAAGGGATTTCGACCGTAACGGTCGACACCGAAAGCAGCAGGGCAGCATTATGGTCTCGCCACACCCAAGGTCGCATCATTAGAAGCTTGGAAGGAAGAGAATTCGTCGAGGATATGATCGATTTAGGCAAAGAGTTTGATCAACCTCCTGTTCTCATATTGACAGCCGAAGAGGCCGTCCATTCCGTCTCGGAAAACCGAAATGAGTTGTCCAAATTGTTTCGGCTTCGGCTTCCAACCGAAGAGAGTGTCAAACTTTTAAGCAGCAAGGCGGGCTTTCACGACTTTTCGCTGCGACACAAATTTCCTGTTCCACGAACCGCCATTCTCGAAAGCAAGTCCGACATCGCACTACTGGATCAGCTTCAATTTCCGTGTATCGTGAAACCGGATGACAAGCGAAACGCATTGAATGGAAATAAGGAGCGCGCGATCCGCGTCGAATCGCTAACTAAAGCGCGCGAGTTCGCGACGGCGATGCTCGAAACCCCGGGCGGAATCGTCGTGCAGGAATGGATCGAAGGCGCTGAGAGCAATATTTACTTTACGCTCTTCTATCGTGGGGCCGATGGACGTGCGGTCGCAATGTTCACAGGACGCAAGCTTTCCTGCTATCCCCGCAATGTTGGGAGTACAGCCGTATGCGTTTCCGCACCCGAAGCACGCAACATTCTAGAGCCAATGACTTTGCAATTTGCGGAATGCGCCGGTATGGATGGCATGGGCAGCATGGAGTACAAGTGGGACGATCATCGGCGCAAGTTTGTCATGATCGAACCCACAGTTGGCAGAACAGACTGGCAGGAGGAAATCGCTACCCTCTGTGGTGTCAATATCCCATTTGCGGCCTATCAGCACGAACTGGGGCTTCCAGTTGCTTTACCTGAGACCAGCCATGCGTCTGTTGCATGGTGCGCAACGATGATCGATAAGCCACCTGCGCATTTGCGAACAAACGTGAAAGACACTGTGGATGGTTACTTTCGCTGGGACGATCCACTGCCGGCCGTAAAGCATTACTGCCTTAATAACCCGTTACACCGAATAGTGCGTCGCTGGCAAAAAAAGCCAGCCTCAAATCGAGCGGAAGCGTTTTAGCCGGAGAAAAAATGTCAACAACCGACACCGTAATAATTGGTGCAGGTCCTTATGGCCTCTCTCTTGCGGCTCATTTAAGTGCAGCCGGCGTGCCTCATCAGATTCTTGGCAAGCCCATGCACGCCTGGAGAGACTTTATGCCGGCTGGCATGCTAATGCGTTCAGATTCGATTGCCTCCAATCTTTATGCCCCGCAACGAGGCCACACGATAGAGGATTACTGCGCTCACAAAGGCATCGCATACCAACCAGTAGGCACACCCATTACTCGCGAAACCTTTGTAGATTATGCTCTATGGTTCCAGCAACGCCTTGTTAGTCATGTGAGGACTGTCGATGTTCTCCAGATGCAGCGCGTGAACGGTCAATTTCATCTGAAATTGAGCGATGGTAGCGCCATGGTGGCACGCCGCGTGGTAATGGCACTGGGACTCAGGAGTTTTGAAAAGACGCCCGCGGTTTTACAGGGGATGCCCAGAGAATTTGTATCCCATTCTGCTGAGTATGGCAGCCTCGACTGGGTTCGGGAAAAGGATATCGTCATCGTTGGTGGCGGACAGTCGGCCCTCGGGTTGGCTGCCCTGATGCACGAAGCCGGCGGGCGTATCCGCGTTCTCGCGCGCGAATCCGCCCTGACATGGAATAACACACCGGATACCGCCAGGAGCTTGCTATCGAGACTGCTTGCTCCGGAAGGACGAATCGGTCCGGGATGGGCCTCCCATATCGTGGGCGAATGCCCCTACTTGTTCCGTGCGCTGCCTCGTCGGCGCCGCATCGCAATTGTGAGTTCCACGTGGGGTCCATCGGGTGCCTGGTGGCTTCGTGATCGAGTCATCGGCAAGATCGACGTGTCTCTGGCGAGCCAGATACGGCATGCTGCCGTGGAAAACAACCGAATCGTGCTGCGCGTCGCATCCGGAAGCGAGGAAACACAGATCGATGCCGATCACGTCGTTGCGGCTACGGGCTTCAAGACCGACATTAGCCGGCACACATTCCTCTCAAAGGAAATCGTGCAATCGATGTCGCTCGCGGACGGTGTGCCCGAGCTTACGCGAAATTTTGAAACCGC
>Ga0310811_10014766_pt1 | contig 10199 bp, 10 predicted proteins | sample YCmetagenome_FD_207642 | JGI IMG/M metagenome (GOLD analysis project Ga0310811, IMG submission 207642) | Soil microbial communities from experimental microcosm in Duke University, North Carolina, United States - YC | ecosystem: Engineered > Artificial ecosystem > Soil microcosm > Unclassified ... | reverse complement strand
TGGATGGACTTGGTGCCGCACTCGGTCAGGCCATCACGATCGACCGAGGCCGTGTGGTGCAGGAGAATTTCGACACGGTGCAACCGTTGCGAATGAATCAGGCACCACCAGTGGAGGTGCATTTCCTGACCACCGACCATCCGCCGACGGGTCTCGGCGAGCCGGCATTGCCGCCGGTCATTCCCGCGCTGTGCAATGCGATCTTCGCAGCGACCGGCAAGCGCGTACGGAGCCTCCCGATCGATACGGCAACGCTCAGTCTCTGATCAGGGCTTCGGTCTCGTCGGCCAAACGGCCGGCGAGATCGGGCGACAGACGCCGCGCCAGTTTGGCGTGGGCCTTGCGCCAGATCGGGATCGCCGCCTCAAGCCGTCGCGCACCGGCCTCGGTCAGCCATACCGCACGGCGCCGCGATCGCTCTCAACCACGGCAATCTCGATCAGCCCCTCGCCTTCCAGCGTGCGCAGATTGCGCGACAGCGTCGATTGTTCGAGGCCTGAGCGTCGCGCCAATGCGCCCAGCGTGTCATCGGCGGCGGAGGCGATCTGCGCCATCAGCCCGAGCTGAGCGATGGTCAGTCCGCAGTCCACCACCGCGCGGCCGAGAAACTGAGTGATGCGCCGCGCGGCCAGGCGGCTGTTCCAGCCGGCACATGTCGCGACCGGCGTGCGCGCATCGGAACGGAGTGTCTTTCGTGGTTGCATGGCTGTGATCGGCATTATATGTGCCTACATAGAATGCATATGCAAGGGAATGGCGCAACATGGACGCAATGGCGGAGAATATCTTGCAGCGCATCGGCGACACGCATCTGCTGGCGTTGCGCCACATCGCACCCGCCAACGGGGCACGCATCCTGCTGAAACTGGAGAACGAGAACCCAACAGGCAGCATGAAGGACCGCATGGCTCTCGCGATGATCGAGGCCGCGGAGAGAAATGGTCGCCTCACGACAGGTGGCTCCGTTGTCGAATATACCGGTGGCAGCACCGGCGTCTCGCTGTCCCTTGTCTGCGCAGTGAAAGGCTACAAGCTTCACGTCGTGACCTCGGATGCGTTCTCTCAGGAAAAACTCGATCACATCGCCATCCTTGGTGCCCGCCTGCACGTTGTGCACAGCGACAGCGGACGCATGACTGAGAAGCTGACACGCGATATGGTCGAAGCCGCGCGTGTCGTCGCGACAGAGACAGGTGGCTTCTGGACAAACCAGCTGAACAACACGGACCAGCTGGCAGCCTATCGTGTGATGGCAGAGGAGATTTGGCGGCAAACCGGCGGCCGGATCGACGCATTCGTCCAGAGCGTCGGCACCGCGGCTTCACTTCGCGGTAACGCCGAGGGATTACGACGCCACAATCCACAGGTGCGGGTCGTCGCCGTTGAGCCCGCGGAATCGCCAGTGCTATCCGGCGGTCGGCCAGGTGCGCACAAGATTGACGGCATCGGCGCCGGTTTCGTTGTACCACTCTGGCACGAAGGCATGGCGGATCAGATCGAACCGGTTTCCACCGAGCAGGCCGTGACCATGGCGCTCCGTCTGGCGCGGGAAGAGGGCCTGTTTGCCGGAACATCCACCGGCGCCAATGTGGCCGCCGCAATGCGGGTCGCTGGACAACTGGGGCCTGGCGCGACCGTCGTCACGGTCATGTGCGACACCGGGATGAAGTACTTGAAGTCCTACGGAGCCACAATCTCGGCTCAGTCATCAGCCGAACACCCCGAGAGCGGGATGACGGACCGCCATTGAACCCTGCGCCACGCCGCCCTATCCTCCGTAAGATACTGAGGAGTAGCTCGTGAGCGTTCCCGCGCCTGGGGCGATTGATTGCGACATCCACCCTGCCCTGCCGAGCATGCAGGTCCTGGTGCCCTATTTCGACGAATACTGGCGCTCGCATGTCCTGATGCGCGGGTTGGAACGCGATAACTACACCGCGTCGGCCTTCCCACCGAACGCGCCGATCAACTGTCGGCCTGACTGGAAGCCGGCGGAGGGAAGCGGCGGAACGGACCTCGATCTGTTGCGTTCACAGGCGTTGGATGCGTTCGACACTCGGTACGCAATCTGCAACGTGCTGCACGGCGCACCCGCGGTATTCAGTGAGGATCTGTCCGCCGCGATGTGCCGCGCGATCAACGACTGGCTCGCCGCCGAGTGGCTGTCGCGCGATGATCGGCTGCGCGCTTCCATCGTCGTGCCGATGCACAGTCCGGAGCTTGCCGCGAAAGAGATCGAGCGGGTGGCTGCGGATCCGCGCTTCGTGCAGGTGTTGGTATGGGAAATGGGCGAGCTGCCGCTGGGTCGTCGGCAGCACTGGCCGATCTATCGCGCAGCGGAACGACTGGACCTGCCGATCGGCATCCATGCCGGTTCGAGCTATCGCCATCCGCCTACGAACCTGGGTTGGCCGTCGTATTACCTGGAAGACTACGTTTCGTGGTCGACGGGATTTGCCGGCGTGCTGAACAGCCTGATCTCCGAGGGTGTGTTCGTGGAATTCCCACGGCTGAAAGTCGTGCTGATGGAATCCGGCGTGACATGGCTGCCCGGCTGGATGTGGCGCGCCGACAAGACCTGGCGCGGCATTCGGGCTGAGGTGCCATGGCTGGAGAAGTCACCGGCGGCGTATGCACGAGAGCATGTGCGGTTGACCATACAGCCGCTGGACGCTCCGCCGCGCGCCGATCAATTGCAGCGCATCATGGAGGAGATTGGCTCCGACGAGATGCTGCTGTTCTCGACCGACTATCCACACTGGCATTTCGACGGGAAGGATGCAGTTCCCGACGGCCTGCCGGAACACCTGCTGCGCAAGATCCTTGTGGACAACGCGCTGAAGACTTTCCCTCGTCTATCCCCGTGAGCATGGAGACCGTCCAATGAACGTCACGGTTATTGATCGTCAAGCCGACACATCGTCTCAGACGAAACTAGGCATCGTCGATTGCGATGTGCATCCCTACACGAAGACACCCGCCGACCTGGACCAGTTCCTGTCGGAGCGCTGGCGCAAGCATCGCCAGTCGATCGGCGGGCGGTCGCGGGCGCCGTTCTCAAACGCGCCCAACTATCCGCGGATGTCGCCGTTCACCGGGATGCGGATGGACTCGTATCCCAAGGATGGCACACATCCGGGATCGGACCTGGAAATGATGCAGGAACAGTTGCTCGATCTGTTCAACGTGTCGTACGGGCTGATGATGCCGTTGTTGGGTCGCGGTTCGGACGAACGCAATGTCGAGTTCGGTGCTGCGATGGCGACTGCGGCGAACGAATGGGAAGCACAGGTCTGGTGCGATCGTGAGCCGCGGTTGAAGGCCGGTGTGCAGATCCCGCTGGAATATACCGAAGCCGCGATCAAGGAGATCGAGAAGCGCGCCGGTGATCGCCGGTTCACGCACGTCATGATCCCGCCGCGCGGGCTGGAGCCGCTGGGGCGTCGCCGCTATTGGCCAATCCTGGAAGCCTGTGCGGCCAACGGATTTTCGATCGCGCTGCATCTCGGTGGCACTAGTGGGCATCCATCGACCGGCGGCGGCTGGCCTTCGTTCTATCACGAGGAACATCCGTCCTATCCACAGAGCAAGGAAGCGCTCGTCACGTCATTGGTGATCGAGGGCGTGTTCGAACACATCCCGAACCTGCGCGTTGCGCTGGTGGAGGGCGGGTTTGCCTGGCTGCCGTCGCTGAGCTGGCGGTTGGACAAGCACTACAAGCGCCTGCACGAGGAAGTGCCGCACCTGAAGCATCTGCCATCCGAGTATATCCGCTCCAACATCTGGGTCACGACGCAGCCGATTGAGGAACCGGAGAGGCCGGAAGATCTGCTGGCCACGTGTGAATGGATCGGGTGGGACCGCATCATGTTCTCCACCGATTATCCGCACTGGGACCAGGACGATCCACGCTACGCCTTCAAGGCGCCGCTGAACGAGCAGCAGAAGCGGATGGTGTTCCGCGAGAACGCACTGTCGTTCTACGGCCTGGAGTAATCGTATGGCCCGGCACGTTGTCGCACCCGTAAGCGAGATCGCGCCGGGCACCTGCAAGATCGTGTCGGTCGGGGGCCGATCAATTGGCGTCTACAACGTGAAGAACGAGTTCTTCGCGCTGATTAATCGGTGCCCGCATGAGGGTGCGCCACTGTGCATGGGACCAATTCTGGCGCGCTTCACAGCCGATCGGCCGGGTGAATATCGGCTGGAGCGGCATGGCGAGATGCTCCGCTGTCCTTGGCATGGGTGGGAGTTCGATATCAAGACCGGACAGTCCTGGTGCCACCCGGAGAGCGTGAAGGCACGCACTTATCAGGTCGAGGTGGTGCGGGGAGAAGCACTGGCGAAGGGACCGTTCGTCGCGGAAACGGTGCCGGTGTCGGTGGAAGAGAATTACGTGGTGGTCGAACTGTAAGAAGAGGAAACGACATGGCCGATAGCGCGTTGCGAGAGAAGGGCCGCAAGATGCGGCGCAGGCTGCTGGGCGACGCGGCGGTCGAGCGTATCGACAAAGCCGTCTACAGCGATCCTATCATGGCGAAGTTTGCCGAACTGACCCAGGAGTGCATCTTCGGTGCATTGTGGACCCGTCCCGGCCTGGATCCGAAAATTCGTGCGCTGATCTGCGTTATTTCGGACACCGCTACAGGTCGAGACCCGGAGTTGAAGCTGCATCTGCGCATGGCGCGCAACGAGGGCTGGACCGAGGACGAACTGGTGGAATCGCTGCTGCACCTGTTGGGTTATGTCGGCGCGCCACTGGTTCGCGAAGCGCTGCATTCGGCGATGACTGCGTGCGACCATGCGCTGGAAATCTACGGCCAGGGCAGCACGCCGGAGGACTGGGCGCGCACTGTCGCATTGCTCGGCGCGGCGCAGGTGGTGCTGGGCGAGCGTGACAGCGATCCCGCTTGGTTGAACGCGGCGCTGAACAGCTATCAGGCAGCTAGCACCGTCTATACACGTGACGCGGCGCCGAACGATTGGGCGCGCATGCAGCGCAACAGCGGCGCAGTGCTGTCGCTGCAAGGCGAGCGCACCGGAGACACCGCATCGCTGCGGCAGGCGGTGGATCACTACCACGCGGCGCTGGAGGAATATACGCGCCAGGAATCGCCGATCGATGTGGCGGTGACACAGAGCAATCTTGGTCAGGCATTGCGGATCCTTGGGGAGCGCGACAAGGATCGCGACCTGTTGGCCGAAGCGGTGGCGGCATGTCGCGCGGCGCTCGCTGTGTATACGCGCGAGGCTACGCCGTTGGAATGGGCGATGGCCAGTACGAACCTGGCCAACGCGTTGACGTCGCTGGATGACGCTGCATCCATCGAGGAGGCGATCGCGATCTATCGTGAAGCGATCGCCGTGCTCGATGGTCCAGCCCGCCTGCAACAGCGGGCGATTACGCGCTACAACCTCAAGCGGGCCGAGGGGCGACTGACGGCAGTCCGCCAGCACCCGAACGCCCCCCATCAATAACGATGTGCGTACCGGTGATATCACCAGCGAAGTCCGAGCAAAGGTACATCACCACATTCGCCACTTCCTCCGGAGTCGCATAGCGGCCGGTCGGCGTGCCGCTGGCGGTCATGTCGTGCGACATCTGCGGGTCGGCTGGATTCCGCTGCGCCTCCAACGAGCGCATCATGCGCGTTTCAACGGGGCCCGGGCATATCGCGTTCACGCGGATGCCGAGGCGCGCGACGTCGGATGATGCCGTCTTGGTCAAGCCAAGCACGCCGTGCTTCGAGGCGACATAGGGCGCCATCCCTGGAGCGCCGAACAATCCCGCCACCGAGGCGGTATTGACGATGGCGCCGTGGCCCTGTTTGAGCATCACCGGAACGACGTGTCGCAAGCCGAGGAACACGCCCTTCAGATTGACGCCGATCACAGCGTCGAACATCGCTTCTTCGGTTTCGTGGATTGGCGCGACCTTGCCTTCGATGCCGGCGTTGTTGAAGAAGCAGTCGATGGCGCCATAGGCGTCTAACGTTGCCTTCACATAGGCCTGCACATCAGCAGACTTCGTCACGTCCCCACGAACGAACCGAGCGTCACCCCCACGTTGGCGGACAAGTTCGGCACTCGCCTCGCCGGAAGTTGCGTCGTTGTCGACCACCATGACCTTGGCGCCGCGACCGGCAAAGCCGATGGCGCTAGCTCGGCCAATGCCGCCACCGCCGCCGGTGATCAATGCCACCTTGCCGGAGAATTCCATGTGCGTTTCCTCCCTAATCGATCAGGAGCACAGCCTTGCCGGCAACACGGCGGTCGCGCAACTGTTCGGCCACCGCGGCGAACTCGCGCCAGCTTCGTTCGGCGCCGATTTGGGGCTTCAGCGATCCATCGGCAATCAGCGACACGAGCAGAGCAAGGTCTGGAGCGAAGCGATCCTCGGACTCCGAGGTGAAATAACTGAAGCTCTGCACACGCGAGTTTGGTGCGGGGCGGAAATCCGCGAAAGCGATCGTCGTTGGTTCGCCAGACGAGTTTCCGTAGACAACGACTGTGCCCTTCGCCTCCACAAGCTTGACGGCGTGCGCAAGTGAGTTGCCGCCAGCGGATTCCAGAATCAGTGCAAAGCGGCCCTGGGCGTTGGCGATGTCCTGGATCACTTCGATCGCACCAAGCTCCTTCAATCCGGCGGCGCGTTCCGACCGTCCGACCACCGCCGTTACGCACGCGCGGGACGCCGCCGCAAGCTGCACCGCGATTGTTCCGACGCCGCCAGCCGCACCGGTGATCAGCACCCGTTTGCCCAACAAGAGCGCGCCGTGACGCAATGTGCGCAACGCTGTGAGGCCAGCCACCGGCAGCGTCGCTGCCTGAGCGAAACCGACGTTGTCTGGCAGCGCTGCCATTCGGTGCCCTGGCACTGCGACTCGCTGCGCCCAAGCGAATTCATCGGTTAGCGCGACGACCCGCGCGCCGGTGGGCGGGCCGCTGCCATCCTCTGCCTGCTTCAGCACCATACCGGCGACATCCTGGCCCGGAATCCAGCCCTCCCCATTATTCCGGATGGAGCGCAGTTCGCCGCGGTTGAGCGAAAACGCATGCACCGCGACGATAGCCTCGTTGCGTTTCGGTACCGGCTCTGGAAGTTCGCGCAATTCCATAGGGGTTTTGCCGTTCGGTGTGGTGACGAGTCCGAGCATCGGTTTGCCCTCCACTGCTGATCCGCGCGATGATACCGGCAAGTAGGGATGGAGCGTTCGCACATGCGCCAAATGGTCATGGTCGGTTTCCTGCAGGCGCAGAACTGCACGAATCTTGTCAGCTCGTGGCGCCATCCCGAGTCACGCGATGACTCCATGTCCGCCGATTACTACCGCACCATCGGCCGCGTGCTGGAGGAAGGCAAGTTCCACCTTGGCTTCTTCGACGACCGCCTTGCGATGCCGGACCGTTACGGCAACAACCATCGCCACACGGTGGAGCACGGCATCCGCTGCGTGAAGATGGACCCGATCACCGTGCTGACGGTGATGGGCATGGCGACGGAACGTCTCGGTCTCGGTGCCACGTGTTCTACGACCTATTTCGAACCGTTCCATGTAGCGCGTGTCTTTGCGACGCTCGATCTGATGACCGGCGGGCGGGCGGCGTGGAATGTGGTCACGTCGATGAACGACGGTGAAGCGTTGAACATGGGGCACGATCAGCATTTGGAACACGACGCGCGCTACGACCGCGCCGATGAGTTCATGGAGGTCGTTCTCGGACACTGGAACTCGTGGGACGACGACGCCATTGTTGTTGACAAGCAGACCGGGCTGTTCGCGCATCCCGACAAGGTGCGGCGGCTGGATCACCAGGGCCAATGGTTCCGATCACGCGGGCCGTTCACCGTGCCTCGGTCGCCTCAAGGTCATCCGGTGGTGATCCAGGCGGGGCAAAGCGGCCGCGGCAAGCATTTCTCCGCGCGCTGGGGGGAACTGGTGTTCGTCTCAACGCCGACCAGCATGGAGCACGGCAAGCAAACGTACCGCGAGATGAAGGACGATGTCGCCAGCCAGGGACGCGATCCCGATCAGTTCTTCATCACGCCCTCGGCTTATGTCGTCTGTGCCGCAACGAAGGCCGAGGCTGAGGACAAGATGGCACTGGTCGATACGTTGGCGACCGACGAGGACGCTCTGTCGTTGCTGTCGGAAGCAATGAACTTCGATTTCGCGACTAAGGGCATCGACGAACCATTCACCGACGACGAACTGGCGAATATCTCCGGCACGCAGTCGATGCGCGATCGGGTACTGCGCGTCAGCGGCATTACCAATCCGACGCCACGCGACTTCGTCAAGTTCAGCAGCCGCGCGCGACCTAACAAACCGTTCGTTGGTGGACCAAAGGAAGTGGCGGACGGACTGGAGGAATGGTTCACGGCGCCAGTCGCTGATGGTTTCGTGCTGGCGGCGACGCATGTGCCCGGCACCTACATGGATTTCGTACAACACGTCGTGCCGGAGCTGCAGCGGCGCGGTCTGTATCATAAGGAGTATGCAGGCACGACGCTGCGCGAGAACCTCGGCTTGGCGAGGCCGCGCGCGACCTGGAGGAACGCAGGATGAAGCTTGGTCTCTCCATCGGTTATTCTCGCGCGCAACTCGATCTGCCGGTGCAGTTGGTGCAGCGCGCGGAGGAGCTTGGTTACGACAGCGTCTGGACCGCTGAAGCGTACGGCACCGATGCGGTGACACCGCTCGCATTTCTTGCTGCTGTGACGAAGCGCATCAAGCTCGGCACCGGTATCATGCAGCTCGCCGCGCGTACGCCCGCCAACGCAGCGATGTGTGCGGCAACGGTCGATGCGCTCGCCGGCGGAGGACGCTTCATTGCCGGTCTGGGCGTATCGGGGCCGCAGATCGTTGAGGGCTGGTACGGTCAGCCGTGGGGTCGACCGTACTATCGCTACAAGGACTACGTCGCGATCATGCGCAAGATCTTTCGTCGCGAGGCTCCGGTGACGCATGAGGGTCGCGAGATTTCGCTGCCATACACAGGGGAGGGCGCAGCAGGCGTCGGCAAGCCGCTGAAGTCGATCCTGCATATGAACCCTGACATTCCAATCTACCTCGGCACTGGCAACGAAACCACCGTGAAGCTGACTGCGGAAATTGCCAATGGGTGGCTGCCGCTGGGATTCGTGCCTGGGTCGCTACCGGAATACATGCCCTGGCTCGAGGAAGGTTTTCGACGTGCCGGCAATGGCAAGAGTCTGCGTGACTTTGCCATCCAGGCGTCGGTACATGTCGCTGTCGACAACGACGTGAAGGGCGCACTTGCGAAGATGAAGCCGGAGGTTGCGCTTTACGTCGGTGGCATGGGTCACCGCGACACGAATTTCCACAAGGACATGATGATCCGCCGCGGCTTCAAGGATGCAGCAGAACGCATCCAAGAATTGTATCTCGCGCATCGCAAGGAAGAGGCGATCGAGGCGGTGCCTGACGAATGGGTCGACATGAAATCGCTGGTCGGTCCGCCGGAGCGCATCAAGCAGCGCTTCCGCGCCTGGGAGGATTCCGGCGCAACCAGTCTCACCGTGCGCTCACGCCAACCGGAAGCGATCGAGGTGATGGCACAGGCTGCACGGCTCAACTGAGGGAGGATGGCAATGCGCTTCAAGGACAAGGTCGCGCTGATCACCGCCGTTGGCAGCGGCATCGGCCGTGCCACCGCCGACATCATGGCGGCCGAGGGTGCCGTCATCGTCGGTGTGGACAATGACGAACGCCGCCTCGCCATGGCGATGGAGGCGATCAACATGTCGGGCGGCCGTGCGATTGGCCGCCCGACCAACGCGCTCGATGAAGCTCAGGTTAATGAGGTGGTTGCCTGGGCGGCGAAGCAATACGGAACCGTTGACATTCTGGTCAACGCCGTCGGTGGCAGCACGATCATCGAAAGACCCAATGCCACACTGGATCAATTGTCTTTTGACGATTGGCAGAAGCTGATCGCGTTCAATCTGAGCGGAACATTTCTATTCTGCCACGCGGTCATCCCACTGATGAAGCGGCGCAAGAGCGGCAAGATCGTCAACCTTGCATCGATCGCTGGCCGTGGACTGAGCGTGGCGTCCAGCGGAGCTTATGCAACAGCGAAGGGCGGCATCATCGCGCTGACCAAGAAGCTCTCGCTGGAACTCGGGCCGTTCGGCATCAACGTCAACGCGATTGCGCCCAGCCGAACACTGA
>Ga0310811_10014765_pt1 | contig 10199 bp, 4 predicted proteins | sample YCmetagenome_FD_207642 | JGI IMG/M metagenome (GOLD analysis project Ga0310811, IMG submission 207642) | Soil microbial communities from experimental microcosm in Duke University, North Carolina, United States - YC | ecosystem: Engineered > Artificial ecosystem > Soil microcosm > Unclassified ... | reverse complement strand
TCGGTTCTGTTTTGGCTAGTTCCGCTTTTATAGCAAGGGCAGTGTCGATAGCCCGGTCAAGGTGATAGTCGCCACGATAGACTGCCATAACAGCGTCACCCATAAACTTATCTACATGGCCACCCTGCGCAATGATCTCTTTTACAATTTTATCAAACAAGCCGTTCAGCAGGTTTACTACGGTATTAGCTTGCACATGCTCGGTGATGGCAGTAAACCCGCAAACATCAATGAACATTACAGTAGCATCCATTACCTCGTTTTTGAGCAGGCTACTTTCAAATTCCTTGTGCGACATGAAGTTGAGCACATTGTCATCTACATACATTTTAAGGATATTATTCTCCTTAATAGCCTGCATGGTATCCTGTAGTTGCTTTACGTAGTTGATGGTTTTCTCCATCGTCAAATCCAGGTCGTCAAAGTCCACTGGTTTGCATACAAAATCAAATGCGCCACGGTTCATGGCTGTGCGGATATTCTGCATATCTCCATAGGCCGATACGACCACCGCTTTTATAATAGGATTGGCTTCCGGTAATCGGCTCAATAGGGTAAGGCCGTCCATTATCGGCATATTAATATCCGATAACACAATGTCCAGGTCGGGGTGCTCACTAACCTTTTGAAGCGCTTCCTCGCCGTTTTGCGCAAAAACGAATTCATACACGTTCTCGCGTATTTTTCTTCTGAACTTTTGTTTTACAAGGGCCTCCAAATCAGCCTCATCGTCTACAACCAGTATCTTGGCCATTATTTGCTCAAGGTTTTAAGTTTTTCTTTTAACAGACTAAAATCAAGGGGTTTCGTTAAAAAGTCATTGGCGCCGCGCTCCATGGCCTGGCGGTGATTTTCTTCGTCGCCATAAGCGGTGATCATCATCACCATAGGAGGTGGTGTATCATAGTCGTGCCTGATGCGGGACAATAATTCGAGACCGCTCATGCCTGGCATGTTGATATCGGATAATATCAATACCACTTCGCTATGCTTGTCATGCAAATAGTTTAGGGCATCCTCTCCGGATAAGGCAAAGTCGAACTCAAATTCATGCTCGCGAATTTCCCTGCGAAATCTTTGTAGAAATAGTGGCTGTACATCAGCCTCATCATCAACGACAAGTATTTTCATTTTATGGCTAAATATAAATATTAAACTTAAACGGGTAAGCTTATTTTGAACTCAGATCCCTCATCCGGCTTACTTTTGACATCAATTTTACCAGAATGCGCTTTTACAACAATATCATAGCTTAATGACAGCCCTAAACCAGTTCCTTCGCCTGTTGGTTTGGTAGTAAAAAACGGTTGTAATATTTTTTCCTTTATATCGTCAGGTATGCCAGTGCCATTGTCTTTTACTGTAATTTCCAATGATTTCCCTTTTGCAAAAGTTGTCACTTCAACAGCTGGTTTAAAATCCGTACCAGCTGTCTTTTGCTTTTCCTTAACCGCATAAAAAGCATTGTTAAACAGATTGAGCAATACCCTGCCAATATCCTGAGGTACCAGGTTAGCTTGTGGCAATCCTTCTGCAAAATGGGTGACCAGGTCAGCGTTAAAGGATTTGTCTTTTGCCCGCAAACCGTGGTACGCCAGGCGAAGATATTCATCAGCCAGTTTATTAATATCAGTAGGTTCCTTTACATTACTGCTGGCACGACTGTGCTGCAACATTCCTTTTACAATACCATCGGCTCGTTTGCCGTGATGCATTATTTTTTCAAGGTTCTGTTTAATGTCAGCAGCAATGGCAATGGCTTCGTCTTTATCACCCTTACTGAGCTCTTCCTCCATTTCTTCAATCAACTCAGAAGTAACTTCCGAGAAGTTATTGACGAAGTTCAATGGGTTTTGTATCTCGTGTGCTATGCCTGCAGTCAGCTCACCTAATGAAGCCATCTTTTCCGACTGGATCAACTGTGCCTGGGTGGTTTTTAGCTCCTGGATGGTTTCCTGTAATTCATCTTTTTGCTTTTGAAGTTCGAGGGTACGTTCCTGTACCAGGGACTCTAATTCAGCCCGGCGTTCAGTGCTGATGCGTAATTCTTCTTCCTGCTTTTTTGAGGTTGCCCATTTACCGAATATCCAGGCAAAGGCTATAAGCGTTGCACCGTTAAAATAGTTCCCGTATTTATCAAAAAATTCAGCAAAAAAAAGCAGGAAAAAGAAATTAATCAAACCCATCGCCGCCAGCGGAATATTGGCCAGCAGATATGAGCGTTGTGATGCAAAATCAGGTTCCCTGTTGCAATAATAAACCAACCCAAGCAATACTGTTGACCCGATAAGATGTTTGAATGGATCCTCAAGCCCGGCAGCAGTTGCGATAAACCCAACAACAAGTATCCATGTTGCAGTCGACAACATGGTCTTCCATTTCGGACGCAGTATAGAAAATCTGAGCGATCTGCTCAGTCGTCTTATAATTAGAAAAGCAGCTAGAAAATAAAAAAAATCCATTCGTTATATCAATAATGCCTGGTTGAAAATTATGCTAATGGCAAATCTATTATAAATTCTGAGCCTTCACCTTCTTTGCTTTCAATATTTATTTTGCCATTGTGGCCCTTTACTATGGTGTCATAGCTCAATGATAACCCTAATCCTGTGCCTTCGCCAGTTGGTTTAGTAGTAAAAAATGGCTGCAATATTTTGTCCCTGATGTTATCGGGAATTCCCACGCCATTATCCTTTACTTTTATGCGGATGGATTTGCCATTTAAAGCAGTACTTACTTCCAATGTTGGCTTATAATCTGAATTTGCTGTTTTCTTCCTTTGCTGAGTGGCATAAAATGCATTGGTAATCAAATTCAATAAAACCCGGCCAATATCCTGGGGCACTACCTCGACTTGAGGTAACTTAGGATCAAAATGAGTGACCATATCGGCATTGAATGATTTGTCCTTTGCACGTAATCCATGATAGGCGAGACGCAGATACTCATCTGCTAACTTATTAATATCGGTAGGCTCTTTCACATTGCTGCTTGCACGACTGTGCTGAAGCATTCCCTTAACTATGCCATCCGCACGTTTGCCATGATGATTGATTTTTCCCTCGTTCTCTTTTATGTTATTAGCTAAAGAAAGAGCCGCATCGGTGTTGCCGTTCTTTAATTCATCTTCCAGCTCTTCTATCATTTCCTTATTTACCTCGGCGAAATTGTTGATAAAATTGAGTGGATTTTGTATTTCGTGTGCAATACCTGCAGTCAGTTCACCCAGTGATGCCATTTTTTCGGATTGGATCAATTGATTTTGGGTAAGTCTCAGATCAGACAATGCTTTATTGGTTTGATCACGTTGTTCCTCGATCTCACGTTTTTGCTTGCTTAATAAAGTATTAGCCTTCTGTTTTTGGCGATTACTCCGATACAATACTACCCCGGTTGCCCCAATAAGTATCAGGATACCTGCCGAACCTGCAAGGAAATAATATTGCATTCTTTTCTCCTGGTTAAGCGAAGTGATCTGCGCCTGTTTTTTAGCCAGCGAATAATTGTATTGAAGCAAATTGGTTTTATTACTCACTTCTGCGTTCGACATACTATCGCGATAGCTGATGAAGAGCTTGTAATACTTATAAGCACTGTTATAGTCTTTTTTAATATTATAAGCATTTGCCAACGCCTCACTGTTGTCGCGCTTGAATTCTATGGTGCCTGTATGAATAGCTTTTTGATACCCATTATAGGCAAAATAAATGGCACTATCTGGTTTATTGGCTTTCAAATAGGCCCTGGCTAATATGCCGTCTATCCATTCCTCGCCCTCAGCATCATTGATTTTCTGTGCCGAGGCAAGTGATATAAATGCATATTTAAATGCCATTGGCAGATTGTTCAATCTTACGTATACATCGGCTATATTGCTCTGAGTTAATTCAGTGTTATAAGGTAACTGCGTTTTGGAAAGCCCTTCCTCATAAGCTTTTATAGCTTCTGTATATTTGCCGGTAAGCCTGTACATCTCGCCAAGCCTGTTAAGTAAATTGAACTCTAAGGCCTGGTTGCCCAGTTTTTTATTGGCGTCCAATGCTTTTTTGTAATAAGCTATGGCGTTAGGCTGATCGCCTATGTTAGTAAAAATTGTAGCGATACCTCCCCATGCCGATGCAAGCCCATTAAGGTCATTTGCTTCCTCTGCGTTTTTTTCTCCTTTAAGTACCCATTCCATAGCTTTGGTATAGTCACCCACAGAAGTCGCATATAGCCCGGAGATGCCGACCTGGCGACGAGCGATCAATGTCTTTTTCAGAGTTTTTTGCGCAGCTTCCTCCGATTTAAATGCGTATTCCAGTGCCTGTTTACTTTCGCCCGTTAAATTATTCAATGAACTCATAGTAGCATAGGCATTCGACAAGTGCGTTTTGTCTTCTAACTGTTGTGCCAATGCGATAGATTGGTCTAATAATACTCTTGCCTGTTTCTGGTCATTTTTTCGATAGATTACTCGTGCGAGCGCAACCAATGACTCTACTTCGCCCTCCTTATATTGTAGCCTTTTTGAAATGGCCAATGCCTCAGTTGCCATGCTATCAGCTTTTCCAAGAGGTAATGTGATTAAGCCTTGCAACTCGGTTAGCCGGTTTACCCGCAGGGTATCTTGCTGTTTGTGCGTTTTTAAATCCTGCTCAACTATTTTAACGCGTTGTTCCTGGGCATAAAGCTTGGTGAAACATGTAATCAGTGTAAGGAAGATGATTGTTCTTTTCATCATGATAAATACAAGTCAGGGTTTGAGAGGTAAGTTAATAATAAATTCCGAACCATTCCCTTCTGCACTGTTAATCAATATATTGCCTTCATGGCTTTTTACTACAATATCATAGCTTAATGATAAGCCTAATCCTGTTCCTTCACCGGTTGGTTTGGTGGTGAAGAAGGGTTGCAATATTTTGTCTTTGATATTTTCTGGTATGCCGATCCCGTTATCCTTTACCGAGATCAATGCCTGATCGCCCGAAACCTTTGTTTTTACTTCTACGGTCGGTTTGTAATCAGGGCCAGCCATTTTTTGCTTTTGCTGAGTAGCATAAAAGGCATTGTTGATCAGGTTCAGTATTACGCGGCCCATATCCTGCGGGATCACGCTAATCTTCGGTAACCCTTTGTCAAAATTCGTCACCAGTTCAGCATTAAAGGATTTATCCTTAGCTCGCAAGCCGTGATAAGAGAGACGGAGGTATTCATCAGCCAAAGCGTTAAGGTCAGTCGGTTCCTTTTGCCCGCTGCTTGTGCGGCTATGTTGCAGCATACCTTTTACTATACCATCTGCTCGTTTGCCGTGGTGACGGATTTTTTCGAGATTATCCTTAATATCGCCGGCTATTGCTTTTACCTCTTCAATATCACCTTTATCCAACTCTTCGGTCATTTCCTCGATCAATTCAGCGCTTACTTCCGAAAAGTTATTGACAAAATTGAGCGGGTTCTGTATCTCGTGGGCAATACCTGCAGTCAACTCACCCAGTGACGCCATTTTTTCGGATTGTATCAACTGTTTCTGAGCTGCACGCAGATCGGTTAACGCATCCTCCGCATTTTTTCTGGCGGCTTTGATTGCTATCAAATCCTGTTCAGCCTGTATGGCATGCAATTCGGCTATTTTTAAGTCATTGAAGCGGGCATAAGTAAGATTGAAAACGTAAGCAAAGCGATCAAGCAGATCGATGGTCTCCTGTGGCTGATCAGCAGGCGAGGCCATACCGATAAAACCGTTGGAAAAAAAGGAGATGTATGTAACCCTACGTTTTTGTTCCAGGCCACCTTTAAACGGTACGTGTAATATTTCTCCAAGGTAATGCAGGTACTCTGTCAGTTCATCACCCCGCATATCAATAACTATCGACTTTTGGTTCGCCCTCCATGCATCATGCATCTTTTTCATTGATAGGTTTTTATTGGCATCACCGGTAAACATATTGCTTACTTTGGAGCCGTCCTCGTCGGTTATCCAGAATTCTATTTCAGCAGTATCTTCTTTGGTAATACCGATATAAAGCCGGTTAGGCTCAATTCCCAGGCTGATCATCTGCCTAAATAATACCGCAGCGGTTTCAGCCAGCTCATCCGATTTCTGCATTGCCAATGTGCGGCTGCGTACTCTTTCAAGCGCTGCTTCTATCTGAGCTTCGCGTGCCTGTGCTTCGGCTTTAGTGATATCTGCATATCGACTGTATGCCAGGTCGAAAACATTGCGGAAGCGTTTTAATATTTTCAGATCATCATCAAGGATGCTTTTAAAGGCTGAAAGTCCAAGTGCTCCTAATTCGGTGGAATACCAGTAATAGTATAGTGCAGATGCTTTTTCCAATTGCTTATCAGGCATTTGTCCGCTTTGGTTTCTGTAGGATTTCCAGTCAGACAGTTTTTCTCCGGTAAGCTCATTTCCCATAAAAACATCTCCGGAAGCACGGATAACTTCAACAAATTCCTCAATAATCGGGTGGCCCCTGTAATGAACTTCGCTTATCCCATTTCTTTCCTCATCGTAATACTCATAATCGAGGAATGACCCTTGTTTATCATCAAATACCACGATCTGAGCGTTCCTGATTCCATCAAAGCCCAGTGAATTAAGCTCATTGCTCAATATTCTGCAAATATCAAGTAACTCTCCAGGTGTCCGCATGGCCATGGCTGCAGCGCGCACACGTTCAAGCGCAGTTTGTATACGAGCCTCTTTTGCCTGTGCTTCTGCCTTTTCGAGGTCGAGAAAACGACGATAGGTAAGACCGAATACTCCGGCGAATCGTTTAAATATCTGCTCTTCCTGGTCTGTTATCTGTTCGTGTGAAAAAATGTGAATAAAGCCTTCCGGAAAGTAAAATGCATTTTGGATTGTTTTTTGGGGTAACGATCCGATATCGAACTTTGCATGGTAATGCTTTGAATTATTGATTGCCTTATAATAGTTTTTTTGATCTTCGCCTGTAAGTGTGTAAGTGGAGTGAGATTCTTTTTTTACCCACAGATCGTATGCACGCTGCAACATCGGGTGCGACGCTATTTCTAGGCTACCTATGTTAAGGCCCACTTTGCCATCGGGCTTTGAATAACCCGTCCAAATCTCCATCTCTTGCGGGTTACTTAAAATGGAAATACCAGACCGGACATCGTTCTTAATACCAATTTTGATCAATTCATCAAACATCGCTGCAACCGTATCTGCTATATCATGACTGCTATGCATAGCCATAGTTTTGCTTCGGACCCGCTCCAGAGCAGCTTCAATTTGTGCTTCGCGTGCCTGTGCCTCCGCCTTTTGTAAATCGAGAAAACGGGTATAGGTTTGACCAAATACACCGGCGAATCTTTTGAACAATTGCGACATTTCAAGCGACAGAGGTTCACCTGTAAAGGCGAACAGGCAACCCTCCTTAAAAAAGAATGCATTGATACCCCATTTTTCCGGCAGGGAATCCATAGGGTATTGAAAAGGATAACCCGGTGCATCATTAAGTACCTGGAAATAGCTTCTCACAGCGTCTCCGGTTAGATTATACCTTGTACCTGCTTCATTATTTTTCCACGCGGAAAATACATGCTGAAGCAATGGGTGGGCGCTCATAGTTAGGTTGCCAATATTCAGTGTAATACTGCCATCTTCTTTTAATGAGGCAGTCCACACTTCCAGATCATTTACGCTACTGATAATAGCGACACCACAGCGTATAGTTGATTCAACACCAAGCTTAACCAGTTCATGAAACATAGTAACAGATGTATCTGCTATATCCGGGCTGCTATGCATAGCCATTGTCTTGCTGCGCACGCGTTCCAGGGCTGCTTCTATTTGTGCTTCGCGGGCCTGCACTTCTGCTTTTTGCAGATCGAGAAAGCGGGTATAGGTGCGTTCAAATTCAATAGAAAAACGACCAAGTATCTTTTTTTCTTCTTCAGACAAAGGATTTTCAACCATTACACCAAAGCAACCATATTTCATAAAAGCTTCAACATAATGCAAACCGGCGCTAAAATAGTCGGGTCGAAGGCTTTCAACCCCGTCTATCAATTCCTGCCATGCGGCGAAATAACTTTCAACCCCTTCTGGCGGCACATGATAAGAAACTACAGGGTCTTGGCCTTTCCAATCAATTAAACATTGCGCCGTTGCAGGTTCATTCCTGTCAAGCTGATAATCTATAGCCTTGCTCTTAAAAACTTTTGAATCATCTTCGGCCCATGCGGCCCAGAAAATATGACGATCTTTTTCTTCATCGGGCAGCCATAAAAATGAAAATGCCGAGTTAATGCCCAGGTGCAAAACCTGTTCATGAAACACACGCAGCGTATCATCCAATTCGTTGGAATGCTGCATGATCATGCTTTGTGTACGGGTGCGCTCCAGCGCTACCTCAATTTGGGCTTCACGGGCTTGCGCTTCTGCTTTTTGCAAGTCAAGGAAGCGGGTATACGTTTGTTCGAATACTTTTCCGAAACGCTTAAAAATGTCATGCGCTTCGGGCACGGGTTCACCGGATATAAATAGAAGGCTGACGTTTGAAACAAATACAAAATGGCCAACCTGGCTTTTAGTGAACTGAATCTGATCTTCAAGCGTTTTTCTATATTGCTCGTCATCACTGCACTTTTGCAATGCCTCAAAGGCTTCTTTAAGTCTTTCACCTTCTGCATACTGCACAAAAAAGGCATCACCTCTTTTTCTTGCGTCACTTGCTTCTCTAAATAAGGCGGAATCCGTTACATTTACCGAATAGGGCTTAATAAAACCGCTCAGTGGATCTGCGCCATAATCAGTAAAAGAATTGCTGTCTTCACTCCAGACATTGAATCCTATTGTCCGGATCTTAATACCTAGTCCTTTTATCTGCATGTGCAACAGACCAGACACATCGACCAACTCCTCGCTTTTTTGCATGGCCATGGTGCGGACGCGCACACGCTCTAATGCTGCTTCGATTTCCAGCTCACGGTTTTGACGTTCCAGGTTATCCCTTTGTGCAGAAATTTCTTCCTTTTGCTCGCTCAGTAATAAATTGGTGTACTTTTGCTTTTTATTATTTCTCCAGAGTATAAGCCCTATAATCAAGAGAATGATTGCTACGCCAATCACAACATACAAGCGCAAACGTGTATTAAATCGTTCCTTTTCAGCTTTCAGGTCATCTTTGCGCTGTCTTTCCTTTTCTGTTATTAATTGAAACTGTTTTGCCCTGTCACTTGCGTTTATACTATCATTAGCAGCTAACTGTATTTTTAAGTAATATGTGCTTTTCTTATCGTCGTGTCCTTCGTATACTTTCGCAAGAATGGATGCAGCGTCGGCCGTAAACTCCCATAATCTGGTATTTGACGCCAGTCCGTAAGATTCAAATGCATATTTGGCAGCCGAGTCACGCTTACCAAGAATAAAATACGTTTTGGCTAGATTATTTATCAGGTATGGTAAGTCTGTAGTAATTTCTTTAGAGCGTTTGATCGCTTGGTATGCTTTAATATAATAATTTAATGCTGAATCAGGTCGGCCACCACTTGCGAGCGCCTCACCGAGATCGCCCGTTGCAAGGCGGTATTCTTTCCAATAATCAGGTTGGTTTTTGTTGATTTTTTTTAAAATAGAAAGCTCAAGGTTAGCAATAGCCAGTGCCGAATCAGGCATTTTAAGATCTATATATGATGATTCGATATTTGAATAATCATTCAATTCAGCATGGATATCACCGGCCGCTTTATGCGCATTGGCCGCCATAAGTGTGTAGCTAATTCCTTTGCGCGTTTCGTGCTGATAAACATTGGCTAAGCCCGCCCTATGCAAGAAATCCCCCAGTAATTTATTGTCAGCCAATTTACGGCTTACCTCAATCCCCTGCAGTGATGCGTCAAGAAGTTCGGGAGTGTCATGAAGCGAGAATGCCGCTTTACTGATCTCTGCCAATGCACGCTGCTGTTTTTTCAAATTGCCTGAAGCCTGTGCATCTGCAAAATCTTGTTTCCCCTTTTTCAGGAGGGCAAAATCACCTCTTGGGGTGGCTAATAACTCATCCATAACAGGAGCCAGGCTTTTTATGCTCTCGGCCTGGTCCATTTTTGCCAGTAAACTGTCTATACGATTTTTTTGCGCCCAACTGATGTCACACCATAGCAAAACGATGCTTAGTACAAAAAACTTTTTCATCAGGCAATAGGTATGCTTATGGTAAACTCAGTATAAGAGCCTTCTTTTGTATCTA
>Ga0310811_10014764_pt1 | contig 10199 bp, 9 predicted proteins | sample YCmetagenome_FD_207642 | JGI IMG/M metagenome (GOLD analysis project Ga0310811, IMG submission 207642) | Soil microbial communities from experimental microcosm in Duke University, North Carolina, United States - YC | ecosystem: Engineered > Artificial ecosystem > Soil microcosm > Unclassified ... | reverse complement strand
AAGCCGGTCAAGGCCGACGTCATCACGGCGCGGGCGCTGGCGCCGATATCCGTCGTGCTTGAGTTGGCTGCGGCGTTCGCGCAACCAGAGACCCAATTCCTGCTATTGAAGGGATCGCAGACCCACAATGAATTGACCGAGGCCCGTAAACACTGGACAATGACCGTCGACGTGCATCCGAGCCGCTCGGATGCATCAGGTTTCATGGTCCAGATAAAAAGGGCGATCCGCCATGACCGGTCAATCGGATGAGCAAGACCAGTCGCTGTCCGCATCACTGAATTCCCCTCCGTCCAGTTCCACGACAGTTCTCGAAGCGGACCGCCCCTTAGCGGTGGAACCTTCTGATGTTCCACGTGAAACGATTTCGCCGCACCCGCCTCGAGTGATTGCCATTGCCAACCAGAAGGGTGGCGTCGGCAAGACGACGACGGCAATCAACCTCGCGACCGCGCTGGCGGCGACCGAGCGCAACGTCCTCGTTATCGACCTCGATCCCCAAGGCAACGCCTCGACCGGCCTCGGCATCCGGCGTGAGCAGCGCCGCCTGTCGACCTACGATCTTCTCCTCCGGGACGCCCCGTTGGAGGGCGCCATCGTCAAAAGCAATGTCCCGGGCCTGTCGGTCGTCCCCGCGTCCGTGGACCTGGCCGGCGCCGAGCTCGAGTTGATCGACGTCGAGCAGCGAGAGTTTCGCCTGCGCGACCTCCTCGCGCGCAGCACCATCGCCTACGACTACGTGCTGATCGATTGCCCGCCGGCGCTGGGCCTCCTGACCCTGAACGCTCTGTCTGCCGCCGATTCGATCCTGGTGCCGCTCCAGTGCGAGTTCTTCGCGCTGGAGGGTCTGAGCCATCTTCTCAAGACCGTCGAGCGGGTGCGGAAGCATCTGAACCCGAACCTCGAGGTGCAGGGCATCGTGCTGACGATGTTCGACGCCCGCAACAATCTCTCGGAGATGGTGGCCGCCGACGTGCGCGGCTTCATCGGCGACAAGGTCTACAGCACGGTCATTCCGCGCAACGTGCGCGTCTCCGAGGCGCCCAGCCACGGCAAGCCGGTGCTGCTCTACGACTGGCGCTGCAGCGGATCGCAGGCATACATCCGACTCGCGCGCGAGATCCTCCATCGCGAAGAAGGGAACAAGGCCGCATGAGCGCCGCAGCGGAAGACGCGAAGGGGCGTCGGCACAATCTCGGCCGCGGCATCGCGGCGCTGTTCGGCGAGGAGGAAACCGACAACGCGACGCTCGACAAAGTGCGTCCCGGAAAAGCCGTCCCCGTCGAGTTCCTGCGGCCCGGACGTTTCCAGCCGCGCCGCGTCTTCGACGAGACCGAGCTCTCGGCGCTCGCCGATTCAATCCGCCAGAAGGGTGTGCTGCAGCCAATCCTCGTGCGCCGCGACAGCGAGCGTCCGGACTCGTACGAGATCATCGCTGGCGAGCGACGCTGGCGCGCGGCGCAGCTCGCCCGTCTCCACGAAGTGCCGGTCATCGTCCGCGAGCTTGACGATCGCGAGGCACTTGAGATCGCGCTGATCGAGAATCTGCAGCGGCAGGATCTCAATCCGATCGAAGAGGCCGAGGCGTATCAGCGCCTGATGAACGAGTTTCACCACACCCAGGAAGCCCTCGCCGAATCGCTCGGCAAGAGCCGCAGCTATGTCGCCAACACGCTACGCCTGCTCGGGCTGCCGGCGGGCGTGCGCGACATGGTGTCGCACGGCAAGCTGACGGCGGGTCACGCGCGCGCGCTGATCGGCGTGCCGGATCCGATGGCCCTCGCCGACGAGATCGTCACGAACAATCTAAACGTGCGCGCGGCTGAGCGACTCGCTCAATCGGGCAAGGCGACGGGTGGAACTGCAGTCGGCAAGCGAGCGCCGAAGGAACCCGAGCACAAGGACGTCGACACGATCGCGCTTGAGCGCGATCTCTCCAACATGCTCGGCCTCAAGGTCACGATCTCGTTCTCGGGCAAGGGTGGCGAGCTCCGCATCCAGTACAACACTCTCGAGCAGCTCGACGAAGTGCTGCGGCGCCTGAAGAAGCCGATCGGTCCGCTGGACTGAAATAGAGTCGCCCGATTCAGCGTCGGGCGCGTCGCGCCGCCGCCGCGATGTGAAGCAGCGCGCGGGCGGCAATTGCGTTCGCCGGCAGCCCAGTCGTCTTGCAATCGGCTTCGGCGCGCATCAGGATGTCGAGCGCTCCGGCGACATTCCGCGGCGACCAAGCCTGAACCGCGGATTTCCAACGCGACATCTCCTTGAAGAACACTGGCGGGCGCAGCGACTTGAGCGCGCTCTCGACGTCCGTTCCCTCAGCCACCTTGCTCGTCGCAATGTGCAGTCGCTGAAACACGCGTTGTGCACCGCGCAGCACCGCGATCGGCGATGTCCCTTCGTCGTACAGCAGCGTAAGAGCGCGATCGAGGCTCGGCGCATCTCCCGTCGCCGCGGAGAGGCTCGCATCGTCGAATCCGACATTTCCCCCGGCGCCGACGAGCGCCTGAACGTCGGCGAGGACGATTTCGCCTTCACCTTCCGCATACAGTGTGAGCTTATCGACCTCGCTCCGGCTGGCGCCGCGGTCCTCGCCGATCCTGTCGATAAAGTAGGCAAGGGCATCTTCCTCGATGGAGATACCGCGTTCCTTGAGTGTTGCGCGCACGAGGCTCTCGAGCTCCTCAGGCGAATCGAGGTAGCAGGGAATCGCCGCGGCGATGGCCTGCTCCTCGAATAGCGAGCGCAGCGACGAGCGCGAGGCGAGATCTCCGCCCTCGACGACGACGAAGCCGATGTCCGACGCCTTCCGCCCGGCGATCTCGGCAAAGAACGATTCGAAAATCTCGGTGTGCGAATCCTGGGCGTTACGGATGCGGATGGCGCGCCGCCCGCCGGTGAATGACAGCGCGAACACCTCGTCTACAAGTCGAGCCGGATCCTCGCGCAACTGTCCTCCGGACATTTCGGTCACCCGGAACGGGTCGTCCGTCGCGCCGGCGATCTGGCGCACCAGCCCCTCGGCACGCTCGCGCATCAGGCCGGCATCGGGCCCGTAGATCAACACCGCGGCAATCTTCGCGGGAGGCGCCGCCAGGAAGCCGCGAATCTCGCGCGGCGCGAGCTTCAAGGGTTGCTCGTGCGAGCCGCAGTGGCGGGCCCGCGCGTCTTGCGGTCGCTGAAGTAGACCGCGAGCCGCGTCCGCATCTCGTCCGACACTTCGCGCAGCGTACGGTTGACCGCATCTTCGCGCGAAACCAGCGTCGCATAGTCCGACTGGAGCACGTCGTACGAGGTCGTCGCGCGCGCGCGGCTGTTGAGAACGGGCTTGTTCGTCGCCGCAGCCACCAGAGTGAAGGCCGCCACCGCGGTGATGCTGGTGCGGCTCGTCGTGTTGTCGCGGGACAGCGCGATGCCGGTGGACTGGATTTGCAGATTCACTGTCAGCGTGTGCGTCGGATTGCCGGGCTGCTCGTTCTCGTTCAGCTGCTCGATCAGGAAGTTGCGAAGGATCTGCCCGTCGCGGTTGGCAATCGGGCCGACGTAGACGCTCCCGAGCTCGGTCGTCGAGGCGCTTCTCGCCTGGGTCCCGTAAAGTGGATGATACCCGCAGCCGGCGACCGCCAGCGTGAGCGCGAAGAGGGCGGCGGCGAGCAGCTTCATCAGCCGGCCACCACGTTGACGATCCGATTCGGCACCACGACCACCTTTCGCACCGTCTTTCCGGAAAGCGCGGCCGACACGGGAGCAAGCGCGAGGGCCGCGGCCTCGGCGTCCGATTGCGCCGCGTCGCGCGGGAGTTCGATCGTTCCGCGGAGCTTGCCGTTGACCTGCACAGCCACCTTCACCGTGTCGTCCCGCACAAGATCGGGGTCCGCCTTGGGCCACGACGACCGTGCCAGCATTGTCGTATGGCCGAGGCGCGCCCACAACTCCTCGGCGAGGTGAGGCATCATCGGCTCGGACAGCCGGATGAGAGTTTCCAGACCTTCGCGCCGCGCCCACGCCATGTCGGCACCGCCGCCGTCAGCCGACAGCGCCGCGGTGAGTTCGTAAAGGCGGGCAACGGCGCGGTTGAAATGGAAGCGCTCGATGTCGTCGGTCACGCCGGCGATGGTCTTGTGGGTGGTGCGGCGCAGGGCGAGGGCTTCGTCTCCGAACGCGGGTGCCGGCGCCTCCGGCGGCGGCAGGCTGGAGACCGCCTCCTCGACGAGCCGGTACGCCCGGTTGACGTGGCGGAACGCGCCCTCGACGCCGGCATCCGTCCATTCGACGTCGCGCTCGGGCGGACTGTCGGACAGGATGAACCACCGCGCCGTATCGGCCCCGTACGACTTGATGATGGTCTCGGGGTCGACGACGTTCTTCTTCGACTTCGACATCGATTCCGAGCGACCGACGGTCACCGGCTTGCCGTCCTTCACCGTCACCACGCTGCCATCGGGCCGCTTGTCGACTTCCTCCGGAAACAGCCACTTCCCCGCGGGATCCTTGTAGGTCTCGTGGCAGACCATGCCCTGGGTAAACAGGCCCGCGAAGGGTTCGTCGACGTCGAGGTGGCCCACCTTCTTCATCGCCCGGGCGAAGAAGCGGGAATAGAGCAGGTGAAGGATCGCGTGCTCGACGCCACCGATGTACTGGTCGACGGGTAGCCAGTAATCGACCGCGTCGCGTTCGACCGGCTTGTCCGAGCGAGCAGAGCAGAAGCGCGCGTAGTACCACGACGAATCGACGAACGTGTCCATGGTATCGGTGTCGCGCTCGGCGGGCGCGCCGCAGCTCGGGCAGGGGACATGCTTCCACGTCGGATGACGATCGAGCGGATTGCCGGGCGTCGAGAAGTCGACGTCGCGCGGCAGCTCCACCGGAAGCTGCTCGACGGGCACCGGTACGACGCCGCACGCCTCGCAGTGAATGATCGGAATCGGGCAGCCCCAGTAGCGCTGGCGCGAGATACCCCAGTCGCGCAGGCGATAGGTCACGGCACCTTTCCCGCGTTCCATGCCTTCGAGGCGCGCGATCGCCGCGCGTTTGGCCGCGGGAACGTCGAGTCCGTCGAGGAAGCCGGAATTGTGCAGGCGGCCGTCGCCCGTATAGGCTTCGTTGCCGACGTGGAACGATGTCGGATCGGTCCCGACCGGGATCACCACGGGCATCACGCTCAAGTCGTATTTGCGGGCGAAATCGAGATCGCGCTGATCGTGCGCCGGGCAGCCGAAGATCGCGCCGGTGCCGTAACCCATCAGCACGAAGTTGGCGACGAACACGGGCAGCGTCTTGTTCTCGATGAAGGGATGCCGCGCGCGAAGCCCGGTATGATAGCCGCGCTTTTCCGCCTTCTCGATCGCTTCTTCGGTCGTGCCCATCGTCCGGCACTCGGCGACGAAGGATGCGAGCGCCGGGTCTTTCGCGGCGAGTTCGACGGCGAGCGGATGGTCGGTGGCGATGGCGACGAACGATGCGCCGAACAGGGTGTCCGGCCGCGTCGTGAACACGGTGACCGCATCGCTCCGGCCGTCGACCGGAAAATCGAGGTAGGCGCCTTCCGAGCGGCCGATCCAGTTCTCCTGCATCAGCCGGACCTTCTGCGGCCAGCGGTCGAGCCGGTCCAGTCCGGTCAACAGCTCTTCGGCGTAGTCGGTGATTCGGAAGAACCACTGGTTGAGCTTGCGACGCTCGACGAGGGCGCCGGAGCGCCAGCCGCGGCCGTCGATCACCTGCTCATTCGCGAGCACGGTGTGATCGACCGGATCCCAGTTGACCAGCGACTCCTTGCGATAGACCAGCCCGGCATTGAGAAACTCGACGAACATCCGCTGCTGGTGGCGGTAGTAGCCGGGATGGCAGGTCGCGATCTCGCGTCCCCAGTCGAGCGACAGACCGAGCATCTTGAGCTGCCCACGCATGGTCGCGATGTTCGAGTAGGTCCAGTCGGCCGGATGGATGCCGCGCTCGATCGCCGCGTTCTCCGCCGGCAGGCCGAAGGCGTCCCAGCCCATCGGATGCAGGACGTTGAATCCCTGGGCGCGGCGGTAGCGGGCGACGACGTCGCCCATGGTGTAGTTCCGCACATGGCCCATGTGGATGCGGCCCGAGGGGTACGGGAACATCTCGAGCACGTAGTACTTGGGCTGGGCGCGATCGTTCGACGCGGCGAAGGCGGCGTCCTCCTGCCAGGCGGTCTGCCACTTCGTCTCGGTCTCGCGGAAATTGTAACGCGCAGCCATATCAGTCAAACTTCCCAAGTATATCAGTGTCTTGCGGTATTTCATGGCCCTCTTGCCCAGAGCAAGCGAAGAGGACATCGAGGCCCGAGGGTTCTACGACAGTTCGTAGAATAGGGACAACGGGTCCTCCTGATAGGAGCCGAACGGGCCGATGCGGCGGAAGCCGAGCGACTCGAACAGGGCAGTGGCCTCGGGCTGGTGGATGCCGGTTTCGAGCCGAACGACCGAGAGGCCAAGCTCTCGGCTGCGGTCGATAGCGAAGGAAAGGAGGCGTTTTCCCAAACGCCGGCCCCGCCACTCCGGCTTGACGAACAAGCGCTTGAGCTCGGTGTACCGATCGCACAAGCGGATGGCGACGCAGGCAACCGGCATCTCGCCGTCTTTGACTGCGTAAAACTCGAAATCGCGCCCGAGTAACGAATCGATATTTACCAGGTGATTGCTCTCCGCCGGGTAGAGCCTTGCCATGTAGGCATCGCTGGCGCCGAGCAGATCGCGCAGGTCGCTTGTGGCCAGTGTCTGTCGCTCGATGTCCATGAGGAGGAGGTCCGACAGCCGATCGCCGAATTCACCCGGCGACAAGAGCGCGCGCCGCCGCCTCAAGGTCGGGTGAGAGGCGGTACATGTGCCGGTACTGCAGGATCTGCATGCCGACAAGTTTGAGCCGATCCTCGAACCGCAGGATCGTCATCGGCGGAATCGCAGGAGTGTTGTACGGCTCGACGTCCCCATGCATGAACTCGAACGCCATGCTCATGCGCGGCAAAGAGGCACGCGGAGAGGCGTGCGCGCCCCAATGCATCAGCGCCTGGTTCCAGATGAAGACGTCGCCGGCCTCGGCCGGGAGCGCGCGAACTTCGGGAAGCTCGAACTGGTTCTCGCTGTCGCGTTCTGTCCCGTAGGTGGGGTCGCGGTCGGCCGGCACGATGTACATGCAGCCGTTGAGGGGCGTCGCCTGGGTGAGTGCAAGCCATACCGACAGCGATTTTGGCCGGCCATCGGGAAACAGCGCCTTGTGGCCCTTCTCGCGATGGGGCTTCCATCCGCGCTCGGATTTCGCGGGGTCGACGTGCCAGATCCAGAAGTCGGGGAGCATGACGTACTCTGCGCCAAAGGCGGCGCGGAGAATGTCGCGCAGCGAATACGCCGGCAACCAGAAGTCGTCGAACACCATGGCGAACACGGGCGGGATCCCAGCGCTCACGAGCGCGGCGATGCCTGAGGACAGCTTCGCTACCCGATCGCCGTCCTGAAGCCCCGCCATGTGGATGTAGCCTTCGCGGTCGAGCAAAGCCTGGAGCGCCGCTTCGTCGGCGAATTGCGCTTTCCACGGTTGGAGCCCGCTGAAGCTCGCCCGGTCCTCCAAGGCAAGCCACGGAGCCAGCTCTTTCCAAAAGGCGCGATCACGGAATCGGATCAGCGCCGCGTCGACGGACGCGATCTCACTCATTCTGTTTGCCAGTTCCCATTGTCCGAAGGGGGCGCAGATCCCCCGCTGTCAACCCCGAGAAGCACAATGAAACCGGGGATATCTTGCCCCTCTTCCTGGCGAACGGCCACATCGATTATCGCCTTTTCGGCGAAGCCATACTGGGTCGCCAGACCACGTATGTAGGGAACCGAATGGGCGAACCGGCGGCTCGGCCGAATCGCAACGGCGCCATCGTTGCTCGACTCCACCGAAAACGCGAACAGGCCGTTGGCGCGAAGGGAGCGTCGTGCGGACGCGAAAATCGCTTCGAGCTCGCCCACATAGATGAACACGTCTCCGGCGACGAGAAGGTCGAAAGCCACCGGGTGTTCGTGGAGAAACGTCGCCAGATCGTTCTTCTCAAGATGATCGTAGATGCCGCGTTCGCGGGCCTTGTCCAGCATCTTGCCGGAGATGTCGACCCCGACCAGCGATCGCGCCATCGGCCGAAACGCTTGGCCGCACATCCCGGTGCCGCAGCCGAGATCGGCGACGTCGCGACCAGCTCCGGGCGATGCGCCCGAGACGATCTCGAACATCATCTCGGGAACCTGATACTTCAGTCCGCGGAGGCTCGCATCGAAACGCTCGGCGTAATGGTCGAACAACCCCTCGACGTAGCTCCGTGGTGCCGACACCGGCGTGGATTCGACCCCCAGGGCAGCCAGGTAATACCGGATTTCATTGGCGTTTCCCCCATTCCGCAAAGCGTCCTGGTAGGCCGCGATCGCTTCGGGAAAGCGCTTCAGCGAATATAGCGCGTGGCCGCGATTGAGGTGCGCCTCGAGGTATGTGGGCCGGATCGAGAGCGCATGTTCGGCAACCTCGAGCGCATCGTCGTATCGCTGCAGCTCGAGAAGCGCGGTCGCGCAGTTACCCATCGCCTCAACGTAGTCGGGATTTCCGGCGATCGCCGTCCGATAGCTGTCGACCGCCTCGGTCAGGTGGCCGAGCTCGCGTAACGCAACCCCGCGATTGTTGTAGGCCTGCGGATATTCGGGCCGGATCGCGAGCGCGCGGTTGTAGCTTTCGAGCGCTTCCGCCGGGCGCTTGAGATCCCGCAGTGCGCTGCCGATGTTGAGGTGCGCCGATGCGGCCCCCGGATTCACCGCGAGCGATCGTCTTAACAGCTCGAGGGCTTCCTCGTGATCGCGCTGCTCGAGTTTCAGAACGCCGAGATTGTGAAGCGCGTCGAACTGGCTGGGGGCAACTCGGAGGACCTCACGATAGAGCGTTTCGGCTTCGGCGAGACGACCGCCGACGTGCGCCTGTACCGCCGCGCGCAACCGCGATCCAAGATCTACGTTGCCAGGGAACATCGTGGGTCCGCCACCGACAGCCGTCACTCCAGTGTCCGAAGGTCCGACCCGCGTCTGGTTCCGCTCCGCCGATGACGGCGGTTTCGCCTCAGCGCGCTGCCGTCGCGGCGATGCGGAGCTGACGCGCGCGGGTGAGGATCGCATCCTCGAGGTCGCTCGCGGTCCTGCGGTTGACCTCGGCGTCGACCCAGCCGCCGGACGGATCGCGTCGCTGCTGGAACAGCGTCACCTTGATTCCATCCGCGCGAAGTTGCCGGTCGAGGATGAACACGTTCGCCTTGAAGCGCGAATCCGGCGTCTCCGGCGGCGTGTACCAATCGGTGATGATAACACCGCCGAAGGGATCCGCCGACGCCAGCGGCATGAATGAAAGCGTGTCGAGCGACGCCCGCCACAGGAAGCTGTTCACGGCAATGCCGCTGCCGCCGCCTTCGTCCTTCTTGCCATAGGAGAGGAGGCCGTCCGACCCGAACAGGCCTTCCGAGTCCTTCTTGAAGCCTCGAAGGGTCGGATCCTGATCTCGCGAATCCGGGTACGTGTATTCGGTTTTGGTGTCCCCGCACGCGGCCAGGGCGAACATGGCACCGATCAGGACGAGGGCGGGGGTGCAAAGGCGACGGGACATTTTCATGGCTGGGAAATATAGGCGGCGGGACACCGAAACGCCAGCGCACGAAAGCCGCGGATTGCCGGGGTTTGTGTTCAAGAAAAAGGGCGGTGGGTTGCCCCACCGCCCTAAAGATCCAAGCTGAAGCTTGGCTTAGAACTTCACGCGGACGCCGGAGATGAGGCCGGTGCCCTCGTTGTTCGAGGCCGAGACAGCGGCGCCCTTGCTCTTGGCGTGCCACAACTCGCCGTACAGCGCGAGGCCGCCGCCGAGATCGTAGGTCGTGCCAAAGGCATAGATGGTCTGGGACACGGAGCCCGAGCCATTCACGATGCCGCCCTTCTGCTGCATCGTCGACAGTCCGAACGCCCACGGACCGAGGTTGTAGCCGACGCCCAGGTCCCACTGCTTGTAGCCGCCGTTGGAATCGGTCTTCGCGAGACCGGCTTCCCTGTGCTCGTTGCTGTAACGGCCGCCGACCTTCCAGTCGCCGTAGCCGACCACGAAGCCGGTGCTGTAGGTCTTCTGGTCGACCTTGAGGTCGTTGGTGTTCTTCGCGGTGACACCGACCAGCG
>Ga0310811_10014763_pt1 | contig 10199 bp, 9 predicted proteins | sample YCmetagenome_FD_207642 | JGI IMG/M metagenome (GOLD analysis project Ga0310811, IMG submission 207642) | Soil microbial communities from experimental microcosm in Duke University, North Carolina, United States - YC | ecosystem: Engineered > Artificial ecosystem > Soil microcosm > Unclassified ... | reverse complement strand
GCTTCATCCCGAAGACATCTAAGATTTACCCTTTATCTGAAAAGGAACGGTCAGCGGTCAAGGCATTTATCGATGAGAATAAGAAGAAAGGTTCTATCTCTGAGTCAAAGTCCCCCCAAGCGAGCGGGTTCTTCTTTATTGGCAAAAAGAGTGGAGAACTTCGCCCCTGTCAAGACTACCAGTACGTCAACAATTGGACGATAAAGAACTCTTATCCGCTTCCCCTCCCTCTCACGCTGATCGCTCGATTACACGACACCAAGTACTTTACCAAGATGGATGTCTGATCTGGCTATAATAATATCCAGATCCACCCTGACAACTGCTGGAAAGCAGCTTTCACTACGGAATTTGGATTATTCGAACCTAACATCATGTTTTTCGGCCTCTGTAACTCGCCAGCCACATTCCAGGTGTACATGAATCGAACCTTTCAACAGGAGATTAACAAAGGATGGCTAGTAATCTATATGGACGACATTCTCATCTTTTCGAAGACGCTTGATGAACATCAAAAGTGAACCAGGAGAATATTGGGGATAATCTGTTGGGAACAGTTATTTTTGAAACCAGAGAAGTGTACATTTGATGCCGAAGAGGTGGAATATTTTGGCATGATCATCAAACCAGGCCACATCACCATGGACCCCGCTAAACTTGACGGAATTAGGGACTGGCCCATCCCCACCACAGTGAAAGAGACTCGGTCCTTTCTTGGATTCTGCAACTTCTACCGGAACTTTATCTCGCACTACTCTGACCTCACACACCCTCTAATAGACCTCACAAAGAAAGATGTCCAGTTCTTATGGACTGATGCATGTAATGATTTGTTCCTGGCCCTGAAAGACTGCTTCCTTCGCCAACCAGTCCTTCGGAACCCTGATCCCACTCGCCAATTTGCCATAGCAACTGATGCTTCTCTTGTGGCAACTGGAGCTGTACTCCTTCAGACTGATGATAATGGACTGTACCATCCGTGCGGTTACCTGTCCCAATCCTTAAACCCAGCAGAACAAAACTACCAGATCTTCAATAGGGAACTACTCACTGTCATTCGGGCGCTCACTGAATGGCATCATTACCTTGAAGGAAACCCACACCCGGTCATTGTATTCACTGATCACAAGAACCTGCTCTATTTCCGCACTGCACAGAAGTTAACCCACCGTCAAGCATGGTGGCAGCTGATTCTTTCCATGTTTGATATTGAACTCCATCACATACCTGGAACTAAGTTAGCTGCCCCTGATGCGTTATCTCACAGACCAGATCATCTCCCCACAGATTCTGATAACACGGACGTCACCCTCCTCCCCGATACTATGTTTGTCCGACTTCTTGACAACTCACTACGCGATGCCCTGTCTACGGATGACCCCGCCATGGACCCCATCTTCTCCACTGCATCTGACACCCTGAATGGCCTTTGCCTTCCCCCTATGAAATCTGCATTGTCTGACTGGAAGATTATTGACGGGATCCTGTATTACAAAGATCGTGCCTATGTCTCCCCTGCTACTCGCCATGACCTGCTCCGACGTCTCCATGACCACCCCACTGCAGGTCATCCCGGCCGATTTAAAACCGAAGAACTTGTTAAACGAGACTTTTGGTGGCCCGATCTTGGCGCCTATGTCCGGAAATACGTTGAGGGTTGCTCCCTTTGTCAACAAATGAAAGCTGATACCCACCCAGTGACCACTCCCCTTGTCCCTATCCTGTCCGACGTGACTGTCCCCTTCACCTCTTTATCGGTCAATCTCATTACTGATCTTCCTCCTTCCGGTGGTTTTGATTCTATTATGGTCGTGGTCGACCACGGCCTTATGAAGGGGGTAATTATTACTCCATGCCAGAAAACAATCACTTCAGAAGGGGTAGCTAAGCTTTTCTTCAAGCACGTTTATCGACGATTTGGTCTTTACAACAAAATTATCTCCAATTGTGGCCCTCAGTTCATCTCTAAATTCTCGAAGGCTCTTGCTAAGCTCCTTGATTACACCATTACACCCCCTACCACTTACCATCCGCAGACTGATGGACAGACTGAACATCTTAATCAAGAACTGGAAATGTATTTGCGGATCTATTGCCAAACCAACCCTGAAACATGGGTCGAACACCTCCCTCTTGCAGAATTTGTCCACAACCACAGGAAGCATGATTCCCATAACGCCTCACCATTCTATCTTATGATGGGATATAACCCAAGATCGCTACCCCATACCCTAGCATCGTCATCGGTTCCAGCAGTCAAGGAACGCATAAGGCTTCTGCAGAAAGCTCGAGAAGAAGCCGTTGCCTGTCACAACATTGCCATGCAGCGAATGGCAGAACAATCTCACAGAGTAAAGTATACACCTTGGAAAGTTGGCGATAAGGTTTGGCTATTGGCAAAGAACCTGATCGTCCCAATACCAAAGAAGAAGCTCGGACTGAAGAGATATGGACCCTTCCCGATCAAAGCCATCTAAGCCCGATCACTTTCACACTCCAGCTCCCAGAACAATGGCAAATCCATCCCATGTTTCATGCTTCGGAACTATCATCCTATTGCAAAACTGACGTACATGGTCCAAACTTCCAAGAACCACCACCTGACATTATCAATGAGGAAGAAGAATACAAAGTTGAGGCTATTCTTGCCCACAAGGGAACAGGTAAACGAAGATGCTATCTTGTATCTTGGGTCGGCTACTCATCGGCCAGCAACAAGTGGATCCAGGAAGAGAATCTAGGTAACGCCTCTGAGATAATGAAAGCATATAAGAAGAAGCACAAACTCGCCTAATCTTTTCCAATGTACTCTGGTGACATCGTTTGGCAACTCCCTGACTATCTTTGCCTTATCAAGTTTATTGCTCTCAAGCTCCTCGCCCTCGCCAATAACTTCATTATGAGCTCTTCCTCCGACATCACCTCCGACCTTGCATCCACCTTCATCTCACTTGACTCCTACCTTGACACCATCACCAAAACCCTTGACTCCACCGACCTCATTAACCAAAAAGCACACGCTACACAGAGTGCTTCACCTGTATCCACCGCATCCTCCGACTACTTCACCATCTTAGAAGAAGTAGAAAACCAGACGCTCATCGAGGCAGCTTGCCTAGACATCCAGTATTCCAAAGACATTGATGAACGCCTTGCCCAACATGACGCCACAGCCGTCGGGCTACTCATCAATATCGTCCGAGCCGCAGAGCTTGTTGAACACACTGCCAGAATCCTCCCTAATCCCCACCACACCAGCATCCTCCTTCATTTACAGAGGCGTATTAGGAACCTCGCTATACATCTTATGCCTGATGACGCTAAAACTATTATTTGTGAAGTTGTCCACAAAGTATGCGAACAAATTATTAAGAACCCGGTCTTGCGTCCCCACTCCCCTAATACACCTCTTCCTGTACCTCCACCAGTTGAAAGCATTACTTCCGCTTCACCTGAGGATATTACTCCTGGCTTATGCACTATGTCTCTTTTGACGATGGCTGCATTGCAAGTGTTGCAGGAAACGGCTCCTCCACTTAATGAACCAGCACACCCCCTCCAAAGAACGCATCGTAGACGCTCTTCTGGAAACACCCATAGAACAAGAGTCACTCGTGCCTCCGCTCCTTCCCCTCCTGATCTTACCAACCACAATCGTGAACGTTCTGCGTCCCCAACGCCTGCTACAGCGCCCCACATCACCATCGTAACCACTGATCCTGACAACAACTTCATCTGTCATCACTGTTGTGACCCTGGGCACTGCCACAAGAACTGCCCAAAGTACCACTGTTGTGTCTGTCGTGCCTATGCACCAGGCCATTTCTCCGTCTTCTGTAAACAGCTTAAGGGCGAAGCTGTCCTTCCTATCGACTGGAAAGACCCGGAATTCTATAGCGCCCTTGCTCGTTGGGAAGCTGACCGAGATGCTGCAGACCTCTGCGTCACTGAAGAGCAAGATGCTCTTCTTCACTGCGACTATGACTGTGACCATACTCTTTACGATAATACTGATTGATGCAGTCGGTGACTTCACGATAAAAACGGGGTAATGTTACAGTATGCTTAGCCCCTATTTATTTTCTCTTGTTCTTCCACCAGTGTATTACATCACGATCACTTACTACCACTGTCACTAGATGACTGACGTTTCTTTTCTCAGATTGCTTACCTTTCTTTGCGCATACATACTTAATCAGGTGGTCATCCTTTGTCTTCATACTGGCCCTAAACCTCTCCTAGGATTCCTTATAAATACGCGCTTTGTACTGTGTATTTCTTTACTTTAATCTTACTGGGTTTTACCTGATACTTGACTTCCTTCATCTAAGTCCTCCAAGCTTAGTCGTCCGAACCAATCTCTGACTTAGAGCACTCCTCTTCGTCAGTCTGAACCTTTGAACCTAACTCCAAGATCGAACCTTGCTGTTAGCTATTAACTTCGCAAGCAGACTTCATTGTCGCTGTGTAGTTAGACCAGACTCAACCACAAAGGCTCTCTTTTGAGTCTAGGTTGTTAGAACTCATCCCAGTTCGTAACAATTGCTACTGAGAAAAGATTCCTCTATAGGAGAGGGGAGTCGTGGATTGGGCTTTGGCCTGGCTAAGGGCGCGTGAAAACGCGCTGTAAGTCGCGAAGTGCGGGAAAAAGCGCGAAAATATCGCGAAGTGCATTACTCTCTGAAAATGCGAAAGCAGGGCTCTCTAACTCGAGGGTAGATACTCAAGGAGAAAATGGACATGCTTCTCGAGAATATCCTGAGGCTACTGCGGAGTGCAATGATCAAATCAGAAGTTGATGGATTTTAGATGCTAAGTCCTACTAACTAATGTGTAAGTGATGGAAGAGAAGTCCCCCAAAAACCTCCAACTATGCGCTGACGTGTCAGCATGCTAAGCAAGTTCCCAGGCTTCGAAGCTGAGTAGGTAGCGCTAAACATACAAGGGTGATGTAATATAAACACATAACGAGATAAGTGAACATAAATGGGAATGCAAAGACATGTGATATAATGCAAGTGAAACAAAGTGAAATACGCACCAATGGACCTTGGAGGATAAGGACAGGACATGTGAACGGAATGCAATGGATCCCAGGGAGGCATGGGGTAGCGCATGTCAAAGCGCAAAAAACGTGAGAATGCAAAAACGCGAAATGTGAAATACGCGGAAACACGAAACCCACAAGATATGCGAGTGCATGAAATATGAACTGTGTGGGATCGCGAAATGTGCGCAATATGTGAGATGCGTGAAAACGCGAGAAATCTGAAACGCGAAATACGCGAGATGCATGGAAACGCGAAACATGCGAAAATGTGAAACACACGATATATGTGAAAACGCGAAAATCGCAAAGGTCACCACGCTTCAACAGGTCCAGTATAAGGTCTTGCGATATGGTCTGTACATGCCCATAGAGACTTGAGTCTCTACAGCAGAAAAGAGTATGGGAGAAACTCTGCAGTAAGACCCAGGTGCAAGGTATATACTCGACCTGTAGGACAGCTACTGAGAGGGAGAACCTCAGAATATGGGCAAGGGACTTTCTTGTAACAAGGAAGGGTGCTCTAAGGCGCATGCGTGGAAAGCACGGGGAATGCGAAAGGTGCGGTGTGTGTTATAGCTTAGGCACATGGGTCGTTGTGAGTGCAGATACGTGATAAATCCAGTCATATATTCAGTGCTTTTAGAATCTAACTATAGCTAAGGAGTGGGGAGTGTGCGAAGTGTGTGAACTAAAAGTCCAGTAAGGTCTCTATATACTGTATCTATAAGCATGAAGGTGCACAGTACTGAGCCGAATAGCATGCAGTCCCAAATAATTAGTATGTATGTAACTATATGTAAGGCACATGCTTGGATCCAAAGTGAATGCTTCCATAGCAATTGAGATGACTCACCAGTAAATCAGCACGGACAAGGGATGGACAGGTGTGTGGAGATAGGTGCGAGGCATGCAAAGTGCATGCTCTGAGTGTGGTGATACAAGCATTGGAGTTCGAGCCTGTAGGACCTCAAAATCAATGGGTAGATGCGATGTTCCTTACACTGTACATCCACACAATCCTACTTTCTACATTTGAATACAAACACCCATACATCCACACAATCCTACTTTCTACATTCAAATATGAACACCCATACATCCACGCAATCCTACTTTCTACATTTGAATTCAAACATGCATACATCCATGCAATCCTACTTTCTATGTGTGAATACAAACACCCATACATCCACACAATCCTACTTTCCACATTCAAATAATGGGAGGGAAGCTTGTGGTTATCATTGGTGATGTATGATCACCATTTGTCCTTATGGTTTGTCCTTATGCACCTCAGATTGTTTGCTCTGTCTCTTGAAAATTTCAGTTGCATAACTGCTGTTGTGACACTAAATACATATGGTGAATCATTTCCTCAAACCAACTCATTCCCCCACATACAGGTCCTCCACATCCAACTCTCCTTTAATCTCTTCTTTGGCACACTCCAAGGCAGCAGTGTGTATGGCCTTTATTACTTTCTCTGTTTGTTTGAAGCTGCTAACATGTTTGTATACATTCTGAATTACTGTCACCTGAAAGCCTGAGCATGTGGCAAGTTGCTTGACATGCTCTGTCATGTGCCATGCCAGACCCTCAACTCTAAATCCCACTTCTCTGGATCTCTTTAAGTGTGAGTCTGGTGCTACCCTCACTGGCACTCTTTCTAACTACCAACTACTAACTACTTATTATACAGCTCATTCTGGAGAAGACATTGTCATGTCATTGAGCTCATCAAGACTGAGTCAGGTAAGAAGGTGTGTGAGTCTTTTAAAACCTTGTTGCATTTGCATTTTTTCTGACCTGTTTCAAATTCACAAAGCCCACACATGCTCCCACTGCAAGACAATCATGTACCCCGGTCCAGAGAACTCAGGGTACAATCATTAATGGGGCTTTTGTGCAGATGGCACCAAGCAGGTGTCCCAGAATGAGCTACCTCCACCCTGGCCACAGCCACCAGGCATCTTCTCGGATGGCAAGCACTTCCACCCACATGCCTTCCTTGAAATGGTCAAGCAAATGTATGAACAGGTATTCCTTTGACCATCTGGTAAAGTTCTGCACTCAAGCAGGAAGCATTTGCGAGGATGCTGCTTGATTGGTTGACCATGCTTGAATTGGGGATGGTGCAGGACAGTGCTGTTCAAGTTGTATGAGGAGCTCGAGATTGACGCAACAATGTCAGATGCACTGTTGACAATGCACAATGGTGTCAAGCACCTTTGTGTCAAGTACCTCCACATCTAAAAGAGTTAACCTGTCAAAAGCAAGTTTAAAAGTTGTTCTGAACAACTCACATTTGGTATAGCTCAGGGCATGCATTCATAAATGTCATTTCTACCAATCGTGTTACTCCATTAGCAGCACCATAAGCACCAAACTTCTCTTTGACAAGCAAAAATTGTGGGTCTTTTGTTGATGCAGGAGCACTTGGCCTTAGTTTAGTTATTTTTATATCACGTGACTTTTATGATTGGTCTCACAAATGGTCTGTCATGTGCATGACCATTTTGGTGTCATGTGAGACCAAAATTCCATCACATGACTATGTTGCCCAAAACATACTGCCTTCCAAGAGGTGGGTAAAATAAGAGTTCATGACATACACCTGGCGTAACTTCGGATGGGTCCCCCCCCACAGTGACAGTGTTACAGTCACTGTAATTTAACCATATATAGTAACTAATTTGATCACAAATGAGAGGTCTGAGGGCAACAACATCAATTGAAAGCGAGCAATACACAAGCACACAGTGATAACTACGATGCAGAAAAATGAATAAATAATTGACGATCTAAGCTGGAGGGATGTATGCGCTCATTTGGGGGGGAGAGACCCAGCAGACTCAAGAGCAGGATGTTTGATATGAGAACCCGATGCTGCAGGCATGTTCTCCTTGTCCTGCTCAGATGCATCACCATACAAGGGCTGCCAGCAATCCTTAGGGATGCATGAAGCACCCTGCTCGAGATCCGTAAGCTTCATCGTCTTCCACACACTTACTGGCAAAGGAACTCCAGCCTCTCTATGTCCTGGGACAGCATACTCTTCATGCTGGTCCAGGATATGCACTGTCATGTTGTAGTGCCATATGGCTTCAACAGGGGGTACAGGAGCCTTTCGTGTGGTCTTGCCAGGTTGAGGTGGGAGCACAGGATGACAAAGTCCACATTTGAGGGATAAATTGCGACAGGGCTTGTTTTTTGATCCTGAATCAGTGGATCCATACCTAAATGTGTGCTTGTATATGCACTTTGTTTCCCAGGTAGGTGCCCTGCTGCTTGGTACTGTAATCATGATAGCACACTCGGGCACTCCAGCATGACCACAGAAACCACAGGGACTGGTAAGACTGACTTATAGAGCCAGTTAGTAATGAAAAGTGATATGATTTAAAACAAACATACCTCTTGCTTCAAAGGCGGTTCCTCAGGAGTGTTGGTCAATGCATGTAAGATATGGCATCCCATGTGATCACGCATGTCAACAACCTTTGCATCACAAAGGGAACACATTGTGATGCGCTCTCCTTTGGACACCATGAGTTGGCTGCTGGCCTTGACAGAAACGACAACAGGAGTTCCTGGATTACAGTATTGTTAATAGATAGAATGCATGGTGAGAGGAACAAGACACTTACCGTCTGGAAATTGATAAGGGAATGATTTGATATCAACTGAAATGATGGATGCAATCAACTTAACCGATACCTTCAGTTCAACCGCTTTGCCCACAGTAGATCACATGCTGCTTGGAGCACATCACGAGGGACTTGCCAGGTGCTTTGGCCACCATTGACTTGTGAGAATGCATCCATATTAATGTTGTCGTGTAGACAAATGAATGTCATCTCAGGGTTAACAGGTTCAATGAGAGTGCCAGGAACGGTCACGATGACAACACACTCTGTCGAGTTGGAGGTCCCTGGAATCACTGACCAGGTGGTGACATATCCACCATCCCATAAGCAATGCTGCAAAATGTCAGGTGAAGCAGAATGAGTCGGAATAATGGTGAGAAGTTGTCCAGTGATCTTTGCAGTAGTATGCAAGGCTTTCATGACAGTGATATTAATAGATGTGCGAGACACACCATTCAGTGTCACTGCTGTTGAATGAAGGACTCCAATAGAAAGTGTGTGGCTACTGTGAAGGATAGTGAGGAAGATATCACCAACAAGGAATAGATTATGGTCAGTGATTTGCCCCACAGACATGTTGATAGGCTTGTTGACTTTCGTGAAGCCTGCACAGACATGTTCTAGTCGATTGAGCAACTTCAAAATGAAGTCCTTGTTTATCACTAGTCAGCAGATGGTCTGTTTATGGATCTAATGCCCATTATACAGCAGGTAGTCATCCAGACAAGTACCAGGCCCTTGCGGTAATGGGGGAGATAACGGGTTCATCGAGAAGTTGCTAGAAGATTGAGTAGAAGGAGCAGCATCAGTTGACTCATCAATTAGAGCCTCCTGGAAATTTAGCATGAGTTCTTCATCATCCTCCTCCTCTCCCTCCAACTCTGCATTAGCATCATGAACCTCATCTCCATCCTCCTGTGACAACACCATTTCCAGGCATTGCAAAGGGGGGATGACTGCAATAGGAGGAGGGAGCTCAGGTACATTGCTGGCATCCTGAAGCTCATCCAGAGAAATCCCTAAGTACTTGTTATCTCCAAATGGATGCAGCATGTCAATCCCAGGCATGCTAAAGTATTCTGCAAATGAGTAATGGACAGAATCAAGCTGGGAGGTTGCTAGGATGGCAAGGGCAGCGTTGTCTTACTAGGATATGAAAAGCAATAAAATCACCAATTTCAATATCCTACCACGGTCAACAGTTCAGACAATTACCAACGGTCGATAATGTGGTTGTTTGTGGGGAATAGGTTTGTTGAGTTCTCTAAGCAAAATACTAGTGACTAAGGTGGAGGAAAAATAAGATCAATAACTGGCTTGATGCAGTGCTTATGATCTTCTACTAAGCTAAGTCAATAACTGGCTTGATGCAGTACTATGACTTCTCTGAATATAATGGTGCAACAGAATATAATGACCTAAAGCTGTATCCTTCTTGGATATTCCTTATCCTCAACAATGGAGATCAAACTAAGATCAGGCACTATCAAGACGACCCAATA
>Ga0310811_10014762_pt1 | contig 10199 bp, 9 predicted proteins | sample YCmetagenome_FD_207642 | JGI IMG/M metagenome (GOLD analysis project Ga0310811, IMG submission 207642) | Soil microbial communities from experimental microcosm in Duke University, North Carolina, United States - YC | ecosystem: Engineered > Artificial ecosystem > Soil microcosm > Unclassified ... | reverse complement strand
CATGCCTACGATCAGTTCTGCGCGCGCGTCGACGCGGTGCCCGAGCGGCGCTGGGCGCGCTTCGAGCGCGACTCGCTGATCGACCCGTATGCGGCCGACCATCCATCCGAATTCTTCGCGGTCTGCAGCGAGGCGCTGTTCGCAAAACCGCATGCCTTCGAAGCCGAATATCCGGAGTTGTACCGGCTGCTGGCCCGCTACTATCGGCAGGACCCGGCCCGCAGCGGCGCGCTGGATGGCGTCGGCGGCTGAATCTCCGCCCGTTGTTCAGCCCAACGGCGAGCGCCGCAGCACCGGCGTTGGTAGTGGCTTTGGCACCCACTCCGCGCCACCTGGCCCCAAGCCACGGAAAAGCTCGCCAAATTGTCGTCAACCGACTGATTTTCTGGCATAATCGCCGTTTTTCGCCCTCAGGCAAGTGGCTCGCAGTTTGCGGGTTGGCTACCGCCCGTTACCAGGAAAGAAGGAAAGACCATGAAAGAAGGCATTCACCCGAATTACCGCGAAGTCCTGTTCATCGACATGTCGAACGACTTCAAGTTTGTCACCCGCTCGACCATCAACACGCGCGAAACCGCCGAATTCAACGGCAAGACCTACCCGCTCGCGAAGATCGAAGTGTCGTCGGAATCGCATCCGTTCTACACGGGTCAGCAAAAGATCATGGACACGGCCGGCCGTGTCGAGAAGTTCAACAAGAAGTTCGGCTCCCGCGCCAACGGCAAGGCAGTCAAGTAAGCATTGCGCCGGTATCCGGCACGCGTTGGGCACATCGTTATCTGTTTGCCGATGTAGCCGCAACGACACAAAAGGGCAGCGTAGGCTGCCCTTTTTTATCGCCTGGGCTTTATGGCTGGCCGCCGCCGGAGCGCCGCGAAGCCGCTCATGACGCGCGCCAGCCCACCCGTCTACAATGCCGGATGTTCGAAACCGGCCGGGTTTCCGGGCTGCTTGCGGTCTCGTCACCGCATCACAAGAAAACGCATCATCGCTATCAATAACACTGCATGAGACCCGTCGTCCGTCTAACCGCCTCCGCGACCAGCGCACTGCCACGCTGGCTGCTGCTGACCATCTGCGTGATCTACGCGTCGTTCGGCCTGTTCGGCCGCGACCCGTGGAAAAACGAGGATGCGGCAGGTTTCGGCGTGATGTGGACGATGGCCAACGGCGACCTGCACGACTGGTTGCTGCCCAACCTGGTCGGCAAGTACATCACCTCGGACGGCCCTGGCGGCTACTGGCCCGGCGCGCTGGCGATCCGCGCGCTCGCACCGTGGGTGGACGCGAGCAATGCGTCACGGGTATTCACCGGGCTGATGTTCTGCCTCGCGTGCGCGTTCGTCTGGTACGCGGCATATCTGCTTGGCCGGCGCACCGAAGTGCAGCCGTTCAAGTTCGCCTTTGGCGGCGAGCCGGAACCGCGCGACTACGGCCGCACGCTGGCCGACGGCGCATTGCTGATATTGCTCGCCTGCTTCGGCCTCGCCGAGCGCGGTCACGAAACCACGCCGGCGCTGGCCCAGTTCGTCTGCATCTCGATGCTGGTCTACGGCCTCGTGCGCACGCTCGACAAGCCGATCCAGGGTGCGCTGATCTGGGGCACCGGGCTCGGGCTGGTCGCGTTGACCAGCAGCCCGGTGCTGGTCGGCGCCCTGCTGGTCGGCACGCTGACCATGATGTTGATCGTGCGCGAAGCGCGTTCGCGCTGGCTGCTGCCGATCGGCCTGCCGATCGCGCTCGCGCTCGCGCTCGCGTGGCCGCTCGCGACGCTCGCCGCATTCCCGACCGATGGCGTCTGGTTCCTGAACCAGTGGATGCGCGGCAGCCTGAACTCGTTCACCGGCCCATTCGGACCGGTGCTGATGTACGCGCTGAAGAATCTGCCGCTGTTCACGTGGCCTGCCTGGCCGCTCGCGATCTGGGCGTGGATCAGCTGGTCGGGGCTGCGCCGCGCGCCGCACATCGCGATACCGCTCGCGGTAATCGTGCCGCTGTTCATGCTGGTGATCCTGCAAAGCTCGGAGACCAACCGTCTCTACATGCTGCCGCTGCCGGCGCTCGCGGTACTCGCGGCCTTCGCCCTGCCGACGCTAAAGCGCGGCGCAATCAACGCCTTCGACTGGTTCGCGGTGTTGAGCTTCACTGTGCTCAGTTCGTTCGTGTGGCTGGTGTGGTTCGCGTCGATGACGGGCTTTCCGTTCTTTCTCGCGCGCAACCTGTCGCGGCTCGTGCCGGGCTACACGCCGCAATTCAAGATCCTGTCGCTGATCTGCGCGATCGCCGTGACGGTGTGCTGGATCGTGCTGGTGCGCTGGCGCGTCGCGCGCCACCCGAAGGTGTTGTGGCGCAGCGTGGTGCTGTCGAGCGCCGGCACCACGCTGATGTGGGTGCTGCTGATGACGCTGTGGCTGCCGTTCGTCAACTACAGCCGGACCTACAAGGACGTCGCGCAACAGATCGCCACACATCTGCCGGAAGACTATTCGTGCATTTCGCCGGTGCGCCTCGGCAATGCGCAGATCGCGACCTTCGCGTATTTCGGCGGCATGCATTTCTCGTTCAACGACGACGACTGCGACGTGATCCTGCGTCAGGACACACAGGACTTCGGCGAACCGAGCTCGATGTCGAATTTCGTCTGGAAACTGGTGTGGGAAGGCCGGCGCGCGGCCGACCGCGACGAACGCTTCCGTCTGTACGTGCGCATCGACCGCCCGACGCCGCCGGTCAAACGGCGCAACCCGCGGCCTAAACTGCCGCAGTAGGAAGGCGCGGCGCGCGCTGCGACCGCGGCGCGCCGAACCACCCGCCCCGCCGCGCGCAGCGCACTGACACCCGGCTGCGCAGCGCAGCCCGATGACTCAACGAACTCCCCGATGATATTCGCCGACCTCCGCAAAATCCTTGTGCTGGCATGGCCGGTGCTGATCGGCCAGCTCGCGATCATCGCGTTCGGCGTGATCGACACCGCGATGGTCGGCCGCTACTCGGCCACCGATCTGGCCGCGCTCGGTCTCGGCGCATCGATCTACATCTCGGTGTACATCGCCCTGACCGGCATTCTGACCGCGCTGCAGCCGACCGTCGGCCTGTCGTACGGCGCCGGGCGCCTCACGGAGATCGGCGAGGACACGCGCCAGGCGCTTTGGCTCGCCGCGGCGTTGACCGTGATCGGCTTCCTGATCCTGTATTTTCCGGCGCCGCTGCTGCAGCTCGCACACGCGCCCGAAGCCTTGCGCGAGCGCACCATCGCGTATCTGCAGATCCTGGCGTTCGGCCTGCCCGCGAGCCTTGTGTTTCGCGTGTACAGCTCGCTCGCCACCGCGGTCGGCCAGCCGCGCCTCGTGATGTTCCTGCAGGTCGGCGCGCTGCTGTTGAAGTTTCCGCTGAACCGCTGGCTGATCTTCGGCGGACTGGGCGTGCCCGCTGCCGGCGGCCCGGGCTGCGCGCTGGCCAGCACGCTGATCAACTGGCTGCTTGGCGGGGTCGGCTTGCTGCTGCTGGCGCGGCTCGACGTATTCCGGCCGTTCGCGATCTTCGGCCGCTTCTGCTGGCCGGTGTGGCAGCGCCAGTTCGCGCTTTTGAAGCTCGGCATTCCGATGGGTTTGTCGTATCTGATCGAAGTAACGTCGTACACGTTCATGGCGCTGTTTATCGCGCGCTTCGGCACGACCACGCTGGCCGGTCATCAGATCGCCGCGAATCTGGGCGCCGTGCTGTACATGACGCCGCTGTCGATCGGCATCGCCACCTCGACGCTGGTCGCCCGCGCGCTCGGCGCACAGCGGCACCGGCAGGCGCAGGCGCTCGCGCGGCACGGCATCCTGCTCGCGTGCGGGCTTGCCTGCGCTTTTTGCGTGGCCGTGATCGCGTTGCGCGGCTTGATCATCGCCGGCTATACGACCGATGCGAGCGTCGCGGCCGCCGCGCTGCCGCTGCTGCTGATCGTCGCGTTCTATCACCTGTTCGACGCGCTGCAGGTCACCAACGCCTTCGTGCTGCGCGCGCACCGCATCGTGATTGTGCCGACCGTGATCTATGCGGTGGCGCTGTGGGGTGTCGGGCTTGGCGGTGGTTATATGCTGGGTTTCGGCGTGGGCGGGCATGTGCCTGCGTGGCTCACGGGTGCCCGCGGGTTCTGGGTGGCCAATACCGCGAGCCTCGCGGTGGCGGGCCTTGGGCTGTTGTTCTACTGGCGCAGGATCAGCGCGCGCGACGAAACGCGCTGATTGCGTAGCGTCCGCGCTGCCGCCCTGCCCGTCTATTCAACAGCGCTTCAGACAGCTTCACCCCAGCTTCACACGCGCACGCCGCAGGCACACCGCTGCCACGCTACGCCGCCATGCATTCATCGCGCTTCGCGAACACGTCGCGTGCCGCAAACAGCGCGTTCAATGCCGCCGGAAAGCCCGCATACACGGCCATCTGCATAAACACTTCGACGATCTCGTCGCGCGTACAGCCGACATTCAGGGCCGCTTCGATATGCACCTTCAGTTGCGGCTGCGCATTGCCGAGCGCCGCCAGCGCGGCGATCGTCGCGATCTCTCGCGCACGCAGATCGAGTTGCGCCCGGCTGTAGATATCGCCGAACGGAAACTCGATCAGATAGCGCGCGAAATCCGGTGCGATCGGCGCCAGCGCATCGAGCACCTGCTCGCCGGCGTGTCCGTCGATTTCCTTCAGCTTGTCCCAACCGCGCTGATAGCGTTCGTTGTCTGCGTGTTGCATCGTGACCTCTCCTTCGCTTACGTGTTGTCGAGATGTCATGTCCGGCTGCGCACGCTTCGCCGGCCACCGGTCTGCCGGCCACCTGTCTGCCGGCCGCCGGTGCGCCGCGCGACGCTTTGCGCATCGCGCCGTGCACCCTGCGCTACCTCCGCCAAAACGTCGCGTGGTTGTTCCCGCTTCGCATCCCGCTCGATCGCCTCGTAATACGCGATCTTTTCGACGATCGCCGCGAGATTCGACTGCAGCTCCGCGATGCTCGCCACTACCGCATCGCGATGCGCCGCGAGCATCTCGCGACGCGCACCGACCGTCGCGTCACCGGCCGCGCGCAGTTGCGCAAACGCCTGCATGCCGGCGATCGGCATACCGGTCGCCTTGAGGCGCATGACGAACTGCAACCAGTCGAGATCGGCCGGCGCGTACAGACGGTGTCCGGCGGTGTTGCGGCCGATCGCGCGCAGCAGCCCTGCCTGTTCGTAATAGCGCAGCGTGTGCGTGGAGACGCCGCTCAGCGCGGCGACCTGACCGATCGTGAGTGCTTTGGACATGACGGAACTCAGGTTAGAGGTTCGAGTGCACTCTAAGTCAAGCGCAACCCTTCGCGAAACGATACCGGTCGGGCAGCGCCTTGCGCGCACCGGAAAGCGTCAGAAAACTCAAGAAGCACCACCGTACGATCGATCATGCGAACCAGACGCCGCGATATGGCAAGCCCCCAATGCCTTCCTTAGAGTGAGCACCGACACCCACACCCGGCATCGACATGAATTGATGCCTTTGCTACTGCCTTTGCTACTTATGGAAGCTTCTCGCATGAAACGCCTCCTCGCTGCTCTTCTCACTCCCGCGTTCGCTTTCAGCGCCAGCGCGATAGCCGCGGAAAAGCCGCCTATTGTGCTGGTCCATGGCGCCTTCGAAAACTCGCAGGTCTGGGGCCATGTCACCGCCAAACTCGAAGCCGACGGCTACAAGGTGGTCGCGGTCAACCTGCCCGGACGCCCGGGCAACCCCGCTGCACCCGACAAGGTCAGCCTCGACCTGTACCGCGACACGGTGGTCACGGCGCTGGACAAGCTGCATCACCCGGCGGTCGTGGTCGGCCACAGCTTTGCAGGCATCGTGATCTCCGCGGCAGCCGAGAAAGCGCCCAAAAAGATCAAGACGCTGGTGTTCCTTGCCGCCTACCTGCCGCACGACGGCGATTCGCTGGTTTCGATGGCACAGCAGGACGCCGATGCCAAAATCGGCCCGAGCCTGAAGATCGACAAGGAAAAAGGCATCGCGTCGATCGATTATTCGGCACGCGCCGACCTGTTCGCGAATGGCGGTCCCGAGGCGTTGCGCAAGGCGATTCCGGATCTGATCCTGGACGAACCGGTCGGCCCGCTCGCCACGCCGGTACACCTCACGGCTGCCGCGTTCGGCAAGGTCGACAAGGTGTATATCCATACCGCGCTGGATCAGGTGATCAGCCCGTCGTTCCAGGCCAAGATGGTGGCCAGCACGCCGGTACGCGCCGAGTACACGTTGCAGACCGGCCACACGCCGTTCCTGACCGACCCGGACGGCCTGGCAAAAGCGATCGAGGCCTCGGCCAAATAAGGAATCCGCTCTTCGTTCAACGGAAAGCCCGGCAAGGCCACCCCCCGATGTCTTGCCGGCACCGCGCCACACCACACCACACCGCGCGCCCACAGGAACCCGAAGAACCCGAAGCCGCGGCGGCTCAGACAAGGTCTGAACTGCGCGCCCGAAACACGCCGCTCGGCGCAAGCCGATGCGCGTCGCTTGGCGGATAACCAAACTGCGCCTTGAATGCGCGACTAAACGCCGCTTCAGAGCCGTACCCCGCCCCATACGCTACGTCGGTCACCTTCAGCGTGCCGGTGCGCAACAGGTCTGCGGCCACCGTCAGGCGCCAGCGCGTCAGATACCGCAACGGCGGCAGGCCGACCACCGCGGTAAAACGATCCGAGAACATCGAACGCGACATCGCCGCGATCTCGGCGAGCGACTCGACTGTCCACGCCCGGTCGGGCTCCGCGTGCATCGCATTCAAGGCCCGTCCAACCCGTTCATCGCTGAGTCCCGACAGCCAGTCGGTCCGGTCGGATTGCCGGCTTACCCACATGCGCAACGTGCGGATCACCAGCAGGTCGATCAGCCGCGAAACCATCAGCGATGCGCCGGGGCTGTCCGCACGCGACTCCAGGTCGAGAAAGTGCGAGATCGATGCGAGCCACGGCGGGTCGCAGCGTTTGTCGCAGGTCAGGTGAATCATCCCGGGAAGCCCGGTGAGCAACGATCGCAATGGCGCGCCATCGAAGTAGAAGGCGCCGCCCAGAAAGGTCGCGGCGATGCCGTCATCGGTTGCCCATCTGAACGTCTGGGCCACCTGCGAACGGGCGCGCATGTCGGCATCGAAGCACTGCGGCGCCTTGGCATCCGGCTCGCCGCGAATGATCGAGCCATCCGCGTGCGGCAACAGCAGGAAGTCGCCTGGGCGGATCACCACGCTTTCGCCATCGCGTTGCGAAGCCCACAGTTCGCCCGAGCGCATATGCAAAAAGGTCGCCGGCCCCGGCGGGAAAGTCACCTGTGCGGCGCGTCCCAGTTCGCCATGGAACACCTGGTCGCCACGCAGACGAATCAGCTTGAGGACCTGGGACAATACATCCGGGTTTTCCGGCAGCATCGATCGCTCTACAGAAGTGAGTTCGTCATCCATACCGTATCACACCACATCCGGCCGGCGGCCTGGTGCGCATCATCTCGCAGATCGTACGATGCATCATGCAAACCGGACGCAGCGATATGGCCGTACATATCGACCTTATCTACAGTAGCTAGCCGTACTGTTTCAATTGTCCGGCAAAGGAAGATCGCTGTTGCAAACCGTGGTTCGAGCCCCCATGCGCAAGTACTTTGTAATATTCAACGAGACGCCCGCCGTCGCGGTATTCACGCAGCTCCTGACCGCCGAGAGGCGGTGTCTGTCGACATGCCCACGCAACAATCCGTGTTGTTAAAACATGGCGATGCATTGTCAGAGGCGCTCAAGCGAATTCGACCTCGTGGCGATAGCGTCTTTCACGGCGAACTGGGCGCCCTGACGGAAGTAACCTTTGCCCCCGGTCCGGCCAGCTTTCTGCATCTGCTCGACGGCGAGGCATGGATCTCCCAGCCCGACGGCGAATGCGTGGTGTTGAAGCCGGGCGACTTCGTGCTGCTACTCAATCCGGATGGATTCACGTTGCGCGATCAGGCCGACGGCACTGGGCTCCAACGCTTCGACGCGTGCCCCTCGCTTGCCGCAAATGCAGACGGCCAGACAATCCGCTGGGCGGCGAACCACGAAATCGCAGGCTACTTTCTCGCCGGCGCGTTCCACATCAACGGCCGGCCACTGCGCTCGCTGTTATCGGGATTGCCCCGGCTGATCCATCTGAAATGCGAAGACGGCTGCATGCCGCCATGGCTGGCGACCATCTCGCAACTGCTGAATGAAGAGGCCAGCAACGTCGGCCCGGGGTCGTTGTTCATGATCCCGCGTCTGATCGAACTGCTGGTGATCCGCGCATTGCGGGCGTGGATCTGCAGCCAGGGCGAGCGCCTGGGATGGCTTGCCGGGCTGAGCGACGAACGGATCGGACGCGCGCTGAACGCCATGCATCTGGATCCCGCTCGCGCGTGGACGGTGAAGTCGCTTGCAGAGATTGCCACGATGTCGCGCTCGATCTTTTCCGAACGCTTTACCGCGGCAATCGGCATCCCGCCGCGGCGCTATCTGACCCGATGGCGTTTGACGATCGCGGCCGACTTGCTGCGTGCCGGCACCTCCAAGGTCATCGAGGTCGCCCACGAAGCCGGCTATAGCTCGGAGGCCGCGTTTAGCCGGGCCTTCAAGGCACAGTTTGGCTATCCGCCGCGCGACACGCGCCACGTCGCACAGACCGAGATCTTCTCGGCGGCCGGTGGTGAAACGCGGTCATCAGAACGTCGGGAGCGCCTCACAAAATCGGGCGTCTGAGCGGATACACCAGGACCGGTAGACTATGAGCGTTCGCTCCCACTACCTGCCCGCGTTGATCCGATGCCCCGCAAAGCCCCGCTCGATCCGCTCGCGCCGCGCAAGGCGCCGCTGCAGCGGCGCTCTGCTGCTACCGTCGAGGCCATTCTCGAAGCGGCTGCGCGCATTCTCGAGACGGCCGGCTTCGACGGCTACACGACCAACGCGGTAGCGCAACGGGCCGGCGTCAGCATCGGCTCGCTGTATCAGTACTTTCCGAATCGCGATGCCCTGACGGCCGCCCTGATCGGGCGCGAGACCGCTGGCCTGCTCACTGCGGTGCACGCCGCGCAACAACTCGATAGCTACGCGGCCATTCTCGAATACCTGACGCGCGCCGCGGTCGAGCATCAGATGAACCGTCCCGCGCTAGCGCGGATCATCGATTTCGAGGAGCGGCGCCTGCCGCTGCATACGCACCACCGCGGCATGGCTGCGCTGCTGCGGCAAACCATCGTCGACGCGTTGCAGCGCCCGGACGCGCCGCGCGTCGCGCACCCCGAGGTGGCCGCGCAGGATGTGCTGGCGATCACGCGCGGCATCGTCGATGTGGCGGGCGAACAACGTGAAACCGATGCGGATGGCTTGCGGCGGCGGGTTTATATTGCGGTGACCGGATATCTGTGCGGCATTGCGGCGGACGCGGGCGGCGCGCCTCCCGCAGCAAAAACGTCGACCCGTAGCCGGCCGGGCCCCGCGCGCTAAACGCAACGCACACCACGTCGGCATGCCGTCACGCGGCCTCCCGCGGCGCGCATCTTTATCGTCAGCGATACGAAACGCCTGCGCTGCCGCCAGCATCCCTAATCAACAAAAAAATACACCTCGCATCAACACCCCCTCGCGTCCCGCCCAGCACGCCCCACCGCGCCGCGCGCCAGATAGCCTACGCCGATCAAAGGCTGGGAACGTACACCTTGCTCGGTTAGAATCGCCTGCGTTCTGACACGATCAGGAGCGCGGTCGATGCGCAGCGGCACCAGCAAACCAAAATGGCAATGGGCAGCCGCCGCGTTCATCGCGCTGGGCGCAATGACGGGCGCCGCATGGCGCGCCGATGCCGCACGCATCACCCAGGTGTCGCCGCAAGGGCGGGTTGCACAGGTGCGCCAGGTGGTCGTCAAGTTCGACGAAGCGATGGTCGCGTTCGGCACCGCGAACGCCCCCGACCCAGCCAGCGTGCATTGCAGCGACGCAGCCGCGAGCGCGGGCCAGGGCAACTGGATCGACGCAAAAACGTGGGCGTGGAATTTCAACGCCGATCTGCCTCCAGGCGTGCGCTGCTCGGTCGAACTCGGCGCGACGCTGAAGTCGAACGCCGGCCGTGCGCTGACGGGCCCTCGCCGCTATGCGTTCGAAACCGGCGGCCCGGCCGTGCAGAGCGTGCAGCCGTACG
>Ga0310811_10014761_pt1 | contig 10200 bp, 7 predicted proteins | sample YCmetagenome_FD_207642 | JGI IMG/M metagenome (GOLD analysis project Ga0310811, IMG submission 207642) | Soil microbial communities from experimental microcosm in Duke University, North Carolina, United States - YC | ecosystem: Engineered > Artificial ecosystem > Soil microcosm > Unclassified ... | reverse complement strand
GATATGCTGTAGCTTATCAAGCGTTTCACTCGCCGGGGGGCGGCGTGAGGACCCGTCATCCGGCCCGAAGCAGGGGGAAAGGACGGCTGCGGGATCGACGGCGGCTTGGGACGCCGCCCATGGCCGTGACGATGACCGATGCGGCTGCACGAGCTTTCGCTGCAGTTCGCCAGCCTGGTCGAGGCGGCCGGCGATGCTGACGAGCTGGGCAGGGTTTTGCGGGCGATCACGCGTGATCTCGGTTTTCAACACCAGCCGAAGAGCGCCCAGGGCCGATAGACGGGCAGGCCGCCGACCCGCAGCCAGGGCGCGCCCAGTTCGGGCTGGTAGGCGAGTTGCGCCGCCGCCCACTGGGTTGCGGCCCACAGGCCCGCGAGGACGATCAAGAAGACCACGAGGATCTGGCCGATGAGCAGTTTGGTGGGCGTCACGGCGAAGCTCCCGCCGATCGACGATGGTCGATCGAAGCAGGGCGAAGAATCTTCGACGCGCCGGAAAATGGGAACGGTGCTGATAGGACGAGAAGGGCCAAGTTGGGACAGGAACGGCCATTCTTGAACGAGCGGGATGCGCCCGCACCGATCTTGAGTGAGTTCCTGAACCCGCCTGCGAGGCCGTGCTGCACGCCCACATCGCGTAACCGGCGGGGGAATTACCGCCCCTTTCTCACCCGGATCCGTTCGAACGGCCGCGATGGTCTTGCGGCGGTTGCCGGCGCCCGCTCGACGGGCAACGCGTGGGCAGTCCGGCTGGTGCGGAAGGCCTGCCGGGTCGAAAACGGCCGAACGCGGGAAAGTCAGATGCCGGCGATCTGCCTCAGTTCGTCCAGCCGCTCTTGGCCAAGGCCTTCAACCAGATCACGCAATCTGAGGACCGACCGGCCAAGGGCATCGAGATCCTCCGCGCCAATCTCGTAGGCCGCCGAATAGCGTGCCTCGACATAGGCCCGCTTGAGCAGCTCGAAGCGGCGGCGGTCCAGCCGAGTTTCGCGGGGCCATGCCTCGATGAGCCGTGGCTCTTTGTCCTCTGCCAGCGAGCGGAGGAACTTGATATTGTGCGAGCGAGGGAAATACAGAGTGCGGGCCAGCAGAAAGCACGCGTACGCCGTCTCCGTAGCCTGATGCAGATTGAAGGCGGCTAGCTTTCGAAAGCCTGGATCGTCTTTGCTGCGATTCAGTTGGAAATCGACGGTGGCAAGCCAACGATCTAGATCAGCCGACTTCGTGCCATAGTAGCTCGCCGTCATCTCGTAGGCATCCACCGCGGTGAGCGGTTGCGGCGCGGCCAGCGCGCTGCCCGGACGCTCGTAAAGGATGATGCCGTCGCGGGCGATGTCGACCCAGAAATACTCGCCGCGGCCGAGCGCCTGGTTCACCTCATCGAGGGTATGGACGATGATGTTGACCGGCCGGCCGATCGCGGGATCGCGCTGGATCAGGTCCTCGGCCGCGTACCAGTAGTCGGCGACGTCGGTCAGGTCGGGATGGCTGACGATGACGAGCAGGTCGAAGTCGGACTGGTAGCCGTTCTCGGGCTCGTCGACCCAGTCGTCCCGCGCATAGCTTCCGAACAGGACGATCTTGAGGACCTTGCCGTTCTTCTTCCACGGCTGGGTGGCCGAGGCGATCGCGCGGGCGAACTCACCGAGCAGCAATTCGCGAACGTGGTGCAGTTCGTCCTGTTGCATGACCGGCAAGTGATCGAGGCTGGTTCGCATCGCCTGCAACTCTGGGCGATCCGGAACCTACCGGCAAGTGCCCCTTAACGGTCACACCGACGGCGCGTTTCGCGCCGCCGACACTCACGATTTGCGACCGCCGTCGGCGTTCGCGGGGAGCCTCACGGCTGTCGGTTCCAAGACCCCGGCGGCTTGCAGGCCCGGACGGCAACATCGCCAAGCCATCTTCTTCACTCGCACGATAATTAATATTGAAACCGATGTGAATATGAGGCAGCTTGCCCGCAAGCGTCCGGCGAGGCGCGAAATGAGGGCGCGGGAGAGGAATGATGAAGACCAAAGCTCTATGGCTGAGCGTGTCAATGCTTGCTTTCGCTTGGAGTGGTGCCGCAGCGGCTCAGGACCAGCCGGCCGAGGATTCCAAGCCCCAGGCGGATGCTTCGGCCCAGGCCGGCGCACAGGGCGAGAACGTGATCGTCGTCACGGCCGAGCGGCGCACCGAGAACCTCATGACGACGGCCGCTTCGGCCTCGGTGATCAGCGGCGACACGCTGGCCAAGAAGGGCGTCAACAATGTCGACGCACTGCAGTTCGCCGCGCCGAGCATCGTGGTCAACAACTTCGGCCAGGGCAACGATTTCAATGTCCGCGGCATCGGCAAGGCCGAGCACAACACCCAGACCACGACGGGGGTCATCACCTATCGCGACGGGGTGCCGACCTTTCCCGGCTACATCCAGGGCGAGCCCTACTACGACATCAACAACATCCAGGTTCTGCGCGGCCCGCAGGGCACGATCGTCGGGCAGAACGCGACCGGCGGCGCGGTGTTCGTCAATTCGAACGACCCCGTGATCGGCGGCGGCATCAGCGGCTACGCCCAGGCGAACTACGGCAACTATGACGATCTCGGCGGGCAGTTCGCGCTCAACCTGCCGGCGGGCGACACCTTCGCGATTCGCGTCGCGGGCTACGGCGAGCGGCGCGACGGCTTCTACCACATCACCGGGCCGGGCGGTGCGCCCTATACCGGCAACAACAACGATCTCAGCATGTACGCCGGGCGGCTCAGCCTGCTGTGGAAGCCGAGCGACAACTTCTCGATCCTGTCAAAGACCGACGCCGCTCACCTCGGCTATGGCGCCTACCCGTCCTCACCCTATTGGCAGTCGTTCAAGACCTTGCCGAGCGGGGCGGCGAACCCGCGCTACGCCGACCTGTTCGACATCACCGCCAACGCGCCGATGTCGGCCAAGGACAAGTTCGTCCGCTCGATCCTCAGGCTCGAATACAAGACCGACGGCGGGGTCAGGTTCCGCTCGATCAGCTCCTACCAGAAGGGGACCACCCAATACGGCACCGACCTCGACGGCACCTCGTCGGATTTCAACAACCCGCTGACCGGCCTGCCGATCGCGAACCGGTCGTTCTACGACATCGTCCACGAGCGGCAGCTGACCCAGGAATTCAACATCATTTCGCCGGACAACCAGCGTTTCACCTGGCTCCTCGGCGCGTTCGGCCTGTGGAACAAGTACACCTTCCCCGCGCCGTACGACAATTTCGACATCAACCTGTGCTATCCGTTCACGGCGGACGTCGTCCCCGCGTGCCACTATCAGCTCAAGGGCGTGAACCCCGAGCGGTCGCTGGCGGTCTTCGGGCAGGTCGGATTCAGCATTACCGACACGCTGAAGCTCGAGGCCGGCGGCCGCTACACCGCTAGCCGGTCGACCAACCACGTCGACGTCATGCAGTACGGGCTCTACATCCGCGACGACCAGACCACGAAGTCGGACAACTTCTCGTACAAGGTCTCGCTCGGCTGGCAGGCCGCCCCGAGCCAGTACCTCTACGCTTTCGTTGCCACCGGCTTCCGGCCGGGCGGGCTCAACGTGCCGGTCGGTCTCGGCCAGCCGGCCCCGTTCAAGCCGGAGAAGGTCACTTCGTTCGAGGCCGGGTGGAAGGCCAACTGGGCCGGCGGGCACCTGCGCACGACGATCGACGGCTTCTACAACGACTACAAGAACTTCCAGGTCATCATCGGCTATCCGACGTTCCCGACCTTCGGCATCGAGCTCAACGTGCCCGGAACGACCAAGATCTACGGCTTCGAGGCCGAAACCGAGCTGCACCTCGGCGGCTTCTCGCTCGACGCCGGCGTCAACGTCCTGCACAGCAGCCTCGGCCACTTCTTCGCCAGCGATCCCCGCGTGCCGAGCGTGGTGGCGTGCGATCCGGTCAGCGGGCCGGTCAGCGCGACCTGCATCGACCTCAAGGGCCGCGACCAGACCTATGCACCCAACTTCACCTTCAACGTCGGCGCGGAATACGCCTTCGCGCTGACGGCGAACGACACGATCACGCCGCGCGTGAACTACGGCCACGTCGGTGCCCAGTGGGCGACGCTGTTCGAAAGCCCGGCGCTCGGCGACCGGCTCGAGCAGCGCGACATCCTCAACGCTCAGCTCGAGTGGCAGCACGGCAGCTGGGCCGTGACCGCCTACGCCACCAATCTCACCAACCAGCACTATGCCGGCGCCCTCAACAGTGGGCTTTATTTCGCCGGTCCGCCGCGCCAATACGGAGTGAAAGTGCTCAAGACTTTCTGAAATAGAGCAGGCCGGCCGTCCGCGCGCACTTGCGGCCGGCCGGCCGTTCCATGAAGACAGTCGCACGACCATCCATGCAAAACTACCCGCTTACAGTCGACCGGTTCATCGACCACGCCGCCGCGTGGTCGGCGAACGGGGTGGTCGAGGCCTTGCCGGATGGGCGCCGGGTCCTCGTGTCCTACGCCGATGTCCGCGAGCGGGCCAATCGCATGTCGGGCGGCCGCGCGGGGCGGGGGGGCGGGGTCGGCGAGCGCGTCGGAACGCTCGCGTGGAACACGCGCCACCACCTCGAAATCTACTACGCGACGATGGGGCTGGGCCTCGTCTGCCACACCCTCAACCCGCGGCTGACCGTCGCCCAGCTGGCGGCCATGGTGTGCGAGGCCGAGGACGCCGCGCTCACCGTCGCACCGGACTTGCTGCCGCTGGCATTCGAATTGGTGGCCCTTTGTCCGAGCGTGCGGCACGTGATCGTGCTCGACGAACCGTCGGCGATGGCCGCGACGCCCAATGGCGTGCCGGTGTGGGATTACGAGGACCTCCTGGCCGAGAAGGGTTCTCCCGCTGCGTGGGGAGCGTTCGACGAGAATGCCCCGGCGGGCTTGTGCTACACGTCCGGTACCACCAGCGAGCCCAAGGGCGTGCTGTACACGCACCGTTCGAACTACCTGCACACCTTGCGCACGCTGCTCGCCGATGCCTTCGCGATCACGGCGACGGACGTGGTGCTGCTCGCGGTGCCGATGTTCCACGCCAACGGATGGGGCCTGCCGTTCTCGGTTCCGGCCGCGGGCGCGCGCATGGTCCTGCCCGGACGCAATCTCAAAGGCGACGCCCTCGTCTCGCTGATGCGTGACGAGAAGGTCACCATCGCCGTCGGCGTGCCGACGGTGTGGACGGGCGTCCTCGACCGGCTCGAGCGGGACGGAAGCAGCCTGCCCGCGCTCGACCGCTTGCTGGTCGGCGGATCGACCTGTCCCGAATCGCTCATCCGGCGTGCCGAGCGATCGGGTGTGAGGGTGCAGACGAGCTGGGGAATGACCGAACTCTCGCCGCTCGGCACGGTGACGCCGCCCGCAGCGAGCGACGACAAGGCCGGCTGCTCGGGGCGCCCGCCTGTCGGGCTGGAAATCAAGCTGACCGACAGCGCGGGCGTCGCCCTGCCCGAGCAGCGCGGCCAGATCGGCCACTTGCGGGTCAAGGGCATCGCGGTGATCGACCGCTACTTCAACAACGACGACTTCGTGATCGACGAGGAAGGCTTCTTCGATACCGGCGATCTCGCGATGATCGACGACGACGGCGATCTGACGATCTGCGGGCGCTCCAAGGACCTGATCAAGTCGGGCGGGGAATGGATCAACCCGGCGGCCATGGAAGCGATCGTCGGCGCCCAGCCGTCCGTCGATGCGGTGGCCGTGATCGGCCGGTCGGACGAGAAATGGGGCGAACGCCCGGTGCTGGTCGTCCAGTCCCATCGCGGCTGCGCGCTCGATCGGTCGGCGCTGATCGACTGCCTGCGGGGCAAGGTCGCCGACTGGTGGCTGCCGAGCGAGGTCGCCGAGATCGCCGAGATGCCGCTCGCCGCGACCGGCAAGATCGACAAGGTGCGCCTGCGCGAGCAGTTCGAGGACGGCGCGCTCAGGGTCGAATCGATCGCGGGCTAACCTCGGGCGCGGCTCATTCGCAGCCCGGGGCCTTCGGCGGCAACGGCGGCGAGGCGAGGCCGGCATTCCAGTTCCACGCCTGGTTGCCCGCGGCGCGGCGCCGGCACATCACCTCCTCGTTCAGGCGATACATGCCGGGAAAGAGCGCCTTCGCCGGCCGCGGCGTCGCGGCGAAGTGCATGTAGGCGCCGGTCCGGTCGTAGCGCGGCCAGGCCGGTGCGTGGGCCGCCACCGGCTTGCCGGTCTTGGCAAAGCTGGTCCAGTAGTCGGCCAGCGCGTCGGACATCGCCGTCTCGCCCGACGTCCCGGGAATTTTCGGCCACTCGGGCCCGACGGCGTGGAAGGTGCCGAACACGAACGGCAGCTCGCTCGCATGGAAGGCGTGCAATCCCGCTTCGTCGGTGGCGGGATAGCCGTGGTCCCACAGGTAGAGGTAGGCGCTCTTGCCGATGGCCTCCTGGTTGCGGGCCATCCGCTCGGCGGTCCAGCCGTACAGCGCGTCGCGCGTCGAGGCGAGGATGCTCTCCGGCATGTTGCTCGACGGGTAGAGCTTGAGGAAGTCGTCCGCGAGGTCGCCATAGGCCGAGCGGATCTCATCCTCGTAAACCTGCGCGCTCGCCGGCACCCGTGGCGCGAGCACCTTGAGCGAGCGGATTTCGCCCTGGTTGAAGCCGACGACCAGCGGGACGGGTGCCTGCTGGCCCCGCCCGAAGACGTTGACCAGCTGGTCGGCAAGGACCTTGCCGTCGACCGCGCCCCACGGCCCGAAGCCCGCCTTGACCGCCGCGTCGCTCAGCGTTGCGGCGTCCATCGCCCGCAAGGCGGCGAGGTCGGGCGCTTTGAGCGCGGCGGCCAGCGCGACGCCCGCCTGCTCGGCCGAGGGCGCGCCGTGCACCGCCTGCTTCAGCGCCGGCGTCGAGATCATGTAGCCGCTCTCGGAGATGGCCTTCGCGAACAGTCCGCGCGCCGGCGGGGATGCCATCAGGTACATCACGCTGAGCGCGCCGGCGGATTCGCCGGCGATGGTGACGTTGGCGGGATCGCCGCCGAACGAGCGGATATTGTCGCGCACCCACTCGAGGGCGCGGATCTGGTCGAGCAGGCCGTAATTGCCCGAATAGCCGCCCTGCTCGGCGCTGAGCTCGGGATGGGCGAGCCAGCCGAGCACGCCGAGGCGATAGTTGATCGACACGACGATCACGCCGCGCTCGGCGAGCTTGCGCCCGTCGTACATCGGCTCGCGGCTCGATCCGGTGGTCAGCGCGCCGCCATGAATCCAGAAGAACACCGGCGCGTCTCTCGCCTTCGCCGGCGCCCAGATGTTCAGCGTCAGGCAGTCTTCGCTCATCGGCAGGGGCGCGGCCGGAGAATAGATGCTGGAGAGCTGCGGCTGCGGCTGGAGGCACGCCGGGCCGAAGGCAGTGGCGTCGCGCACGCCGGCCCAGCGCGGCAGCCTTTCCGGCGCCCGCCAGCGCAGCGGCCCGACCGGCGGCCGGGCGTAGGGGATGCCGCGGAACACGAGCAGGCCCGCTTCGCTGGTGCCCTTGAGCTCTCCCGCTGGGGCATCGACGATGGGGCTTGCGGCCAGGGAGGCATGGGACATGGGTTCACTCCGCTCGACGGGGGCGCACGATGCCAACGCCATCGTGGCAATGGCGAAGACGAGGCGGGCGAGAGGGCCCGGTCCGCTCATGCGCCTCTCTCGCCACTCGGTGTCTCACCCCGCAGCCGCGCTGCGAGCGACAGGAAGATCGCGACCGCAATCACGTAGAACGGCGTCAGCGTGTAGAGCGCCATTTGCAGCGAGTTGCCCCAGCCGTGCGCGGTGAACCAGTCGCTCGCCGCGCCGACGTAGGTCGGGCCGAGCCCGAGGCCGATGAAGTTCATCACCAGCAGCAGCAGCGCTCCCGACAGGACGCGCTCGTTCGGCCTTACTTCGTCCTGCACCAGCGCGATCGAGGAGGAGAGATAGAAGTAATTGAGGAACATCACCACGGTGAGCAGCACGAGCGCCGCCGGCCAGCCCGGCGACCATACGAAGGCGACATAGAGCGGCAAGGCCAGCGCCAGCGAGACGGCCGGGGCCAGCGCGTAGGCGACGCGCGAGGTGCGCGTCATCCGGTCGATGATGCGGCCCGAGACGAGCATCCCGGCGCTCATGCCGATGCCGACGACGAGCGCGTACCAGATCGCCACGTCCTCGAGCGTCATGCCCTTCTCGCGCATCAGGAACAGCACGGTGAAGTTGCCGAGGCCATAAGTGACGAACTGGGTCGCCCCGCTGCCGAGCGAAGCGCGCATCAGCACCGGATGGGTGAAGAACATCCGCGTCGTCGCCCAGAACGGGGCCTTGGCCTTGGCATCGGGGTCCTTGCGCAAGTCCGTCGCGCCGCGCGCCGGATCGCGCATCGCGAGCCGCACCGCGAGGGCGGTGACGATGCCGATTGCGCCGGTGACGATGAAGGCGTCGCGCCAGTCGAACGCCGCGGCGATCGAGGCGCCGAAGGCGATCCCGATGGCGGCGCCGATCGGCGGGCCGAGGTTGTAGATGCCGAGCGCGGTGCCGCGATAGCCGGGCGCGAAGGTATCGGTGATCAGCGCGTAGGACGGCGGCACGCCGCCGGCCTCCCCGAAGCCCACGGCCATCCGCGCGACGACGAGCTGCGGGTAGGTCTGCGCGAGGCCGCAGGCCGACGTCGCGGCGCTCCAGATGGCGCACGCGAGCGAAAGGATCGTCACGCGATTGGTGCGGTCCGCCAGCCAGCCCACGGGAAGCGCGATGAAGCAGTAGAACATCGCGAAGTACAAGCCGCCGATGAGGCCGAGCTGGCCGTCGGTGATGTGCAAGGTGTCCTGGATCGGCTTGGCCAGGATCGACAGCAGCTGGCGATCGAGGAAATTGAGGACGTAGACGAACGAGAGAAGGAACAGGACGCCCCACGCTCGCTTGTCGGGGCGCACGGCACCGGCAAGGTCCGGCGATACCGCGGCGGAGCTCGCCATCTAGCGGGCAGGCAGGCTGGCGCTGGCGGCCGGGTGCCTCGTCTCGATCATGTCCGTCTCCTCTCCGCCCGTCTTTTTTGCAGGTTCCCGCAGCATCTTGCGGTCAAGGCGGCAAGCCTGTCAACACACACTATCGTGTGGGTGAATGTTTTGCATGATCGCCGGAGCGATGGCTTGACGCTGCGCGCCCGAGGCCCGAAAGACATGCGCGTGACCCAGACACCGAGGGCCCGGCCCCGTTCCAAGAAGGCAGAGCAGCGCGCCGAGACGATGGAGCGCATCCTCGATGCCGCCGAGGTCCTGTTCGCCCAGCACGGCCTCTATGGCGTCACGCTGAAGGAGGTCGCCGCCGAGGTCGGCGTGCACCACACGCTGCTCAATTACTACTTCGAGGACAAGAAGACGCTGTTCGACGCGGTGTTCGCCCGGCGCGCGGTGGTCACCAGCGAGCGCCGGATGCGCGTGCTCGACGACTACGACGCCTCGACCGACACGCCCACCGTCGAGGGGGCGTTGCACGCGTTCCTCGACACCGACCTCGACCTCTACATCGAGGGCGGCGAGGGCTGGAAGAACTATGCCCAGCTGACCGCCCAGGTCGCCAACACCCCGGTGTGGGGCGCCCAGCTGATGGACGAGCACTTCGATCCGGTGGTCCTGCGCCTGATCGGACTGCTCAAGCGCGCCCTGCCCGACTGCGCCGAGGAGGACATCTTCTGGGGCTATCATTTCGTCAGCGGCGCGCTGATGCTGACTCTCGCCCGCACCGGCCGGATCGACAAGCTTTCGGGCGGGCTGTGCAAGTCGGAAGACTTCGCCGCGGTGAAGCAGCGGATGGCCTCGTTCATGGCCTCCGGCTTCCTCGCGATCTGCCGGCCGGCCCGCTAGCGCCCGAGGGGCCGCCATCGCTTGCACTGCTTGACCTCGGCCCGGTTTTTTGTTCACTACCATGTGAGTTAATAACGAAAGGGGTGGCAGGACCGGCGATGGCGACGCGGCGCAACGTGCTGGCGGGATTGGCCGCCATCCCGGCGGCGAACGCGCACGCAGGTCCCGGGCGGGCGCGCCGGCCCCGCCCGGCCGATTTCCTGTGGGGCGCGGCGATCTCGGCGCACCAGAGCGAGGGCAACAACGTCAACTCGGACAGCTGGCTGCTCGAGCACTTGCCCGAGACCGTCTACAAGCAGCCCTCAGGCGATGCGTGCGACAGCTACCATCGCTACGAGGAGGATTTCGC
>Ga0310811_10014760_pt1 | contig 10200 bp, 8 predicted proteins | sample YCmetagenome_FD_207642 | JGI IMG/M metagenome (GOLD analysis project Ga0310811, IMG submission 207642) | Soil microbial communities from experimental microcosm in Duke University, North Carolina, United States - YC | ecosystem: Engineered > Artificial ecosystem > Soil microcosm > Unclassified ... | reverse complement strand
TATGTGCCGAAAGTGTTCACTCCAAATAATGATGGAACTAACGATCTGCTGAAGCCGATACTGGTAGGTATACAGACCTTCCGCTACTTCAGTGTGTATAACCGGTGGGGTAATCTGATCTTTACGACGGAGGATCCGAACCGTGGATGGGATGGGACGTTCAAGGGGGTGGCGCAGCCGGTGGAGACGTATTTGTGGATGGCCGAGGGGGTTGATGTGGAAGGGAAGAGGATCGTGGCGAAGGGGATGACCTCTCTTGTGAGATAGTGAGGTTTGCCGGGGGATTGGTTTAACGGATGAGTGAAATGATTGTATTCAAAAAATAAATTTAAAATCCAATATCCTGATGAGGAAGATTTATACATTATTGATTCTCCTTTCGGTCGCGGGGCTTGTCCGCGGGCAGGAGATCAATTTTTCGCGGGTGCAGGATATGACCATATGGTACAACCAATCCCTCAAAACCGATAAACAGAATAGTCTAAAGCTCAACTACAGGAGCGTCCGTTATGGCGGGCAGATTGCCTACAACAGTGTTGCGGCGTTATTTGATATGCCGCTGCTGTCCAAGGACGGAAAGAATAAATCCAACTCCGGCTATTTCTCCTTCAGTGCCGGGGCGGCTTCCGACAAGACCAATGACGGGATCCTGAACAATACGCTGGGGATGATGGGTATTTCCTATGCTATCCCGATCGGGCGGCACGAGACCTATCTCGCCGCCGGATTTCAGGGCGAATACTACAGGAGCTCGCTGAATCTGGCGGGTGTGTCGAATGCTTTTGGCGACCAGTACGATAATTACGGACCGATAGAAGGAGCGCCGAGCGCTGACCGGTTGGCCAATGGCTGGTCGTATGGCCATTTCAATGCCAATGCGGGGATATCGCTGTTCAGCAATGGCCGGAATGACAAGTGGTATGTCGGGGTGTCGGGGATGCAGGTCAATCAGCCCTATTCCTATAAGATAAAGGCGGATTCGACGCGGCTGAAGATGGGGCTCGGGGTGCAGGGCGGATATAGATATACAACGAAGACGGATGACGAGGTTGGTTTTTATGTGGCCATGAACTGGCAGGGGCCGGCGTATCGTCACTACTATAATCTCTCCTATGTCAAGGCAATCCCTGGAGTACAGGGTGGTGCGGCGGTGGGGCTGGGACTTGGCTACCGGTACAATGACGCGTTGGTTCCCGACGTGGAGCTGAGGTACCAGAAGATGTCACTTGCAATTTTATATGATATAAATATTTCGACGATCAGTGCGGCAGGGATCGCGCGCAATGGCGTAGAATTGGCTTTAAGAATGGACTTTTAAACTTAACCCCATGAAGAAGGTAATGATTTGTTTGGTTGGTTGCTTCCTGATAGCCCTCACAACCCTAAGGGCTCAGGGTCCCGCTGCGTCGGATACGACCAGGGCGGCTGAGGATTCGGTCCTGTCGCTGGTGGACACAGCTACTCAAACGCCGGCTGGATCGGTTATATCGCGAGATACGGTTGCGGTCGTCTCTGCGGATAAGACTGCGGCGCCTGCTATGAAGGATACGGCGGCTGCTCCGGTTGCGAAGGCTCCTGCAGGGAAGGTGACGAAGGTTGTCACGGTCGGGAATGATGCGAAAGTGACTATAACTCCTACCGATGGAGATACGAAGGTGACTGTTTCCACTCCTGGAAAGGACACTACGATACAGGTTCGGGATTCGACTGTGCAGGTGAAGGACACCGTTATTTCGCTGTCCGATGATCCTGCGCCGAAGCAGGATACGGTGATGTATGCTTCTTCGAAGAAGGACAACGCCGATGCCGATGTGAAGCCGGTAGAGCCGAAGGATACGGCAACGAAGGAAGACAAGGAAGAGGAGTCTACGAGGAAGCTGGATACGAGGTGGTTCATCTCTCCGCTGCTGAAGGCGCAGTTCCAGGATTTTGCCCTGCTGGAGAAGAACAGGAAGGGATATCTGAGTGACGCGAATACGCTGCCTTTTCTGCAGCGGGGTAACGGGTCGTTTGCGGCGTCGGCGTACAAGAATCTGACGCAGCGGTTGTCGGTGAGTGCGGATATCGGACTTAGTTTTGGACACGTGACGAATGACAATGTGCTGATCAGCCAGACGAAATCAAAAACCTATAATTTACTGAATGCGGCCGTGTACTATCATTTATTAGCCCCTTCCTATCGTCTGCAGCCTTATGTAACGGTTGGGATCAATGACGTCATCAACGACGCTTCCTATGCCAGCGTGCCTATGGGGATCGGGGCCAAGTTCAACGCCCGCAAGGTAATGGTGACGGGACAGGTGATGTACGGGTATGCGATCAGCAAAGCTATTTCCAATACGACCATGTATTCCATCGGGATCTATCTGCCGATCAAGAATAAGAAGCAGAAGCAGCTGGATCAGGACGATAAATCGCCGTATAACCGGAAGGGTAAGGACGAGAAGAAGGATAGTACCGGTAAGGGTGGTGTTGTCAACAATATTTATATCACGATCAATATGGACTCCGTGTTGAAGTCGAAGGGGCTGCTGGATGAGAATGGAAAGCCTATCCGGGGCGGGGATGACGGTGACGACGACGGCGCTGGTGGCCGCGGCCGCGGCAGGCGCAACAAGGCGTTCCGCAATCTGGGGCTGGATGATTTCGACGAGGGTGATTACCGTATCGATTCGCTGGACGGGAAGCCTGTGCTGCGGTTTGTGGTGTATTTCGAGTTCAACGAATACGGTCTTACTTCGAGGGCGTTCGGTGCTATCGACAAGGTGATCAGCCATCTGAAGAGAAGCAGCAATGAGTTCAACGTGGAGATAAAGGGATACACTGACTCCGTGGGTAGTAATTCCTTTAATAATGTTTTGTCGCGCAGGCGCGCCAAGATGGTACTGGACTATATGAACAGCAGGGGTGTGCCGACCGAGTTGATGAAGGCGAAGGCTTATGGCAGTGACAATCCGGTGGCGGATAACAGTGACCCGAACCAGGCGTGGCTGAACCGGAGGGCTGAGATAATAGTCCACCAAAAGGAGGGAATAGCCGCGGTGGGGGAAAAGTAGGCGTGGCCGCCATGGGAAAGAAATAATATTTTTTCCCAGATAGAGATTTTTTTAACAATTAAATCCTTATATTTGAAATCCTAGTAGATTTTTTAAATCCTATATGTCTATGTTAAACGTTTCGAATCATTCTACAGCACTTTGGGGACATTTACCCAGCAATATCAAGATCAGGCTCATTGATGAACAGGGTAATTTTATCGACCCGTTGCAGATCAAAGAAGTTGACTATCTCGCCCGTTTCCAGAATAAATGCGTCGTGAACAAGGTTTACAACCAAATGTTGGCTGATAAGCGTTCTGGCGTCATCGAAGTCTATTCCGATAAGGTTTTGGTAAAGGAGAATTAAAGTTTCCCGATAAATTATTGGTAGAGAACTGTGTAATTCGTGATATGGCTGGGTTCGCGCCTGGTCATCTTCTCGTTATACGACCCAGTTCGCGTGCGTATCCCGCGCCGACGGGGAGTCCTTTGTCCCCGATCCAGACGGTGTCCTTAACCACGCGGTTGACCTTGCTGCAGGCGACGAGGTAGCTGCGGTGGATGCGGACGAAAGATTCCGCGGGCAGGAGGGCTTCGGTCTCCTGCATGGTCAGCCTTGACAGGATCTTCTCTTCGGGCAGTACGAACTGCATATAATTCCCCATGCTTTGGACGTATAGGATGTCTCCTATATTCACTCTTACCTGGCCATAGCCGCTCTTTATGAAGACGTCTCCCGGGAGGGGCTTGTTGTGCTTGAGCTCGAATTGCTGGAGGGCTTTGTTGCAGGCCTTGAGGAAGCGGGACTGCGAGAACGGTTTCAGGAGGTAGTCGATGGCGTCGAGCTCGAAGCTTTTGACGGCGTGCTCGCTGTAGGCCGTGGTAAAGATGACCATGGGCGGGTCGGGCAGGGCGGTGAGGAATTCGATGCCGGAGATGTCCGGCATTTTTATGTCCAGGAACAGGAGGTCGGGGCGCTGGGCGCGCATGGAGTCCATCGCCGTGAAGGCGTTGGTGAAGGCGCCTGTGAGGTCGATAAAGGATATTTTTTCCGAGAGGTTGCGGATGACCTCCAGCGCCATGGGTTCGTCGTCTATCGCGATAGCTTTTAGCATATGCTTTTGCCTGGGTTGAAGTTACAATTGAAGGGCGAGCTGTACAAAGAATTCCTTTTCGTCCTGATGCATGAAGAATTCGTGCTGGTCGGGGTAGATGAGTTTTAGCCGGTACAGGACGTTCTTCATGCCTACGCCGGAGCGTCCTTTTTCGGGGTCGGCGCCCTGGCGGACGTGTATGCTGTTGCGCACTTCGAAGTGCAGGGAGTTGCCTTCGTGGTGGAGGTTGATCTTTATCCAGGAGGGTTCGCGTAGGCTGATGCCGTGTTTGAAGGCGTTTTCGACGAAGGGGATGAGCAGCATGGGGGCGATGTTGCACTCGGGGAAGTCTTCGTCGATATCGGTCTCGATGGTGATATTGGGAGAGGTCTCGGTGCGGAGCTGCTGGAGGGCGATATAATTCTTTACGTATTCGATTTCCTTGTTCATGGCGATGCGGTCGAGGTTGTTCTCGTGGAGCATGAAGCGCATCATGTCGCCGAGCTGCTGGATGCCTCCGGCGGTGCGGTTGGCGTGTTCGTGGAGTGCGGTGCCGTAGAGGGTGTTGAGGACGTTGAATAAAAAATGGGGGTTGATCTGTGAGCGGAGGAACTGGAGGTCGGCTTTTGACTGGCCGAGTTCGGTCTCGAGGCCTCTGATCCGCATGATCCTGTCCTTTTGCTGCTGGAAGATATAGCGGGACAGGGGATAGGTGAACACCGCCTGCGCGATCCAGAGGGAGATGACGACGGGGGGAACGGAGTGTTCGTCGGGAACGGTGGCGATGGCGAAGGGGATGCACCAGGCCAGGGAGGTCAGCAGGACGCGCAGGAGTATTTTGCGGTCGAGGAGTTTTGCTTCCGGTTTGATGGGGAAGATCCAGTAGATATTGATGATGCCGGAGAGGGTCATGGCGGGGATGATGCCGAAGTACCAGACGGTGGTGGGGCCTTCCATGAGCTCGAAATAATAGAGCAGTTCGCCGAAGGTGAAGTAGCAGGTGATGAGTGCGGTCAACTGATTGAGAAGCTGGATCCGGCGGGTCATGGTATCGGATCGGCGTTCGAGTTTTTTGAGGAGGGTCTCGCGGATGATGGCGTAGACGATGTATGCAATGGTAAGATTGATGGCCATCCGGAGGCCTTTGCCCATGATCATGATATTGGAGATGTCGCGGGGCATGAATGGGCGGTGGCGATAGAAGTAGGCGATGCCCAGGCCGGTGCCGAGGCCGATGATCAGGAGGAAGGTCTGGGCGAGGCCGAGGATGAATCTTCTCAGGGACTCGCTGCCGGGGCCGGACATGAGGATGCGGGCGTTGGCGTTGTTGTTGACCTGGACCCTGAAGCTGCCGATGGCGGCGCCTTCTGTATGGAGGAGGCGGGGCAGGATGAATAGGTTCATCGAGACGTAGCTGATGTAGATCAGTATCGGTGTGGCGATATCGGGGAGGAGGATATTGCCGGTGTAGGTGAAGGGGAGGTTTTCGCTGAAGAAGTTCTCGCCGTAGTCCCTTGCAAGGGCCGTTGCCGAGTGCTGGAGCAGGCGCCAGAAATTCCCGACAACGGCGATGGTGCAAAGGAGGGTGACGAGAAGGAATTCGTGTTCGCGCCACCTTGTTGTATGTTTAGGGCTTATCATCTTGTTTTTTTGACAAGATTAGGCCAAAAGGGGGGTGGTTTTTTTCAAATGTGATGAAATGGGTGGATTTTGTGACTATTTGGAGCGCATTCCCCCGCCTGCGGCGGTGGAGCGGGTGGGGGCCGGGGTACCGCCCGCGCCGGTTTTGGTGGGGGTGGCGGAGGTGGAGCGGGATTTTTCCAGGTTCTTTTTCAGGATGGTGATATAGTGTTCGGCGTCGGTGTTGCCGGGGTCGAGGGCGAGGAGTTTACCGAAGTATTCGATGGCTCCTTCGTAGTCCTTTTGGGCGTTGGCGCGGTAGGCGGCGATATAGCCGTAGGATTCGATGAGGTGTTTCCGGTTGGTTTTATTGGCCGGATCTTTTGTGCAGATATCGATCAATTTCATATACTGTGGGATAGCCATGCCCGTGGTCATTGCCGTGTCGATGGCCACGTCTGCGCGTGCGCGCCAGTAGTAGCCGAAGTCCTGGTCGGGGTATTTTGATTCGTACATGCCGAAGACGCTGTCGGCCATGGTGTAGTCTTTTGCCATATAGTGGGCGAGGCCCCAGTTGAAGAGGTCGAGGTTGGTGGCCTTTGTGTTGCCGTTGTAGTATTTGCCGAGCCAGATGGCCTGGTTGGCGTAGTCCTTTTGTTTTTTGTAGCCGTCGGCGAGTTTTTTGGCGAAGGCGTAGCGCTGGAGGGTGTCCTTTTGAAGAAGGGCGGCCTGGGCGTAGTATTTGGTTGCGGAGTCGGGGTGGTTGAGGGAGGCGTAGATGTCGCCCATCGTTTCATAGTCCTTCTCGACGAAGCTGGTGTCCTGCTGTTTATTAAAGTACTGCTGCATGTAGTCGAGGGCTTTTGCCGAGTCGTGCAGTTCTTTGCAGGAATAGGCGATCAGCTTGTACAGGCGGGGCTCGGTAGAGCCGGCGTGGTTGGTGAGCAGCTGCTGTGCCTTTTGTACGGCGTCGGCGTATTTGGCCGAGGAATACAGCATGTCGGTGACGAGATAGTCGTTGCGGATGCCGGGGTCGTCGTTGGCGGTATAGTGTTTGAGATCATCCATGGCTTTGTTGACGTCGCGGAAATACCAGTGATAATACAGCTCGTACCAGGCCGGGGCGTAGCTGGTGTCGGCGGCGACGGCGTCGTTGAAGTACTGCAGGTATTGTTCGGCGTTATTCTGGGAGACGAAGATCTTGCCCGATTTGTACATGGCTTTTGCGTATTTGGCGTCTTCGTTGAGCGCGTCGTGGTAGGCTTTGAATGCGTTGCCTCCGTCTTCGAGTCTTCTGTAGGAGTCGCCCATTTCGACGTAGAGTTCGGGGTTGTGTTTGTCCTTTTTGATCGCTTTTGTGAGGAGGTCCAGGGCGTAGTGGGCGTCGCCGGAGTCGGACAGATTGTGGGCGTGTGCGACGGCGAGCAGGATGACGGGGTCTTTTTCCTTTGTGGCGGCCAGGGCTTTGGTAAAGCAGGCGGCGGCGCTGTCTTTTTTGTGGTTATATAGGAAAATGAAGCCTCTGGCGCAGAGTCCCATGGGTTGTTCTGCTGCCGGGGCAGGGATGGTGATGGGGGGCGGCTGATGTCTGTTGAGGTAGGTCTCGGTGAGGAGCCACCAGGCTTCGGAGTTGCCGGGGTCGGTGGTTAGGATCTTTTGGAGTTGCCGGGCAGCGCCCTCGTATCGCTCGTAGTAGAGGAGGTGTCTTGCGTCGGCTGTTGAGGGGGGCTGAGCTTTTGTGTTAAAGATGGAAAAGCAGAGCGTTGTCGTGAAAAGTAGTAGGTGTCGCATCGTTATAATTAATTGTTTTTATATGGTTCCAGGTCCAGCACCTGGATCTTTGAGTCCCGGCGGAGGAGGTCGCTGATGTGTCGTGATCCGCCGATACCGCTTTCGGTCGCGGGGTTGAGCAGGATCAGGTCGGCCATGATGAGTTCGGCATAGCTGAGGGTCGCCCTTGCGAGGTCGTGTCTTGTCACGGCCGAGACTTCGATGGGGTTGTGGAGGCTTTCGCGCAGCTGGTGATAGGCGTTGAGGAATGCCTGCGGCAGGCCTTCTTCGTTGTCATTCTTCTGGATGGCCAGCAGGTGTACCTGTGCCCGGTAGCGTCGGGCCAGCAGGATGCCCCATTCGAGTTTCCGTTGAGGCAGGAAGTCCCGGATGGGGATGACGATGACCTTTGGGCGGGTATCGATGGATCCTGGTTTGGCTGTTAACACGGCGCTATTCGTCCTTTTGGCGACTGTGTCCGGGGAAACCTTTGAGCTTTTGGTCAGGAGGTTGATTGCCCAGCCGGGGGTCCATGGCTTCAGTTGATTTTGTTTGCCGATGACGATGATGTCGGGGGTCAGGAAGTTGGCGCATTCGATGATCATTTTTTGAACGACGCCTTTGAGGACGTGGGTTTTGATCTCCGGTCCCGGGTAGTCGCCTTTTATTCGCTGGGCCAGCTGGTCGAGCTGGGTTTGTGCGGCGAGGGTTGCAAGGGGACGGTGGGGCTGTACCACGTGAAGGAGGTGGAGTACGACCTTATCGGGCCCGATGAGGCTGATCGCTTTTTTTACCGCGATCTCCGTGTTGACGGTGAAGTCGACGGGAATAAGGAGTTTTGTAAAGACTATCGCCATGTGGTACAATTTGGTTAATGGATATTAACAATTAATTAGAGGGGGATTAGAATTAGATTAGAGAATTTGGGGTGGGGGATGATATTAGAATTGGATTAGAGACCGCCGGGTTTTGGGGTACGCGGGTGATAATTTGTAATTTTATGGGATGGCAGATGAAAGAAAGATACTGATCGTGGAGGATGAGCGGAAGATCGCCGACACCCTGAAACTGGGGTTGGAGGAGAATGGTTTTTATGTCGAGGTGGCGTATGACGGGAAGATCGGCCACCAGTTCATCGTCACGCACCGGTATGACCTGATCATTCTGGACATCAATCTGCCGGGGATGAATGGCTATGATCTTTGCAGGGCCATCCGGTACCGGGATCCGGATATGCTGGTCATTATGCTGACGTCGATGAGTTCGCTGGATGACAAAATAGAAGGGTATGACGCGGGGGCCGACGACTATATGGTGAAGCCGTTTGAGTTCAGGGAGCTGCTGCTGAAGATCCGGGCGTTGCTGAAGCGGACGCCGGGGCAGGCGGTGCCGGTGGGGAATGTGCTTCGGGCGAGTGACCTGGAGATGAACCTGGATACGAAAGAGGTACACCGGGCGGGTCAGCGGATCAAGCTGACGGCGAAGGAGTTTCAGCTGCTGGAATACCTGATGCGGAACAAGAACAGGGTTGTTTCGCGGGCGGACCTGGCGATCAATGTCTGGGACGTCGACTTCAATACCAATACCAACGTCATCGACGTATATATCAGTTATGTCCGCAACAAGGTGGACAAGGATTTCGACTACAAGCTGATCCAGACCCATGTGGGGATGGGTTATATTCTTAAAACCGGCGGAAGCTGATGCCGGTAAAGATCCGCATAACGCTGCTGTTCACCCTGCTGGTAGTGGGGATACTCACGCTGGTTTGCGGTTCTGTCTATTATTTTTCCTATACCAATCGAATTTCGGATATACGGATCCGATTGACAAACCGGGCGATCACGACGGGGCGGCTGCTGAGTCAGGGCGGGGTTTTTGATCAGGCGCTGCTGCGGAAGATAGACGCGTCGACGTCGATGGCGATGCAGGACAAGGTGATGGAGGCTTATGACAGCGCCGACCGGAAGGTGTACTGGTACAGTGATGGGCCGGAGGATACGTTGTCTGTGGTGAAGGAGGTGATCGAGCGGGTGCGGAAGGCGTCGGATGGCGTGCTTTATTTTACACAGGGTCGTCGCGATGCGGTGGGGGTGGACTATAAGGACGGAGGATTGGTGATCGTTGCGGCGGCGTACGACGAGCCGGGGAATGAGAAGATGCGGCATCTTCGACTGGTGCTTTCCCTTAGTTTTATTGGCGGGATACTGATCTCGGTGATCGGGGGGTATTTGTTTTCCATTTCTTTGTTGCATCCTATCCGGCGGATAGCGGACGAGGTGAATGAGATCTCGGCGCGGAATCTTACGCGGCGGATCCGGTCGACGGCTGAGAGCCGGGATGAGTGGGATTATCTTTCGGGGACGCTGAATCAGCTGCTGAACCGGATGCAGGAGAGTTTTGAGATACAGGGACGATTTATTGCTAATGCGTCGCATGAGTTGTCGACGCCGCTGACGTCGATATCGAGTCAGCTGGAGGTGGCGTTGCAGCGGGTAAGGACGGTGGAGGAGTACCGGCAGGTGATACAGTCGGTGTATCAGGATGCCAGGCAGTTGAGTAAGCTGACGCAGACGTTGCTGGAGTTTGCGAGGGCTTCGGGGACGGCGGCGGGGTTGGAGATCGATCTGATCAGGATCGATGAGGTGTTGTTGCGGTTGCCGGGGGAGATTGGGAAG
>Ga0310811_10014759_pt1 | contig 10200 bp, 8 predicted proteins | sample YCmetagenome_FD_207642 | JGI IMG/M metagenome (GOLD analysis project Ga0310811, IMG submission 207642) | Soil microbial communities from experimental microcosm in Duke University, North Carolina, United States - YC | ecosystem: Engineered > Artificial ecosystem > Soil microcosm > Unclassified ... | reverse complement strand
AATCCCCACGGCGTCCATTTCAGCCGCCTGCGCGCCTCCAATCTCGCGCTGGTCGACGTCGAGGGCCGCAGCGTCGAGGGCACGGAGAAGCGCCACACCGCCTTCTACATCCACGCCCGTATCCATCTCGCAAATTCGCGCGCCCGCTGCGTCCTCCATGCACATCCGGTCAACGCCACGGCGCTCACCATGCTGCGCGCGGGCCGGCTCTTGCCCTGCCACCAGAATGCGCTGCGCTTCCACGGCCGCGTCGCATATTACGACGACTATCGCGGCCTCGTGCTCGACGACGCCGAAGGCGACCGCATCGCTGCGGCGCTCGCCGACAAGAGCGTCCTGTTCCTCAAGAACCACGGCGTGATCGTGACCGGGCCGACCGTGGCCGACGCCCTCGACGACCTCTACTACCTCGAGCGCGCCGCGCAGGTGCAGATCGTGGCGATGTCGACGCGCTCGCCGCTCGCGCTCGTTCCCGAAGAGACGGCGGCGGCGACGGCGCGTCAATTCGCGGAGCTCAATCCTGTGAATGCAGCACTGCATTTCGACGAGATCAAACGCATCCTGGATGCGGAGGAGCCGGACTACGCCAACTAGCCGCGCTCATCATTGAACCGGTACCAGAGGAACATGACGCGCTGTCCGAGGCGGCGGAGCGCGGCGAGCGGAAAGCGGGGCAGGGGCGAGAAGACGGGCGGCAGCGCCGGCAACGGTTTGCCGGCGATGCGGTCGGCGAGGAGGCGCCCGGCGTGGAGGCTCAGTGCGACGCCGCTGCCCTGGTAGCCGAGCGCGTAGAGCACGCCGGGGTCGTCTTCGGCGTGATGAATATGCGGCATCTGATCGGCGGTGACGCACACCCAGCCCGCCCAATCGTAATCCACCGTTATCGCGCCGAGCGCCGGACATTTCCGCTTGAGTTCGGCCAGCAGGAACTCGCGCTGGACCTTGCGGCTCGCCGGGGAGTCGATGATGCGCCCGCGTCCGCCGAACATGATGCGCTCGTCGGGGAGCCGTCGGAAATAGAAGAGGAGGTTGCGCGTATCGGTGATGACGTGGCTGGTGAGGAAGCCCGCCGCGGTTTTCTCCGCCGGCGTCATCGGTCGCGTCACGATGATGTGCGACAGCACCGGCAGCAGTGCGCCGTTGGTCGCCGGATAAAAGCCCTCGGGCGTGTAGCCGTTAGTGGCGATGATCACCTGACGCGCCCGCACGCAGCCCGTCGGCGTGTGGAGGACGTGAGTGCTTCCGTCCTTCGTCCAGCGGACGACGGGCGCGTTCGCATGCACCCTCGCCCCGCTGCCGCGCGCCAGGGCGAGCATGCCGAAGGCGAGCTTCAGCGGGTTGAGCCCGAGCGCATCCTTGAGCACGAGCCCGCCGTATGATTGCGTGCCGCCGAGATACCGCGTCCGCACCTCCTCGGCGCCGAGAACACGCGCTTCGTAACCGTAATGCTCGCGATAGGCGCGCGCATCCGCCTCGAGGCCCGCCAGGCGCGAGGCTCGGTGGGCGATCTTGAGATGGCCTTCGCCGGTCACGTCGCAATCAATTGCGCCGTCACGGATGAGCGCGCGCACCGTGTCGAGCGCCGCCAACCCTTCTGCGAAAATGCGGCGCGCCGTCTCGAGGCCCCACTTCTCGACCATTGCGGCGGGGCCGAATCGGCCGATCACGGGCCGCGCGAAGCCGCCGTTGCGGCCGCTGCAGCCCCAGCCCGGCCGATTGGCTTCGAGCACGATCGGCGTCGCACCCAGTCGTCCAAGGAAATACGCGGCGGAGAGTCCGGTGTAGCCGCCGCCCACGATGGCGATGTCGGTCTCGCGGTCGCCCACGAGCGGGCCGTCGTCCGGCGGCGCCGGCCCGCTAATCGCCGCCCAATAGGACGGCGGATGGTCGAGGCCCTGTCCGGGGCCTTGGCCGCTCAACGGATCGCGCAAGGCAAGTTCGCTCACATCGTCTCCTATGAGCCGCGCGCCGAGCGGCGGCGCAGATATTCGGCCGCGATGATGATGACGGTGATCACCACGAGCATGGTCGTGGAGACCGCCGCCAAGGTCGGATTCACCTGCAGCAGCATGTCGTTCCACATCTGCCGCGGCAGGGTGCTGACGAGCCCGCCGCTGACGAACAGCGCGATCGTCAGCTCGTCGAACGAGGTGATGAAAGCGAACAGGAACGAGGCGATCATGCCGCTGCGAATCAGCGGGAAGGTGATGTGGACGAGCGTGCGCCAAGGCGGCGCGCCGAGGCTCGCGGCGGCCTGGTCGAGCCGCTCGTCATAGGTCTTGAGCACCGCCATCATCGTGATGACGACGTAGGGCACGGCCAGAACTGTGTGGCCGAGAACGAGGCCGGCTGAGGTGCCGACGAGGCCGATGCGGGCGTAGACGATGTAGAGCGCCACCGCGACGATGATGCGGGGAATGATCAGCGGCGACAGGATGAGGGCCAGCAGCGCTCCTTTGCCGCGCGCCCGCATCCGCGTCAGCATGAAGGCGGCGGGCACGCCGAGCAGCATAGCGAGCACGCCGGTGAGGCCCGCCACCACGAAGGATCGGATCGTCGCCTCGACCCAGGTCGGCGCGCTGAAATAGAGCTCGTACCAGCGCAGCGAGAATCCTTCGGGCGGGAAGTTGACGAACTGGCCGGCGGTGAACGACACCGGGACCACGATCAGCGCCGGCAGCACGAGGAAGCCGATCAGCAGGAGGCTCGTCACCCACAACACGATGCGCGCCACGGGCCGGCGCGGGCGCGAGCCGCGCACCGGGCGAATCCGTTCCCACGCGATCTGGACGATGTCGCACGCGCGCCCGAGCACGGCGACGATGGCGGTGCCCAGCCTGGCACCGATGCGGCCGATCCAGCCCTGGGCGCCGCCGCCGGCGGCGCGCGCGCTGCCGGACAAGGTGGAGAGGCCGAGCAGCCGGTCGTAGAGGATGAAGATCACGAGTGCTGCGGCGAGCAACACGACCGAAAGTGCCCCGGCGAAGCCCCAGTTCAGGAGATCCTGGACCTGGATGATGATCACCTGCGAGATCATCGTCTCGCGCCGGCCGCCCAGGAGCGCGGGCGTGATGAAGAAGCCGAGCGCGGTGATGAAGACCATCAGCGCCGCTGCGGCGACGCCCGGCAGCGAGAGGGGAAAGTAGATGCGCCAGAAGGCCTCGCCGCCGCGCGCGCCGAGAATCGCGGCGGCGCTGCGGAGGCGCGGGTCGATGGTGGTCATCACCGACAGCATGGTCAGCACGGCGAGCGGCATGAGCGCGTGGACCATGCCGATCATGACGCCGGCGAAGTTGTAGATGAGCGTCAACGGCGCGTCGGAAAGGCCGAGCGCCGCGACCAGGCGGTTGACCGGCCCTTTCTGGGCCAGCAGCACGATCCAGGCGAAGGTGCGGACGAGGAAGCTGGTCCAGAACGGCAGCATCACCCAGAGGATGAGCTGGTTGCGCGTGCTCTCGCGGGTCGTCGCCAGGAGATAGGCCACCGGGTAGGCGGCGAGGATGCAGAAGACGGTGGTCCAGGCAGAGATCTCGAACGTGATCGCCATCACGTGGAGCCAGACCGGCGTCTGCGCGATCTTGACGTAGTGCTCGGGCGAGAGATCGCCTTCGGCGCTGAGGACGCTCTGCCACAGGAGATCGGCGATCGGATAGACGAAGAGGATGACGAGAAACAGGATCAGCGGCAGGACCGTCCAATAGCGCAACACCGCCCGAGGCCGGCGGTGGCGCGCCGCGCGCGGCCGCGCTTCGCTCATGGGCGCGCGCCCTCGGCCAAAAGGATCGTGGCGTCGGCCGGCCAGCCGAGCCTGACCTCGGTTCCAACGGCGGGGATGTGCGCCGCCGCCTCGATCTGGCGCTTGGCCTGAATCACGGTGCCGTCGGCGAGGCGCACGAAGACGCGGGCGAATCCGCCGACGAACACGGCATTCTCGATGCGCCCGGACGCTTGGCCGTCGTCGCTCTCGCCGGGCCTGAGGAGGCGGATGCTCTCGGGGCGGATGAGCGCCGTCGCTGCGCCGCCGCCATTGGTCTTGAGCCCCTGCACGCGGACCCCGCCCGGCCCCTCCAGGACGCCGGCCATCACGCGCGCCGGGAAAATGTTCGAGTCGCCGAGGAAGTCCGCGGCGAAGATCGTGCGCGGGCGGAAGTAGAGGCCCTCGGGCGTGTCGACCTGCTCGATCCGCGCCTTGTTCATGAGGCAGATGCGGTCCGACATCGTCATCGCCTCTTCCTGGTCGTGCGTGACGTAGAGGACCGTGATGCCGAGGCGGCGCTGCAGCGCCTTGATCTCGAGTTGCATCTGATCGCGCAGCTTCTTGTCGAGCGCGCCCAAGGGCTCGTCCATCAGCACGATCGAGGGGCCGTAGACGAGGCAGCGCGCCAGCGCGATGCGCTGCTGCTGGCCGCCGGAGAGCTCGCGCGGCAGCCGTCCGGCGATTTCGGGCAGGCGCACGAGCTCGAGGATGCGCTTCACCTCCGCCGCGATCTCCGGCTCGGGCACGCGGCGCATGCGCAGCGGAAACGCGATGTTCTCGAACACGCTCAGATGCGGGAACAGCGCATAGTTCTGGAACACCATCCCGATGTCGCGGAGATGCGGCGGGAGATAGGTCGAAAGCTTGCCGTCGATCCACACCTCGCCGGCGTCCGGAAGAACGAGGCCCGCGACCGTCATCAAGAGCGTGGTCTTGCCGGATCCCGAAGGTCCGAGCAGCGTCACGAACTCGCCGTCGGCGACTTCAAGGGTCGCGTCAATGAGCGCCACCACCGGCCCATAGGATTTCGACAGCGCGACGGTGCGAAGCTTGGTCGGACCAGCGGTCATCGGGCGAGCAAATTCGGAATGCGCGCGCACGTCCGCTCCCGCGCCGGCGGTGCGGGAGCGGCTGTTGGCGGTGCGAAGCCTCCTACGACAGCAACCACGCGGTGAACCGCTCTTCCGCCTTCTGGCGGTTCGCGGCCCACCACTCCTCCTGGGCGAGGATGATCTTGGGGAAGATGTCGGGTGCCGTCGGCAGCTTGGCCGCGGTCGCCTTGTCGATGAACTTGTAGGCGTTCGGGTTGGTCGGCCCGTATGCCAGGTGCGGCGTGAACGCGGCCTGGCGCTTGGCGTTCGCCGTGTAGGCCACGAACTTCCGTGCCGTGTTCGCCTTGGGGTTGCCTTTGGCGATACCCCAGCCCTCGATCGAGTAGAGGCCCTGGTTCCACTCGATCTTCACTGGCCCGCCGGCGTCGGTCACAGTCTGCGCGCGGGCGTTCCAGGTCGGCACCATATCGACTTCGCCGCTCTGGAGGAGCTGCGTCGTCTGGGCACCACCCGTCCACCACACCGCGACGTGCTTCTTGATTGTGTCGAGTTTCTTGAACGCGCGGTCGACGTCGAGCGGATAAAGCTTGTCCGGCGTTACGCCGTCGGCCAGAAGGGCCTCCTCGAGCGAGTCGATCGGGCTCTTGCGCATTGAGCGCCGGCCCGGGAACTTCTCGACGTCGAAAAAGTCGCGCCAGCTTGCGGGGCCGCCCTTCGGAAACTTGTCGGTGCGGTAGGCGAGGATGGTGCAGTACACGTCGGTGCCCATCCAGTGTGTGTGGCGCGCCTCCTTCATGATCTCGCTCATGTCGGGCATGTTCCAGTCGAGCGGCTCGAGCAGGCCCTGCTTGTGGAGGATGTCGCGCGCCGAGAGCGTGAGCGTCACCACGTCCCAGGTGTAGCTCTTGGCCTTCACCATCGCCGCCACCTGCGCGGTCGGCTCGTGCTCGCGCGCGATCTGGACTGAGGTGATGCCCGTGTCCTTCTTGAACGGTTCGTGGAAGGCCTCGCCGAAGGCCTTGGCGAACGGGCCGCCCGGATCGGCAACCACGATGCGTTCGCCCTGGGCGAGGGCGTTCGGCGCCAGGGCCGCGGTCGCCGCGGCAGTGCTTGCGCCGGCCAGGAACGTTCGCCGGTCGAGGCGGAGCGCGGTCGGCCATGCACGCGGGGCGTCGTGATCTCTGCGAATGGACATATATGCCTCCTCCTTCACATCGGTTGGTCTTTTCTTGCGCGCTTCGATCGGGCGCGCGCCCGGGCGTCGAGGGACTCGAGCGGCAACGATATCAGCGCCGCTCCCGGCCGCAAACAGGCGCGCGACCGGCGATTCAGGCCGACTTCTTCTTCGCGCGTTCGGCCAGGAACTTCTCCATGTAGCGCTGCGGCTCGCCGCTGCCGTACGACTCCTTCTGGATGCGGATGCCGGTGTCGAGCGCATGGGTGAATCCCGCCTCGGTGGTCTCGCGGAACCAGCGCTTGTTGAGCCGCATGGCGATCGGCGGCTTGGCGGCGAGCATGCGCGCCGTCTCCATCGCCGTCGCCATCACTTTGTCCTTGGGGACGAGCTTGTGCACGAGGCCGATGCGGTGGCACTCCTCGGCGTCCATCATGCGCCCGGAGAGGGTGAGTTCGACGGTGCGCGAGAGCCCGAGCATCTCGCGCATCAGCCAGGGTCCGAGCGTGCTCGCGATGCCCGAGTTGATCTCGGGCTGGCCCATCTTCACGCCGGGGTGCGCGATGCGCACATCGGTCAGAAGCGCCACCTGGAACGCCGAGCCGGCGGCGACGCCGTTGAGGGCCGCCACCAGCGCTTTGTCGAGGGCGCGGATGGCGCCGTACATGCGGCGCCATTCCTCGATCCACTCCGCCGCGCGGTCGGCGTCGAAGGTCTTGGTCTCGTTGAGGTCCTGGCCGGCGCAGAAGGCGCGGTCGCCGGCGCCGGTCATCACGATCGCGCGCACCGCCTGGTCGGCGTTGAGCCGCTTCATCGCCTCTGTGACCTCGACCCGCATCGCCGCGTTCCAGGCGTTCATCACCTCCGGGCGGTTGAGCGTCACGACCGCGACGTCGCCGTCCTGCTCGACCTTGATGAATTTCGGCATCGTAGACTCCTTATGCTCTAGATGGTGCGGCGGCCGCGGCACGGCGGCGGTTGAGGAATTGCGCCATGGCCTGCTGCGGCTCGCCGGTGGCGATCGCCTCGCTCTGATAGGCGGCGGATTGGGTCTCGGCGACGCTCAACCCGCGCCGCAATTCCTCGCGGAAGACGCGGAGATCGAGCGCCAGCGCCTGCGGCGGCTTGGCCGCGAGCGCGGCGGCGCGCGCGCGGGCGCGAGACATGAGCTGCTCACGCGGCGCGATCTCGTGGACGATGCCGAGATCGAACGCCTCGACCGCGGAGATCGTACGCCCGGACAAGACGAGCTCGGTCATGCGCGAAAGCCCGAGATGGATTTTGAGAAGATGCCCGCCGACGATCGCGGGCAATCCGATGTCGACCTCGGCCATGATGAAGCGCGCCTCCGGCACGGCCACGCGCACGTCGCCCATCAGCAACGTCTCCAGGCCGGCACCGGCCGCGACGCCGTTGATCGCGTGGATGATCGGCTTGGGAAACGACGAGACGGCGGCGAAGTAGGTTTTCCAGGATTCCATCCAGCGCGGGCCGTCCTTGGGGCCGAGCGCCGCGCTTTCCTTCACGTCCTGGCCGGCGCAGTAGCCGCGGGTGCCGGCGCCGGTGAAGATGACCGCCGCGACGTTCGAGTCGCGCGCGAACCCGCCAAGCGCCGCCACCACGGCGAAGCGCGTCGCGGTGTCCAGCGCGTTGAGCGCGGACGGGCGGTCGAAGGTGAGAACCGCGATCCCGTCGCCGGCCCGGGCGATGTCGAGCCCGTTCACGTAACCATACCTCGAGGTCGAAGAGCGGAGTATTGTATTTTACCGCGTCTTGCTGCAATGCCCGCGCCGCAGCCTTTGGAAGCCAAGGATGGAAGACGCGGACGGCAAGGGTATTCTCTACCTCTCGGAGGCGGATATCGCGCATCTTGCGCCGCCGCCGGCCGAGATTGTCGCCGCGCTGGAGCGGAACCTTCTCGCCGCGCGCGGAGCCGCGGCAGTGCCCAAGCTCAGTCTCGCCATCGCGCCCGGGCACTTCTTTCAGGCGATGCCCGCGGCGGCGCCCGCGCTCGATCTCGCGCTCGTCAAATGGGTCGGCGTCGTCGCCGCGAGCGCGGCGCAGGGCGTTCCGAACGTGCAGGCCCTCATCGTCTTGAGCCGGGTCTCGGATGGGCGGCCTCTCGCGGTCATGGCGGGCGGGTGCGTCACGGCTTGGCGCACGGCGGCCATGACCGCGGCGGTGGCGACGCGTCTGGCCCGCGCCGATAGCCGCACGATCGGCTTCGTCGGCGTCGGCCTTCAGGCGCGGAGCCATCTCGAAGCGCTGCAACCTTTCTTTCCGCGGCTCGAGCGCGCGCTGCTGCTGGGCCGCAGCGCACCGTCACTCGCGGCGTTCCGAACGGCCATCGCCGCGAGCGGCCTCGCCCCCGTTGCCGCCGCCTCGGCCGATACGCTCCTCGCCGAATCCGACATCGTGATCTCGAGCGTGCCGGCGCAGGCGGACCTCGTGCCGTTTCTCGATGGTCGCCGCCTTCGTCCGGGCGCCTTCGCCGCCATGGTCGATCTCGGCCGGTCGTGGAAGCCCGAAACGCTCGCCGCGCTCGACGTCGTCGCGACCGACGAGCGCGTCCAGAGCCGCGCGCTCGCCGCCGAGGGCAAGCTCGCCCATCCCGGTCCCTGGGCCGCCGATCTGATCGAGCTCATCGACAAGACGCATCCCGGCCGCACGAGCCCGGCGCAGCGCACGGCGTTCGTCTTCGCCGGCACCGGCGCGTGCGATCTCGCGGTCGCGGCGGAGCTCTATCGCCGCGCGCTCGCCGCCGGCGCGGGAACGAGGCTGCCGGCATGAGCTTGAACATCGCCGTCGTCGGCGCGGGCATCGTCGGCGTGTGCTGCGCGAGCTACCTCCAGCGCGACGGCCACGCGGTCACGATCTTCGACCCGGTGCCGCCGGGCGGCAGCACCTCGTTCGGCAACCTCGGCAGCCTTTCGCCCGGCAGCGCGGTGCCGCTGGCCACGCCCGGCATCTTGAAGAAGGTGCCGGTCTGGCTCCTTGATCGCGAGGGCCCGCTGCATATCGCGCCGCGGCGCTTCGCGGCAGTGCTGCCGTGGCTAATGCGGTTCCTGGCGGCGAGCCGTTCGTCGCGCGTGAAATCGATCGCCGCGGCGTTGAGCGCGCTGCATGCGCCGCTCTTCGAGTGCTACGCGCCACTCCTCAAATCCGCAGGGGCGGAGGACCTCGTCCGCCGGCCCGGCCAGCTCTTCGTGTTCGAGACCGAGGAGAGCTACGCCGCCAGCCGCTTCGAGCTCGCGCTCCGCCGCGCCCACGGCGAGCGGCAGGAGACGATCGGCGCCGACGAATTGCGCCAGCTCGAGCCAGCGCTGGCGCCACGCTTCGTGAAAGGCGTCTATCTCCCCGACGCCGGCCATTGCGTCGATCCCGAGCAACTCGTCGTCCACTTGGCGGAAGCGTTCTGCCGCGCTGGCGGCGCCATCGCACCCGAGCGCGTGACGGCGATCCGCCCCGAGGGCGCGACCGCGGTCGAGATCGTAACCGATCGGGCCACCCGGCGCTTTGACAGCATCGTCGTGGCGGGTGGTGCGTGGTCGAACGCGCTGTTGCGCCCGCTCGGGGCGCGCGTGCCGCTCGAAAGCCTCCGCGGCTATCACGTCGAGCTGCGCGGCGTCGGTGTCATGCCGCGCATGGCGTTGCGTTTCTCAGAGGCGAAACTCATGGCGACGCCGATGGCGACGGGCCTGCGCGTCGGCGGCCTGATCGAGATACGCGGGCTCGCGGAGCCGCCGACGCCGGGGCGCGCAAAGATGATCGCGCGCATTGCCGCCCGCCTGTTCCAAAATTTGGACGATGTCGAATTCACCGAGTGGATGGGCCACCGACCGGGAACACCGGATTCGCTACCAGTGATTGGCACACTGCCCGGAATGCCGACGATCCACTGCGCCTTTGGCCACGGCCAAACCGGTCTTACCGGGGCTGCATCGACAGGGCGTCTTATCTCAGATCTCGTCGCGCGACGACTTCCGTTTATCGATCCGGCGCCCTTCTCACCCAGCCGATTCTAGCAGTGACACGATACCGCCTGCGCAATTCTGAGAAGCGCCTCAGCATTTAGTGAAGTACATCGATTTCGCACTGAGCCGGGAAGCGCATAATCGATGAACGGGAAACTCAGCCTAAAGGCGGCCATCGCGCTGGGTGATGGCGAGGCAGCCCATCCACCTTTGCAGGGTAGTTGATCTTCGTTCGGTGGAGGG
>Ga0310811_10014758_pt1 | contig 10200 bp, 10 predicted proteins | sample YCmetagenome_FD_207642 | JGI IMG/M metagenome (GOLD analysis project Ga0310811, IMG submission 207642) | Soil microbial communities from experimental microcosm in Duke University, North Carolina, United States - YC | ecosystem: Engineered > Artificial ecosystem > Soil microcosm > Unclassified ... | reverse complement strand
GCCGATCCATCACGTCCACAACGAGACAGCCGCAATCGCGAACCAGAATGAGCGGGTGCGCAGCGAGATCGCAAAGGCGCTCGAGGTCTTGAAGACCCCAAGGCCGGACACCTTTCTTGGCCGCAGGACGCAGGATCCGTTTCCGAGCGAAGATGACGATTTCTGACTGCAGGCGCAGCCGCTTGCGCCGTTAGGAACTTAAGTTCCGGATTCGACTTTGTCAGCTGGCCGGCCTACCGCCGATTGACCGGCCTGGAATGGCGGCTCCGGCGCCCAAGCCCCCCGTCAGCGCCGGGGCCGTTTTCGGGATTTGCCAAGTCTTCGGGATCTACCAAGTCGCAAAAACACCGGCCATGCCTCCGCTGATCGCCAGAGCTCAGCGCGCCGCGCCGAACCATCTCGTCAGAGCCTCCGCAAGTCCGCCTTCGCTCCCATCACTCACCCACGCCACGTGCCCGTCGGGCCTCACCAGCACGGCCGCGGGCGCGTCGATCGCGCCGATGGCCGGAAGCGCCCATGCGCCCCCATAGCGGGCATCGACGCGCGTGACGCGACCGGCCCAAAGCGCGGTGTCCGGGATGTCCGGCACGTCGAGCCCGCCGAAATCGAGCAGCACACCGCGCGCATCGTGCAGCAGCGTGAACAACTGCACGGGGCGGCCGTCGACGGTCAAGGCGAGATCCGGCATGCGGCGGCCGAGCAGCGGATGCCCTTGGCCGAGATCATAGTGGATGTCGAGCCCGCTCATCATCGCGCCATAGCGCTTGCGCGGCTCGTCCATCGCCAGCAGCTCGGACACGACCTCGCGCGCGGCCTTGCGGCCGTCGTCATTGCGGCGAAGCAGGGCGATCTGCGCCCTGGTGTTGCGCAACACGCGCGCAGCCACAGGGTGGCGTTCGGCATGGTAGGTGTCGAGCAGGCGGTCGGGCGACTGGCGATGGACCACCTGCGCCAGCTTCCAGCCGAGATTGACGGCATCCTGCAGGCCGGTGTTGAGGCCCTGTCCGCCGACGGAGTGATGGATATGCGCGGCGTCGCCGGCAAGCAGCACGCGTCCCCGGCGATATGCCACCGCCTGCCGTGCCGCATCGGTGAAGCGGGAGATCCAGGACGGGCTGTGGACCGCGAAATCGGTGCCGTACACGGCGATGAGCGCCGCGCTGAGTTCGCGCAGGGTCGCTTCGCCGCGCCGCCCCAGCGTCGCTTCCGTCATCACCACCAGCACGCGCCCGCTCTCGGTCTTGCTGAGGCCGTGAAAGCCGAGTGCGTCGTGACGCAGGCCCCATTCCGGCGCCTCGCGCATCTCGACGTCCGCCATGAGGTTGCTCAGCGTCGGCTCGGAGCCGGCAAAATCGATGCCGGCCATCTTGCGCACCAGGCTGCGCCCGCCGTCACAGCCGACCAGATAATCTGCGCGCAACCTCTTGCCGCTCGCGAGCGTCACGTCGACGCAAGTGTCGCCCTGCACGACATCGCTCACCTCGCTGTTGCGATAGAAGGGGACGCCGAGCTCGGCGACCCAATCGGCCAAAATGCGTTCGATGTGGCTCTGCCGCAGCGCAAGCCCGTAAGGGTGCCGCGTGGGCAGGTCGCGGATGTCGAGCCGCGTCCAGGCAAAGCCCGCGAGCTGGGTGATTGTCCCTTCGCGCAGGAAGCGATCCGCAACGCCGCGCTGATCGAGGATCTCGATGCTGCGCGCGTGCAGGCCTCCGGCGCGCGTGCCGGTGAGATCCTGGCTGGCGCGGCGCTCGACGATGGCGACATCGGCTTTTGCGAGCGCCAGCTCCGCCGCCAGCATCAATCCGGTCGGCCCGCCGCCGGCGATCAACACGGCATGGTCGGCCGGCTTCTCGGCGCGGGTCGGCGAGGTGTGGGCGCGCGGGCGCGACGTCGGAAGCAGGACAGGCATGTGTGACCCCTCTCGGTGCTGCAAGGCGCGGGGTGTACACCGGGGGCGGGAGCTTGAAGCAAGCCCCTTGCGCACCACATATAGAGCTGGGAGGAGGGGCGTTGTCCCTTCGGCCGGCGTCTTCGAGCCATCGGGCAAGCACCCGCGATGCGCGCCGCCTTTGGCGGCCTAATCGTCCTTCGACAGATCGCCTGGCTTGGTGGGCAGGTCGATGGTTCCGCCGTCGCCGTGAACGAGATCGCGGTTGTTGTCTTCAGTCTCGCCGGCGTCTTCGATGACAGCCTCTTGCGTCTCCCGCTCCCTGTGGATGCGGGGCTTCTGCCCCGGCAGATCTCGTGACGTTTTGGGTGCAATCCTCGATGTCATGACCGGTCCTCCCGTCGACCAACGCGCGAGGCCATCAGATCGTTCGTTTGACACGTCGGGCAAAACACTGGCACAATGGCATCATCGAAAAAGTTGGTTCAGCCCGCGCGGAGAAATTCGCCGCGGGCTTTTTGATGCCGCTCAATCGGAGTGCATGCATGAGCCCGTCCGGAGCCCTGATCGCGATCCTGCCGTGTAACGACCTCGATGCGTCGGAGCGGTTCTACGCCAGGCTGGGCTTTGCGCGCCCGGACAGCGAAAGGCCGGCGCGAGGCGAGGCGGACACCTATCGCATGCTGTCGAACGGGCAGGGCGGACATCTGCATCTGACCGACGCGGTCGAGGGTTGGCTGACGCCGGGCCGTAACCCCTTCGGGCTTTATCTCTACCTCAAGGACGTCGACGCTGCCGCGCGCGAGTTTCAGCAATCGGCGGAAGACAAGCCGTGGGGGATGTATGAGTTTGCAATCTCTGATCCGGATGAGACGTTGGTGCGGGTGGGGTGGCCGACGCGCCTGCGCGGTGGGGGACGATAATTCGTCGGCGACCGGGTCAAAGTCGGTCGTTTGACACGTCGGGCAAAACACTGGCATGATGGCATCATCGAAAGAGTTTGGTTCAGCCCGCGCGGAATAATCCGTTGCGGGATTTTTTATGCCGGCGCGGTGCGCTCGGACAATCGTATCGTCGCGATTGTGACGACGCGCGGCTCGATCTCAGTCGAGGTTTGACACGTCGGGCAAAACACCGGCATAATGGCATCATCGAAACGAGTTTGTCAGGCCCGCGCGGGAGCATCCGCTGCGGGCTTTTTCGTTTCGATCTCAGCAATCGGACGGCGTCCCGCGCATCGCGGCCTCGCACTTGCTTCATACGCGTTGAGGGAGCGCCGATCAGCGCGCCGCCGTCCGAACCAGCTTTATTGGCCGTGCACGCGCGAACGTGTCGGCCTGCGGCGCGAGCCTGTGCTTGCGCCGCCGCGGTCCCCGGAGGGGATAAGGTTCGCGCCGAAACGATCGCGCGTCGTGCCGCGATCTGCCGCACTGTTGTTCGCCTTGTTTTTCTCCTGGAGAAACGATGACGGCCTATCTGATATCGCTCGCGCTCGCGGGCCTGATCGCAATTGTGATGTGGGAGATTTTTGCTTGAGTGACGGTCTATTATACGAGCCAAAGATCGCGAACGTTTACCGGCCTGTCGCGAAGAAGCCATCGAAGGCGCGTACGCTGACCGAGATCCGGTCGCTCGCGCGCAGTCATACCAGGACGGCGGTCAATGTGCTTGTCGGCATCATGCGCAGCAGCGAAGCGACGCCGGCCGCCCGCGTCTCCGCCGCCAACGCGATCCTCGATCGCGGCTGGGGGCGGGCGACGCAGCCGATCGAGAACGGCGAAGACGGCGTGCTGGAATTGATCCATCGGATCGAGCGCATCATCGTGCATCCGGAGAAGTCCGGCGGCGAGGAGTCCTAGCGCCGTCGCTGGAGAAGAGGCGCTCGCCATGTCGACCCTGAAAATCCCAACAGCCAAGATCTTCGCGCCGCTGCTGAAACCCGCGCGCTACAAGGGCGGTTACGGCGGGCGCGGCTCGGGGAAATCACATTTCTTCGGCGAACTGCTCGTTGAGACCTGCCAGGCCGAGCGCGGCACGCTCGCGGTCTGCATCCGCGAGGCGCAGCGGACGCTGGCGCAATCGTCGAAGCGGCTGATCGAAGGCAAGATCGCGAGCCTCGGGCTCGGTCACGGTTTCAAGCTTTTCAGCGACAAGATCGAGACGCCCGGCGACGGGCTGATCATCTTTCGCGGACTGCAGGATCACACGGCGGATTCGATCAAATCCCTGGAGGGATTCCGCATCGCCTGGATCGACGAGGCGCAGTCGCTGAGCGCGCGCAGCCTGGCGCTGCTGCGGCCGACCATCCGCGCCAGGGATTCCGAGCTATGGGCAAGCTGGAATCCGCGCCGCAAGAGCGATGCGATCGACGATTTTCTGCGTGGGCGAAAGCCGGAAGGCGCGGTGTTGGTGAAAGCCAACTGGCGCGACAATCCGTGGTTTCCGGACGTGCTGGATGAGGAGCGTCGGCTCGACCAGAAGCTCTATCCGGAGCGCTACGACCACATCTGGGAAGGCGACTATGCGCGTGCCTTCGAGGGGGCGTATTTCGCTTCGCTGTTGTCGGAGGCGCGCGTCCAGGGGCGGATCGGCAAAGTGTCGGCCGATCCACTGTTGCCGCTGCGCGCCTTCATCGATATCGGCGGCGCGGGCGCGGCCGCGGATGCCTTCACGATCTGGGTGGTGCAGTGGGTGGGCAACGAAATTCGCGTACTGGATTATTACGAGAGCGTCGGCCAGGTGTTGGCGTTTCACGTCAACTGGCTGCGCTCGCGCGGCTACCACAATGCGGTGCTCTATCTGCCGCATGATGGCGTCGCCGCCAACGCCATCACCGGCAAGCGCTATGAGGATCATTTGCGCGAGGCCGGCTTTGCGGTCGAGCCTCCGGTGAAGAACCAGGGGCCGGGCGCGGCGATGATGCGGATCGAGGCGTTGCGGCGGCTTGGCCCGCAGCTCTGGTTCAACGCAGAGACGACGGAGCCCGGCCGCGAGGCACTCGGCTTCTATCACGAGCGCAAGGACGACGCGCGCAACATCGGGCTCGGCCCCGAGCATGACTGGTCGAGCCACGCCGCGGATGCGCTCGGACTGATGGCGATCTGCTACGAGCAGCCGGCCAGGGTGGCCGCGTTCAACCGGCCGATCCGCTATGCCGAACAAGGCTGGGTATGAGTCCGGCCTGTTGCTGCGACAAAACCTGTGGTTGACATTTGTTCATGGTACGTTCTATGGATATGCGAGGCGTCGCAACGTGAGTTCGCCGATCTGCGTCATTGTGCTGCTTGCAGCGATGCTGTTCGCTCATCGCCTCTTGCAGCGCGCCGAGAACCGGCGGCGACGGATGAGAGCGCGGGGAAGCACGGAGATGGGGGAACTGCTGTGAAGCTCAACCGGGGCGGCCTGAGCGTTGTCGCCATCTATATGGGTTACTTTCTTTTCGCGATGGCAGCCGCCTATCTCGCGCACGATCCAAAGAGTCAAAACTTCTTCGTCGGGCTGGGTGTGGCGCCCGGTTCATTCATCGTCCTGGGGTTGTCGGAAGCCACCTTGCTTTGGCTGGACGTGAATGTCCCGCTCGCCCTGCCGATCACGATGTTTCTGGTGAGTGTCGCCATCGCCTATCTGACCGGTTGCGCGCTCGACAGGATCATCGCGAGCATTTTGCCTCAGCTAAGTCGTCTCGACGATCGATGGTTCGATCGGGTCCGCAAGGACGATCGCTAGATCGTATTTCCCCGATCGATGGGGCGCCTTGCTTCGTTGATATGGCTTCGCGATAGGTGCGGCACTCTCAGGAAAGTCACCGCGCCGCAGCCCTTCGAGGGCTGCGCCAAGCTCAGGAGTTTCAAGTGCCCGGTCGACACTCGCTCACAGTTCAGTTGAATCCGTACGGCATCGGGCACGCGGCCGTCACCCTGACCGATCCGTCGGGGCAGACCTATGCGGGCTTTGGTCCACGGATGCACGGCACGCCGGTTGGCCCGGGCAAGTTTGACGTTCATACTGTGCCGTCGGATACGATGTCGCTGCCTCCCGACTATTCCAACGTGCTCGGGGATGATCATCGTACTTACTCATTGCCGATCACCGAGGAACAGGCGAGGGCCGCCCATGCGGAGATCGATCGCATCTCGCACGAGCAGCCCTGGTACAATGCGATGAAGGCAGATCCTCGCGTCTGCACGACGATCGCCGACCGCATCATGCGCGCCGCCGGCGTCGACGCGGGACTTTATGTGCTCCCGGGGCTCAACGACGAATATCTCTCCGATGTTGCACGGACCCTGGCGCAGGATCCGAAGGCGAAGGTGCTGAGCCAGCATCGGCTGCCCGTTCCGGACTCGCTGCGCGGTCTCCAGCCGGACTATGCCTTCATCGGTGGAGGCTACGATACGCCCGTGGAACGCGCACGGCGCTCGCCGTCCGGTGACCGTTCTGATGCAACTGCGCGTCCGGATCAGAGCCCGCCATTTGCCGAGCGGTTTGGTGATTGGGCTGCATCGCCGACCGGCAGCAGCCCCATGCCAGACGCGCGTGATGGACCTGCCGGCGATGTGCCCGGCGGAGCCAGCCGCGCCGACATTCGTCGATTGACACGCAAGCCGGCCCTGTGACGGCGCGCGATCGCGACTGGTCTTCCACCGACACCGGGGTATCGCTGCGCGCGGGCACCCACCGAGAAGGTTATTCATGCCAAAGATGTCGATCTCCGAAGTGAAGGCGATGCTCGCCTCCGAGAAGGCCAACGCACTTGCTGCGATGTCGGCGGCACGGCTCGCCGAGGATCGGGCCGACGCGATGGATTATTATCTCGGCGACATGCGCAAGGACATGCCGGCGCAGGACGGCCGTTCGCGCGCGGTGTCGACCGACGTCGCGGACACCATCGAAGGGCTGATGCCGTCGCTGATGGATATCTTTGCGGGCTCCGACGAGGTCGTGCGCTTCGAGCCGGTCGGCCCGGAAGACGTCGTCGCGGCGCAGCAGGAGACTGACTACGTCAATCACGTCTTCATGCAGCAGAACCCAGGCTTCATGGTGCTGTATTCCTTCATCAAGGACGCGCTGCTCTTGCCACCGGCCTGATGGGTGCCGTCTGGCTCGGCGTGAAGGTCGTGCTGAGCAAGTGAACATCTCGTGGCCGCGACGCCGGGGGACGGCCGATCTCCATTGGATGAGTCAATGCCATGTACACCATTCGTATGGCCGATGCGTCAGATGACGATGTTGCCGACACATTGGCCGAATTGCATCGGCTCACATTCTTCGACGCTGCGCCGATGCCGGAGTTCGATCTCGGAACGTGGTGGCTTGCCTATCAAGGCGACGATGCGGTCGCTTTTGCGGGCATCGTGCCTTCCACCTATGTGCGAAATAGCGGCTACTTTTCCAGGGTCGGCGTCTTGGAGCGTCACTGGGGCAGGGGACTCCAGCTCAGGCTGATGCGAGCGATCGAGGCGCGAGGACGGCGTGTCGGATGGGATGGCATTGTATCCGATACGACCGACAATCTCGCCTCCGCGAATAACTTCATCAAGGCGGGCTATCAGCTCTATGAACCCGAGGTGCCGTGGGCCTGGTCGCACACCCTCTACTGGCGAAGGCAGCTTCGCTAAGTACTCCGGTGGTGCGGAAGGTACTTTTGGTAACGTCAGATGGGGCGCGCGGACGCGGGCGCGGCATTGTTGACCTGGCATGCACAAGGACCCGGCGGCTTGACCGCTGCCGGGTCCTTTTTGCGTATTGGAGGGCGCTTATTGAAGCACTTGCGAAGCCGGCTCCGCCGGGCTTTAAGTTTGCTTGCAGAAAATTCGGCGAGCACAAGCCGATGTAAGGGAGCGCCAGGGATGTCTACCAAGCCTCAATTGCCGGAACGCCCGTCGCGAGCGGCGGAAAGACCGACCGCACTCGATGGTCTGCTGGTTGTCGATTTCACGCGCGTGGTAGCGGGTCCCGCCTGCACGCAAACGCTCGCCGATTTCGGTGCGCGCGTCGTCAAGATCGAAAACCCTGATGGTGGCGACGACACGCGCGCCTATGAGCATGCCGAGATCGGCGGGGAAAGCGCGGCCTATCTCAGCCTTAACCGCAACAAAGCCGGTATCGCGCTCGATCTCGCCGTGCCTGAGGCGCGGGAGGTCGCGCTGGATCTGATCCGCAAGGCGGACGTCGTCGTTGAGAATTTCTCCAGCGGGGTCATGAAGAAGTTCGGCCTCGACTATGAGGCCGTCGCGCCACTCAACCCGCGACTGATCTATTGTTCGATTTCGGCCTACGGGCGCACCGGTCCATTCGCCTCACGTCCGGGCTTTGATCCCATCACGCAAGCCGAGAGCGGATTCATGTCGCTGAACGGATTTGCTGATGGTCCTGCGGTTCGCACCGGACCGCCAATCGTCGACATGGCAACGGGGATGTCGGCCTGCAATGCCATTCTGCTGGCGCTGTTTGCGCGGGACCGACTCGGCCGCGGCCAGCATGTCGAGGTCGCGCTCTTCGACGTTGCCATGGGAATGACCGGCTTTTACGGGATGGCCTATCTGATCAACGGCGAGAACCCCGGACGGTTCGGCAATTCGCCGAGCGGGTCGCCGACCGTCGGCGTCTATGAAGCATCGGATGGCCCGCTTTACATGGCCTGCGCCAATGACCGGCTGTATCGACGGCTGGTTGTCGAGGTGCTGAATCGTCCGGATCTCATCAACGAGCCGCAGTTCGCGACGCGCAAGGCGCGCTCCGAGAACAAGGAACTCCTGCGTGCGGCCATTGCGGAGGTCTTCGCCGGCGACACGCTCGAGAACTGGATGGCGAAGATGAAGCTCGCCAATATTCCGGTCGGCTATCTCCGCACGGTCGAGGAAGGCTTCAATGCACCCGAAGCGCGGGAACGCGCGCGCCTGAGCCGGATCCCGCATCGCACGGCGCAATGGGTGCCGAACATCGAGCCGGCGATCAGCATGAGCCTGACGGCGGCAATTAACCCCGTGGCGGCGCCGCTTCTGGGCGAGCACACCGAAGGTGTCATGCGCGAGACGCTCGGTTACGACGAGAAGCGGATTGCGGCCTTGGCCCAAAAAGGGGTGTTCGGGCTGCGCAAGACCGCAGCATCGGACTGAGCGCGGCACCAGCTTGATTTGGCAAGGTTCCCGCCGCATAAATATATGAGAGCGAGGAACACGAATGGTGCCTGGTCATGAGCCGAGCATGGGTCGGCCGGAAGCGACAGTCTCCGGCGGACGAGCCTATGAGACGATGATCGCCAAGACCCGGTCGCTCGTGCCCCAACTGCGGGAACGCGCTGCCCGCACTGAGGAGCTGCGGCACCTGCCGCCGGAGACCGAGCGCGACCTGCATGATGCCGGCCTATTCCGGATGCTCCAGCCGAAGCGCGTCGGCGGCGCCGAGCTCGAATACGTCGCCCTGATCGACTGCGCCGAGTTGCTGGGACGAGCCGACGCATCGGTGGCCTGGAATCTTACCAATCTGGCGAGCCATCACTGGATGCTCGGCATGTTCGAGCAGCGCGCACAGGATCTGGTTTGGGGCAAGGACCCGGACGTGCTGATCGCATCGTCCTTCATCTTCCCCGCCGGTCGCGCCAGCAAGATTGAGGGCGGATACCGGCTGCGCGGAAGCTGGCCGTTCTCATCGGGCGTCGGCTCGTGCGCGTGGAACATGCTCGCAAGCGTCGTCTCGTCCGACGACGAAGCCGACGGCATCGAATACCGCATCTTTCTGTTGCCGAAGGCCGACTACAAGATCCTCGATACCTGGAATGTCGCGGGGCTGCGCGGCACCGGATCGTCGGATGTCGAAGTCAGGGATGCCTTCGTGCCCGATCATATGACGGTCGCAGTGGGTGACCTAGCAGGCGGCGCGACGCCCGGCAGCAAAGTAAACCCCAACCCGCTGTACGCGCTGCCGGTGTTTTCGCTGTTTCCCTATGTACTTTCCGGCGTCGCGCTCGGGAATGCACAGGCATGCCTGGACGACTATGCAGAAGTCGCACGTCACCGCATCTCGACATACAACCGTGCCAAGTTGAGCGACTTCCAGAGCACGCAAATCAAGATCGCGGAAGCTTCCGCCAAGATCGATGCTGCGCGCCTCATCATGCGCTCCGCCTGCACCGAGGCGATGGAGGACGCTCGGCGCAGCCACACACCCGATATGATCACCAAGACCAAATACCGACGTGATGGGGCATTCTCCGTCAATCTATGCACGGATGCCGTCTCGATGCTGTTCGCGGCGAGTGGTGCACGCGGCCTGTTCACGACGGGCGTGTTGCAGCGGCAGTTCCGCGATGC
>Ga0310811_10014756_pt1 | contig 10200 bp, 6 predicted proteins | sample YCmetagenome_FD_207642 | JGI IMG/M metagenome (GOLD analysis project Ga0310811, IMG submission 207642) | Soil microbial communities from experimental microcosm in Duke University, North Carolina, United States - YC | ecosystem: Engineered > Artificial ecosystem > Soil microcosm > Unclassified ... | reverse complement strand
CTGACCAGCAGTGCAGGAGGAGAGAATCGCCAACCCTTCTGCATCAGCAAAGGCATACTGGATAAATTCGGGAGTCATCGGTTGATTGCCCCTGATTCCAATATCTACCCCTGAGTGACAGGTATCCAGAATAATAACTTTAGCTCTGGCCCGTGCACCTATAACAATCTCCTTTACACGCTTGATAGCTATAGCGGTATCAAGCAGATTTGCTCCCTTACCATTGCGCGGTATCAGATAACTCTCACCCCCCTTGATCTCACCATGACCACTAAAGTAAAAGAGCAGGAGATCATCAGGCTCCGTCACATCGGCAGTAGATTGTAACGCCTCTAGAATATCCTCACGGAGTGGAAGCTTAGCCGTGTCATCGGTAAGTAATTTGATGTGTTGCTCTGGAAAACCACCTATGATGAGTTGGCGGCGTAATTGCGTTGCATCCTGAATACAAGCTTTTAGCTGCCCAAAAGACTGAACATCTTCATATTCACCCACACCTACAAGTAACGCCCAGCGCATACTTCTTCCTAACAACAGAGGCTTAAGCTCATTATTCTCTTGCTGAAAATCCATTACCTGTCTCTCCTGTTATATTCACCTACTTCTCTCTACGTGAGCGAAGCTATCACAAAATTACCAGGTCTATTTTAACTTTGAAAACGTATCTTGCGTTTCTTTGTAGTAAGGATCACCAACAAAGAAGTTCTCCATGCTTTTTACCCATGAACGTTCTTGCGGCACTTCGATATCGGGTCTGGCATTTTCAAATGCATGTATAAGTTCAAGTAGTTTTGTAATAGGGAGATCATGCAGGCTTTGTAAAGAAGGATAGTGATACGTTCGCAACCAATAAAGAAAATTAATAAGTACGACGTTTGGAACTGGTTCTATTCCTTTTGGCTGGGGTTCTTCAATATTCATGGACCCGTTCTCCTTCTTTCTGTTTGACCACTTCAAGGAATATCTAATATCTAAAAATAGCAACGTTCCACATAAAAAAATCCCTGAGCACAAAGCAAAATAATCGCTATCGAGTGACACTTGCGTGCCACTTCCATACTAATTACAATGATAATGATAACATTTACTGCTTCTTTGACCATATAGACGTGCTAAAGGTCTTAATATAAAAATACATGCTCGTAATACTATTATGCTTTAATCATAATTTTGACATTTCTATATTCATTTAACGATGCTCCATTCTGTCACTTTTTCTATGCTTATAAATATCTTCTATATATAATACCCCATAAAACATCTCAAGGGTTATTTTTATTAAAGCACTTTCAATAACTCTTCAGACAATGGGGAAAACGTACTATTCCGCTCTAACGCTACCAGCTCCTGCAAACTTCCAATATCTGGCATCATCAACAAAACCAGGAAGCTGAGATTTGTGACTATTTAGGGCGCATCTATGGCATACGCGGAAAGAAAAATCTAGCATTTCATCGCTATGGAGAAAGCAGTTCTGCTATGGCTGATGCTCATTATAAAACCCAAAAAGACGCGGGCGACAGGAGCACTCTTGATGAACACTCCTATCGCCCGCGAGAAGCAATACGCTCACACTACGATGCAAGATAGACGCTGGTGAAATCCATCACAGCCGATGGTAGCAACTGATAGTTTTTCACCTTGCTGCTTGTCGCCTGCGCAACTGCACTCCAGGTGAGGAAAGCACATGGCGCATCCTGCACAATCAATTTTTGCGCCGCTTGATAGTCTTTTGCACGCTCCGTCTGATCGGTCGTTGTACGAGCTGCATTGAGGAGCGAGTCGACCTGGGGATTGCTATAGCCAGTGTAGTCAAAACCACCATGCGTGGTGAACATTGCATACACGACTCCATCCGGATCAACTGACCCCGTCCAGCCGATAAGCAATGTCTGATAATGTTTCGTCTGGAAGTCAGTAACAAGCGTAGTAAATGTCTCCTGCTTAATATTCAGCGTAATACCCGCTGGCTGCAACTCAGACTGGATATACTGCGCCTCTTGCGTGGTCGTCGGGTTCCCACTTGTTATCGCCAGGGTCAGGGAAACCTTGCTCAATCCGGCTTGCGCCAGTTCGGCTTTCGCTTGCGCAATATTATAGCTATAACCGGTAAAGCTCTTATCATAGGCCCAGGTGGCTGGAGAAAACGGCCCGGTGGCAGGCGCGCCAACATTTTTCAGCACACTCTGCACAATTTCCTGCCGGTTCAGGGCATAGGCAATCGCTCGCCGCACATGGACGTTGTTCAGCGGCGCAACGGTGGTATTAAACTGAACAGCCGTAAAACCTGGCCCAATGATCTGGCGATAGATCAGGGAACTGTCCGATTTCATCTGCGGCAAGTCATTTGGATCGATATTGGTGCCAACTTGAATCTGGCCCGTTTCCAGATTACTGAACATCACCGTCCCATTCGTGATGGTGTGATAGGTCACGGATTGTAAATAGGGCAGTTGCACGCCATCCTTATCCTTCTGCCAGTAATGCGGATTGGCCTTCAACACCAGTTGACTACCTTTGACCCATTGGCTAAATAAGAATGGACCACTACCAACACCAACAGGACCATTTCCCAACGTTGCGCCAAGTTGCTGTACCGCTTTCGGTGAGAGCATCATTCCAACATCATTCGCCAGGACGCTCAACAGCGGTCCAAAGGGCTTCTTCAGTTTGATGACGACCTGGCTATCGCTGGCCTTGAGCACCGACGAGATATTTTCGACATCAGTAGCACGTGGCGATGCTTTGTCATTGAGAAAGCGGTTGATATTAAATACGACGGCATCTGCATTGAAGGGCGTCCCATCCTGAAATGTGACCCCTGTATGCAAATTCAGGGTGAGCGAGGTGGGGGTCGTATAGGTATAGGACGTCACCAGATCAGGCACAAGCTGGTTCTGGGCGTTATAGCGAAACAGGGTATCGTAAATATTGTACATAATGTCGCTATCGTAGAGCGACGCTGACTTCAGCGGGTCCAGTGTGGTTGGCTCAGCAATTAAACCAACCGTGAGGTTTCCACCTTTGGCGGTTGCCTTTTGTGGCGTAACTGACGTATTCCCGCCTCCACAGGCAGATAAGAACAGGAGACAGACTACACCGACAACAACAAAAGACATCCAGAGAGGGCGGGAAGGTGATGCATACGGGGAAGGGGAGTCGCGACGAGTATGAAGCTCGATCATTGGTCTCAGCATCTGTGAACTCCGTATCTGGCAAAAAAGCCATAAATATGGGGTAACGCAAACCAACAAACAAACTTATCAGAAAGAACTTGCATGTTCTCTTTTCACGAGAAGAGAATACAAGAATGCTCACAAACCAATGTTCTCTTGCCAGGATAATCTTGTCGCAAGTTGTTCTGAAAAGAATATATACGAAGCAAAGATAACCTTTCGGCGGAGAAGAGGTTTAACGTTCAATGCATCTATAACTCTAGTAAAAGTTGTTTCTATGATTGAGAAACGCAGGTATAATTACCAGGTTAATACGTATATTAACATAATTAGTGTATGCTTGTCAAGAAATTCTGACAAAAACAAACCCGCCGCAAGCCGCTGTGGTTTCAACCCAGGCGGATAGGCGGGTTTTTCTCCGGCTTGAGCCCCTGCCTTTGTAGAGCGAAAAAGCTCGCTCTTGACAACTCGTTTCTTCAATGATAACATGCATGAAGTAATACTATGATGGAATTCGAGCGAGAGAGAAAGGAGGCAAGCAGCATGGCAAAGGCGAGCAAAACCATGCAGCAAACGATGCAGTATCCGCCACAGTATGCTGCATGGTTCACGGCGACTCAGACGCTTTTCAATACCGTTGCTTCCTTCTATTTCGACGTGATTACCGCACACGATCAGGTGCTTCTCCTCTCCTCACAAAAAGCCTTAAACGCTCTGGAGACGCTCACGCATGCAACTGAGGAGAATCCCAACCCGGTGATGCCTCTCGGCGCGATCGCGTCGAGCATTCCTGCCATGTTTCGCCGTGCTGCCATCCACGCTGCCCTTGGCTCCGCTCGCTCGTTTTCTACCAGCCTGCGTAAGTGGCGTGTACGCAAAGAGAAGGCCGAGGCCAAAAAGAAGCGCTTCACCGAGCGTCCTCCCGTTCCCCCACGTACCTGGAATCGTTCGACGACCTTCTACGCCGGGCTCTGGAAGCAGCGCAGCACACACGCGATCATGCTCAAGCTTTGGACCGGCACGTGTTGGAGTTGGGTGAAGGTCCATCTCTTGAGTCGGGATCTTCCTGATGGCTATGAGCCTGGAAGTCCCTCGCTGGTCCGACATGGCAAGCAGTGGCGCTTACACACGCCAGTAGAAAAGCAATTCACCAGCCCGACAAAGGCGGTGGAGCAACTCACGAGCACAGAGACACGCATCTGTGCCATCGATCTGAATCTGGACCACCATCTCGCGGTGTGTACGATCCAAGATGCGAAAGGTTCGATCCTTGCCACCACCTTTATCAGTGGAGGCAAACGGGTAAACGGCTTTAGGAAGACGCAGCTTGGGCGTATCGCCCGCAACCGTCGCAAGACTGGCATTCTCGCCGAGGGCCAGCAGGATAACGCCGCATTGTGGGCAAAGATACGACAGGTCGATGAGCAGGTGTCTCATCTGGTCAGTACACGTATTGTGCAGTTTGCCAGGCAACATAGGGCGAGTATCCTGGTCTTTGAGCACCTCGGCAATCTGAAACCACAAAAGGGAAAGTATGGCCGACGCAGTAATGCGAAACGAGCCTACTGGATGAAGGGGCGTATCTTCAACTACGCGAAGTACAAAGCCTACCATGAAGGGATCATCACCTGCCGGGTGAGTCCTCGCAACACGAGCAAAGAATGCGCCCGTTGTCATGGCCTGATCGCACGCTACGACGCCCACCATACGCCAGAAGGCTACACCCCTGGTACGCCTCTGGCCTCTTGCCCGCATTGTGGTATGAAGGGAAATGCCGACCGCAACGCCTCGCTCGTTATCGGTCAACGCCTGCTTGCACGGTCTCACCCATCGCACTCCCAGGAAAAGCCTCCGACTCCTCTGCTGCAAGCAACAGAGAGGAATGAGAAATCATCAGGTGTGACCCGTTCCCAAGATGCCAACAGCACGGATGGCCCATCTACCCACCGTGTACGAAGGCGTGGAATTGGTCAGGGGCATGGCACCGCCCACGAGGATCGCGCCGGGATGGTGGCGCATGCTCGCTCTATTCCTACCCAACTACGTTTGTTCAATGAGTAGAGGCCACGCCTCATTTCTCGATCAAACGACTACGGAGGAGTGGAAGAAGCCGCCGTCCCTTTAGGGCGTGCGGAGTGTCACCTTACTATCCCTATGAGTCCACAGATCTCTCCCGATGGATCGCTACTTGCCTATACATTGCAAGCAAAAAGCAAAAAAGATCTGCACCCAACAGCGGACATCTGGTTGAAAACCGTCGATGACTCTTCCCGCCAATTTACCAGTGGGGACACATTCGACCATCATCCCAAATGGTCTCCCGATGGCTCCCAGATTGCCTTTCTCTCTGATCGTGCAAATCGGGGCTTCAGCCAGCTCTATCTAATTGCAGTCAATGGTGGAGAAGCAAAAGCGCTGACCTCGACGAAGAGCAAACGTAATATTGAAACATTTTCCTGGTCGCCCAATGGTGGCTTTATCGCCTTTACCAGCCCCGACGAGCCCACAGAGGATGATGAACGACGCGAAAAAGAACGCGATGATACGCATGTGTATGGGGAAAACCGTCCGTACAATCGCTTACGTCTTCTCTCTCTTGCCTCACGAGAAGTAGAAACTATCGCCAGCGGTGATTTCCACATTACCGAGCTTGCCTGGCATCCACGCGGCACGGAGATCGCCTATATCGCTCGCCAGACTCCTGCGCTTACCTCGATGGAGCAGGAACACGTGATCAAAAAAGTCTCTCTGGCAGGAGGCGCATCGGAAATAATCGGTCGCACCCCTATAACGACCACAGATCTCACCTGGTCTCACGATGGTCACTCTTTATTCTACATAACTTCTCTCTCAAAAATTTTGCCATCTTCCAATACTATTTTCAGAATCCCTGCTCAGGGCGGAGAGGCAGAGCGCATTGCTGGCGGAGAAACAAATTGTGCATTTACCATCCATCCCATCGCGCAGGAGCATACTATTGCCTTCCGCCTGAATGAAGGTCTGGATGCTGCTATTTATGTGCAAAATGTGCAAACTGGTGCCCTGACAAAACTCTATGCAGCGCCAGGACAGGCCTATCTGGACTGGCACATACAGATTCTTTCTGACAATACTTTTGTCCTTGCGGTGACACAGAGTAGCGGCGAACAACCGGAAGAACTCTGGGCGGGCTCACTTGTCCCTGGAGCAGACAATCCGCGCTTAAAACAACTCACAACGCATAACGAACCCTTATCCAGCATCACGTTCGGCCATCAGGAAGCCTTCTATTGGACGGCTGCCAATGGCTTAAAACTGGATGGCTTACTGACCTTGCCGCCCAATGCTCCCCGCAGCGAACCATTGCCGCTGGTGGTCCTGGTACATGGCGGTCCCTATGGACGCTGGGACAATGGCTTTCATATGAGTTGGGGCAAATGGACTCAATGGTTAGCTCTGGCAGGCTACGCCGTGCTCATGCCAAATCCACGCGGCGGCATGGGCCATGGAGACACGTTCGCGCTGAAGGTGTATGAAAAAGCCGGGTATGACGACTTTGGCGATGTGATGGCGGCTGTCGATGCGGCGATTGAACGTGGTATCGCTGATCCCGCACGTCTGGCAATTGGCGGCTGGAGTTACGGCGGCTATATGTCAGCCTGGGCGGTGACACAAACCGATAGATTCAAAGCTGCCATTATCGGCGCGGGTGTTACCGATTGGGGGATGATGTATTCTACCGGTGATCTTCCCAACCTTGCACGCTGGATGGGGGGAAGCGCTCCATGGGAAGGCCACGGTCCCCATCCGCATGCGCAAAATAGTCCGATCTCATTCGCCAAACAGGTGAAGACGCCTATCTTACTTATCCATGGCGAAAGCGATGAGCGTGTCCCTTTAAATCAGGCTATAGGTTTCCATCGAGCGCTGCTTGAACATGACGTACCAGTCCAATTCATCAGCTATCCACGTGAACCACACGCCATAGCTGAGCGCAACCATCAGCTTGATCTCTTACGCCGTGTACGCTCCTGGTACGACCGCTGGCTGCACGTATAAGCGTTCATCTGCCTTTTCTGCGGAGGATGGCTACGCACCTCAGATGGCCTGACGACTTTCGCTCAGCATCAGCACAACAAAACAGGCCAGCCAGTGGTCGACCATGTAGTCATCACCCGTGGCATGTGGTAGAGCTGCATGCGCATGCGTCCATGCAGCCGCCAGCGCTGGCTCGATCCGTGGATCTCCGGCAGGAAGGCTCTCAGCGATACGACGCCAGCACCACGCACGACTGGCATTCAGCCCATGCAGGTGAGCAATAGAACCATCGCTGGCATCTGAAACGACTGCCGGAGTAAACAGGGTCACAGGTTTTTTGTCCGTAATTCCGGGTAGAAAGGTAGCCAACCAGCCAGCAAATCTGTCAGAGGGCAGAAGTTGCGACATCAGTTCAGCCTCGACCAACGTCGGCGATAGAAAGTCCGTCCCCGATGGTTCAAATTGGCCGGGATAATCGGTATCGCCATCATACCACCGATGAGCGTGAGCAGTAATGGCTTCGAGCAGTGCGCCATCACCAACTTGCGCTCGTGCATGGGCATAGGGCAGTGACCGTGAGAGTCCGAAGGCACTGTTGGCATGTACCCCATGCCGTACTGGATAAGTCGCTTTTGGCAACCAATGCAAAAAATTCTGTGTTAACGCTTCGGCAAGTGGCACCATGTTCGTCGCCCAGCGCCGCGCATCGGGATCATCCCAGGTGATAATCTCGTACACGAGTTGTAATGCCCACCCCCAACCATAGGGGCGTTCGCGGCTACCATGCAGCGGATGACCGATGAACGCTGCCTCCGCGGCCAATGCCTCCGCGGTGAAATGTTCATCGAGAGCGGCACGAATCTCCTGTTGGGGCACCATGTTGCCTGCACGGCGCAGAAGCCGCACCAGTAACCAGTGCATTTCTACACAGGAATGCCAGTCGAAGCTGCCATAAAAAGCTGGCGATTGCGCACGAGGCCGATGTGGAAAATCACCGGGTGCCTGCATCACATTGTGAACAGCGTACGGAAACTCTCGCACAATATTGTTCAATGCCACGCGCACATAATCAGTTGCATTGGCACGCAATATCGTATCCCACTGAGTAATACTATCATCCATCGTTTTGCTCGTCTCACTTTTTTCCATACCTTACTGGAAATCTTTTTTCCCGTCAACTCTTCTGCGGAATGGTACAGATGCACACTGGGCAACAGGGCAGAAAAAATGAGAAAATAGGATGGTGAGATTGCCCTCGCATCTCCGCTTTTTGTCTCTCGTCTTGCGCTCACTCCTCTGCACGATCATGTGTGAGGCAGGCGCACAAACAACCAGGAATATTCGCAGTACAGGCAGACTCCACACCTCTACGGTGCGTCTGCTTTTCTTCAGGAGAACAACATGCGTGTAGGTTTGCAAGTAGGATTAGCGAAAACACACCAGCAGCCCTTCAGCGACTATATCATTCGCTTAGCCGAGCAGGCCGATCAGGCGGGCTTTGCCTCGCTGGTCGTCCCCGACCACTTTACGCTTCGACCAGAAAGTACGGCGTGGCTCAAAAGGGATGAGAACGCTCCCACCTCGGTTGTCACCGATTTCTTCGAGGCGTGGAGCGTGCTGGCCTTTCTCGCCGCTCATACCAGCCGCATCAGGCTCAGCACCCTGGTCTCGGGGATCACGATGCGCTATCCAGCGGTCCTGGTCAAAACGGTGGACACGCTGGACGCACTCTCGAACGGTCGTGCCTATCTGGGCATAGGGGCAAGTCCGGACTTTGGCGCTGATGAGCATCAGCGGATGGGCCTGCCGTTTCCCCCTGCCGCTGAACGTGTCGCACGCTTAGAAGAGGTCCTACAAATGGCTCTGCAACTCTGGTCCGGCAAAGATACCCCCTTTGAGGGCTCCTATTATCAGCTGGCGAGCACTGTTGGGACGCCGTTGTATATCCAGCAGCCACATCCGCCGATCTTGATTGCGGGCTACGGCAATAAGATGCTGCGCCTGATGGCTCAGTATGCGGACATCATCAGTATTGGCTTTGGGCGAGACCTCGACGACCTGCGCGCAAAACTGGAGATCGTTCGCGGACATTGTCAGACCCTCAATCGTCCTTACGAGCAAATCGAGAAAACTACGCTCTTTGCGACTCCTCTTACACAAGGCAATCATCTGGACCCGGCCGCGCTCGAGTATATCAGCGCACTGGGCGAGCTTGGTATCGACGAAGTCATGGTCCGCGCACCCGCCGATCCTGCGACTTTCGATCTGCTCGCCAAGGAACTGATCCCCGCAGTCGAAAAAATCCCCGTCGCCGGACGCTAACGAAGAAGAGAACCCTTCTCCAGAGACCATACAACCATGGATGCGAACGCTCTTCCCCACATGGCATTCAAGAAGAGATCTATCTAGCACCTATGGTTGTATGGACTCAACGTAAATCCTTCAACAACGGCACCAATTTGTGCTTCAGCCGATGCGTCTGCAATAGCTCATTCAGGTAGCTTCGCCATTCCGCTTCACGTCCCAACGCGTAATACGCTTGCCGCGCTTTCGCCAGCCACCCACGCACGGCGTAATAATACTGAGCTTTGGCACCATTCATCAGGTATTCTGCCTGCTCACGGCATGCCTGGATCACCCAGGGAAGCGCCTGCTGTTCTTGCAGCGCCGCATCGACGACCTTTTCCACGACGGTATGGCTCTCATGCGGATCAAGTGCCGCAACCGCTTCATCCAACAACTTCTCATACAAAAAAATACGAACCGCCTGGGCCGAACGGTACGCGGCCTTTTTCCGCACATAGTCCAGCAATGTCGCACGATATTCAGGCCAGTGCTCGCCCGCATATTTTGCCACCTTGCGATAATTGTCCACGCTCATCTCCTCGCGAAATATGATCTCAGCCACCCTCAATGCCAGCGACGTCTCACCGAGAGAAGCGGCATGATCACGAAGCCAGAGAGCTAACGCGAGCTGATCACCGGGGAGACGCAACCCCTTTTCGGC
>Ga0310811_10014754_pt1 | contig 10201 bp, 9 predicted proteins | sample YCmetagenome_FD_207642 | JGI IMG/M metagenome (GOLD analysis project Ga0310811, IMG submission 207642) | Soil microbial communities from experimental microcosm in Duke University, North Carolina, United States - YC | ecosystem: Engineered > Artificial ecosystem > Soil microcosm > Unclassified ... | reverse complement strand
GCTCCAACAGGGCACGTTCGGCGAGGTCGGCGGCATTGCGGGCGGCCCGCAGAGCCTTGCGGCCAGAGGGGCTGATGGCCACGGCATTGGCGCGCTGGTCTTCCTCGGTGCGTTCGCGCGACAGAAGACCTTTCTCCAACATCCGGCGCACCATCTCCGCCAGGGTCGAACGATCGATGCCCGTGATCTCCACCAGCGCGGTCTGGCTGGCACCATCATTCTGCTCGAGTGCGCACAGCAGAGTGTACTGCTGCTTGGTCAACTCCTTGCCACCGGCTTCGCGCGCATAAAGGTCGCCATAGAATTGCTGGCAACGGCGAATGAGGTGTGAGGGCGCCTCGGAAAGGTCAAAACCATTTCCCGGCCTGCGCTGCCCCTTCATCATCAACGACCCCACGATGTTCCGCTCTCATCCGGCGCGCGACCCCAGCGCTCAAGTCCCGTATTCGGGTTTCAGGAAGGTCGCTCCGACAGGTGGAGTTAAAACGGTTTTGTGGTGAGAAGTCCATGCGCATTTTTTCCTTTGCGCATCTTGCAAGCACATTCGCCTTGCGCCACGGCGGCTGCATGCAGCCTGGGCGCTCATCATGATGTGATGCGCGCCAGCCACAATTGTTTGTATGCCCTGCGCCTTGGCGCACCATGCGGTCCGAACGGACTTAAGGATTTCCAAAGAGATAGCGAGGCGTCCGAAAACGGAACGCGAAAAGGCGCGCATCATTCTTGCGCGTTTTTACCCGCGCTTCCCGCTTCCGGGGCTTGATGCTTCATCACCAGAGGGGTCTGTGCGAGCGCGAACAAAAAAATCAGGGGGATGATGCCCCAGACCTTGAACGACACCCAGGTCGCTGTGGATGTGAGCCGCCACACCGTCTCGTTGATGGCCGCCAGCACGAGGAAGAAAATACCCCAGCGCACCGTCAGCTTGCGCCAGCCCTGCTCGTTCAACTCGAAGGCCTGCGCGAAGACATACTTGATGAACAAACGATTGAAGAAGAGTCCACCAAGCAGCACCGCTCCGAAGAAGCCGTAAAGCACGCTGGGCTTCATCTTGATGAAGACATCGTTTTTCAAATAGAGCGTCAGCCCACCGAACACCATCACCAGGATGGCGGTGAAAAGCGGCATGGGCGAAAGCCGTTTCTCCAGGAAATAGCCAAGGCCCAGCGCCAATGCGATCGCCACCATGAAACAGGCCGTGGCGCCGAAGATGCCGAGATAACGGAAGGCCGCGAAAAAGATCAGCAGCGGCCCCAAATCGAGCGCCAGCCGCCGTACCTGGGGGTTCATGCCGCCTGTCCTTCCTTCTGCCGCTCCGCGCCCACCAGGGCCCGGGCAAAATCCGCGGCCATGAAGGGCTGCAGGTCGTCTTCGCCCTCGCCAACGCCGATATAATGGACCGGAAGGCCGAAACGGGCCGCCAGCGCCACCAGGATGCCACCCTTGGCCGTGCCGTCCAGCTTGGTCATCACCAGGCCGGTCACCGGCACTGCCGCCGAGAAGGCCTCGACCTGCGACAAAGCGTTCTGGCCGGTGGTGGCATCCAGCACCAGCAGCACCGCATGGGGCGCGGAAGGGTCCAGTTTCTTGATCACCCGCGCGATCTTTTCCAGTTCGGCCATCAGTCCGGCCTTGTTCTGCAGCCGACCGGCCGTATCGATCAGAAGAATGTCGCTGCCGTTACCGCGCGCCTTTTCCAGCGCGTCGAAGGCCAGGCCCGCGGCATCGCCGCCCGGCTTGCCGGCGACAAACTCGGCCTTTGCCCGCACCGCCCACACGCGCAGTTGCTCGATGGCGGCAGCGCGGAAGGTATCGCCGGCGGCCATCGTCACTTTGGCGCCATCCTCGGCCAGCCGCTTGGCCAGCTTGCCGATGGTAGTGGTCTTGCCGGTACCGTTGACACCCGCGACCAGGATCACGAAGGGCTTTTTGTCATCGGCGACCTGCAAAGGTTTTTGCACCGGCGCCAAAACCGTGGCGATCTCCGCGGCCAGGACATTTTTCAATTCGGGCGTTGTGATTTCTGCGTCATAGCGGCCTTTCGCCACGCCTTGCGCGATGCGCCGTGCGGGCTCGGCCCCCATATCGGCGCGGATCAGGGCCTCTTCCAGATCCGCAATGGTTTCGGCATCCAGCTTTTTCTTGGTCAGGATCTCGCCCAGGCCTGTCTTGGCCAGGCTGGATTTGAGCCGCTCGAAGAAAGTGGGCGGCGGCGGGGCTTCGCCGAATGTCCTCATGCTGCAATGCCTGTCAGATGATCGCCGGACCGGCCCGTGATCCTAACCGCGAGCAGTGTTCCCGGCTCGGCAGCCGTCTCAGGCCGGACCTGCGCGAAGCAGGGCGTGCGGCCAAGACCGCTCTGTTCCACCAGTATCATCTGGCGGCTGCCCTTGAGGCTTTCAAGCCGCGCCTGGAGCGCCGCCGCGCCGCGTTGGCGCAGCCGGGCCGCCCGTTCCTTGATCTGGGCGCGGGGCAATTGCGCCATCCGCGCTGCCGGCGTGCCCGCGCGAGGACTGAAAGGAAAGATATGCAGGAAGTTGAGGCCGGCATCCTCAATCAGCTTCAGACTGTTTTCGAACATTGCATCGCTTTCGGTGGGAAAGCCGGCGATCAGATCGGCGCCGAAAGCCGCTTCGGGGCGATAACGCCGCACCTCGTCGCAAAAGCGGATGATATCGGCGCGGCCATGGCGGCGCTTCATGCGCTTGAGGATCATGTCATCGCCGGACTGGGCCGAGAGATGGAAGTGCGGCATCAGCCGCTCCTCTTCGGCGATGATACGCATCAAAATCGGGTCGGCCTCGATGGAATCGATCGAGGACAGACGCAGGCGCCCCAGCTCCGGCACCATGCGCAGCAGCTTTTCCACCAGGGTCCCCAGCGACGGCGCGCCCGGAAGATCGGCGCCATAGGAGGTCAGGTCCACCCCTGTCAGCACGATCTCGGCAAAACCGGTTTCAACCAGGTGCCGCGCCTGGGCCACCACCGAACCCATGGGCACGCTGCGGGAAGGTCCGCGCCCGAAAGGAATGATACAGAAGGTGCAGCGATGGTCGCAGCCATTCTGCACCTGCAGGAAGGCGCGCGTATGGCCCTCGAAATGGTCTACCATCTGGGGTGCCATCTCGCGAACGGCCATGATGTCGTTGACCTTGATACGCTCGGCGCCGGCGACGCCGAAATCGCCGCGGTCGAAGCCGGCGTAAGTGTCGGCGGAGAGCTTCTCCCGATTGCCCAGCACCGCGTCCACCTCGGCCATGGCGGCATAGGTTTCGGGCTGAACTTGCGCCGCGCAGCCGGTCACCAGGACGGGCCGGTGCGGGTTTTCCCGCTTGAGCTTGCGGATCGTCTGGCGCGATTGGCGCACCGCCTCGGCCGTCACCGCGCAGGTATTGACCACCACCACGTCACGCAATTGCGCTTCGGCGGCGCGGACCTTGATCGCCTCGCTCTCATAGGCATTGAGGCGGCAGCCGAAGGTGACGACCTCGACTGTCATGCCAGCTTGTCCAGGTCCACCCGGCCGCGGAACGGCATGGCGGTGGGGCCGGTCATCAGCACATGTCCGTCTTCCTCGCGCCATTCGATATTGAGGCTGCCGCCATCCAGCACCATCTCGACTTTGCGCCCCGTCAGGCCGCGGCGGATGGCGGCGATGGCGGTCGCGCAAGCGCCCGTGCCGCAGGCCAAGGTCACGCCGACGCCGCGCTCCCACACCCGCATGCGGATATGCTCCCTGTCCAGCACCTGAGCGAATTCCACATTCGTGCGCCGGGGAAAGAAGGGCAGGGTTTCGATCTTGGGGCCCAGGGTGGTGAGAGGGGCCTTTTGCGCGTCCGGCACGAAAATCACACAATGGGGATTGCCCACCGAAACGGCGCTGACCGGCAGGCTGCTGCCGCCTATGTCCAGCGGAAACTGGGTCGTATCGACCTGGGACGCCAGCGGCACCTGGTCCCAGGCCAGGCGGGGCTCCCCGATATCAACCGTTACCTGGCCCTTGCCCGCGTCGTTGCAAACCAGGAGGCCGCCCTTGCTGGCCAGCTTGACCCGCGCCAGGCCGCGCTCGTCGAGCAAGAGGCGTGCAACACAACGCGTGGCATTGAGACAGGATTCCGATTCCGAACCGTCGGCGTTGAAGAACAGCACATCCACATCCGCTGTCGCGCCGCCCGGGCGCATCACCACTACGGTGTCACAACCGATGCCGAGATGCCGGTCGGCGATGGCGCGGGCCAGCGGCGTCGTCATGGAAAGGGCGGCGTCGCGGGCATCGAACACGACAAAGTCGTTGCCCAGGCCGTGCATCTTGACGAATGCGGTCATGGGGCGAGGTTATAGTGGCCGGAGCCCCGCTTTTCCATTGCCTCTCCTGACGAAAATTTCCATTCTTGGCGGCCCATCCGGATGATCCATGCGCGCGACATTGAGCCTTATTGCCCTGTTGCTCGGTTCCGTTCTTGCCACAGGAGTTTTTGTCATGCGTGCTGATGCCGCGGCCGACCCCTATGTCTGGCTGGAAGAGGTGCATGGGCAAAAGCCGCTCGCCTGGGTGGCGGAGCAGAACAAGCAATCGTTGGGCCTGCTGAAGGCCGACCCCCGCTATCAGAAGAATTACGATTCCATCCTGGAAGTGCTGGATGCCGCCGACCGCATTCCGATGGGCAGCCTCAGTCACGGCTATGTCTATAATTTCTGGCAGGACGCGGCCAATCCCAAGGGCCTGTGGCGGCGTACCGCCATCGCCGACTATCAGAACCCCGCCCCGAAATGGGAGGTGTTGCTGGACGTGGATGCACTGGCCAAGGCCGAAAAGGAAAACTGGGTCTTCAAGGGCGCAGAATGCTCACCGGGCGAGGTGCGCTGCCTGATCCGGTTGTCGCGCGGCGGCGGCGATGCGGTGGTGACCCGCGAATATGACCTGAAGGCGAAGAAACTGGCCGGCGATGGTTTCAGCCTCACCGAGGCCAAGGCCGATGCCAGCTATCTGGACGACGATACGGTGCTCTATTCCACCGCCAAGGATGGCGAGACCACCTCCAGCTATGCGCGTACCGCCAAGATGTGGAAACGCGGCACGCCGCTATCGGCCGCTTCCGAGCTCTACACCGGCGAGGCGAGCGATGTGGGCGTTTCGCCTGCCACCTTCCATACCAGGCGGGGCAATGTCGGGATGGTGATCCGCAACGTCACCTTCTTCGAGACGGATTATTTCCTGGTGGAGAATGGCAAGGCGCGCAAGCTGGCGCTGCCGCGCTCGGCCGATCTGAAAGGCGTGTTCGATGGCGCCTTTCTCGCCATCCTGCGCGAACCTTATGCGGCCGAGGGCGCGACCTTGCCCAAAGGCGCCCTGGTGGCTTTCCGCGAAGGGGCAAAGCCGCAGGTGATGTTCGCGCCCGGTCCGCGCCAGAGCATCGAAAGCGTCGCGACCGGGCGCGATAGGATCTACACCGCCATCACCAGCAATGTGATCGGCCAGATCCATGTTTTCACGCCGGACGCCGGGGGATGGCACGACACGGTACTGGCGCTGCCGGCCAATGGCTCGGCCGATATCGTCGCCGCCAACGATTTCGGGCCGGAAGCGATGTTCACCTTCCAGAATTATCTGACACCGACCACGCTCTATTTCGATCCGGGCAATGACCAGCCCAAGCCGATCAAATCGCTACCGGCGCGTTTTGACTCCGCGAACCTGGTCACCGAGCAGTTCGAGGCCACCTCCAAGGACGGGACCCAAATTCCCTATTTCGTCACCCGGCCCAGGACCCTGTCCGGCCCCGCGCCCACCATCCTTTACGGCTATGGCGGCTTTGAAGTGTCGCTGACGCCCTCCTACAGCGCCAATTTTGGCCGGCTGTGGCTCAGCCATGGCGGCATCTATGTGGTGGCCAATATCCGCGGTGGGGGCGAGTTCGGGCCGGCCTGGCATGACGCCGCGCTCAAGACCAGGCGCCAGCATGCCTATGACGATTTCGAGGCGGTGGCAGCCGATCTGGCCAAGCGCGGCCTGACCACGCCCAAGCAGCTCGGCATCATGGGCGGCTCCAATGGCGGGCTGCTGGTCTCAACCGTGATGGTGCAGAAGCCGGCGCTGTTCGGCGCCGTGGTCTGCCAGGTGCCGCTGATCGACATGATCGCCTACACCCATATCGGCGCCGGCGCGAGCTGGATCGGAGAATATGGCGATCCCAAAATTCCCGCGGAGCGCGATTATATCCTCACCTACTCGCCCTATCAGAATGTCAAACAGGACGTTCACTATCCGCCGGTCTTCTTTGTCACCGCCACCAGCGACGATCGGGTTACCCCGGTGCATGCGCGCAAGATGGCCGCGAAGATGGAGGCACAGGGTCACGACGTGCTGTTCTATGAGAACACCGATGGCGGCCATGCCGCCGCCGCCGATCACCGCCAGGCGGCGGAGATGTGGGGCCTCAGCTTCGTCTATCTGGCGCAGAAGCTGGGCCTGAAGAATTAAGCAGCGCTGAAAACAAAACGGCCCGCCGGTGAGGGCAGGCCGTCTTTCTTGTACTTTTTGTTAGCGGCCTCTTAGCGGCCTTTGGCGACACGCGGCTTCGGCGCCGCGACTGGCATCTCTTTGGGCTTGACGGCTTTCTTGGCAAGGGCGGCGCGGCTCTTCACCGCGGCGGCCGAAAGATCGGGAATCTTGGGCATGGTTGGTTCCGGCGGATTTCTGGGGCGCACCCTATGCCCCCCCAAGCCCTCCGTAAACGGATGGTTTGCTTTACGGTAACCTTCCCACCCCTTGCGGGTCTGCCTTAGCCTGGCGCATTCCCTTGTATGCCGAGCCGCACCAGATAGACGGATTGGGAGGCGCACATCCACAGCCAGTCCCGCTTGGGACCGCAAAAGCAGAGATTGGCGCAGGTTTCGGGCAGCCGGATGCGGCCGATCAGCTTGCCTTCCGGGTTCCATACGGTAACTCCCATGTAGCCGGGCACCGAGGTCGAGCCGGACCAGAGATTGCCGGCCACATCGATCCGGTGGCCGTCAAAGCCGCATTTGATGCCGTCGACCATGCCGTCGCTGAACATGCGCTGGTTGGCGATGCCATTGCCGCGCACATCGGCCACGTCGATGTTGGCGCCCCAGACGAAATAGACCTTGGTGTAGTCCGGCGAGAAGGCGATGCCGTTGGGCACCAGGCCCGCCTTGCCTTCCAGCACGACATCGATCTTGCCGCCGGGATCGACGCGATAGATCGAGGGCGGGCGCACCTGGTGGCGCGCGCCGACGATGCCGGCGCTGCCATTGCCAAGCTTGTTGTTGGCGATGCCCTTGGGATCCATCGGGCCGCTGCCGTCATCGGGATGGCCTTCCTGCAGCAGCGCGCCGTAATAGGGATCGGTGAACCAGATCGAGCCGTCCTTGTGGACAGCGATGTCGTTGGGTGAGTTGAGCGGCTGGCCGTTATAGCTGTCGGCGATCACGGTCATGGAGCCGTCATGCTCCCAGCGCACCACTCGGCGCAAATAATGCTGCGCGGAGATCTGGCGGCCCTGGAAGTCGAAGGTGTTGCCGTTGGAATTGAAGGACTGGCGGCGGAAGGGCGTGATCTCGCCGGTCTCCCAGATGTAGCGATACTGCACGTCGCCGGCCACGTCGCTGAACACCACATACTGGCCTTCGCCGCTCCAGGCCGGGCCTTCGGCCCACTGAAAGCCGGTCTGCACCCGCCGGATCTGGCTGTGCCCGACAAAGATGCCGGCCTTGGGATCGATGGTCAGGATATCGGGATCGGGGAAAATGCCGGGCGGCGCATCGGGCCCGAAGACGCGTCCGTTCAGCACCGTGGCGATGGGCGCCAGTTGCGGCCCCTTGGTCTGTGCGAGCGCTATGCCCGGCATGGCGATGGCCGCGCCCGCGATCAGGCCGCGGCGTGTCAGGTCGAATGTCATGAAAGTCTCCCCACCAGTTTCTGGCGGGAAGGGGAGCCCGTCGTGAGCAAGCTGTCAATGCGTGCCGTATCCGAACCACCGCTCGCCGAAGCTCGCGGCGTTCGTCGCTTTCGCAGGTCCACCGGGCCTGCTCACCCGCAATGCGGGCCGCTCCTCACCCAGGTGCCGCGCCTTGCATATTGACCCGCAGCATGTAGATCGACTGGGTCGCGGTCATGAAGACATGATCGCGCTTGGGCCCGGCAAAGCAGAGGTTGGCGCAAGGCTCGGGCAGGCGGATGCGGCCGATCAGCTTGCCGTCCGGATTCCACACCGTGACCCCGGCATAGCCCAGGGGTGCTGCCGAGCTCGCCCAGATATTGCCGGCGCGGTCGGCGCGCATGCCATCGGGGCCGCAACGCACCCCGTCCACCATGCAGTCGGTGAACTCGCGCAGATTGGCGACCTTGGTGCCGCGAATATCGCCGACCGAAATGCCGCCGCCGCGGATGACATAGACCTTGGTGTAATCGGGCGAAAAGCAGATGCCATTGGGCGGCTTGCCCTGTTCGTGAGGAACCGCGACCTCGACCTTGCCGCTGGGATCGATGCGATAGACGTTCATCGGCAATTGCTGATGCATGCTGCCGGCTTTCTGGATGCCGACGCCGGTGTTGCCGATGGCGGGATCGCGCACCCCGCCCGCATTCATCGGCCCGTCGCCCTGGTCGGGATGGCCTTCCGCCAGGTTGCCGCCGAATTGCGGATCGGTGAACCAGACGCTGCCGTCCTTGTGTGGGGCCAGATCGTTGGGTGAGTTGAGCGGCTTGCCGTCGAACTGGTCGGCCAGCACCGTCATCGAGCCGTCGGCTTCCCAGCGCACCACGCGGCGGAAGAAATCCTGGGTGGAAAGCTGGCGGCCCTGATGGTCGAAGCTGTTGCCGTTGGTGGAAAAGGAGGGCCGGCGGAACACCGTGACCTCGCCTGTCTCCCAGATATAGCGATAGAGCGTGTCGTTCTTGACGTCGCTGAAGATGGCGTACATGCCGATATTGGACCAGGCCGGGCCCTCGGCCAGATGCAGGCCGGTATAAAGCCGGCGGATTGCTTCCTGCCCGATCAACAGGCTGCCGAAAGACGGGTCCACCCGCAGCACATCGGGGTCGGGCGTGAACACGGGAGCGGCGCCGGGCGAGAAATCGCGCGGCGGATCGGTGATGACCGAGCGCGGCGTGCCCAGGAGCGGCTTGGCGTTCTGGGCCTGCGCCACGCCCGGTATGGCGGCAGCGGCGCCGGCCAGCATCAGGCGGCGATTGAGATCGGTCACGAATATCCTCCCCATAGTCTTATTTTGTCAGCGAGCATCGAAGCCGCTCGGCAAACTGTCAATCCGCGCCGCCCAGGCCATCTTGATCGAGCGCATCGCGCAAATTTTGAACCAGTTCGGTGTGGGCAGTCTTTGAGAGTGTTGTTACAGCCATTTCGCTTATGGTCGTCATCCAGATCGGCGCGCCCCAGCGCGGGTCGGTGCGGTAGCGCGGTACGATCTGCCAATGCAGGTGGGGAACAACATTTCCCATGATTTCAAGATTGATGTGATCCGGTCGCAGGCTTTGCATCAGCATCTTCTCCGCCAGGTGAAGGTCGGCGCAAAATGCGATCCATTCGTCGGAAGCAAGGTGGTCGGGGCGCGTCGCGTGTCGAATATCCAAAATCAGGAGGCAATGGCCGCGATAGGCCTGGTTCTTCGACAGATAGAGGGAGGAAACGTTCAGCTTTGCGATGAAGTCCCCATCATCGTGGGATGCAGACCCTCGCCCACACATGGGACAGTCTCTCCCCTCGGCCCAACGATCCCACCGCTCTAACGCCACGAGTTTCCCAGACTTTGATGCCGAAGTCCCTTCCATCAACGCCCCAGATTTTCCCTATGCTATTTGACTTTTGGAGCTTTCAGGGCCTAAAACCCGCCCACTTTCCGGAAAGCCGTTACGACTTTCCGGTCCCCCGCCCGGCGCGGGGGATCGCCCCCAGGCAGCGCGTTGCGCCCCCTGGGGCGTAAGTGCTTGGAATATAACAGTCCTCACCCTGAGCTTGTCGAAGGGTGAGGCCCTCATGCTTCGACAAGCTCAGCATGAGGAGTTCGAGGTTTGAATGTTTGAAAGTCTGCAATCCCGCCTCAGTGGCGTGTTCGACAAGCTCCGCGGCCGCGGCGCCCTGACCGAAGCCGATGTGGACGCCGCCCTGGGCGAAGTCCGCAGCGCCCTGATCGAGGCCGACGTCGCCCTGCCGGTGGTGAA
>Ga0310811_10014753_pt1 | contig 10202 bp, 13 predicted proteins | sample YCmetagenome_FD_207642 | JGI IMG/M metagenome (GOLD analysis project Ga0310811, IMG submission 207642) | Soil microbial communities from experimental microcosm in Duke University, North Carolina, United States - YC | ecosystem: Engineered > Artificial ecosystem > Soil microcosm > Unclassified ... | reverse complement strand
ACCGGCCGCTCCGGCACCAGTAGTAACACTTCGCTCCCGACACATGGCAAAGGAGATGCGATGGATATCGACAGCCAGAGAGAGTTTAGCTTGTCACCAGTTTCCCTGGAAGGATTGCGGGGTGCATGATTTTCTATCTCGTCGCTTCATTCGACTCATGGCATTTGATTCTTTTTCACCATTTTACTTGCACTCCATAATATTCCACATACCAGCAAAGCCTCATCCATTGATCAGCCTAGTCTAATCATTCATCTTATTACTCCCTCTGACCCATGTAGGTCTTGCAGTGATGATACAGCAGTGGACTTTTGATCGTCCACATTTGTACTATATATCTATTCATTTTTTCCAAAAGAAACGCGGCAAGCTTATCACCTCATCTTGTGCCCCCATGTGCAATTTATTAGCGATCATGATACTGGTATTTTTACAAGTGTAGCCAACCTTCCGACTGATACTTGATTTTTTTCCGAGGCCAAGCTCGAGCGCGTCTTCGTTAACTTGGTCGATTGATTTTAGGTAATATTTATGCGGGTGCAATTATCGGACTAAGTTTGGTCAAATTATAGTCACAGTGAAAGTCCTCGGTGGACTTTCCTTCAAGACCACGTCCAGCGCCGTCGAATGATTGCACGTATCGCGGAGAATGCTTTCAAGAATATATCGCGATCCGTACCAAAGTTTTGTGGTGTTCTTCGTGTCCACGAACTTGGTCTGGTTCGCCGAACAGCATCAACTCTGGTGAGACCTCCGTCCTCGGATGACGCAGAGCTGGTCTCTCTCTTCGACCAACCGCAGACAGGGCAGAAAGCCTCACCGTTATTTGTCACAGGCATTTTCCAGCATCCTCAACTGACAACGCCAGCTGCGTTCAGTGCGCTCGCTGACTCAACCCTCGTACGGGCGCAACTCTTAACAGAACGAATATTGCGGGCCAGAGAATCTCGATCCGAGCTCTTCAAAGTGATCAAGAATTTGGACAGACTCAGCGATCTCCTGTGTGGTGTTATCGACCTGGCAGAGCTCTTGCGGAACGCACATCCTGATGCTCAATGGGTAGATTGCGCTACGGAGAGCTACGAGAAATTATGCGAGTTTATGAATGTACTGAATACTCATGTTGGGTTATATGAAGTGAGTCATGTATTTTTCTGTATCTTCAAAATGTCACCTCCTTTGGCAGGTGCTGTACACTGTACTACACGACCCAGAAATCGTGAAGTCCCTCAGTCAGGAAGCACTTCAAACAGCACTGATATTTTGGCACGATTTTGAAAAGTCTGCTATCAAACTTCCCCCAGAACAAAGGGAGAGATTTGTGTCACTTTCGTCCGAGATTTTATCTGTAGGTCACGCGTTTGTCACGGAAGCTTCTGCCTCGCGACCGCCGGTGAAGATCAAGCCTTCCGAGCTTGGAGGTTTGAAGGACCAAGGGATGGGCACTCGTCTTCAAAGACAAGCATTTTTCACGCAGAAAGACTTGCTGGTCTATCCGGGCTCTCACCAAGCCTATATGATCTTGCGTGAGGCACCTGATGAAGAACCACGAAGAAAGGTGTACATGGCGGGTCACATGAGCAGTGCAGAACAAATTGACCGCCTTGAGCGGTTGCTGAATGCGCGTGCACAGCTGAGCTGTCTAGTAGGTTGGGACAGTTATGCTGGCATGACGCTCAGCGACAAGATGGCGAAAACTCCGGGTGAGCGGTCACGTGTGGTAGCATGTCGGCTAGTCCTGATGTCCAAATTACGCAGAAAATGTCAATCATTTTTTAGGTACCTTCTTGGATCGGACCACGCTTGTTGCTCGCAAAGCATTGCATACATTGCGTTTACGGAAGCAAGCGCATATTAAATCGACGGACCTCCCTATCATCCAGGCATGGGATAGGGATTATTATTGCCCACCCGAACCACCAGTACCACCTGTTCCCCTCCCTCCTCTTTCACTCGGACGTGTATTTATGGGCCTTTCAAGATTATTTAAACATCTCTATGGAATAACGTTACGGCCCGTTGATGTCGCATCTAGTGAAGTATGGCACTCTGACGTCCACAAACTAGAAGTTGTTGACGAAGATAGAGGCGTCGTTGGTTGGATATACGCTGATCTGTTCGCCCGTGGTGGGAAGTCGCGTGGAGCAGCACATTACACTGTTAGATGCTCCAGACGAACAGACGATGACGATGAAGGTGGCGACTTACAAATACCCGGAACAGATGAATTCATTGGTCCCTCTATCGAATTCGAAGCAACTAAGCGGCACAGACTATGCGGTGAGCATGGTGAGTTCCAGCTGCCACTGGTAGTCCTGCTTTGCGATTTTGTACCGCCATCTGTTGCTCGGGGCCCCACAATTCTCGAATGGTATGAAGTTCAGACTTTGTTCCATGAAATGGGACACGCCATGCATTGTGAGAATTCCTCGATCTCATTGAGATCATGACTACTGACAAGACAACGATTTTCAAGCCATGATCGGTCGGACAGAGTACCACAATGTTGCAGGGACACGTTGTGCGACTGATTTTGTTGAGCTACCTTCCATCCTCATGGAACACTTCCTTAATTCCCCAAAAGTTCTCTCGCTTTTTGACACAGACGGCTCTTCAATCATCAACCAAACTGGAAATCACCACGAAGATCCTTGTCGGTACATCGATACCCATAATCACATCTTGCTTTCTCTGCTTGATCAGGTATACCACTCTCCCTCTGTCCTTGAGCCCGGCTTCGACTCGACAACCGCTCTCGCGAACTTGTACAACGCACGCGGTCTGATCCCGCACGCACCTGGAACGTCGTTCCAGACGCAATTTGGGCACCTCTTTGGATACGGTGCGACATATTATTCGTATCACTTCGATCGTGCTATTGCATCCCACGTGTGGCGGAAGATCTTCTCTGTTGACCCACTCAACCGCGAGCTGGGAGACAAGTATAAGCAGGAGGTGCTGAAGTACGGTGGTGGGAGGGACCCTTGGTTGATGCTCAGTGCATTGCTTGATGCTCCTGAGTTAGAAGTCGGCGACGCAGAAGCGATGCGGGAAGTTGGTAGATGGAGGATGGAAGATGGAGTCGTTCCAGAAAGACATTAGGATCTATGCTACATGAAACTATCCACCACTGCATTTATTCTCAGATTAGATCCTAGAGCACAATTATTGCAGGAATTACATCAAGATTCCTTTTGTTTGATTCCGGTACATACAGAGTTGTAAAGCGAAGGATAACAAATATGATGTAACAACTGAATAACAATATAAATGCATGATGTAGGGTATATTATGCAATGTGCGATGTGCACGATGATGAGCAGGGATATGATATGAATAATATATTACTTATATCTTTATAGACCACATAACGCATATGGACATCGTGAGCGAAGAGAGCAAATCGACGATCATCTAACTCGGAATTTAGTAAACGAAGTAGCCATATCCGAGAACAAAATTACTTACACTGACATCGCTAAATCCTGTTCCAGTAGTCGTGTTTGTTCTCTAAGAAGCTGGAGTTGCTCCAGCTTCGCCAAGCGAACGCCATCAGCAGGTGGGGGAGGCTGAGGTTGTGGAGGAGTGAATAACAACGGAGGGAGCTGGAGCGCAGAGAGATCAATCTCTGGTAACAGCTGTGGGAAGTCATCGCAAGACGATGGCAGTGAGAGTTGATTAAAGTCGGACAGGAAGGGTTGTTCAGAGTTCAAGATATCCGTCCAGCTAAAAGGGTCCGAAGGAACAAGGTCAGTGGGATCGACTGGCGGCTGGAAGATGGTATCGATTTCCGTGGATGCTCCAACTGCCCCACCAGAATAATTGGGAACAATTGTAGATAATGCGTTAAAGAAATTGAAATCGTGGAGATCGCCTAGATCAGGTGTAGGAACACGAGTGTGGGATGGAACTTCCAAATTGGCCAATTTTGCCTCGGACGATTTAGCTGTTATATAATAAGCAAGTGGCGACCTCAAGGATATGATGAGTAAACATACGGTCTACCAGAGCGGGCTGGATGCAATTTTTTTGGAAGAATTGTTCAGTGGGGCTTATTTGCGTGTCAGGGAATGTATATCCGTTGAAGACTTCGATATCAAAGGGGGCAAATTGATCGAAACTAACGATCTCGACTGGCTCAGGAATCTCGAAGAAATTCTTCTGGAACCAATCATCAATGTTTAATTCGAGAGGAACAGATGCTCTCGGAAGAGGATCAGACACAGCATGAACACGGGGTCCAACATGGAGGTCTCTCGGACGCTTGGGTACAGCGTGAGCATCAGCGTCTGATAGCCTTCGCTTTCGCGAAGACCACGGAGTTGGCTGAGGTGCAATAACTTGAACCTCATCGCTGCCATCCAGTCCATTGCTACTTGATGGGGGCGATGGCAAGGTGGAAATATCCACAAAAGGAGTCGGGACCATTGCACTAGACCTGAAAAATGACAATCAGTAACAGCTGGCCTAATGCATGATGATGGCTTGCCGAAGGCGTTTCATTGAACGATCTGCACATGAAGATTGACTAGCATCAAGTGATTCAGAGGCTCGCCGCTTCCTACCAGCGAGAACGGACGGAATGAAATTGTCTTCTTCGTCTTCGCTCTCATCTGTCAACGATTCCTCAAGAGTGGGAACGGGAGACGAAGTGCGAGAATGACTGGGAGATGGGTACGAAGTAAAAAAAGCTGAGTGCATCTTCTGGGCCTGCCTATCAAGGACTCTTTGAATTCTTCGCATCTCCTTCTCTTCCTCGCGTCGTTTCTTTTCCTCTTGTGCATGCTTCTTCTTCTCCTGCTCCAGTCGCAACCTATCCTCTTCCGTCATATCCTTGACCACTGCATCAAGGTCACCTGCAAGTGCACTTTTGGTAAAAGTGGAGGCATAAAGATCTTGTGCAGCAGCCTTCATCTGCTGGAAGTCATGGAAGATAGCGGGTGGGAGAACATGGGCAGGGTCTTCTTTAACCAGAGCACGATAAGCAGCGTCAACAGTGTCAGCTCGGCAGTTTTTAAAGTGTTTGCGACAAATCATCGTCCAGCCGATGCGACGGCGAGCGCTGATGAACCAAACAGCGACGGAGTTCGTGGAACACCCAGAGCTCTTAGCGATATCTGCTTTCGTATCAGAAGATGGGTAGGGGTTGTGGGTATTGGCGAGTAGCCATTTATAGGCTGGTTCGATGAATGGGGGTAATGAAGATTCCGGTGACTCTGAATTTTGTGCAGCGAGTTTGGATGGAGGTGAGATAGTGATGCGATTGAAGCCGTCTAGAATGCTGCCCATTCCATCGATAAGTTGGTCGTGTAATTCTTCACGAGTTTTTTGGAAGTCCAAAAGGCAGTTTGTGATGACAACGATCCTTGAAGATACCAGGTTTGCAATTGATATAGTGTCGTCGGACAGTTCTCCTGCAGATAGACAACGGGCATAATCTGCGTACAATGAACTCCGAAATGACTCGAACGACGTCAAGGAGGCTTCGCCGAGGGATATTGAATCAAGAAGAGCGTCCTCTGCCTGTTGGAAGCGCCGTCGTATGTCTTTATCCATCCTGGAGAAATGGTGGAGAGATGCAGATGAGATTGTAGACTATTAGCAAGTTGCCGCGACGTATGCATGTATTTGTTTGAATAGACAATGCGGACTTTCAATTCGATAATCGTTTATTACCAAATAGTAACAAATACATCATTTCATTGTCCACCAGATATATTTCAATTCGGTCTTGATCAAACCAGCTGGCCATCGCATTCAACGTATTCAGCTCAAATCTATTTTCAATGGCGCAGACGGACTCTATTCTAAAGGGGATCATACAGCGTGCTCAGGATATTCAAAACCTATGCATGGCTCATCCTTCTGTTTCGACATCGTTGTGCCCGCTTTCTCAATCTCCTCCGCGACAACCTATTGCCAATATTTCCCTTCCTGACCCGCCACCGATTCAACCTGCTCTCCTAACTGCCGGCGCCCTTCCCAAAATATCACTAGCGATAGAACAAGCATACCAGAAGCGGGCTGTTGACTTGCGAGCTTTCTATCACTCAGCTTTAACACTTATGTGCACAAATCAGGCACAGTATCCATCCAAGTTTCGCTATCTCCCCGAAGAAAAAGTGCTACCCGCATTCATCGAACTATATCTCAGACAGCTGGTGACTTGGAGAGAACAAGCTGTTGCCTCCTATCTTAAATATTCATCAACAAAAACACACACTTCAAGTTGTACAGCAAAGTTTAATCATGTACGTCTAATGTCCTGCCTTCGCCCGTCCAGCCCTTTGCAATGCCCTTTCTATCTCACAGGAATATGTCCCATTGCTCGAATATTTTTTCGCAGAGAACCCGTTTCCAACTCATGCTGACAAGGCCTTCCTTGCAAAGAAATCAGCAATGACGTATCGTCAGATTCATGTTTGGGTACGCATATCTATTGGTATACATTGGGTCTTGATGTTGATAATTCCAAGTTTCAAAACAGGCGCAACAGAATGAAGAAAGAAGGTCAAGTCTTAAGAAAGAAAGCAATGGCCGAGGGTGCCACACTTCCATTGGATAACCTGTACCAGCGTATGGAGAAATTTATTGTGCCAGAAGAAAGGAAGGTGCCGGCATCACCTCCTAGTTCTCCGCATTCTTCTACCGAGCAAGGAGACGGGATGGTAAGTGTACTACCTCCCTTCATTTTCGTTTTATGCAACAGGTCTTATATAGATGTCTATCGCGGACAATCGCTGTAACCCACTCGAACCTCTGGCACCTTTGCACGCATTTCCATCGTCGTATCCCCCGTCATGCTCGTACGATCCTTTCCCATCAAAGAATGGTGTGACGAATTTCGGCGCGCCCAAATGGCTCCGGCGCCCAATGACCACAGCTGTTCGACATCCTACATTGGGTGTCGATGGGCTGGTAGACCGCTTCTCGAGGATAAACATTCTGGATGATTCTAGTCCGCGTTCACGCGGTAGTATCGATTCATTTGCAGCTGTGGCTGCCATCACGATCATACCCTTCCCTGCGCCTCTACCTGCCCTCATTCGAGGGACACCTATGCATATCTCACCTTTCCGTGCCCCCCTACATTCCGTTCCTGCGACCGCAGCTCGTCGCCACGTTTTCGATACACCCAGTCCCCAATCAAGACATATCACATTGGTACCAGCCTCCGATGCCCCAAAAGGGCAGAAAGCCCGCCGGCGGAAAGTGGCACCGTTGCCAAAACGTATACCTCATGGAAACCCAATTTCTCACCGGGGTATCACGCCAGCCGTTTCAGAGGTATCTGCCGCCTCTCCTTCGCCATCATCCCTCTCGTCTTCGTCTTCATTCGGGTCTGAGAGTTCCTCGCAGAGCCGCCTGTTCTCAAGCGCGGGCTCCACGTCGAGCAGTTCCTCTGGTGTCACAACACCGCCTCCATTCCCCTCACCTTCGACACAGCTTGTGTCTTCTCCAACGTCGTTATATAATTTCTCTTCAAATATGACGGATCTATTCGGCGATGCTTTGGAAAGTGTTCCCCCATCGGCGGAGGGACTTCAGCTTGACTTTCATTCAAGCATATTCGGGAATGAGCACATCCTGAAGTCACCAGCGTTCGACTTCTCCTTCGGTGCGGCCCCAGTAGCGAATCCTGTTCGTGTACCGTCATGAGATACTCTGCGGTAGGAGTCCACGGACTTCGTTTTTGCATGCTCCAGATAGAGCTTGCTTTCTACCCTTGGCACGCCATGCCTCACTGCTGCGGAACATCCAACGGTAACGAAGGGCTACAGCAGCGCCCTATTGCATCCTTTCATCTATTACCTGAAGCGGACCCCATGCATTGAAAATCCTGTGCAACGTATCCTGATCTACGTCGTTATTACTATCTAATCACTGTATTGATCAGTACTTGCTGTTTGTATACTTTGAGCAATTGGAACTGCATGTATTACTGCCACTCAGCGGAACAAATTGATCACAGCTCCCGAGCGTCAGCAAAACCACAAGCCTATTGTTCTTTGCAATTGGGGTATAAATCCAAGGATTTACAAAACTTCGCAGATAAGCACTAGGCTTTACAAAAGCGAGTCTACAACGTAGGTGGGCACCGCAGTCAAAATGCAAACTTATCAGTTTGTTTTCTTTCCCCTTCACACATTTACATGAACTTGCTTGCCTAGAGGTCAAGGTCAGACATTGTGAAAGATTAAATCAGGATTTAATGTACCATGCCCATGATTCCGCTCAAGCCTCCACTGCTACCGCCACCGATGAAGGTGCTCATCTCCTTCTTCATCAAAAGCTGCATGACATAAGTAGCAGCGCTGTTCATGGCGCTTTGTTTGGCCTCGCTAGATCCACCACCAGACTGGTCGAAGAGCGAGGAGGCGTGTTGCATGGCCATGCCAATAAGCTTGCTCTGCATATCACCTCCACCGCTGCTTCCGTGACTTCCGCCGCCGCCGCCGCTCATCATGTCTGTGAACACCTACAAAATCATGAGTATTTGTGATCTTGGTCTTGATCGTACTTGAAGTGGCTTACTTTGAAGGCCGCAGCTCCACCTAATGCATCGGGTGCCATGCCTTGTGCGCCCTGGCCCCCAGAGCTGAATGCCTGTTGGTGAGCATTCCTGAGGTTCTGGACACCATCCTCGTCGATTTCACCTTGGTGCTGGACAGTCTGATTCGCAGTGATGAGAGGGGGTTTCAAGACGCTCAACAAAAAGAACAACAAACATTGTGCGCATGAGACAGTGCTTGATTTACAAACCTGTGGTTTTCAGAGTCGACATGCTGGCCCACTTCGTCAGGGCTGACTGTCTGCTTGTGAGCGATGGGAGTGATCACCAAGTAAATGACATACACGAGGGTCTGCCATAAGACTGGGGAGGCCGGTTGTCAGGAGAGTTGTACTCCTGGCCTCCAGTCTTGTGTACGTGGGCTGTCGCTGCGTTTGAGTATTCCTGCGATACGACTGGTGGATGTCTACTTACACTGATTCTGAGACTCGGTGTACGTCTCGTAACCTTGCTTCGCGAGATTAATGAAAGTATCCTATATACCAGATCTAATCAGTTTACGAGCAGGTTGGACTGCGCAAAGCAACTTACCATGATGATGGGAGCTTATTGGGAGCTTGATTGTAGGTAGATATAAGCAGATACCCGGGCCTATTATCTGAGACTCAGTGACACTAGTACTGCATCGGTCCATCGTTATCGCCCCGGCTTTGACTGCGATCGCAGTTAGCCGGTTCTAATATAATCTCAGCCAATGATTTCGGTTCCTCATTCACCGTGACCCTTGTGCTGATGTCTTGAAGCTTAGCTTGAAAGGGAGGTGTCTGCCACTGTTTGGTGACCTGTTCCTGTTATCATTCGGATCTTTTCTCGGTTCCTTCGAACGACTTCAAGCCCTGAGCGAAAAACAACCATTATGATGATCGACAACCGAATTGTGCCGATCATATCAGGAAATCCATGAAAGCAGTGACCGTTAGCACAGGCTGCGTGTCTTTTGGAAAGAATCGCTGTGATGCACAGCGCTTCTTTCCAAACGACCCGTAGCATCCTGTAGCATCGCTACTTTCCTATGTACGCACCTTCTGTTGGTACGTCGGAGCGCTTCTGAGCTAAGTCCGACCTACTGATGAGTCATGCATGGTGGACTATATATTGTTACGAGAGCATCAGTTTCGGCATCTAGCCAGACCTAAGGTTCATCTCCTCATACCCTGGCTCATTGGAATCGAAGATGGCCTTCGCAGGTACAAACGTTGACCGGCCTGTCGCTTTGCCTTGGCTCGTGTTTTGTCTTTTTTTTCTAACGTAAGGAAAGAAAGAAAAGGGCATAGCCGCGACCGCCAATCAAGCTTCAAGCACGGGCAAATCCAAGTGGATTGACAAGCAAACGAAGACGAATTCCACATTCTGGATTACGGGGCTTATTTCAAAACAAGTGATTTGTTCACCTTTGGGCATTTACTACTGATTAAATCACAACAAGCGATGTCGGTACACTGTGTTTGCCGTTGTCTTTCCTCTTCTTCTCTTGCAAATAGCGTTCGAATGTCTCGTCGACATCGTACTCTTGAAGGTGCCACCATCAGTAAACTGGTGAAACTATTACATGGCTATATATTGCAGTTTTTTCCAAGGGCAATGCTTCTTTCCTGTATATTACGATGTAAGGTAATATATAGCAATATAA
>Ga0310811_10014752_pt1 | contig 10202 bp, 11 predicted proteins | sample YCmetagenome_FD_207642 | JGI IMG/M metagenome (GOLD analysis project Ga0310811, IMG submission 207642) | Soil microbial communities from experimental microcosm in Duke University, North Carolina, United States - YC | ecosystem: Engineered > Artificial ecosystem > Soil microcosm > Unclassified ... | reverse complement strand
GCTGCCAGCTAGAATCCCGCTCGTTGGCGGTGACGACGATACGGTTCTGTGCCAGACCGGCTTGCGGGTCGAAAGGGAGAATGCGACCGGCAAACTGGTCCCGGCGCTTGCCGGGGCGTTTCACAAGTGCATCACGGCGGATTTCTGCCAGCGCAGGGGGGCGGTGAACAGGTCATCGTCCGCCTGCTCCGCCATCAACCCGCTCGATCAGCGCCCGGGCAGCTGCCGGGTTGCGCAGTTTGTGGCCGCTGATGACGTAGAGAAAGACATCCCGGGGCTTTCCGTCCGCCTTCAGCGGCGCCACGCTTTCCAAGCCCTTCGGCGTCTCTCCCGCCGCCCATTGTTTCGCCCGGCTCGCCCAGAGGTCGAGCGCCTTGTCCGCATAGCCGAGCGGGTGTGTCTCCTCGGTGCCCATGATGCGGGCATAGACGAAGGGCGCGGTGATGTCGGCGATCTGGGGAAACTCCGAATCGCCCGCTACCACGGCCGCAACCCCATAGTTCCGCAGCAAGGCCACGAAGTCTGGGTTGCGGAAGCTTTCGTGCCGGACTTCCACAACATGGCGGATCGTGCGGCCCTCCACGCTCTTGGGCAGCAGTTTCAGAAAGGCCTCGAAATCGGCGGGGTCGAATTGCTTCGTCGCCATGAATTGCCAGTTGATGGGGCCGAGTTTGTCCTTCAGCTCCAGCACGCCGCTCGTGAAGAAGCGCTCAATCGACTGTCCCGCCTCGGCGAGCACGCGGCGGTTGGTGGAATAGCGCGAGGCTTTCAGGGAAAAGACGAAATCCTCCGGCGTCTCATCATGCCATTTGCGAAAGCTCTCGGGTTTCTGCGAGCCGTAGTAGGTGCCGTTGATCTCGATCGTGGTCAGTTGGCTGGCGGCATATTCCAGCTCGCGCTTCTGCGGCAGCGTGTCGGGGTAGAAGGTTCCGCGCCACGGCTCATAGGTCCAGCCGCCGACGCCGATCCGGACGGTGCCTATTTTTTTCTTCGCCATGTCCTGCAACCTCTTCCCAGAGCTAATGTCCAGAATAGCATCTCTGTGGGTTTCTACCCATTGAGCGATCTGGGACCGCTGACGAAGGGACTGTCCCGAAGGTAGAAGCGCAACAAGCGGTGCGCGTCTTTCGTAATGCCGATCCTGATGCTCTCGCCGATCTCGCCGGTTTTGTGGTCATCCTCAGCGAGCCATAGCGGGCCTTGCCGGCAGAGGTCCAGCCCATCGAGCCGCCGATTGATCCGCAGTGCCATCGCGAGCCTTCCGGGTCCGCGCGCCAGGTCACGTAAACGCTCGACGCCGCGATTGAGTTGCATGATGGCGATGCCGGTGAGGGGCTCGAGCGCCCGGATGAGAACGCCGGCGCCCACGCCCTCCACATCGCCCGAGACGTTCAGCATGAAGGAGATACCGTAGGCGAGATAGACATAGGCGTGCCCGCGCTCGAGAAAGAGCGAGCGGTTGCGCGGGGTCATGCCCCGATAGGCATGCCCGGCGGCGTCGCCCACGATATAGGCCTCGGTCTCGACGATCCGGCCGCTGACGACGCCTTCGGGGAGGTCCCGCACCAGGATCTTGCCGATGAGAGTGCGGGCGAGAGCGATCGTATCCACCGGAAGCACCGCACGGGCGATCGGCAGAGGGCCGGCCGCGCGTCGGTCAGGTTTCAAGGCATCTGCTCGACCCATTGCGCGCGCGACGGCCCCGGCTCGAACGGATCGCCGAAATACTGGGTCTCTCGGGCCACCTTCCCATCCAGGAATTCCATGATGCTCACGGTGTAAGATGGTTGGCCGTCATAGGTCAGGACATATTCGGTGACCCAGAGCCCGCCCGCGCCGATGATCCGCCGCACTGTGAAGCGCTTGCGGTTCGGTTGCGCGGTGCGGGAGGCTTGAATGTTCCGCCGCCCGTGGATGCGTTCACCCGATTGAGGATATTCGAGCACCGCGTCGTCCCGGTAAATCTCGTGCTCGCCATCGAAGTCGTCCGCATCCGAGGCGGCCCAGTGGTGATTCAGCGCCGCTCTGATCTCTGTTTCGTCCATGCCGACTCTCCTGGACCGTCGTCGTCGATACTGCGCTGTCATACCACACGCCTATCGGACGATTCGACTAGCGCCGCGCCCAGCTGAGACTGCTGCCGCGCCGGACAGCGACGATCTCGGCCGCGATCGAGAGCGCGATTTCGGCCGCGGTGACGGCCGCGAGCGGCAGCCCGACCGGGCCCTTGATGCGGCTGAGACTCTCCGGTCCATGGCCGAACTCGGCGAGCCGCTCCAGCCGCGCCGCATGCGAGCGGCGCGACCCGAGTGCGCCGATATAGAACGCGTCCGAGCGCAGAGCGCGGTCGAGGGCCGGATCATCCAGTTTCGGATCATGCGTCAGCGCCACGACGGCGCTGCGGCCATCCAGCGATGCGCGATCGAGCGCCTCGTCCGGCCAGTCCGGCATGAGCGTGATGCCGGGAAAACGTTCCGGTGTCGCGAGCGAAGGGCGCGGGTCGATCACGATCGTCTGAAAGCCCAGTGTTTCGGCGAAGGGCGCCAGACCCTGCGCGATATGGACGGCGCCGATCAGGAACAGCCGCAGCGGCAGGGCATGGACATGCAGGAACCAGCGTGCGCCCTCCTGCTCGATGGTAGCGCTCCTGTCGGCCGCGAGTGCCTCCCTGGCGGCTTCCGCCAGTGCCTCCGGTACATCCGGGCCCGGCCAGAGCAGCTGTCGGCCGCTGGCCAGATCGGTTGCCAGCACCACAGGGCGCCTTTCGGTGCGGGCGCGCATGAGCGCGATGCGAAGTTCCGGCGTCATTCCACTTCTTCGACGAAGACCTGCAACTGGCCGCCGCAGGCGAGGCCCACTTCCCAGGCCCTTTCGCTCGACACCCCGTAGTCGAGCAGTTGCGGCAGATGCTCGTCGAGCGTCACCATGGCGGCGGCCATGACTGCGCTTTCGACGCAACCGCCGCTGACCGAGCCCACCATGCGGCCGGAGCCAGTGATTGCCATTTGGCTGCCGACGGGGCGGGGGGAACTGCCCCAGGTGGCGACGACGGTCGCGAGTGCTACGCGCTCGCCAGCCTCGCGCCAGGCATGGACTTGGCCCAGCACGTCCTCCACATCACTCATGCACGGGGTCCTCTGTCACTGATCGTCTTTGGCGTCTGTCACGGATCATCTCGGCCAGGATTGAGAGAGCAATTTCCTCGGGGGTCACGGCGCCGATGTCGAGCCCAGCGGGCCCATGCAGCCTGTCCAGCTGCCCAGCCGGGTAATCGGCGGCCCGCAGCGCCTGCTTGAGTGTCTCGACCTTGCGGGGGGAGCCGACGAAGGCGGTATAGGGTGCCTGCAGGGTGAGTGCCGCCCGCAGCGCCTCGGCATCGCCACGGCCCTGGGTCGCCACCACCACAAAGCCGGCTGGATCGGGGCGCGGGTCCGCCGGCCCGGTCGCATCGCGCTCCACGGCGAAGCCGAAGTCCGGGGCGAGACGGGCGAGGACGGTCGCCACGGGCGACTGGCCAAAAATGCGCAGGCGTGGAGATGGGAGAACGGGTTCCACGAAGACGTCCATCACGCCTTGGCTGGCGCAGGCGTTGCGGGCGAAGTGAATGCCCTCGCGCTCTTCACCAGGCGCCAGGTGATGCGCCGCGAGTGTGCTTTCCGGCTGCACCGAGATCAATCGTGGCTGCCCGTCCGCCATCGCCGCGCGGGCTGCCCGCAACACCGCGCCCCGCACGCAGCCGCCGCCGATCCAGCCCGCACCCATGCTGCCGTCGGCCAGGATCACGGCCTTGGCACCGGCCTTGGCGGCGGTGGCCGACAGGGTGCGCACGACAGTTGCAACCGCAAAGGGCTGCTGCTCCCGAGTGAGAGCGGTGACCAGCGCGGTGACGTCTGACGCGTTCGTCATAGCACCTCCAGCACCTGGGTGAAGGCCGCTTCCAGGCGCGCGAGTGAATTCGCCGGAGTGAAGAGATCGATGAAGGGCAGCGCCTCCCGCATGCCGCGGGCAAGCGGCGCGTAGCGCGGATCTGCCTTCGCCGGGTTGAACCAGACGATACGCCGGGCGCGCCGCGCGAGGGCCGCCATTTCGGCTGCCAGCACCCCCGCGGGCCCGGTGTCATAGCCGTCGCTCGCGATGATCACGCAGGTGCGGGCATGCAGCAGGCGCCCGGCATGGAGGCGGTTGAACTCCGCGAGACAGTCGCCGATGCGCGTGCCGCCGGCCCAGCCTGCCGAAAGCAATTGCAGCCGCTCCTGCGCGCGCCAGGGGTCCGCATCCTTCAGCGCCTCGGAGACATGGGTCAGGTGGGTGTGGAAGAGGAAGACATGCACGTCGCCGAGTTCAAGCGCCAGCGCGCGCGCGACGCGCAGGTAGAAGAAGCTGGTGAGGGACATCGAACGGCTGACGTCGAGCAGCAACACGAGGCGCGGCCGCACCCGGCGCGCCACCCGGAAGCGGAGCTTGTGCGGGGACCCGCCCGTGCCGATGGAGCGGCGCAGCGTCTGCCGCAGGTCGATCCGGGCGCCACGGGCCGCAGCTTGCTCCCGCCGCGTCCGCAACCGCTTGAGGCGGCGGGCGAAGCGGCGGATGGCGGCCTCGATCGCATAGGTCTGCAGCCGATCGGTCAGGGACCGGAAATCGGCGCCCTCGGCCGTGGCCTCGGCGCTTGCCCCGTCCTGCGCGGTGTCCCCGGAAAGGCCGCTATCCTCCTCCGCTTCATCATGCTGCAGAACGGGCCCGGCCCGGCCCGCGGCGGGTCCGGCCTCGCCGGTCAAGGACATCAGGCCCGCGCCACCGGCGCGGGTTTCCACCAGGGCCTGTTTGTTGGGCGGCATCCAGTAACTATCGAAAAGGTCGTCAAAGCGTGTCCAATCCGCCGCCCGGGTGCAGAGCAGGCTGCGCCATCCCCAGCGCAGCGGCTGCTTCTCGGTGACGCCCACCGTCTCGGCGAGACGGAGCGCATCCGCCTGTTCCTGAATGCCGATCAGAAACCCGTTTTCCCGCAATGTGGCGACGAAGCCTGCGATGCGGATGGTGGCAATGGCGCCCGGGGGGGTGGCTTGGGGCAGCATGGCGCCTGCCTATCCTGCCAGCGCCAGTAGCCGCGCGAGGGCGACTGGCTCCAGCACTTGCAGGTCTTCCCGCGTCTTGACGAGCGCGGCGAGCGTATCCCGGATGCCCTCCGGCCCCGCCTCGTCGAGAACGGTGATGCCAAGGCCGAGAAGGGCCGCCGCCCAATCCAGCGTTTCGGCTATGCCGGGCTGTTTCTTGAGGCCCAGCTGGCGCAGGGCCTGGGTGAATTCGACGATCTGCCGGCCCAGTCGGTCCGGCAGGCCGGGCAGGCGCAGCTGCAGGATGGCCAGTTCCTTCGCGAAGCTGGGGCTGGCAAGATAATAGTAGAGGCAACGCCTGCGCAGCGCGTCCGACAGCTCGCGCGTCGCATTCGATGTCAGAACAACGAGCGGGATGCTCGCCGCGCGAATGGTACCCATCTCGGGCACACTCACCTGATAATCCGAGAGCACTTCGAGAAGAAACGCCTCGAAAGCTTCATCGGCCCGGTCGATCTCGTCGATCAGGAGTACGGCAGGGGTTGCGTGCAGCAGCGCCTCCAGCAAGGGACGCTTGAGCAGGTAGGCACCGGAGAACAGGGCTTCCTCGTCAAGCCCGCCGCCGCCCGCGGCCTCCGCCATGCGGATGGCCAGCAGCTGGCGCTGATAGTTCCACTCATAGAGCGCGTGGTGGATGTCCAGCCCTTCGAAGCATTGCAGGCGGATCAGTGTCGTCTCATGGGTTTTCGCGAGTGCCTTGGCGATTTCGGTTTTGCCGACGCCGGGATCGCCCTCCACCAGAAGCGGACGACGCAGGTCGCCCATCAGCAGCAGGGTGGACGCCAGATCGCGCTCGCAGATATAGCCGGCCGCTTCCAGCCGCCGTTGCATCGCGCCAATGGCGGCCATCCGGCTGGCCTGGCCGGCATCAGCCCCCGCGGTCATGTCGCCTTCGAGCGGCGGAACAAGCTCGCGACGAAATCCTTGATCACCGCCCAGATCAGGGACAGGGCATTCAGCTTCGTCTCGGACGCCTCCACCGGTGCGGGCGCCGGCATCGCGACCGGGGCGGCGCCGACCGCCTCGGACGGTGCGCTTGCGGGCTGCGCCGCCTCGATAGCCGCCGCACGCGCCGCCAGATTGGCGAAGAATTTCTGCAGCAGGACTTCCGAGACGCTGTTCATCAGCCTTGCCCCGAAGGTCGCGACCTTGCCGGTGACCGTCACGTCAGAAACGCCGCTCAATCGCGATCCGCCGCCCTCCGCCGCTATGACCGCCGCATGGAGATCAAGGGAGGCGCCGGAGGTGCCGGTCGTCTCCGAGCCGGTGCCGACGATATGCAGCGTCCGCGCGGCCGGATCACTGTCCGCGATTTCGATATTGCCCTTGAAGCTCACGGTCGCGGGGCCGAGCTTGACCGAGACGGTGCCCTTGTAATGGGTCTCGTCCACCCGTTCGGTGATCTTCGCTCCGGGCAGGCAGGCGGCCACCCCCTCCATATCCTGCAGCATGGCCCAGGCGAGCGTCGGGCTCAGCGGCAGATCGAGGCTTTTCTCGATGGTGATCTTCATGATGCTCTTTCGCTCTCAGCCGGCAATGTCGAGCGCACGAAGCTGCTTCCAGGTGCGATAGGCGTTATGCGGCATGCCGGTATGGGTTACGCCGAGATGGGCGAAGGCATCCACCACCGCATTGCTGAAACAAGGGATGGAGCCGACATGCGGTGACTCGGCGACGCCTTTGGCGCCGATCGGATGATGCGGCGAGGGGGTAACGGTGAAATCCGTCTCCCAATGCGGCGTCTCGACCGAAGTCGGCAGGAAATAGTCCATCAAGGTGCCGCCGAGCACATTGCCCTGCTCGTCATAGGGCAGCTCCTGGCCAAAGGCGACGGCGAAGCCTTCCGTCAGCCCGCCATGGATCTGACCTTCGATGATCATCGGGTTGATGCGCGTGCCGCAATCATCCAGCGCATAGAAGCGGCGGACCTTCACTTCGCCCGTGCCCTTGTCGATATCAACCACCGCGAGATAGGCCCCGAAGGGGAAGGTGAAATTCGGCGGGTCGTAATAATCCACCGCCTCCAGCCCCATCTCCATGCCCTCGGGCACGTTGTTATAGGCGGCCCAGGCGATCTCCTTCATGCTTTTGGCGCGCGCAGGATCGCCTTTGACATGGAACTGGTCGAGATCGAATTCCATGTCCTCCGGCGAGACTTCCAGAAGATGGGCTGCGATTTTGCGAGCTTTTTCGCGGATCTTGTGGGAGGCGCGGGCGACGGCCGCACCCGCGACCGGCGTGGAGCGCGAGCCATAGGTGCCGAGCCCGTAGGGCGCGGTTGAAGTATCCCCTTCCTCGACCTGAATGACGGACGCGGGAATACCGGCTTCCGTCGCGATGATCTGAGCATAGGTCGTCTGGTGCCCTTGCCCCTGGCTGATCGTGCCCATGCGGGCAATGGCCGAGCCATCGGGATGGACGCGGATCTCGCAACTGTCGAACATGCCGATGCCCAGGATGTCGCAGCTTTTGGAGGGGCCGGCGCCGACGATTTCAGTGAAAGTGGTGATGCCGATGCCCATCAGCGTCGGGCAATTGGGATCGGCTCTCTTCGCTGCCTGTTCGGCGCGCAAAGCCTCGTAATCCACCGCCTTCAGCACCTTCTGAAGCGCCGGTGCATAGTCGCCGGAATCGTAATCCAGGCCGAGCGCCGAATGGTAAGGAAAGCTCTCCTTGGGGATGAAATTGCGGAAGCGGATTTCCGCCTTGTCGAGCCCCAGTTTCTGGGCCAGCACGTCGATCATGCGTTCGACGAGATAAACCGCCTCCGTCACCCGGAAGGAGCAGCGATAGGCGACGCCGCCGGGAAACTTGTTGGTATAGACGCCATCGACCGAAACATGCGCGGTCGGGATGTCATAGGACCCGGTGCAGACATGGAACATGCCGGCGGGCCATTTGGTAGGATCAGCGCAGGCATCGAAGGCGCCGTGATCGGCCGTGACATTGACGCGCAGACCCTTGATGCGGCCATCCGCGTCCGCCGCCAATTCGCCAGTCATCCAATAATCGCGGGCGAAGGCCGTGGTGGTCAGGTTCTCGTTGCGGCTTTCGATCCACTTCACCGGCCGGCCGAGCACGATGGAGGCGACGATGGCGGTGACATAGCCCGGATAGACGCCGACCTTGTTGCCGAAGCCGCCGCCGATATCGGGTGAGATGATGCGGATCTTGGATTCCGGAATGGAGGAGAGCAGGCCCACCACGGTGCGCACCACATGCGGTGCCTGGGAGGTGATCCAGACGGTCAGATCGCCCTTGACCGCATCGTAGCTCGCGACTGCGCCGCAGGTTTCCAACGGGCAGGGGTGCACGCGCGGATAGAGCATTTCCTGCGTCACCGTGACGGCGGCATTGGCGAAGGCGCGATCGGTGCGGTCGCGATCACCGATCTGCCAGTTGAAGATGTGGTTGTGGTGGCGCCGGGCGCCATGGGCGCCGACATCCTTACCTGCCAAGTCCTCGCGGATCACCGGCGCATCAGGCAGCAGCGCCTTGAAGGGGTCGACGACGGCCGGCAACTCCTCGTAGTCAACCTCAACGAGTTCGGCGGCGTCGGCGGCGATGGCACGATCATCCGCCACCACGAAGGCAACTTCCTGGTTCTGGAAGTGGACCTTGCCATCCGCCAGCACCGCCTGCACATCACCCGCGAGGGTCGGCATCCAGTGCAGTTTCAGCGGCTTGAGGTCCTCCGCGGTGAGCACGGCATGGACGCCGGGCAGCGCGCGGGCGCGGGATGTGTCGATCGACTTGATGCGGGCATGAGCATAGGGGCTGCGCACCATGACGCCGAAGAGCATGCCGGGCAGGTGGATGTCGTCCACATAGGTGCCGCGGCCCTGGATGAAGCGCGGGTCTTCGCGCCGCTTGCGGGCGCAGCCGATGCCTTCGAGCTTTTCCAGGCGGCCGAGATCGGCCTTGGGATCGCGTGCGATGTCGTTCATCAGGCGGTTACCTCCGCCATCATCGGATGAGAGGTCTCAACGATCTCGCCACGCAGCTTGGCGGCGGCATACTGGATGGCCTTGACGATGTTCTGATAGCCCGTGCAGCGGCAGAGATTGCCGGACATCCAGTAGCGGATCTCCTCCTCCGTCGGGCTCGGATTCTCCTGCAGCAGCCGGTAGGCGCGGGTAATCATCCCCGGCGTACAAAAGCCGCATTGCAGCCCATGCTCCTGCATGAAGGCCTCCTGCAGGGCATGCAGCTGGCCCCCCTTGGCAAAGCCTTCAATCGTCAGGACATGGCTGTTCTCGCATTGCACGGTCAAAACCGTGCAGGATTTGACGGACATGCCGTCAAGATCCACCGTGCAGGCGCCGCAATGGCTGGTTTCGCAGCCGATATGGGGGCCTGTGGTCTCAAGCCTCTCGCGCAGCGTGTGGATGAGGAGTTCGCGCGGCTCGACGAGCACATCGACGGGCCGGTCGTTCAGCCGGAAGCTGACGGCGGTTTTCTTGGTCATACGGAATGTCCCTTAGCCGGTGCAGCGGGAAAGGGCGGTGCGCAGCGCGCGCTGCACCATCTGGCCCGCCATCGCTTTCTTGTAGTCCTCGTCACCGCGCAGATCGGCACCCGGCTCGCAGGCTTCTGCGGCCAGGCGACCGGCTTGTGCAATCGCCGCGCCATCGACGGGATGGCCGCTCAACGCCGCCTCTGCCGCCTCCGCGCGCATCGCCATCGGCGCCAGATTGGTGAGGCCGATCGCCACGCTCGCGCAGCGACCCTGCTCCATGCGCAGCACCACGGCGGCTGCCGCCGTCGCGAAGTCGCCGGTCTTGCGCTTGAGCTTCGCGTAGCAGGTGCCGCTGCCCGCAGCCGGCTTCGGAATGCGGATTTCGGTCATCACTTCGTCCGGTTCGAGGGCCGTCACATAGGTGCCGAGGAAGAAGTCAGCCGCCTGCACCACACGCTCGCCCGTTGGCCCCACCAGCACGAAATGCGCGCCGAGCGCCAGCATGACGGCCGGATGATCATTGCCCGGATCGCCATGGGCGATGTCGCCGCCGATCGTGCCCTTGGTGCGCACCTGAGGGTCGGCGATCTGCCGCGCCGTTTCAACCAGCAGGGGCAGATGTTCGGCGAGCA